>Ga0209985_10001606_pt1 | contig 21750 bp, 23 predicted proteins | sample NOAtaG_FD_187305 | JGI IMG/M metagenome (GOLD analysis project Ga0209985, IMG submission 187305) | Freshwater lake microbial communities from Lake Erie, under a cyanobacterial bloom - NOAA_Erie_Diel6S_1000h metaG (SPAdes) (version 2) | ecosystem: Environmental > Aquatic > Freshwater > Lake ...
TTGCCCATGTCGACGATGACGTCGGCGCCGGACTGGGTGATGGTGCGGGCGGGATTGCCCTCCAGTTTCAGCCGGTCGCCCTCGGCGTAGTTGAAGTCCGTGATCCGGTCGATGCCGGCGCCCGCCTGGCTGTAGAACAGGTCCGCACCCGCGCCGCCGGAGAGGGTGTCGTTCCCCTTGTCGCCCCAGAGCCAGTCGTCGCCAACCCCGCCCATGACGGTGTCGTCGCCTTGACCGCCGCGCACCCAGTCGTTCCCGGCGCCGCCGTCGACGGTGTCGGCGCCCATGTTGCCATAGACGATGTCAAAGCCGGCGTCGCCGAAGAGCAGGTCGTTGTCCTTGCCCCCCACAACCCAGTCGTCGCCGTCGTTTCCGCCCAGGGAGTCACTGCCCATGTTGCCGTGCATGTCGTCGAAGCCGGAGCCGCCCGACATCAAATCGTCGCCCGCCTCGCCGCGCAGGAAGTTGGAGCCGGCGTTCTCCAGGATCGTGTCCGCGCCATCACCGCCCCAGTAGGTGTCGTTTCCGTCGGAGCCCGGGTCTTCGCCGACCAGATCGTCACCCTCACCGGCCTCCACATAGTCGTTTCCCTGAAGTCCTTCGATCTGGTCTTCGCCCCCCTGACCATAGATGGTGTCGTTTCCGGCGAACCCCCCGAGCGTGTCATCAACCGCCGAGCCAAGGATGTTGTCCGCCCCCTTCAGCACGGCTGCGAGGGCGCTGAAGGTGTCTTCGGCGTCCGCCCAGACAAGCCAGTCCAGGACAGATGTCGAAAAACCTGAGGCCTGAAAGCTCAGTGTTTCGTTGTAGCGGAGCTCGATGCCGGTCACTGTGCCCGAAATCGGTACGCCAAGGGAATTGTAGGCGAAGTTGAGACCCGTAAAGGTGATCTGTTGGCCTTGGTAAAAAAGGCGAAACGTCGTCGCCGAAGCCTGTATGACGTCTGCATCCAGCAGTATTGAGATGTCCAATTCTGACATGTCCAGACCCAATGGGCCTGCATTTAGATTTGCCATTCGTAACCTCGGGATCGAAGCAGAAAATCTACTCTATGCAGTCCCTTATTTGGGGCGCGAGTCAACACTCCTGGAACTCGATTTGAGGAGACAGGGGAGATAGACGACCAATACTGACGTGTAACGGACCCACTGAAGACGGTAGGCTCGGAAATGCTTTGCGGCGCGGACTCAGCCTTCCGCCCCCTAGGCCCGCCCCACCGAGGCGTAACGGAACCCCAGGGCCCGCACATCCGCGGGCTTGTAGATGTTGCGCAGGTCCACCAGCACGGGGGTGCGCATCAGGCCGCGGACGCGCTCCAGGTCGAGGGCGCGGAACTGGTCCCATTCGGTGATGATCACCAGGACGTCGGCGCCCTCGGCGGCGGCGTAGGCGTCGGGGCGGAAGTCCACATAGGGCAGGAGGTGGCGGGCCTCGGCCTCGCCCTCCGGGTCGAAGGCCTGGACCCTGGCGCCCAGGCCCTGGAGGGCGGGGATGATGTCCAGGGACGGGGCGTCGCGCATGTCGTCGGTGTTGGGCTTGAAGGTCAGGCCCAGGACGCCGACCGTGCGGCCGGCCAGGTCGCCGTCGACGGCGGCGGCCACCTTGGCGGCCATGGCCTTCTTGCGCGCGTCGTTGACGGCCACGGTGGTCTCGATGAGGCGGACGGGCGAGCCGGCGTCCGTGGCGGTGCGCACCAGGGCCAGGGTGTCCTTGGGAAAGCAGGAGCCGCCATAGCCCGGGCCGGCGTTCAGGAACTTGCCGCCGATGCGCTTGTCGAGGCCGATGCCCTTCGCCACCTGCTGGACGTCGGCGCCGACGGCCTCGCACAGGTCGGCCATCTCGTTGATGAAGGTGATCTTCATGGCGAGGAAGGCGTTGCCGGCGTACTTGATCAGCTCGGAGGTGCGCCGGTCGGTGAACTGGATCGGCGTCTCGTTGAGGAAGAGGGGCCGGTAGAGCTCGGTCATGACTGGCCGGGCGCGCTCGTCGTTCAGGCCCACCACCACCCGGTCGGGGCGCTTGAAGTCTTCGATGGCCGCGCCTTCGCGCAGGAACTCGGGGTTGGAGACCACGGCGAACTCGGCGTCGGGACGGCGCTCGCGGATGATGGCCTCGATCCCGTCGCCCGTGCCCACGGGGACGGTGGACTTGGTGACCACCACGGTGAAGCCGTCGATCAGGTCGGCGATCTCCTCTGCAGCGGCGTGGACGTAGGACAGGTCTGCATGGCCGTCGCCCCGGCGCGAGGGGGTGCCCACGGCGATGAAGACGGCGTCGGCGCCGCGCACGGCCTCTGCGGCCTCGGTGGTGAAGGCCAGGCGCCCGGCCTGGACGTTGCGGGCCACCAGGGTGTCGAGCCCGGGCTCGTAGATGGGCATGCGCCCGGCCTTGAGGCCCTCGATCTTGCCGGCGTCCTTGTCGATGCAGGTGACCTGGTGGCCGAAGTCGGCGAAGCAGGCGCCCGAGACGAGGCCGACATAGCCCGTGCCGATCATCACGACGTGCATGGCGCTCAGATCTCCTGGTTGTAGGCGCCGATCTCGGGGCGCCGGGCGAGACGGGGTTTGACCTCTTCGCGGAAGAGGGCGCGCATGTCGTCCTCCGAGCGGGTGCTCTCGACCACGACGACGATCTCGGGCTTGTTGGAGGAGGCGCGGACCAGGACCCAGGAGCCGTCCTCCAGGGCGACGCGGACACCGTTGACGGTGATGACCTCCTTGATCGCCCGGCCGAGGATGCGGCCGCCGGCCCGGCCCAGGGCCTCGTACTCGGCGACGATCCCCTCGACGACGCCGTACTTGGCCTCGTCGGCGCAGTGGGGGGACATGGTCAGGCTGGTCCAGGCCTGGGGCAGGGCGGTCTTCAGCTGGCACAGGCTCTTGTCCGGGTTGCGGTCGAGCATGCCCAGGATGGCGGCGGCGGCGGTCAGGCCGCAGTCGTAGCCGCGCCCCAGGGGGGCGTTGAAGAAGAAGTGGCCCGACTTCTCGAAGCCGGCCAGGGCGCCGATCTCGGCGGTCTTGCGCTTGATGTAGCTGTGGCCGGTCTTCCAGTAGAGGGTCTGGGCCCCGTTGGCGGCCAGGACCGGGTCGGTGGCGAAGAGGCCGGTGGACTTCACGTCGACGATGAACTGGGCCGCGGGATGCAGGCCGGACAGGTCGCGGGCCAGCATCAGGCCGATCTTGTCGGCGAAGATCTCCTCGCCCGTGTCGTCCACCACGCCGCAGCGGTCGCCATCGCCGTCGAAGCCCAGGGCGAGGTCGGCGCCGAAGTCGCGCACGGCCTGGCCCATGGCCTTGAGCATTTCGTGGTCCTCAGGATTGGGATTGTAGCGCGGGAAGGACCAGTCGAGGTCGCAGTCCATCTCGTAGACCACGGCGACGCCCATGCGGCGCAGGGCCTCGGGGGCGAAGGCGCCGGCCGTGCCGTTGCCGCAGGCGCAGACCACCTTGAGCGGGCGCTTCAGCGAGATGCGCCCGGCGACGTCGGCGATGTAGCGCTCGGCCACGCCGGGGACGTGGGTCAGGGTCCCGCCCGGGCGGGCGACGCCGAGGCCCGAAAGGACGATCTCCTTCAGCCGGCCCATCTCGTCGGGGCCGAAGGTGAGGGGCGGGGAGACGCCCATCTTCACGCCGGTCCAGCCGTTCTCGTTGTGGCTGGCGGTGACCATGGCCACGGCCGGGGCCTCCAGGTCGAACTGGGCGAAATAGGCCATGGGCGACAGGGCCAGGCCGATGTCCAGCACCTCGCACCCGGCGGCCAGCAGGCCCAGGGTCAGGGCCTGCTTGATGGACTGGGAATAGGAGCGGAAGTCGTGGCCGACCACGATGCGCTTCTGGCCCAGCTCGTGGATGTAGGTCCCCAGCCCCAGGCCGAGGGCCTCGACGCCGAGGAGGTTGATCTCGGTCCCGAACAGCCAGCGGGCGTCATACTCGCGAAAGCCGGTGGCCTTCACGAGGGGCAGGTTCTCGTGGTCAGGGGTCTGCGGGACGAGGTCGGCGCGGGGAAGAGGCGGCATCGGCGCTCCAGTTCGATTCCGCCGCGCTCTTAGACCTTCACGCCGGTTCCGACCAGTGCGGCCGGGTCACATCACCCCGGCGCGGAGCAGGTCGTGGACGTGCAGTATGCCCACCGGCCGGCCCTCCTCGAGCACGAAGAGGACGTTCACCGCCGGCGGCGGGTCGGTCATCAGGGCCAGGGCCTCGGAGGCCAGCTGGCGGGGGCCGACCACCTTGTTGGGCCCGGGTGTCATGACCTCCCCGGCGGTGCGGGCCATCAGCCCCTCCATGTGCCGGCGCAGGTCGCCGTCGGTGACGACGCCCAGCAGCCGCCCGTCCGAGCCCTGGACCCCGACGCAGCCGAAGCGCTTCTCGGTCATGACCAGCAGGGCCTCGGCCATGGAAGCGTCGGGAGGGACAAGGGGTACCTGGTCGCCGGCGTGCATCAGGTCGCCCACCGTGCGCAGCATGGCGCCCAGCTTGCCGCCCGGGTGGAAGGTGCGGAAGTCCCCGGCGGTGAAGCCCCGGCGCTCCAGCAGGGCCACCGCCAGGGCGTCGCCCATGGCGATTTGCAGGGTGGTGGAGGTGGTGGGGGCGTTGACCTCGCCTGTGGCCTCCTCCGCTGTGGCCAGGGCCAGCACCACGTCGGCGGTGCGGCCCAGGGCGCTATCGGCCGCTGCGGTGAGGGCGATGAGCGGGATCTCGAAGCGACGGGAATAGGCCAGGACGTCCGCGAGCTCGCGGTTCTCGCCGGACTTGGACAGGGCCAGGATGACGTCGTCGCAGCTGATCATGCCGAGGTCGCCGTGGCTGGCCTCGTTGGCGTGGACGAAGGTGGCCGGCGCCCCGGTGGAGGCGAAGGTGGCGGCGATCTTGCGCGCCACGTGGCCGGACTTGCCGATGCCGGTGCAGATGACACGGCCGCGGGCGGCGGCCAGGAGGTCCACCGCCCGGGCGAAGGCCTCGCCGAGGGCCGCGGCCTGGAGCTCGAGGGCGCCGGCGGCCTGGCGCAGAACCCGGCGGCCCGCCTCGACGTCGGCGGCGCTCACTCGGGCGACTCCGCGGGCGGCGGCGCTGCCCCCTCCGTCGCCGCGCGGGCGGCGGCGACGGCCTCCCGGGCCTTCTGCAGGCGGGCGTTGTTGGCCTCGGCCTCCCGGCGCATGGCGGCCTGGACCTCGGGCCGCTGCTGGACCGGGACGGAGCCGAAGGGGCCGGGCGAGCGCGCGCCAAGGCCCTGGGGCCAGACCATGGCCAGGGCGATGAGGGCGGCGGCGGCGAGGGCCAGGCCGCTGAAGAAGACGCGATCGCTCATAGACCCTCCATACCGTCTCGCGGGCGCGGAGGCCACCGGCCTGCGTGTGCACCTTGACGCGCGCGCCCCCTGGCCCTAGCCGGACCGAAACCCCGGACGGAGACCGCCATGCCCATCCTGATCCTCCTGCGCCACGGACAGAGCCAGTGGAACCTGGAGGACCGCTTCACCGGCTGGGTGGACGTGGACCTGACCGCCGAGGGCGAGGCCCAGGCGCGGAAGGGCGGAGAGCTGATCCGGGCGGCGGGCCTGCAGGTGGACCGGGCCTATACCTCGGTCCTGACCCGGGCTATCCGCACCCTCTGGCTGGCCCTGGCGGCGGCGGGACAGGCCTTCGTGCCGGAGACCAAGGACTGGCGGCTGAACGAGCGCCACTATGGGGGCCTGACCGGCCTGAACAAGGCCGAGACCGCAGCGAAGCACGGCGCGGAACAGGTGCGGATCTGGCGCCGGTCCTACGACACCCCGCCCCCGCCCCTGGCGCCCGGCGGAGAATGGGACTTCTCCCGCGACCGCCGCTACGCCGGGGTGGTCCTTCCCGACACCGAGAGCCTGAAGACCACCCTGGAGCGGGTGGAGCCCTACTGGACCCACGAGATCGTCCCGAAGCTGGCGGCGGGCGAGACCGTGCTGGTGGCGGCCCATGGCAACTCCCTGCGGGCCATCGTCAAGCTGCTCTACGGTCTTTCCGCCGAGGGGATCATGGAGGTCGAGATTCCGACCTCGAACCCCCTGGTCATCGACCTCGACGCGGGCCTGAAACCGCTGACCGCCCGATACCTGGACGCAGACAGGGCCCAGCCCGTGCCGAAGGCGCCTTGAATCGCGAGGCGGAGATCGCGGCCATGCGCCGGGCGATCGCCCTGGCCTGGCCGGGGGTGGGCCGCACGGGCGACAATCCGTCCGTCGGCTGCGTCCTCCTGGGTCCGGAGGGGCCCGTCGGGGAGGGCGCCACCGCCGAGGGCGGGCGGCCCCACGCCGAGGAGCTGGCCCTGGCCGCGGCCGGAGCTGCGGCGCGCGGCGCCACGGCCGTGGTGACCCTGGAGCCCTGCGCCCGGCGCTCCCTGCCGGGGACCTCCTGCACGGACCGGCTTCTCGCCGCCGGTATCCGACGGGTGGTCATCGCCTGCCGCGACGCTTCGGTCTTCGCGGGCGGCGAGGGCGAGGTTCGATTGCGGGCGGCGGGGGTGGAGGTGGAGACTGGCCTTCTGGAGTCGGAGGCCTTAGTCCTATACGCTCGCTATCGGCCAGCGCCGCGGGGGTAAACCGGGCGTTAATCGCCCAGTGGAAGTCTCGTCTTTCCCAACGGGGTGCAGTCCAAACCATGTCGCCGCCCAAGACCCACCTGAAGGATGCTCCCGTCCTCTCGCAGGCCGAGGTCGACGAGATCTGCCGCAAGCACAAGGTTTTCATCTCCGGTCGTCCCGGGGGGCTCAGGGGCAGCCTGGCTTGGTGTGACCTTTCGGGCCTCAACCTGGCCGGGCGCGACCTCTCGGGGGCGGACCTGACGGGCGCCCTCCTGTTCGGCGCCGACCTCAGTGGCGCCAAGTTGGACAGCGCGAATCTCTATGGCGCGGACCTGCAGAATGCCGACCTCAGCAAGAGCTCCTTGCGGCGCGCGGACCTGCGGGGCGCCTGCCTGCGCAACGCCAACCTCAGCGAGGCGGACCTGTTCGAGGCGGATCTTCGGGTCGGGGCCGTGGCGGTGGGTGACCGCAAGCTGGGATTCAAGCTGGTCGAGCATGTCAATCGCAGTCCCGACGAGGAGCACGATCCCAGCCGGATCAGCGCCAGTGCTGGGCGGTCCCACACCTCGGAGATGGAGTCCGTCCGGGCGGACTTCAGCGGGGCCATACTCCGCCGCGCCCGGCTGACCCGTGCTCTGCTCAAGCAGTGCGTGATGACCGGGGCGGACCTCACGGGCGCAGATCTCTCCCAGGCGGACCTTCGGGGCGCCGACATGCGGGACGTGGTGTTGCTGGGCGCCAATACCCAGGCCTGGGATATCAGCAAGGCGGACCTGAGGGGCGCCCTCAGACAGGATGCGGCCGCCCAGTCCTCGGACGAGACCTCGCTGGAGGTCCAGGTGCGCGAGCACGAGCGCTGGTGCGCCACAGGGGGCAAGTCCGGAGTTCCGACGGTGTTTGACGGCCTGGACCTGCGCGGTCTGAGGAGCCTGAGGGGGTACAATCTGACGGCGGTTTCGGCCCGCCGCGCCATCTTCTACGGGCTCGACATGGAGGGGGTGCAGTTGCAGGGCGCCCGGCTCGACGGCGCCGATCTCCGGGGCTGCAATCTGAGACGCGCTGATCTCCGCGGGGCACGACTCACCGGGGCCCTGCTGGCTGACGCCGATCTGCGGGCCGCGCGGCTGGACGTCCTGGTGCTCAGCGGCGACCGCTTCATGGCCACCGACATGACCTCTGCGGATCTGAGGCGGGCGAATCTTGCGGGCGCCGACCTCAGGGGGGCGATCCTGAACGACACCGACCTGCGGCAGGCGAACCTCACGGACGCTAACCTCAAAGACGCCGAGGTTGCCTTCCGGGAGACCTACGGCCTGAAGGGTGGGCCGACGCCAGGCTAGGCGACTTTCCGACCCGCGGGAACCGATGACCGAGATGCGATCCGGGGCCGAGGGTCCGCGACCCCGGTGGAGTCGCGGTCAGGGCGGGATTCCTGACTATGCGCGGCTCGACAGCCGGTTGATCACCGGAGCCAGGCGCTTCCATTGCCACATGGCGGCGCCGGTCAGGAGCAGGCCAACCGCCACCATGCGGGCCGCAGCCGTTGCCGCTGGGCTTTCGATGAGAGGCGAAAACACAAAGGCGCCCAGATAAACCCCGCCGAGTATGTGCACAAAACGCAGGAACTTTCGGAGCTTAGGCATGGCGACAGGTTTCCCCAGATCAATGTGAGCGACAGTTACATACTCGAGTTGTGCGGATCGGTCTGTCAAGCTAAATGTGAGCACTCATCACATAAGGCTGTCCTTGGGCGAATGACGAAGCGTAAAGGGTATCATCACGGCAATCTCCAAGTCGGCCTGGTCGCAGCGGGGTTGGAGCTGGTGCGCAAGAACGGCGCCTCGGCGCTGACGACCCGCGCCTGCGCACAATGGAACGGCGTCTCCTCCTCCGCCGTGTTCCGGCATTTTCGCGATCGCCGTGCGCTTCTCAGAGCCGTCGCCGCAGAGGGCTTCGCCATGCTGGCGCGGACAACTGCGATCGATGATCCGGCACTCACCCGTCAGGATCGTCTTCTTGCGATCGGGGGGGCCTATCTTCGCTTTGCGATCGAGGAGCCAAACCTGTTCCGCCTGATGTACGGCGCCGACGCGCTGGACCCGGCCGACCCCGACCCCGACCCCGACCTCGAGGCGGCGGCGGATCCTCTACTCGCACAAACGGCTTTCGCGGCGGGCGCAGAGGGCGATATGAGCGACGCCCGCACGCTTCTGGCCTGGAGCATTGTTCACGGGCTGGCGATGCTGACGCTCGACAATCAATTGGAGGGCCTCGTACCCAGCGATCCACGGGAGCGGGCGGAGCGGCTCGAAGCCATCCTCGTCCATGCCCTGCCCCTGTTTGCGGACGCCGACACCGGTGAGCGGAAAGGCTGAAATTAGCACTCTCTTGTCGCGTCAGTCGCTCATGCCGGGAAAGAGCCTCCGAACGAACGCTCCTCTGGGATGTGGCGCGCGCTCCAAAGTCCAATGAGCCTTGTCGATTCAGACCCTCAGATCTGAGCTCTCAAGACCATATCCGTCCGGCGCTGACCCGGGAATCTATGGCTGCGGAAGGTCCTCGCCACCACTTTGGTCGTTGACGCCAAGACCGTCGGTAGATGGATGAGGCCGTTTGAAACTGAAGGTTCGGACGGGGACAACCTGTTCAGAATCCTGACCACGTCCCAAACGGGCGACGTCCGAAGACGCCGCCCGCCGGAAGTGCGGCTGGTCTGTTGGCCGTCAGGCGGCCTTCTCACCCTCGATCAAGGGGGCGGAGGCGGTGGCGATATCGATCCGCCGGGGCTTCAGGGCCTCGGGCAGCTCGCGCCGCAGGGCGATCGACAGGAGACCGTCGGCCAGACGGGCGTCAGCGACGATCACATAGTCGGCCAGCTGGAAGCGGCGTTCGAAGTCGCGTTCGGCGAGGCCGCGGTGGAGGAACCGGCGCTCGGCGTCATTGGCCGCCTTGCGGCCCTGTACGGTGAGCAGGTTCTCCTTGACCTCGATGTTAAGTTCATCCGCCCGGAAGCCGGCGACGGCAATCTCGATGCGATAGGCGTTCTCGTCGGTCCGCTCGATGTTGTAGGGCGGATAGCCGGTCGCCTGGTCCACCGAGGCGGTCTCCAGAAGCTGGGCCAGGCGGTCAAAGCCGACGACGGAACGATAAAGGGGGGAAAAGTCGATCGTGCGCATGTGCGTTCACATCCTTCTTGACGAAGCAAGGTTGCGTTTTGAGTTTCGGGACCTGTGCGCGCCGAAGCCTCGCACCGCCCGGAAGGCCCGGACATCCGGCGCCTTCGGGGAAGACATGGGTGTCCGCCGCCGGGGTTCAAGTGGCCGCCTCCCAAACCGGCGGGCGTTTACAAGCCCGCCCCGGGACGGCATTGCAGGAGGCGAGGGGGAGGCGAACCCATGGATGGACTGACCGAACTGACCGACAAGGTGCGGGCGCACTTCCAGTCCGGAGGGGCGGGCCTCGACCGCTCGATCCGTCTCGACCTGCGGGGCGAAGGGGTCATCCGGGTGGAGGGCGCGACGGTGACCAACGCCGCCGATCCGGCGGACCTGGTCATCAGCGTAAGCCGCAAGGACCTCGAGGCCCTGGCGCGGGGCGCCCTCAATCCCATGACCGCCGCCATCACAGGCCGGTTGAAAGTCTCCGACATGGGACTGGCCATGTCGCTGATGCCTCAGGTCAAGGCCCTGCTCGCCGCTCGCTTGGGAGAGGCCTGATATGGACCGTGCGGCGCCGCTGACTGAGCTTTCCGATGCGCCCGTCCCGCCGCGCGGCGGAGCGGAGTGGTTCGAGGGCGAAGGCGGGGCGCGACTGCGCGCCGCCCTGTTCCGCCCCGAGGGCCGTCCCCGCGGCTCGGTCATCCTCTCGACGGGCCGGACCGAGGCCATCGAGAAGTACTTCGAGGTGGTGCGCGATCTGCAGCAGCGGGGGTTCGTTGTCCTGGTCAACGAATGGAGGGGCCAGGGGCTGTCGCATCGTGATCTGCCCGATCGCCGGAAGGGCCACGCCCTGGGGGCGGAGACCTACCTTGCCGACTACCGGGCCCTGCTGGTCGCCTTCGAGGCCCGGCTGCCCAAGCCCTGGATCGCCATCGGCCACTCCATGGGCGGCTGCCTGACCCTGATGGCCCTCGCCCGGGGCCAGGCGCCCCGTTTCGCCGGCGCCGTCCTGTGCGCGCCCATGCTGGGCCTTCGCCTGCCGCGATTCGCCCGCACCCTGGTGGCCTTGCGCCGCCTGACCGGCCGCGAGCGGGACTGGGCCCAGCCCCCGGGGGATCCCGCCGCCGAACCCTTCGAGGGCAATGTGCTGACCCGCGACCCCGCCCGCTACAAGCGCGGCAAGGACCTCATCCGGGCCAATCCCGACCTCACCCTGTCCTCGCCGACCTGGGGCTGGCTGGATTTCGCCTTGCGCGCCACCGCCTGGCTCGCAAAGGGCGAGAACCTGAAGGGGGCGACCCTGCCGGTGGTGATTGTCTCCGCCTCGGCGGACAAGCTGGTGAGCAACGCCGACCAGAAGGCCATCGCCGCCCGGCTTCCCGCCGGCGAGTTCGTCTCAGTGGAGGGCGCCGAGCACGAAATCCTGATGGAGACCGACCCCCTGCGCGACCAGTTCTGGGCCCACTTCGACGCCCTTGCCGACCGGGTCGCGCCGAAGGCCTAGTCGGCCGCCGACTTCAGGAGGGGCAGGGCTTCGTCCAGGCAGGCCCGGTCGCCGGCAACGACGAGTTGGCCCCCGTTCAGCCCGATGGGCATGCCGTTCCAGTCTGTCGCGACGCCGCCGGCCCCCGCCAGGAGGGGCGCTGCGGCTTCAATGTCCCAGCACTTGCAGGCCCGGGACTCCAGGACCAGGTCGATCGCTCCCGCCGCGACCATGGCGTAGGCGTAGGCGTCGCACCCCAGGCGGGCCAGCCGCGCGGCGGCGCGGACCCGGTCCCAGGCCGCCTTCTCGTCCGCGCCGAAGTAGGCGATGGGGTCGGTGGACGCGATGGTCGCCACAGAAAGCCCGAGGCAGGGACGAACCCGCAGCGGCCGGCTCTCCCCGCCCCGCACCAGGCGAGAGCCCTCAGGGGAGCCGATGAAGACCTCTCCAAGGTAGGGCTGGCCGATTGAGGACAGGACAGGCTCCCCCCGCCAGCGCAGGCTGATGAGAGTGGTCCAGACCGGCAGGCCGGCGATGAAGGCCCGGGTTCCGTCGACAGGGTCCAGCACCCAGACGAACTCCCGGTCGGGACGGTCTTCCCCGTACTCCTCGCCGATGACCCCGTGCTCGGGGACCACTTCCGCCAGGCGCCGACGGATTGCGGCCTCAGCGCCGCGATCGGCCATGGTCACCGGGTCAAAGCCCGTTTCTCCACCCTTGTCCTCCAGACCGTGGTCAGACCGGAAAAGGGGCAGGATCACTTCTGCAGAGACCCGATTAAGGTCGAGGAGAAGCTCTTCAAGGCCGGGAATGAGCTCAGGTTTCATCATGGCCCAATCTAACCTTGGCCGGCTCGCAAGGTAAGGCGCCGCCGATGAGGTTGTCGCGCCGCCAGCCCTCGGATTGCGGCCCGTGCGACGGACGCGCTAAGGTCGGGCGTGGCGGACTCAGCGCGACCCTCTCGGCTTCAGGATCTGGTCTGGCGCCTCGAAGCCCTGGCCTTCGACGCCGTGACCTTCCTCGCCCGGCTTTTTCCCATCGACTCCGTCTCGGACTTCGGGGCCGCCGTCGTGGGCGCCCTCGGGCCCCTCACCTCCACCCACCGCGTGGCGGAGACCAACATCCGGATCGCCTTCCCCGACCTTGAGCCGCCGCAGGTCGAGGCCCTCCTCAAGGCCCAGTGGCGGGCCCTTGGCCGGTGGGCGGCGGAGTTCCCCATCCTGGACAAGATCATCGCCGATCCCTCCCGCGTGGAGGTGGTCAACGCCGGACGGCTGGAGGCGATCGCCCGCAATCGCGAGAGCGTTGTGTTCATTTCGGGACATTTTTCCTCGATGGAGATCATGCCGGCGGTGATCATTCATGCCGGTATCACCTGCCAGATCACCTATCGCGCCACCAACAACCCGCACGTGGACGCGCGCATCCGCAAGAGCCGTTTCCGCTACGGGGTCCGCCTCTTCGCGCCGAAGGGCGGCGACGGCGCCCGCGAGCTGATCCGCGCCCTGGCGAGGGGGGAGTGCGTCGCCCTGATGAACGACCAGAAGTTCAACGGCGGGGTCCTGGCGCCCCTGTTCGGTGTCGACTGCCATACGGCGCCGGGGCCTTCCAGCTTCGCCCTGCGGTTCGGAATTCCGCTGGTTCCCATGTCGGTCCAGAGAATCCACAAGGCCCGCTTCCGGGTTGTCGTGCATGAGGACATCCGTCTGCAGGACACGGGCGACCGGAATGCGGACATCGTCGCCGGCGTGCGGCGGGTGAACGCCTTCATGGAAGAGCGGATCCGCGACCGCCCCGAGGAATGGTTCTGGGTCCACAAGCGCTGGCCCAACGAGGTCTATCGCCGGGACAGGTCCTGAGCGTCAGGCCGGGGCGCGCACGCCCAGGAGGAGCATCGGGTCCAGCCGCCGGTCGCGCCACTTCATCCGCCAGCACAGGTGAGGACCGGTCGCCCGCCCCTCGCGGCCCACGGCGCCGATGACCTGCCCGCGGACCACGGCGTCTCCCTCCCGGACCTGCACGGCGGACTGGTGCAGGTAGGCGGTGATCAGGCCCTGGCCGTGGTCGATCATGGTCAGGCCGCCCTCGTAGTGCAGGCCGGTCTCGGCGAAGCAGACCCGGCCTGACGCCGGCGCGAGGATTGGCGTCCCGGCGGGGGCTGCGAGGTCGGCGCCGTAGTGCGGCGTCATCGGCTCCCCGTTGAGGATCCTCTGACCGCCAAACCGGCCTGAGAGGCGAAACTTGCGGAGGGGGCGGGCGAATCCGCCTGCGAAGTCCTCGGTCGCGACCTGGCTGGCCCAGCCCCTGGCCTTGCGCTCGGCCTCGGCGGCGATGCGAGTCAGCAGGGCCTCGCCCTGTGGCTTGACCTGCTGGGGCGGAAGGCCGTCGATCCGCTGGATATCGAACACCCCCGGCGCCACCGCCAGTCGCCGCTCGCCGACCAGCCTTCCGGCGCTGGAGACGCTGATCACGACGTCTGCAGGACTGTCCCGGTCGAGGCCGACGACAAACAGCCCGCCGGGCGAGGCCTGACCGACGGCGACGCCGTCCACGGCGATCGCGGCGTCGGGGAGCGTGCGTCCGATCAGTGTTCCCCCCTGCCGGGGGATTCCGGCTAGGCGAAGGACCGGATCGCGGTCTGCGGCGCGCGCCGGCGCAGCGGCGAGCCCTGCGGCCGAGGCCAGGGCGCCCACCAGGGTGCGGCGGTCCATGCGACCGGTCAGGGGTTCAGTCCGCGCCACCGGGTCAGGGCCTCCGCCGGCCCGGCATAGGCCTCCTGCTGGACGGCGCTCCAGTAGCGGAGCGCCTCGAGCGGGATCTTCACCCCGGAGACGGCGCAGAGGACGAATCGGCCCGGGCGGACGACGGTGAAATCGCCGTCGCCGTAGTGGATTACGGCAAGGTCGGGCCCGCCGGTCTTGTGGGATGCGTCCATGCTGGCAGTCTAGTCTCCGTCGGGCGCCGCGAAAAGGCGTCGGATCAGAAGAGGTCGCCCTGGCGGGGAGGACCCGGCGGCGGCTCGATCACCGCCCCGCGCTCCACGTCGGCGAAGACCAGGCGGACCGCCTCGCCGGGGGCGAGCGCCGCCCCGAGGCGGACGAGGGCGCCATCGGCCCTGTGGACCCTTGCGAAGCCCCGGGCGAGCGGGGCGCCGGGGTCGGCCGACCTGAGGCGGGCCGAAAGGGCGGCCAGTCGCTCCGTGGACTGGCAGAGGCTCCGCCCCAGGGCGGGGGCGAGGCGAGGAAAGAGCGCCGCCAGGCGCTCCGCCTGGGCCTGGCGCGGACGTGACAGGAGTCCTGGCTGGAGGCGGCCGGCGACCCGGGCCAGGCGGGTCTCATGGGCCCCGACATTCCGCGACAGGCCCGCCGCGAGCCGGTTGCGGGCCAGACCCAGCCTCTGTTCAGCCAGCTCCACGAGGTCGGGGACCCTGTCCAGGCTTCGGCCCAGGGTCTCCACCCGACCCCGGCGGTCAGCCACCAGGCGGCCGCCGGACCGGTGCAGGCGTCCCGACAGGTCGGCGAGTCCGGCCCGCAGCTCGGCCAGGACCGGCGTCGCCATTTCCGCCGCCGCCGTGGGGGTGGGCGCCCTCCGGTCCGAGACAAAGTCGATCAGGGTGGTGTCGGTCTCGTGGCCCACCGCGGAGATCAGCGGGATCCCGCTTGCGGCCACGGTGCGGGCCAGGGCCTCGTCGTTGAAGGGCCAAAGGTCCTCGACCGAGCCGCCGCCCCGGGCCACGATCACCACGTCGGGACGCGGGACGGGACCGTCCGACGGCAGGTCGTTGAATCCGCGGATGGCGGCGGCGACCTGACCGGCGGCGGCCTCACCCTGGACCACCACGGGCCAGACCAGAACCTGGCACGGCCAGCGGTCACGGATGCGGTGCAGGATGTCCCGGATCACCGCCCCGGTGGGCGAGGTGATCACGCCCACCACGGAAGGCATGGCCGGCAGGGGCTGCTTTCGCGCGGGATCGAAGAGGCCCTCCTCGGCCAGCCGCGCCTTCAGGCGTTCCAGCTGGGCCAGCAGGGCGCCGACGCCGGCGGCCGTCATGCTTTCGATGACGATCTGATAGCGCGAGCCCTGGGGATAGGTGGTGATCCGACCGGTCACCACGACCTCCAGGCCCTGTTCGGGGCGCACGGAGAGGTTGCGCACCGATCCCTTCCAGACCACCCCGTCGATCACCGCCTTCTCGTCCTTGAGGGACAGGTAGACGTGGCCGTTGGAGTGGAAGGTGACCTTGGAAAGCTCTCCCCTCAGGCGGACGAAGCCGTACTGGTCCTCAAGGGTGCGCTTGAGGGCGAAGGCCAGCTCCGAGACGGAGTAGGCCCGGGCGTTGTCCGGGTCGGGTGCGGCGGGGTCGGGGCGAAGCTCGGTCATGGCTGGAAAGGGACGCGCCCGGCGACGTCAAGGCAAGTGCAGAAACCGGCCCCGGGTCGTGGCGCGCCCCCCATCCCCAACGGATGCCGGACCTAGATGTAGCGACGCAGGCTGCGCGCCAGCTCGTTGGCGCTGGAGCGCTTCTTCGTCTGGGCGGGCTGGTAGGCGACCCGGGCATGCTCCACGCAATAGGGTCCCTCGCTGGCCCGGCGGCCGCAGAAGGTGAAGTCGTCGCTGGACGGATCGCCGATCGGCCACTTGCACATGTGCGCGCCCAGGGTCAGCACGGTCGCGGAGCCGGGCGCCTCGTCCACATAGCGGGCGGGCGGCTGGGTTACCGGGGCGGCGGTCGCAAGGGGCGGCGGAGCAATCCGGCGCGGCGCTGCGGGGGCGGCCGTCTGGCGCGCCGGCCTCGGCGCCTTGAACACCGGGCGCGCCGGCTTCGACGGCGCGGCGCGGCCGGAGAGCCCCAGCCTGTGCACCTTGCCGATGACCGCATTGCGGGTCACGCCGCCGAGTTGCTTGGCAATCTGGCTGGCGGACAGTCCGTCCTGCCAGAGTTTCTTGAGCAGTTCGACCCGCTCGTCGGTCCAACCCATGGTTCGCTCCACCATCCTGCCCGGCTTGAACGCTCAGCGTCGCCGGGATCAATATCTTGTGCCAGAGCTTACGCCCAACCTCGCCCTGCCACAACATATCGTAATGGAAGCGGGCCAGACCACAATCGGCGCCATGGCGTCCATCCACAGAAACCAGATGTAGGCAGGCGCCGGCTCAGATAGGGCAGGCGGCGACCTCGAGCTGCAGAAGGGCCAGGACCCGGCCGAAGCCGATGTACTGTCCGGCCATCATCGAGAGCTCCAGGAACTCCTGATCGGTGAAGAGGCGTCGCATATGGGCGATATCGTCGTCGGTGATGTTGTGGTGGTCCACGGCCATCTTTTCGGCGAAGCGGATGGCCGCCCGCTCCCGGGCGCTGAAGCCCGACTCGTCCACCCGGTCCACGCCGGAGGCGGCTTCCTCCTCGCTCACCACCTCGGGGGCCATGCGAACGGTCTTGCACAGGACGCAGCCGTTCAGTGTGGCGATGCGCAGACGGATCAGTTCCTTGAGCCTTGGCGGCAGGACGCCGGCCCCGCCAGTGTGCCAGGGGTGGTAGAAGCCCTGGTAGGCCTGGACGAGGTCCTCGGCCGGGGCGAAGGCGCGCGCGAAGTGGCGGCCCAGCCAGTTCTCTTCAGGCGTCGCGTCGTGAATGGCCTTCATGTAGGGCGGCAGGGCCTCGGGCTCGATCAGCGGCAGTCGGGACATGGGGTGGTCTCCTGTTATCTGGGCCCAAGGCTAGACGCGGACGCGCCGGGGGCAAGGGCCGACGAGAGCGCTTGCCACCGCTCGCCACCCGGCGCACATCTGGGCCATGACCGATACATCCTCGTCCCCGTCGCCTGTGATCCCCCCGGAGCCGCGGTCCTATCCCGGCTTTAACTGGGCGGGGTTCCGGACCCTCTACGTCCGTGAGGTCATGCGTTTCTGGAAGGTGGGCATGCAGACCCTGGCCGCCCCCGTCGTGACCTCCCTCCTTTACATGATGGTGTTTGTCGTCGCCGCCCACGGCGCCCGTCCCCCGGTGCATGGATACGACTTCGCCGCCTTCGTGGCGCCCGGGCTGGTGATGATGGCGATCCTGAACAACGCGTTCGCAAACTCCTCGTCCTCCCTGCTCCAGGCGAAGATGAACGGGCTGATCGGGGATTTTCTGACGCCGCCCTTGAGCCCGGCGGAGCATGTTGCGGCCTTTGGCCTGGGCGCCGCGACCCGGGGCGTCCTGGTGGGCGCCGTGACCGCCGCGGTGATCATCCCCTTCTCGCACCTCCCGGTCAGCCAGCCCTGGGCGATCCTCTACTTCGGCCTGGGCGCGGCCCTGATCCTGGGCCTGCTGGGCATCATGGGTGGGCTGTGGAGCGAGAAGTTCGACAATATGGCGGTGGTGACCAACTTCATCATCATGCCCATGACCTTCCTGTCGGGCACCTTCTACCTGGTCGAGCGCCTGCCCGAGCCGTTCCGGACCCTAAGCCACTACAACCCCTTCTTCTACCTGATCGACGGCTTCCGGTATGGCTTCCTGGGCTATGCCGAGGGCTCTGTCCTGGCCGGGGCGGTGATGACCGCAGGCCTGGTGGTGGCCCTGACCTGCGTCTGCCTGTGGATGTTCGACACCGGCTACAAGATCAAGAGCTGAGCCCGCAAACGTTGACATTCCGGCCCATTGGGCGGAGAAGTCGCAGCCTTCCAGTCCCCGTCGCCCCGCGGCGGGGACGTTACGTTTTGGAGGGTTCCCGATCGTGACCCAGAAGACGCAGCCTAAGGGCCTCAACGTTCCCGCCGACCACCTGATGGGCGTGTACAGCCGCACGCCCCTGGCGTTCGCGCGAGGCGAAGGCGTGCGTCTCTACACCACTGACGGCGAGGCCTACCTCGACGCCCTGGCGGGCATTGCCGTGAATGCGCTCGGCCATTCCCATCCGAAGCTGATCGCGGCCCTCAAGGCCCAGGCCGACAAGCTGTGGCACGTGTCCAATATCTTCACCATCCCCGAGCAGGTGAAGCTGGCCGAGACCCTGACGACGAAGACCTTCGCCGACGTGGTCTTCTTCACCAACTCCGGAACCGAGGCGATCGAGTGCGCCATCAAGACGGCGCGCAAGTTCCACTGGGCTCGGGGGCAGGAGGAGCGGATCGACATTATCGGCTTTGACGGCTCCTTCCATGGCCGGACCCTGGCGGCGGTCAACGCGTCAGGCAATCCCAGCTACCTGGAGGGCTTCGGTCCCCGAATGCCCGGCTTCATCCAGCTGAAGTTCGGTGACCACGAGGCCCTGAAGGCGGCGATCGCTTCGCCCACCACGGCGGCGGTGATCCTGGAGCCCGTGCAGGGCGAGGGCGGGGCCCGGGCGGTTCCGGACTCCTGCCTTCGCGAGCTTCGCGCCCTGTGCGACGCGCACGGCGTGCTGATGATCCTCGACGAGGTCCAGTGCGGTTTCTCGCGCACCGGCAAGCTGTTCGCCCATGAGTGGGCCGGGATCGAGCCCGACATCATGGCCGTGGCCAAAGCCCTGGGCGGAGGCTTCCCGGTCGGCGCCTGCCTGGCCACCGCCCGGGCGGCCTCCGGCATGACGCCCGGCTCCCACGGCTCGACCTACGGCGGCAACCCCCTGGCCATGGCCGTGGGCCTGGCGGCGGTCGAGGAGCTGAGCTCGCCGGCCCTGCTGAACCACGTGATCGAGGTCTCCGGCTACTTCACCCAGCAGCTGGAGGGTCTGAAGGCGCGCAATCCCGACGTGATCGAGGAGATCCGCGGCCGGGGCCTGCTGATCGGGCTGAAGCTGAAGACTCCCAACCGCGAGTTCATGCAGCACGCCCGGGACGAGAAGCTGCTGATCGCCGGCGGCGGCGACAACTGCGTGCGGCTCCTGCCGCCCCTGGTCATCTCGGTCGAAGAGGTGCGCGAGGCGGTGGAGAAGCTCGACCGGGCCTGCGCCCGCGCGCGCGGCGCCTGAGGCGGCCTGTCCATGCCCAGCGAGGAAGGAGCCTTGAGCCCGCCCGTTCGCCACTTCCTGGACCTCTGGTCCCTGGAGGCGGCCACCCTGCGCCGGATCCTGGACGACGCGGCGGTCCGCAAGGCCGTCCGCGCCGGTTGGACCCAGGGCCGCATCGACGCCGACGCCCCGGGGCGTGAGCGCACCCTGGCCATGATTTTCGAGAAGAACTCGACGCGGACGCGGTTCTCCTTCGACGCCGCCATGCGCCAGCTGGGCGGTGACGTGATCATTTCCACCGCCGCCGACATGCAGCTGGGACGGGGGGAGACCATCGCCGACACCGCCCGGGTCCTGTCACGCATGGTGGACGCCGTCATGCTGCGGTCGAACCGGCACACGGACCTTCTGGACCTCGCCGCCCACTGCACCGTGCCGGTGATCAACGGCCTGTCGGACACCGGCCATCCTTGCCAGATCCTGGCCGACCTGATGACTTTCGAGGCCCATCGCGGGCCCGTGGCGGGCAAGACCCTGGCCTGGGTGGGCGACGGCAACAATGTCTGCGCCAGCTTCATCCACGCCGCGCCCCTGCTGGGCTACCGCCTGAACATCGCCTGCCCCGAGGGCTATTCGCCCGACCCGGCGGACCTGGCGCGCGCGGCCTCCCTGCAGGGCCAGGTCTCTGTCACTCGCAACCCCCGCGAGGCCGTGGCCGGCGCCGACTGCGTCATCACCGACACCTGGGTCTCCATGGGCGACACCGACAAGGCCGAGCGCATGGCGGCGCTGGGCCCCTACCAGGTGGACGAGGCCCTGATGGACCTGGCGCACAGCGACGCGGTCTTCCTGCACTGCCTGCCCGCCCACCGTGAGGAGGAGGTCACTTCCGCGGTGATCGACGGTCCCCGGTCGCGGATCTGGGAGGAGGCCGAGAACCGGATCCACGCCCAGAAGTCCATCCTGGCCTGGTGCTTCGGCGCGATATGAGCGGCGCTGTCTCCCTCGAGGCGGTCGACGAAGACCGCGTCTTCCCCTTCCAGATCGAGGGCGAGGCCGTGCGTGGGCGGCTGGTGCGCCTGGGGCCCGCGGTGGACGAGATCCTGTCGGCCCACGCCTATCCGGACCCGGTGGCCAACCTGCTGGGCGAGACCTGCGCCCTGGCGGCCCTGGTGGGCTCGAACCTGAAGTTCGAGGGGCGGCTGATCGTCCAGGCCCAGGGGAACGGGCCGGTCCGCTACGTCGTCTGCGACTACGACACCGCCGGGTCGCTGCGCGGTTACTGCCGGTTCGACCCCGAGGAGGTCGCCGGGCTCGTCGCCGGCTTCCAGCGCCCGGGCGCCCGGGTCCTGCTGGGGGACGGCCTGTTCATGATGACGGTGGACCAGGGTCCTGACATGGATCGCTACCAGGGCGTAACGGCCATCGAGGGCGAGACCCTGGCCCTCTGCGCCGAGCAGTACTTCGCCCAGTCGGAACAGACCCCCACGCGGATCCGGCTGGCGGTGGGGCAGGCCGACTGCGGCCAGGGGCCCCAATGGCGGGCCGGCGGCGTGCTGATCCAGAACATCGCTGGGGACGAGGCGCGGGGCTCCACCGAGGAACCCTGGCGGCGCACCGAGGCCCTGTTCGAGACCCTCGGCGAGGACGAGCTCATTGATCCGCTCTTGCCGGCCACAGACCTGCTGTTCCGCCTCTTCCACGAGGACGGCGTGCGGGTCTTCACCCCTCAGGCGCTGAAGGCCGCCTGCCGCTGCTCGCAGGAACGGATCCTGGGCCTGCTCGCCTCGTTCAGCGCCGAGGAGCGCGCCGACATGGTGGAGGCCGACGGCCGGATCCGGGTGTCCTGCGAGTTCTGCTCCCGCGTCTACGAGGCCCTGCCGTCGGACCTGGACAGCCAAGCAGGCTGACGCTGGGGCGCCGGTTCCCAGGCGCTGGGTTCGGCGCCATGCTGCCTCCCAACGACACGGGAGGACGCCATGACCCTGCACACCAAGCTTTGTGACCTTTTGGGGGTGAAGCACCCCGTCATGCTGGCCGGCATGGGCGGGGTATCCTACGCCGAGCTCGTCGCGGCGGTGACCAATGCCGGGGGCTACGGCGTCCTGGGCATGGCCGGGCAGGGGCCGGACTTCATCCGGGCCCAGATGCGGAAGGTGCGCAGCCTCACGGACGGGCCTTTCGGCGTCGACCTGCTGGCGGCCTCGCCGGAAAGCCTGACCGCCGCCGTGGACGTGATCATCGAGGAGGGCGCCTCGTCCTTCGTCGCCGGCCTGGGCGTGCCCATGCCGATCATGGAGAAGCTCAAGCGGGCGGGCCTGAAGGTCATGGTCGTCTGCGGGGCCGTGAAGCACGCGGTGAAGGCCGAGCAGGCCGGCTGCGACGCCGTCATCTGCCAGGGCGGCGAGGGCGGCGGGCATACGGGCCTGGTCGGAGGCCTGCCCCTGATCGCCCAGGCGGTGGAGGCGGTGAAGATCCCCGTGGTCGGCGCTGGCGGCATCTATGACGGCCGGGGCCTCGCCGCCGTGCTGGGCCTCGGCGCCGTGGGGGTCTGGGTCGGCACCCGCTTCATCGCCTCGCCCGAGGCCCACGCCGGCGACCTCTACCGCCAGACCATTGTGGAGTCCTCCGACGAG
>Ga0209985_10001611_pt1 | contig 21673 bp, 27 predicted proteins | sample NOAtaG_FD_187305 | JGI IMG/M metagenome (GOLD analysis project Ga0209985, IMG submission 187305) | Freshwater lake microbial communities from Lake Erie, under a cyanobacterial bloom - NOAA_Erie_Diel6S_1000h metaG (SPAdes) (version 2) | ecosystem: Environmental > Aquatic > Freshwater > Lake ...
AGGATGCCATTCACACCGGCAAGGCGGTCTCCAGCCTTATACATATCCAAAGGAGCAGTATAAAGACCAAAGTGCAAGCCCATGATGAAGTCGTAATCTTCGTCACAGCCGTTTTCAACAATGCGCAGGTCAGCATTCAATCCGGGGATGCCGGGCATTGGAATGGTCATGCGGTTGATATTGTCAATCTTGCCACCCATATTTCCAACATACTCGTTGTAAGGTATCAGCATGGCTGAACCGGGAGAGAAAATCACCGCATCGTTTTCGGAATCTCCGAAATCGGTCGCAATGAAGTTATCAACGAACCACCGGAATTGTGCAGGGTTATACACCTCAGAAAAGTTTACTCCGAGTGCAGAGCAGCAGAAGTTAAGGCCGTTGATTTCAACGATTCGCTGAAAGGCACCATAGCCGCCTACGATGTGCCATGAACCATCCCAACCAATCTTTTGCAGATCTTGCTTGAAATTGGTAATTCCGGAAAAAAGAGGACCGCCGCCATTAGCAGCAGAAGCCTGTACCTGATAGGAGTTGGTAGTAGCACCGCCCTGATAATCACCAGTTGAAAGTGCGAACTGAGCCAAAAGGTCTTTGTTGATGGAGTCAATCAGACCGGGAGCCTGATACATGAACTCCTGCGCCATCTCACGGATAGCAACAAAGTTGCCAGACTGGTAGGCTGCCTGAAGTGCAGATGCACCAAGTGGGGAGTTTGACCGGGTTACTCCGGCGATTGCCTGAAGGTCGCTGTACTCTTTGCAGAGTGTGCGCACAGTTGATTCTTTTACCTTCCAAGAAATCTGGCGGTAAAGGTCAATGGCAAACTCCTGCTCCAGATATGGATTCTCAGCACCGGGTCCGCAGTCCTTCACATCGGAAGTATCGGCGGCAGTGGTACGCTGCTTGAAAGCGAGGCGAACCGCCCTTGAATGACCATCTGAATAAGCATCTTTAATTTGTGGACCTCTGGTCCGATTTTCAGCACTCAAAAGAGCACCGGTAACACCAGCACGGGTGTTGATTTTGGATTCATCCTGCACACCTTCAGCTACAAGAGTAGTGAGGACAGCCGGACAAATATTGGCTGTGTTTACTGACATTTGAATTAATCGTTTGAAAAGCCGGCAAGCAACTTATCATAGTTGCTCGCTGCCAATGTGTTTACATTGGGCTTTTGCGCACCGCCTGCCGGGGTCGGAGGGGTAATTGGTATTGGTCCGCCTGCCCCGCCGTTGCCACCCGGTTGGGTCAGATAATCTTTCAGGTGGGTCTGAACAGCAAGCGATTTAATGTCATCGAAGTTGTTCACTTCCTTTCCCTGAAGATACAAAGGTACATCTTTTTCGTTTTTCTTGTGAATTTTCGTAGTGCCGGAAATCGGATCCAAAGAAATTTCACCACCGATTGAATCCAGATAGGCATTAACCGCAGCTTTCACCGTAGCCGCCTTGGTCAGCTTCGGCACATTCAGATTATCAAAGTCAAACAACCGGGCTTCGAGGTTTTCGAGTAGCCGGGATTTCAATACCTGATTTTCGGACTGCACAGGCTGCAATGCCTTTTCCAACTCAGCCTTTATCCGGTTGTCTGCTTCGGCCAATTGCTTTTTCAGTTCCTCGATTGCAGCCGTGTTGCCGCCTTTGCCCTCTGACCTTGCCTTTTCAGTCGCTTTCTTGATTGCCGTTACCAAGTTCTCCCGATACATCTTTGACCCGGACATTTCGCTTATTTCGGTTTCGGAAAAGCCTTCTGCCTTCAGAAAGTCACGCAGTTCACGGTTGGCATTATCAGCAAAAGCCGACATTAACTCGGCTTTGAAAACCTGCTTTGCCCGGTCTGGTTTGTAAAAAGTATCGTGGAACTTTGCCTCAAATCCATCAGGCAAGTCCAGAGAAATCGTGTTCTTTACGATATCGGCGACCTTTTCATTGGATTGCTCAAATCCGGCGGCTTCAAAAAGCTCTGCCAGCATCTCTCCTAACTTTTTCATAACTCAGGTGTTTCAGGGGTTTCAGTTTCCGGTGTTTCCGGTGCTTCGGGTGTTTCCTTTTTGCCCCGCTTCGGCTTTGCAGCCAGTCCTCTTTCTTCCATTGCCTTCAGTAAGTCTTCATCAGACAGCTGACTGAGAGCCTTGCGAGGGTCCACCTTTGCAGGAACTGCATCGGTTGAAAAGTCGATAGGCCTTACCAGCTTTTCATTTTGCTTTCTTGCAGACATCGGCTTGCTGAAAATCAGCATAGCTTGGTCGGTCCTGATTTCTTTCCGGATGCTTGTGTGCATCTGGGTTTCAGGGTTGAACTTGACGATTAAGACAGGGACGAATTTTTCGCCCTTCTTTTTGGCCTCTATTATGTAGGCCGGGATTGTACTACTCATGGATTGGTATGATTTATTTGACTACTTAATTTGATTTGAAAGGCCGGATTTCTGGCAAAAGCATAGGTGCGCAGGTGCTTCTGTGCATCCATTGCAAGTTGGTGGTCAAGTCCATTGGTTTGCACTGACATCAGGTCCACAAGTTTTGCAGCCCCGGACTTATTGAGGCCGTAACAGTGCGTAAGCCAGTAGCCAAACCCCTGCACCAGCCCGGTAGCAGGATGAACTACTTTCTTTTCGATTGGCACCTGACGGTAATTGTAGCAACAGAAATTCAGGAACTCAAATTCAGGCATTGCGGTCCAGTTGGCAAGAATGCCTTCCAGTTTCGGCAGCTCAAACCTGCAATCGTCTTCCAGAATTAAGGCCGTGCCGATTTCGGATTGGGCTATTTCCCGCCAGATGATATAGTGGCTTGCATAGCAACCGATTTCGGACTGGGATAGTCGGTTCTTTCGCTTGCTGTCATCCACCTTCTGAGGTACCCATTTTCCAGTATTGGCCTGCACCCTTTCAGGTTTATTGCCGTGCCTGTCGGTCAGGCCTACTTTGTCGAAATATCGCTGCATCAGGATATGGCGGGCCGTTGCGCTTTTGGCATTAATCCAGTAAATCCGGTCGAATGGCATTTGCAACATTGTCGCAAAAATAGTTGGTATTTGCGAAACCTGCAAGGGGGGGTTACTTGCCGTCCTGCTGAATCTGGTAAGGCTCGGTCCTGAATATTTTGGTCGTAATACCAGCCCAAACAGAAAGCACATTGCCCAGAATCAGGACTAATGTGCTGTCGTTGTTTCCCAGTTTCTCGACTCGGTAGAGGTAGCCAACGAGGACTATTAGGCCAATCAGAATACCAGTTACCAAAGTGAAGGCATAGACCTGCATTCTCTTTGTGTAGGTGCCGTGATGACCTCTGAGGCTCATAGGCCGGGAATAAGCCCTTTCAAAAGACCGCCGATAAAGCGGCCTGTATTCTCACGCCTGCTGGCTTTGTCCAGCTTGCTCTGAATAATTGAATCCTGCCGAATCACTATCCGGGCTAACTCCAGATTCTGCCTTTTCAGGCTGTCAATTTGGTGTCGGATGTAGTCGGTTTCATCGGCCAATGCAAGGATATGGCCATTCTGGATGCTGTCATGCGGGGAGACCTCAACTCCGCCTCTGCCTTCGTAGTAATCGCAGGATGCCAGAGCAAAAGCTGCAAATAGGAATATTGTGTTCTTCATATCGTAAAAAGTTCGCGTAAAAATTTCCAGACCTTCTGCCAGAAGGTAAGCCGTTTATCTCGCTTCAATTCGGCCTTGATAAGCGGCTCGATGTTGGTCTCCCATTCAGGTTTCTCCATATCTCTGAGCCTCTTAATTGTGTCCAATGCTGCATTCATAGCCCGCCACAGGAGCAAGATAAGCCAGCCATGCAGGAATAGCCAGAATTCAAATGGACCCATATAGTCCTGAAAGTTGAAAAGTAATACCGAAGGCCGAATCAGACCCCAATAGGTAATCTGGTCGGTAATGCAATGGTAAGTGTCCTGCTTTATATTGCAGATAAACTGCTCGGCTAATTGCCTCATTTATGCCAAAGAGTTGGAGTTGGAAGGGAGGGGTCGCAATCGACATGAATCCAGTTGCGGTAAACCCCGATGCGCTGAAAGCCAATCATGATGCAGGCTTTCAAAATTTTGAATTTGTTTGCTCCGTCAGGCGCATGAATGTCAGCGGCAAAGCCTTTGGTATGCGGTGAATTACTAACACCCTTGACCTTTGCATTATGGGCTTTAGTCCGATAGCCTGAGTTAATCCGAAAAGGCACTCCTGCCAAATCCCTCGCCTCATCCAGCATCTGCAAGAAGTTTGGATTCATATTGCTACCGCTGCCGGGCAAGTCGGGAGAATCAAACTCGGATAACTTGAAGTGCTTCAAATTCATGCGGCAAAAATAATACTATCAACAACCTTTGCAATCGACATTTTCGAGAACCGAAAATTCAATCGTATAAAAATAGGTATCGAGATTGACCTGACTAAGCCCGAAAAACTCGCTTCCGATTGCTGTCTGGTCAAACGATTCATTAGACCAATCAAAATACTCGAGGCCGTTTATTATGTCCAAAATAGTGGCTGAAATATCCCTTTTGCTGCTTGCGGCAAGGGTATAATTGACAACCTTTCTTTTTGCAGAGCGATTTCCGAAACTTGGGTCTCCGGCCTTTTCAGCACCGTTTTTTGTCCAAAAAATAACCCCTTCCAAGTTATTATTTACTGAGCAAGGTTGGTTTTTTTCGTTCACATACACCACCCCGGGCAATGAATCCTGACGAATTTCCCGACCTTCGCCATAAACATAAACGAAAGGAATCCGGATGCACAGTTTTGTTTTTAGATTATCAATATTGCTCATGCTGATTTTCGTTTCATAATCGCCTTGAATTGTTTGTTTATTTCGGTCAGTCCGATTTTATTTTCTTTGACAGTCGGGCCAAACACCCCGCCAAACCGTTCTTCATTATAGCCTGCAATCTTTAATTGGTCGGCATCCACAAAGGTAGCACCCCATCCACGCTCAGTCGGCACAGGCAACCAAGTCCGAAACATTTTTCCGGTAAAGTTCAAGTCGATTATGCCCGTCTGCCTTCCTTTCCTTGCTCTCTTTTTGCCGTAGGCCTCTGAATAAGCCCCGAAACTGGTTTTCGACTTGGTCTTCATCTGGGTGCCAGATGAGTTCTTGCCCTCGTTTTCAACCCTCTTTTTTATTTCACCGGCCACCACAATGGCAGCAGCCCGCAAAACATTATCGGCATCAGTGACGGCCATTATATTGATTGCCTGAGATTTGGCGAACTCAGCAAAGGACTTGTAAATCATGCGGTAAAAATAATTTGAATAAATTGAAAAATATTTTTGGAAATAAGGAATCTTTGATTCTAACTTTGCAGCAAGTTAAAACAAAAACAAAATGGAAAAAGAACTTTGGGCTAATGCCCGAACCGAAGACCAAAAATTAGTTCAGGCGATTATTGCGCTGAGCGAGGTAGTCACGAATCAAACTACACTTAATTTGGGCAGCCTTGAATGGCCAACAATTCAATCACTTGCTCTTTTGGGAGGAAAGTTTGAATTGGATATATGGGACCCGTCAACATTAATGCTTAGTCTCAAAATTGGCCAACTTAATATGTATGCATTTAATATTGCCAAAGCTTTGAACTACGAAAAACAGCTGATTGCATTTGGTGGTCATACTTTTATTTTTGAAGCCGGAAAGAAATTCACACTAATCGATAATTCATATTTAGTGCCATGAGATTTTTAGCCAAAGAAGCGGCAAAGTTCATTTTCCTGAACTTCTTTATCCCTGCCGCAATTATTACCGTAATTTTTAAACTTGCAAGCCTGTTATGGAAGTATCTATTGCCTTAACCAGTTGCGGCAGATGGGATTTGCTTCAACAAACCCTCATGAGCCTGAATGTCCATTGGGATGGCCCCGATTGCGAATTGCATCTATACGAGGACAGGGATTTGACCAAGGGTGAATTGGGGTATTTGGAAACGATTATCGAAACCTTTGCGCCTCGCTTCAGGCACCAAATCCAATCCGGCAAAGTCGGTCAGATAATCGCTATTGACCGCCTTTATTCTGCTATCAATACACCGCTGATATTCCATCTGGAAGACGACTGGACCTTTTTCAAGTCAGGATTTTATGCGGCCTCAAAGTCAGTCTTATCTGAGGTGCCAAATTGCAGCATGGTTTGGATTCGCAATCAAAACGACCGAAATGGCCATCCTGCCGTTGGCAGCATCAGAAGGACAAAAGACAAGGTGCAATATCAGCGCATCAGCGACTCGCATGGTGGAGGTATGTGGGCAGGGTTTAGCTTTAATCCCGGACTTCGCAGGAAAGCCGATTACGACCGCATTTTTCCCAATGGTTATGGTTCAGTTGCGGAGTTCAATCCGAAAACACCCTGGGCAGCTGAATCAGCAGTCGGGAAGACTTACAAACGGGCCGGAATGTCGGCTTTTACTTTACTTTCAGGCTATGTCAAACACACAGGCGATGGCCGCCATATAACCGGATGATTGCGATGGAACAAAAGCAAAAAAAGAAAATGGGCAGGCCGCCATTAAAGGATAAAACCAAACGAAGAAATAAATATGTAAGTTTCCCTTTAACAATGGCTGAAAAAAAATTGTTAAAGGCCTATGCAAAAGAGAAAAACATTAGCGTTTCTGAGGTAATTAGAACCACTATTTTAAAATATCAACCGCAGCCAAAAAGAGAAAAACCTAAAAAAGAAAAACCTAAAAAACAGGCAACTAAAGTCGTCAATTTAGTAGTTAAAAAACAAATTGCTTTTAGTAAGCAAGAGATTCTTGGCCGACTAACTCGCAAGCGAACCGCAGCCGAACTGCAACTCATTACGGCCAACCGCAGGGCCGCAGATGGAAGTTCTTATTATGCCGTTAAAAAAACCGAATTGGAATTGGAGATTAAGTTCCTGCAATCTATTATCGACCATATTGCACCTGGTGAAGACATATCACTAAGTCCGATTAGGGATAAGGCCATTATCGACTTGCCTATCTCGGTCAGGTTGTACGGGGTGCTGAAGAAAAACCTCGGCAATGGAAGCCATGATGTAAGCCTGAGAGAGATTGAATCCATACCGCTATCCGAGATACGGACTTGGCAGAACTTCGGGAAGAAAACCGAAGAGGAATTGATTGAATTGTGTGAGTTGAACGACATTAAATTGCAGCCATGATAGGAGTAGCAATTACAACACACAACCGGGGAAAAGTTGCTTTAGAAACTTTTGCAAAATGGAAGGCAATGCTGCCGGAAAAAGCATTATTAATTGTTGTCGATGATGCAAGTGATGAGCCTTTTCCAAATGCTGACTATCGGTTTAGTTCTAATGTAGGCATTGCCAGAGCAAAAAACAAGTGCATTGAGTTACTAATTGAAAAGGGATGCACCGAACTATTTTTATCCGATGACGATACTTACCCAACTTCGCCTAATTGGTGGAAGCCCTATATTGACAGTCCTTACCCATTGCTTTCATACACATTTTCCTCGGTTGGAAGAGGCATTCAAAATGGCAATCGGCTCATAAAAAGAGAAAGTGCGCACAAGTGGTATTCTAACCCATGCGGCTGCATGGTCTATGTTTCTAAAATTGTAATTGACAGAATCGGAGGCTATGACATACAATATGCCCTCTATGGTGACGAGCATCTTGACTTTGCAATTCGGGCCAAAAATGCAGGACTACTGCCGCACTCTTATATCGATGTGGCTGAACCTTTGTTTTATTGCCACGATCAGTCGGGTAATTACCGAACTTCAAGAACAGATAAGCAGGCTCAACTTTATTTAAGTCGCAGAAGATTATTGCAGCAAAAGGGTAGTAAGGCTTTTTTTCCGTTTAAAGAATCAACTCAAAAAATTCAAAAGCCTTATATCTTATCAAGTTATTTGAACTACGAGAAAGACCCGCAGCGCAATGTTATATTGCCAAATTCAATAGAGGCACTTAGGCCTCTCATGAATAGCTGCAATGATTTAGGCATTCGATTGGTAATTTTAACGAATTGCAAATTTGAAAATGAAGGCACAACTGAATTTGTTACGATTGATAACCCTGACCCAAAATTTACCCCCGTAGATTTTAGGTGGTTAATTCAACTGGAATACATTCAGAAAAACCCAACCACAATAGTATGGTGCGTTGATGGTACTGATGTTGAAGTCCTGAAGAATCCTTTTACCATCAACCCAACAAAGCTTTATGTTGGCTATGAAAAAGGACAGACCCTTGCCAATGGTTGGCTTTGGCGGCATTTATTGCCTTTTTGTAAAAACCGGAATCACAAATCATGGTTTGCAGCATCTAAGCATCTAACTCTACTGAATTGCGGAGTTGTTGGTGGCGGCTATTCGATTGCCCTGAAATTTTATCAGATGATGGCAAATGACATAGTATCAAATGCAGTTAATGTCAAGGGCAGGCCAATGGACATGGCCAGTTTGAACTATGTAGTTTACAATCACTTTGCCAAAGACTTTATTTCCGGAGAGCAAGTGGTTACTGAATTTAAGGCTTACGAGAGAAATGACATTTCAGTGTTCAAACACAAATAATTCCTTATTTGTGAAAATATTTTTGGAATTATCGAATTGAGGCTTACTTTTGCAGAAACAAATTTTAAAACAAATGGATAACAAAATTTTTCAGAACGAATTGCTATCAGTCGGGGAGTACACAGTTGACGGCCTCGGATTCACTCACTTTTATGTCGACATTGCCGGCACATTAGACATGGTTCAGAGGTTTGTAAAGAGCTATGGCGGCAATATCGAGGTTAAGTACGGCAAACTTACTTACCGAATGCTTCGCAAAGACTTCGCCCTTATGATTAAGGTTGCAGACCTGAGTGAAGAAAAGTTGAAGGAACTCGCATTGCGGTTCCCGGAAGAGGTCAAATTTGAAAAAGGAACCGAGATTGTGTTATGAGCGAATCAGCAGAAACATACGGCAACCCCTCTGAAATGTCAGAGGGTAAGCAAATGACGGCAGTTGAGTGGCTTGAGGAGCAAGTTTCACAAATTTTAGACTGGGATTTGATAAAACTATTTGAACAAGCCAAAGCAATGGAGAAGGAGAAGATAATAGATGCTTATACAAAAGGATTCGAGGATGTTGACGCAGAACAATATACAACGAAACATTTGGCAAGCCATGAGTAATCCGAAAGAAAAAGCAAAAGAGTTAATCGAAAAATATCAAAAACTTGATATTGAAATAGGTGGTCAATATGATGGCTACCTTACAATGAAAATACACGATGCCAAACAATGCGCCTTAATAGCAGTAGATGAGATATTAGAATGCTATCCTGCTCAATGTCCTAAAGAAAGCTATGAAATGGAACAACACATTTTTTGGCAACAAGTTAAAACCGAAATTGAAAAGTTATGACTCTACAAGAAGCACTTGAAATCCTGATTCAGCACAAAAAATGGCGGCAGGGTCTGACAAACGAAATGCCATACACACCTGCCCAACTAACTGCGGCATTGGATGTGGTTATTGCCGAACTCAAGAAATTAACCTAAATTCTCAGTTTATTTCCCCGAAGAAAGCCCCTCCCAAAAAGAGGGGTTTTTTTACGACCTTACTCCGACTGACTGGATGTATTGCGCATCACCGCAGGAAAAGCACATATCCTCCCCGGATAGGTTCACCGACTTTGCCCATGTTTTCAAGGCTTGTTCCTTCATGCCCCGGAAGGTTACCATTGTCCTTTCGGTTTGTTCCGGGTTGAAAGTTGCATGGAAGTTCTGGTTGAATCCTGCCAACTTATTGAGAAGGATTTGTTCAGCCAAAGCATAGGCAATAAACATTTTCAGATGCTCACGATTTGCGCAAATAAAGGATTCAGTTGAGCAGATCAGTTCGAGGTTGAACATTACCCCGGACTGGTTAAAGTCAGTCTTAATCTTATCAGGCAAGGCCACATTCAGCGGCATGGTTACCGGGTAGATCGTCCAATCCTGATAATTCCAGTAATGATTAGGCCCCCGATTGGCACAGGCGCAATCGGATACACCCCATTCGGATAAATCGGATAACCAAGGGTTTTTAATCGTTGGCACATCGGTAGTGTCGATGGCCAAAAAGACATTCAGGCCGTCAAATTGCAAGTCAATTACCTGATTGATTGCAACCTCACTAAAGCCCGATGGCACCGTTATTGTGGTTTCGTAAAGAACGGACCAATCAAAAGTGCTGAATATCTTTAATGGCACATATTGAGCCTCTGTGCCTGAATTGTAGATCCAAACTGAATTGACCCGCATCTGAAGGTACTTCGACCCAAAAGCCGAAACCCAAATGCCTTTGTATTTCGCCTCGGCAGGGGTAGGTTGAATCACTTGCTGCGTGAATACCGTTGGCCGTTTGGTGAAGAACAAACTTTGGTCCATCGTTGCCTCTGCAATCTCATACAGCGAAGCCCGGACCTGCGATTTGATATGTTCCAAAACAACCCTCTGAACCGATTCATACATTTGAATAAATGAAGGTTGGTCTTGCGTTGCAATGGCATTCAAAAACTCATTGCTCATGCCGGGAAGGTCGTTTATGTAGAGACCGCTGAGAGGCTGCTGAGCGTTGCAGCTTTTCAGGCCGATATAGTTGGTCAGGCAATTGCTCATACTCGTTTGAATTTTTTAGCTTTTGATTTCACTGATTTTTTTCCGACACAGCCCCATGCCTGTCGTGAAAGGTCATTCTTGCATGGTGGTTTTGCGCACTTCTTAATTCCGCTGGATCTGGCGCAGTAGTTGTCGCCTTTCGGAGTACCCGGTGCAATGGAGTATCCTTTTGCTCCGAACTTAATGGTCTTGCCGCCGATTTTGGTTTTAAACTTTTTTTCCGCCATCTCTTTTCTGCTGCATGGTGTATTGTTCCTTTGAGGCAGGCCACATCTTGTGCCTGCATCGGTAACCGCCTGCATAATTGAATATGGTCTGCTTGGTAGTGTTCGGCATCTTGCCGGACCAAGTTTGGTTTGCCCATGATTCAATTTCAGATTTCTTGTATATCCTGCCAACTCTGGTCTTGCAGAAAGGCCGGCTTGTCTTGATTGCAGTGCCTGAATAAAGGAAGTAACTGATATTTAAATCGCTGCTGACCGCATCCAGATAGCTGCGTTGGAAAATCATCATGCTATCGGAAGCCAGCCGCCCGATTTCGCCTTGCAGAATCGGATTGGCAGTTTTAGTGCCTTCAATTAGGTTCTGCAAAAGCGCCTCAAATTGGACCTTGTTGCTTTTGCTGCTCAAACTGGTTAATAGGCTGCTGACTATCGGCTCTGCCAGTGCTGCTTCAACTCCTGCACCGAGTAGCGCATCTTTGGTCTGCTCGATGCTAACCTTCACCAGATTGTCGTACAGGTCAGCTTTGGGAGTGTACTTATCGACCACAAGGGAAAAGTATTGGTCTGTCAGGTCTCGAAGTTGTTTGTAGCCACTGGTAAAGTCTTTTATTGCCTCGTTATAGGCCTCGTTTTCGCCTATCGTGGCCATGATTTTCTTTTTCAGGCGTATGATTTCCAAAATCTGCTTTGCCCGGGTATCGGCAGAGCCGCCAAACCTGACAGGTGCAGTAATCTCCAGCACTTGCCTATAAAGGTCTTTGAAAATCGTCGGATATTTCGCCGCAAAGTCGGCTTCCAGTTGATTTTCCAAAGCTTCGATTTTCTTTATGATTTCCTCTCGGGTCATGCCTCAAAAGTAACCCGGCTAATTTGCCGCTGCGATATTTTCTCCAGTTCATCTTGCGCCAACCTTTCCAAGTCCTGCCTCTTTTCGTTATAGGTCTTAGACCACCAACTATCATCCTCGGCAGTCAGCACATTGGTAAAGTAGTCAATCTTGACCGCCAGCATTGCATCCACATCGGACACCATGCCAGACTCTTTCAGCAAGGCAATCTCATCAGGCTTGTAGTTTGGCAATGGATTCAGCCTTTGCCGGATTTCGTTTTTCTTGACCGCCATACTGCCCTCTCCGTATTGCTTAATCAGTAAATCTCTTTCGAGGCCGTTGCTAATCTCAGGACCGAATCCTTTATCCCGGGCCATTGCCAATGCATCAGCAATTTCGGCAGCCGTATAAATGTCAAAGTCGGTAGGGATGGTAATTTTGGGCAAGTTCTGGTTTATCCTTTCATCCGTCAAAAGGTTTGGAAGAACCGAATACTTTTGAAGATACAATTCTTTGGCAACCCATGAATAAACCGTTACATAGTGAACTGCAACTTGATAGAGAAAAGTATGCACCTCTTTCTTATCCTGAATCTTGGCCTCGCCGGAAATGGCTAATGGGTTTTCAAAGAGGTATTCCAAACCAAGTGCCCTCATGCCATTGTAGAGCCTTAACTGAATCTCAACTCCGAACTCTTTAATGGTAGCCAAATCCCTTTCGATTATTCCGGCCGGGGGAGTCGGTATGTTGGTCAGCTGATTCTCATTCGTCAGGGCATTAGTTTTCGGGATGGAAATAACAATCTTTTGAAATGGCGTTTCGACCACATCATTTCCAGAGCCATTGCAGGTCTTGCAAGTCGTTTCGCTGCCTTTGCCCCGGCCCGAACCTTTGCAAGTCTTACAAGATGCAGACTTGTATTCCCATTCCTTCGGATAGGCTTGTTTAATCCAAAGGATGTTGTTGTCATCGGCCCGGCGTAATGCCTGATTCCACTCGGGGATTGCGGCCTGAACAATGGACTCGTAAATTACCGTGTAGTCTTCAACCTCGTAAACAACCGAGCCTACCGTGTGAATCGGATAAGAGGAAAATATCGGGTAAACCGCAATGCTAATTTTATCGGTCTGCCCCTGCTCGTAAGTTACATAGTAGAATGTAGTCTCATCGCAGGCACCGAAGTATTTGATTCGCTTTTTCTTGTCCTCTTCAATCTTCCAGACTGCATAGGATTCACCCAACTCGACAATATCTTCAGATTCAATTAACTGCGGAAATGGCTTATCCAAATTGAACCCTTCCCGAATATCATCCACTTTCGGCGCAACCCAGATAAGGGCATTCGGATCTGAAAGGTAATAACGCTGAAAGGTCTGAAATAGCCAGTCTTCCAAACTGCCATAAACAGGCAGCTTCTTTTCGCAGTATTCCCGGAAGCTATTATCCTGAGCAATCCCGGTTTGAATCTCATTCTCAAGCCAATTAATACGGAAGTCATCTGCCTGCCTGATTTTGGTCAGCAGGTTTTCGACTCTCTTAATTGGAACTCGGGAGGGGCATTCCCATACCCTCTCCCGCTCCATTTTCATCCACTCTTCTTCATTTGGCCGTGTTGACTCAAGTAGCCGCCTCGGATAGTCATCATCGAAGTGATTCTCGAGTGCCTCGTAAATTTCCCGCACTTCCTCATGATAATCAGTTTGGAAGTTTATCTTTTTCGGGTTAGAAAGTATGGCAATTAAGTCTTCCTGAGTCAGCATCGGCGAAAAGATTAAAGAGTTTTGGTTACAGTCACTTCAAAGTAACCCACGGTGCAATCGCTGCAATCGTTGGTAATCTTGAATTTGATGTTGAAAGACCCGGTTGGAGTCTCACTTTCATCAGTTGTAATGGTTACCAATCCAGTAGCAGCATCCAACACAACCGATTCAACATAAGTCAGGTAATCAGCATCGATGGACTCAATCGAGTAAATCACATCGCAATCGGTATCAACTGACTTGTTTAGCGTGCCGAGCATTGTAAAAGTGGCAGTAACATCCGGCCCGATTGAGATTGAGTAAGGACTTGGCAGGTTGTTCACCTCATAGTAAAGGCCTTCCAAAAACTCATCTGAATCGTAGTCGTCAAATATTGCCAAAGGAGAACCCTTTTGCACCCATTTGATTGTTGCCATACCTTCAAGAAGGTCGGTTGGGCCATCGGTATGAACTGCATCGCCATAGAGGGTAATCTGAGAGCCGGAGGCATCCCAAATCAACTCCTTGGTGAAATAATACAGGTCATAACGGCTTCCACCTGACCGGATGGCATTGTAGAAAGCCTGATTCTCCTTAATGAACTGATCGACATATTCCAAAGTGTGGCTTGTGTTGCCAACTTTGATGGATTGGTTACCGAAACCACCGAGTTCAGCAGTCTCAGGACGGGCTTTTGAACCCCGAATGTTCAGTATTGCCTTGACATCACCCGTAATCATTCCCTCATAAATTGAATCGAGGAAAGCGGTGGATGAAGTCTTATCAACGGCATAGTTTTTCTTAACCAGTACCACAGCGTTTATGCGACTGCTGTATTCGCTGTCGCATTGAGGCTGGACATAGCACAGGTCTTGTCCGCAATTAAAATTCATTGATTATTAGCAGTTTACGCAGCCTTGATTTATCGGCTGATAGTTCTGTTTTTTCGCTTTGAGCTTCACTTGACAAAGCCCAAAATAAGAAGTTATCGTGCTGAAATCTTGGTTGTGGCTCACCTCAAAATCAGTAACATAAAGGGATTGATTGCCGACATTAAAAGTCCTGTGGTTCGTGGCAGATTGCAGAGCTTTCAGAGTAGGGTCGTCAATCCAATTGGTGTGCAAATTTAAGATTAAATCGGTTCTTACCGAAGTGCTTCTGCTGTTTCCATTTGAGTCCCGGTAAACAGAAACCTGATTTTCAAAATCCGGGCCGGCACCGTTGATGCCAAAGCGGACCTGCTGAAACCAGCCATTAAAGTATTCAAAGCCCTCGGCAATGTTATTACCTTGGAACTGAATAATCTGGCTGAATTGGTCGGTTGAATCCACTTGAATAATATTGCTGAAGGCATATACCGCCCCGGTGTAGTTATCCACAAGGGCAATTTTGTAAGTGCCATCAGGCAGCGTAAAAGGTATTGTGAATTGGCCTTGGTATTGGGTACCGTACTTGGTTTCCGGAGGGCAAACACAAGTCTGCGCCTCTGTCATGCCGAAGGTTTTATTATCGGCTGGTGCTACACCAAAAGGTTCCAGAAAGCAATGAAATCCGGCGGTGTAGCTTTCGCCGCATAATACATCTGGAAAGTCTTCATTGCTGAATGAAAAGTTTATGACCAAATCTCCAGCCTCATTTTCAGAAGCAATAACTCCGGTCCATTTGGTATTTATCCAATCGATTAAAACTCCAAGGGCATCATTTGAATCAAACGGCCATATTAGCGGGTCAGGCGATCCGCTGAAAATAGTTGCGATTGTATTGCCAAATTCATCATAAATGCGTAATGATATAGTTCCCGGAAAAAATGGCAGCCAACAAATCAAAAAATCTGGAATTGGCACGCCTTCACAAAATCCATAAGTTGGTTCCGGTGTTGGATTTGGAATCTCTTCCGCCGGGATTGTGATAGTAAATTCCATTTCGCAATTTCCGGTAAAGCAGCCCTCGACCGTATATTCCGGCCAAACAATCTCAGACTGTATCGGCAATTCATTACCATTGCAATCCACTATCAAGGCTGAAAGTTCTGCACCCTCTGGAATGTTGCTGCCTTCCGTCGGGATATTGACCTGAAAGACATCACCCTGAATGGCAGGAAGAAAGTATTCCTGCAATGGCTCCGGGCTGAAATCGCAAAAGTCAAGGTCAAGGAAAACAGACTGGTAAGTAAAACCATTGCCGTCCACCTCAAGAGGCAAGTTGGCATTAAAGGCATCGATGTAAATCTGATAGAGGTCGGTTATTCCAGTCGGCTCAGTCGCAATAAACATCTGAACCTTCCATTTGCCGGACTGCTTTTCGCCCAATAGATGCACATCTCTCAGGCCTGTGGTGTTAATTAGGGCAACTTCAAATAAATCGGCTGTGTAGTCTATTGCATTGAGTGTGTATGGCAAGCCTGCCGGCAATATGCCTGTCGCATTCGTGGTAATAGCAGTGGCATCGTCTGAATCGCCTATTATGCTGATAACCGCTTTCAGGTAATTCACGGCCATCTGCTCAAAGTTGCTCAGAACAGGAATCCTTTGCACTGGTGCCAACTTGCATGGCCCCGGCACCTGCCAGTCGTTGTCGTTTGCAAAGCGATTAAACCAATTGCCTCCTGACTCGTAATATCCGAATGGGTACTGGACAAACGCATTACCTTCTTGCGCTTCAATTTCCCGAATCCGGGCAGTTTTTGGCAAGTTTAAGCCAGACCCCAACCCTACGGCAAAGTCCATCAGGTTTTGGTCAGTAAAGCGAAGAAAGGGATGCGGTTGATTCATTATTGAAAGTTGTAAAACTCGGTTAAAAGTTCTTCAAAATTGTAGAGGTAATTGGCGAGATACACGATTCCAACGGCTTGTTCCAATTCCTGCCAACTTAACTTTTCAAACTCAGGGGCATTGACTTCCTTTTCCAAAAGACTTTTGTAAGCCTTGCGAAATGCTTTTTCACCCTCAGCGGTCCACTTATAACCACCTTTTTCATCCCGCAGGATGATGTTGCTTTCCTTGGCGCAATGGTCAAGTCTGAGGTCCTCCACGGCCTCGTCAAAGGCTTCGATTTGTGGAGTAAGTTTCTTAACTACCTTCCCAAGTTGAATAATCGGCAATATGTTTTGCGCATTTTCAACCGTATTCAAAAGGTCTTGATGAAAACTTCGGCTGACAAATAGATGTTTGTTGTGCATGATTTTATTATTAGTTAAATCGGCCTTCCGAGTCGGCCCAAAGGATTTTCTGCGTCACCAAGTTGGCAATAACAACACTCTGATGTAAAAGACTCATGTAATACTCAAACTCCGTCATAACGGCATCGGGGCCGCCACAAGGCACATATTGCCCCTTGTCATCAACGCATACGGTGTTGTCCGCAATTAAAGGGACGATACGAGGCGGGATGATGTCAATCGGCCTGTCGTCCTGGTCGAAATAGTTCAGCTGAACAGAAAGGGTGATGTTTTCGCCCATAAAGGGAAGGGCATTGATAAGAAGTCCGGCCATTGTAGCCACCCTTTTGAACCCGTAGTTCGGGTCTGGGCTAATCGGTACGATGATGTTGTAGTTGCTCATGTTGTTATGTCAAAAGTCCTAAATTTTGTAAAGCCTGAACCACTTGCCGAATGGTGTAAGTCCCGAAGGTTGAATCATCAGTTACTGTTACTCCACCAGCATTAGCAACAAATGCTGCTTCAGCAATTACATTGGTTGGTTTAGCGATTGCTGCTGTGCCATAAAATCCCATATTACCTCCGCTTGTTCCAAGGGTAAGGTTTCCACGAATGGCAACCGTGTTTGTTGCTCCGCTGACGGCAGACCCAATATTTATTGCAGTGGTGCTTCCCGATACACCTGCCGTTCCTATGTTAATGGTCTTTGTGGTGGCATTTGCCGTTGCTCCTGTCGCAAAGTTGTATGTAGATGCTCCTGTGGAGGCCGTAAACATATTGACGGTTTGGGCAGCAGTGACCGTGTTGCCTATGGCAAGCGTAGTGGCCGCCCCTGCTATATTAACGGTCGTGGCTACGGTGTTAAAAACATTGGCAGTTGTGGCTGTAGCCGCAATTAAACTAACAGTAGAGGCACTTGTAAGCGTTAGATTTGAATTATTGGCATCACCATCAATAGTTAGGCGCAATCCCGGAGTGATGCCGATAAAAAACTTTATCGTTGTGGGTGCATTCAGCCACATAATATTCTCGCTTTCTACCCCCAATGCAACATCACTGCCGCCTGAATTTTGAAAGGTTGCCCTTAATACAATTTTCGTACCAAGGCTGCGTGTAAGGCCAAAGCTGGTCGGAAGGCCATAAGTAGGAGTTATGCCCCATGATATAAATGGAGTTGTCGTTGCTGCGGTGAATGCTAATGCCGGACTCAGATTATTGGGATCACTCGTGGCCGTGATATTTAGGCCACGAACTGATGCGCTGTTTTCAAATTGCCCCACCAAAAGCCCAACTCCTCCTGTTGCGGCATAGAACCTTATGGTATTCGGGCTTGAAAGCCACATGGAATTTCCTGATTCTATCCCCAATGCTGTGTCATAAGTGCCTCCCAAAGCGACTGTCTGATAAAGCACTATCTTCGTGCCTGCACTTCTTGTTGGGCCTAAAACAGCAGGAGCGGCAGAATTAGCCGTGCCGCCTCCAAAGGTTACCCAGTTAATGGTTCCTCCTCCTATGTTCAGTTGGGCATTTGTCACACTACCCGTTGTCGGAGCAATCGACACGGTGCTAGCCGCTGCCGGACTTGCATTGAATGTTTTAGTGCCTCCAAATGTCTGTGCCGCTGTGCTTACCATGCCCGGCACCGTGTCAGAGGCGGGGCCAAAGGTAATCGTTGAGCCTGCAATGGTTGCGCCATTGGTCTGAGGCGTTGCCGAAAATGCACCTACTGTGTTTACTCCACCACCTCCACCACCTGTTGCAGCTATCGTAATAGTTCCATTCCCGTTGGTGATGGTAATGTTTGTTCCTGCAGTTAGTGTTGCCTTGGAAAGCCCTCCTGTCGCTGTATTGCCAATCAGGAGCTGCCCATCTGTGTATGATGTCTGCCCTGTTCCGCCCATACTGACCGGTATCCGACCTGCATAAGAGTTTAGCCGCCAAACACCACCGCCCTCCGAGATGAACTCAGCCAATGCGCCTGCGGTGGTTTGTATATCAACCGCCCCGGGCAGAATCAGATTGGCCGAATGTTTTAGATTGGGATTCGAGCCAAAGTAAAGAAGCATTCTCGTGCCATGCTGCTTAGTACTTAGTGTTTGAATTTCAACCGCCCCGGTTACATGGTGGAAGTTGCCTGTATCGCCTAAGTCGATGTTGGCTGCACTTGCAAGGCTAACTCCCTTATGCCACCGCACTTCCTTCTGATGCGAATTAATGCCGGAAAAGGTATTGTCATCATCGATAAAAGCCGCAGCAGTTATCGACTCCGATTCAACTTGCCGATGCTTTACCGGGGTAATTTGTTTTGTGGTATTATTTGGCAGGTTGGCATTAACCAATGCCAGTTGTTGCGCTCTTGTGTTGGCCATTATGAATAACCATCGGAGTAACCGTCTGAGTATGCTCGCCCTTCGGTGGATGCCGGTTCGGTGCCAATCAAAGTAAACTCTGTTTCACCGCCTGCCTCGCCCGTTGGAGTGTTCTGACTATCGAGTAGGAACCCTGCAAAGTTACTATTGCCGCAGGAAAATTCAATTACTTTTTTGCCCCGAATAGAATATTGGAGAAAGTCGCAAAGTTCTTGCGGCACCTTGAAAGTATATTCAACCGGATTAACCAATATTGTTTCAGTCGATAACTCCTGCACAATGTCGGCATTCTCATAGATGGTGTTTTCGACTTCATTAACCTCGTTGCATTGGGTCGGTATGTCATCACTGCCCAACTTGCTTCCCATTGCTGTGTAATATTCACCGACTTGGAAAAACAGTTTCTTTTGAGCATTCGGTAGGCCGTAAACATTCTGACCCAACCATTTCCACCACCGGATGGCAACCCGAGCCGGGGTGTGGAGGATGTTGTAGATGTTTGCAATCGGGGCATCGCAAAAATCTATGAAGTTGCTGCCATAGCTGACACCACCGGGAAGGAATGAAAATGGACCGGTTTGGTCCGGCACTTCATATCCGGTGCCTTCGATTTCCTCAAATTCGACCTCATTCCGATTCAGCCAAATAATAAACAACTCGTAGTCATTCGGCCTGTCTGATGTTGCGGAGTTATCCTCGAAGAACTGCAACCGCCTTGAATATTCGATTGCATAGCCTGATGCGATAATTTCAGACCGCAAGTCAAGTTTCTTTGTCGTACCATTCTCCATTGCCTTGTTCCGGGCAAAGTAGGTCCGCTCGGTGTGCATTTCGAAGATCCCGGATAAGGCTGTGTTCTTCCAATTGTCGGTATAACCAACCGTAATACTGCCAAATACATTGTCGAGATAAGGCCGCCTTGTGATGCCCGAAACATTGGCAAAGGTGCTGATGACTTGCCGTTGGTAGAAATACGAGCGTGGTTCAATTCGGATGCACCAATCGTTTCCATCCGGTTCAAATTCCCATCCGAGGCAAAAGATTTTATCAATCCCTTCAAAAAACTTTTGAAAGGTTGTCGGGATTTGCGGCTCGGCTTCTTCCAATAATTGCCCATTCCGGATGAATAACCCTGTCGTGATTAGGTGGTTCCACTCGCAACCGCCATATTCAAAGTATTCGGATTTGACCTTGCCCGTTTGCCCGGTTACTTTGGTTACTATCCTATCGAGAAAGTCGTAGATGTAAACTCCCCGGCAAAGGGAAGCGGCACCTTTGTTAAATTCCTCCCAGTTCAGGTAGTTTTCATCGGGATAAATAAAGCCAACTACAACCGGGCCTTGAATCGAAGTTGATAAATAATGCAGAACCTGAAATGACTCATTTGGTCCTAATGTAAGAATGTAGTCTGTGATTGTGGCTTCAAGGACTACATTGCTATTATTAGGAAGAAATTGAGAAGCTACATAATCATCTGGTCCGGTGCTACCATCAGCCAAATAAATCTGAAATTTTATGGAAACAGTTATTCCTTGGCCAGAACTAAATTTGTCGGTAATACATTTTAGTTTTCCGTTTAGTATAAAAGTCCGGGTAAATGATGTATTGTTTTTAAAGATAACATTTGTGCCGGAAAAAGCTAAGCCAATAACATCAAATGAACTGCCAAATGGCCCTTTAAAGTCACTATTCTGCCAGTACAAAGGCCAAACATGGTCGGCTGAGCTTGTGTCTGTGGCAGTTGCTGATAACTGCCCGCAAAAACCCTTAATGTACAACTCCTGCGAATGCAGCGTAACCTGACCCAAATTAAACGGCCCGACATCAGTGCCATCCAACGCATCTTCATTCAGCAAGTCCAATTCGACATCCTGATTCCTGAGAAATGACTCCCGCCATTCGTTTTCAATTATGCTGACTTTCACCCCGTCTGAGCAACCGTCGCAGACCTCGGTTTCTTCATAAGTTGTAAAATCAATAAGCCCGTTAAACTGCCATTGGGTGCCTTCAAAAACGAAGTCGGATTCAATGCGGACATCGACTGAGCCGTTGATAAATTCATTGACAAAGGCAAGGCGAAGGATCCCGGCACCATTGGCCATCTGGGGCATCCGGTCTTGGTCTCCGGTAAAAGTTAGCCCGGTGGTAAACGATTGGTCAATACCATGCGATTCCATCCGCTTAATGGCGAAAATCACTTGGTCCCAACCGACCGGCTCATCAACTTGCTGATTGTTTAGGAAAAACCTGTAATTCATAGTCATAGGTTTGCGCCTCGTTTTTTGTTGAGGATTTTCGTAGTCCTATTTCCCTTAGTAACATAACGCTCCAATCCTCTTTCGGATATTTCCAAAGACTGAACTGGAATTGCTTTGATTGCCTGTGCAATCGGGGCTGTGTCGATTGCCGTCCATTGGTTTTGCCGATTCAGGAAAGTTGAATTGCCCTGCAACAACTCCCTTGTCTTCGGGGCGGTGATTACATCTGAACCTTTGGGCAGGTAGGTCATTGTGGCCTTGTCAGGGGTCAGGAATAGGCCTTTGTCGGTCCTTACCAACTCACGGCCTTGCTCACCAACAATGGCCGGACCGCCTTCAAAGTTTTCCACCCCTTTTGCAAATTCTGGTACTGGTTGGGCAAGGATGAAGCCAATCTGCAAGGCAGCAGATGCAGCGGCAATGGTTGCCAGAGGTGCAGTAACTACTCCAGCGGCATACTTAGCAATTATCGGGGCTGTGTTGAATATCA
>Ga0209985_10001612_pt1 | contig 21667 bp, 19 predicted proteins | sample NOAtaG_FD_187305 | JGI IMG/M metagenome (GOLD analysis project Ga0209985, IMG submission 187305) | Freshwater lake microbial communities from Lake Erie, under a cyanobacterial bloom - NOAA_Erie_Diel6S_1000h metaG (SPAdes) (version 2) | ecosystem: Environmental > Aquatic > Freshwater > Lake ...
ATTTCAGCTATTCCAAAATGGAATACCATGACGACCATGGATCGAATTCAGTCCCTGCGGCTTTACGTCCGGCTGGTCGACCTTGGATCGTTTTCCAAGGCCGCCAGCGATCTTGGGATCGGCCAGCCCACGGCCACCAAGATGGTCGCCCAGCTGGAGCAGCGGCTGGGCAGCCGCTTGCTGCACCGCACGACACGGGGCGTCAGTCCGACCGAGGTGGGCCAGATGTTTTACGAAAAGTGCCGCCTGATCCTGCATCACGTGGATGAGGCCGATACCGTTGCGGCCCTGGTGCAGTCGCAGGTTCAGGGGCTGCTGCGAATCAATACCTCGGTGGCGTTTGGCCGGCGGGTCATGGCGCCGATGGTGATTAACTTCATGCGACAAAACCCCAAGCTGCAGATCGATCTTACTTTTGACGACCGCTATGTTGATCTGGTGGAGCAGGGCATCGATGTGGCGATTCGAATGGGAAGGCTGGGCGATTCGAGCCTGGGTGCCCGGTATCTCGGATTAAATCCCTGGATCGTTGTGGCGTCGCCCGAGTATCTCAAGGGCCGCGAGCTTCCCGCGCACCCGCGTGATCTTGTGAAGCACGACGCACTGATTTACAGCACCGCACAGGGCGATGCCCGCTGGCACTTTGCAGGCGGCGACGGCGCTAACGAAGTCGTGCAGGTCTCGGGGCCGCTGCGATCAAACAATCTCTCAACACTTTTAGTTGCGGCACGCAATCACATGGGAGTGGCGGCTCTACCTTGGTACGTCGCAGTTCAGTCGGTGAACTCCGGCGCGGTTGTACCGCTTTTAAAAACCTACACGCTGCCAGCGCAGGAGATTCATGCAGTATTTCCTTCGCCCCGGCTGGTGCCGGCGAAGGTAAAAGGCTTCATTGATTGGCTTTCTGGCCAGTTCGGCGGGGCCTGGTGGGAGACGCAGGCCTGAGCGTTATCGCCGACGTGCGATCTCTCCAGCTTTTTCAAAAGGAATTTGAATCAATCCATTGGCAACTGTGGCGCTGCCTGCGATTTTGTAGGGCAGGCTGCCAGCGCTCGCGGCAATAAGACTCTGGCGCAGCGTCTCGGGCAGGGCCTTAAATGCAACCGATACCCGCATCGGCACTGTGATTGCGGTCTGGGCGCTGAGCGTCGTTTTTGCCGATAAGGTCTCGGCCTTGCCAAGAAGCTGCCCGGCGATGCTTAAGTCGGCCTTCAGATCGGTCACTGTGATCTCAATCGGATTGGGGTTGGTGACCCGCAATGACACTGTGAATTGCACGCCCTCGCGATCGATGGAGGCCAGCCGGACCTCGGCAACTTCGACCTGGGGTGATTTGATGGCACTGGCGCATCCGGCCAGGGTGCAGGCCATGACTGCGGCTGCAATAAAATGGGTGAGTCGATTTGTAATTTGCATAACCCGTTTGCTCCCAGGAGGCCTGCATGTTGATGGTGATTTCACCAGCCAAGACGCTGGATTTTGACACGCCGCCCACCACGTCCGTGAGTTCGCAGTGCGATTTTCTAAATCAGTCAGCTGAGCTCATCAAGATTCTCAGGCCCATGGGGCTTGGCCAGGTCGCTGCGTTGATGGACCTCAGTGACAAACTGGCGGCCTTAAACGTCGCCCGCTTCGGTGCCTGGAAGCGGCCCTTCACATCGGCCAATGCCAAGCAGGCAGTGCTTGCTTTTGATGGCGATGTCTATGATGGGCTTTCCGCCAAGACCATGAATAAGACGCAGCTCGGCCGAGCCCAGAAATGCTTAAGAATTCTGTCAGGGCTCTATGGGCTGCTGAGGCCGCTGGATCTGATGCAGCCCTATCGCCTGGAAATGGGCACTGCCTTGGCCAACCCAAAGGGCAAGGATTTATACAGTTTCTGGGGTGACCGAATTGGTAAGGCCTTAAATACTGAGCTGCAGGGCCACCGCGAAAAGGTGTTGATTAATCTTGCCTCGGATGAATACTTCAAATCCGTCCAGGCCCTGAGTTTTCCAGTCGTAACGCCGGTATTTCAAGAGAAGAAGTCGGGCGCCTACAAGGTGGTGAGCTTTAACGCCAAGCGCGCTCGCGGGCTGATGGCCCGTTTTGTCATCGATGAGGCCATTGATCGGCCCGAGGGGCTGAAAGAATTCGGGCTTGAGGACTATCGTTTTGATGCAAAGGCCTCGACCGAGAGCAAGCTGATGTTTCGCAGAGGCTAGTGCTGCGGTAGAAAAATAGGCTCAGGCTCAAGAAAAATTCCGAATTTAGCCACGACGGCCTGCTGGATTTCGTGGGCGAGCGCCAAAATTTCGCGGCCCGTGCCGCCACCGTGGTTGACCAGCACCAGCGCATGGCCATCGTGCACGCCGACATCGCCCCGCCGGGCGCCTTTAAAACCGCAGCGCTCAATCAGCCAGGCTGCCGAAATTTTGCATTGATCATGATGAGACGCATCGACCGGATACTGCGGCAGATCAGGGTGGAGCAGGCTGAGGTTTTTAGCCTGCAGCTGACTCACCATGGGATTTTTAAAAAAGCTGCCGACATTTCCGATGTCATTCGGATCGGGAAGCTTTCGTCTCCGAATGGCAATCACCGCATCGGCAACCTCCCGGGCTGAGGGCGGCTGGGCCTGATGCGCAAACGCTGATTTCAGATCCGCATAGTTAATTTCAACTTGCGCATTGGCCATCGGGCGGAGCTGGAGTTCAATTTCCGTAATGAGATAGCGGGGCTGATCCCAAGGCCCCTGGATTGCTGGGTCTCGGAATATGCTGTGACGATAAGAAAAGCCACAGTCGCTGGCGCCTAAGCGGACTAATTTTTTGTCTTGAAAGTCCCATGCGGTGACTGCTGTGATGCGGTCACTGAGCTCAACACCGTAGGCGCCAATGTTTTGTACTGGGGCTGCGCCCGTGGTTCCGGGAATCAGCGCTAGATTCTCTAAGCCGGCAAATCCCTGGCCAAGGCTCCACATCACCAGCCCATGCCAGTCTTCGCCCGCGCCTGCGGTCAGGCGGCCATCTTCAGTGATCTGGCGGCCCATGATGCGCGCCAGTAAAACCGTGGCGGCTAATGGTGCATGCAGTACGACATTGCTGCCTGCGCCCAGAATGCACCGCGGGGCCTGACCGAGGGCTGCGGTGATTTCGGGAAGTGCTTGGATCGAATCAACCTGAATCACGCGGTCCGCCCGGGCCGGCAGACGCAGGGTGTTGTGTTGCGAGAGATTCATACGCCAGCAGCCGGATGAAGCATTCTCGGCAATACGCGGTGCTTTACGAGGGCGTATAGCCCAGTCGCACGTAAATTGGTGCGTAGGCTTCGGCCTGGGTTACCTCGACAAGGCCTTCACGGGCGAGCTCTAAGAGGGCTAAAAAGTGGACAACGACCACCGGAATGCCGCCGCCATGGGCCAATTCCTGCAAAAAGAGTTCGGTGAATTCAACAAAGGGCCGGCCCTGCAAAAACTTCAGAATCCGCGACATGTGTTCGCGCACGGAGAGCGGCTCGCGTGTGATGTGATGGTGGGCGGTCAGCTTGGCTCTGCGCAATATGTCATTCCATGCAGCCCGCAGATCTTCAGCGTTGACGTCCGGCAGCCTGGGCGCCATGGTCTGATCGACAAAGATGGTGGCGGCCAGCACATCGCGGCCAAGCTGCGGAAAGGCATCGATTTGTCGGGCCGCGATTTTCATCTGCTCGTATTCCAAAAGCCGGCGCACCAGTTCGGCCCGGGGGTCCTCGGGCTCCTGATCGCCCTCGCGTGGCCTGACCGGCAGCAGCATGCGTGACTTAATTTCGATCAGCATGGCGGCCATCAGTAGGTATTCCGCGGCAAGCTCAAGATTACGGGAGCGGATTTCTTCCACGTAATTCAGATACTGGCGGGTGACTTCGGCCATTGGAATATCCAGGATGTCGAAGTTCTGACGGCGAATGAGATACAGCAACAAATCGAGTGGGCCCTCGAAGGTCTCAAGAATGACCTCAAGCGCATCCGGCGGGATGTACAAATCCTTTGGGATTTCGGTGAGCGGCTCACCGTAAAGCCGCGCAAAGGTCTCTTGCAGTGCAGGCGCTGCAGCCGGCTCGGGGGTCTCGGCCCCCTGGTCGACGGGGTCAGTCACGGGATCCACGGTCGCGAGGGTTAATCCGGCTGATACACGTAGGGCTTTTGCTTGACCCGGATTTCTTGGGCCCGCTGAAGCTGATCCAGGTCAAGCGGATCCCGATCCCAGAGCAGGCGGCGGCCCGACTGCTGGGCATCTTCAAGATGGGGCCGCTGCTCTTTTAAAGAGCGCAGGAATTTGGTGATTTCTGATTCGTAGGTAGGCATGGGCCCGATTTTAACCGAGCGACTCGCGATTGGCCGCGATCAGGGCATCAATACGCTCCCGGTCCACCCGAGTCATCAGGTGAGAAAAGCCCTTGATGGATTGGATTGGGGGTGCGGCCAGGTCTGACCAGTTCAGCGGGCCGGCCAGCCCAAAGACCTCTTGCTCAATACGCTGGGCGGTGAGCGGCAATACGGGCTTCAGAAGAATCGTCAGCTGTGCGAAGGCCTTGAGGGCGCGGCTGCAGATCTCATGAAGTCTGGGCAGCAGGGTGGCATCTGTCATGGACTGCTTGGCAATCTCCCAGGGCTTCTCGCTATCGACATAGCCATTAACAAGATCCATGAGCGCACCCACTTCGCGCACGACCCGGGCAGTATCACGCTGCTCATAAGCCGCCGCAATCTCAGGCTGCGCGGCAATGATCGCCTGATGCAGGCCATGCGCGGGTTCGGCCAGGGATCGCGGATCAAGCTGGCCGTCGAATCGTTTGGTGATGAACCCCGCACATCGGCTGGCGATGTTGACGTACTTGCCCACCAGATCACTGTTGATTTTTGCGATGAAGTCCGCGAGGTTCAAATCCAGATCTTCCATGCTGCCATTGAGCTTTGCCGCGAAGTAATACCGCAGCCACTCTGGATTCAGTGCCTGGTCTAGGTAGCTCTGGGCAGTGATGAAGGTGCCCCGCGATTTACTCATCTTCGCGCCATCAACGGTGAGAAACCCATGGGCAAAAACATTGGTTGGCGTGCGAAAGCCGGAGAACTTCAGCATGGCCGGCCAAAACAGTGTGTGGAAGTAAAGAATATCTTTCCCGATGAAATGGTATTGCTCGACCTCGGAGTCTGGCGCGGTGAAGGATGCAAACGAGAGGCCGTGATCCGTACAGTATTTTTTTAAGCTGGCGTAGTAGCCCACCGGCGCATCTAGCCAGACATAGAAATACTTGCCGGGTGCGCCCGGAATCTCAAAGCCAAAGTACGGCGCATCGCGTGAGATATCCCAGTCGCTCAGGCCCGCGGGATCAGTAGCCGACTCGCCGAGCCACTCTTTTAGTTTGTTGGCGGCCTCTGGCTGAAGCCGTTCATCCGTAATCGCCCATTGCCGCAGAAATGCAAAGCAGCGCGGATCCGAGAGCTTGAAAAAGTGATGATCGGATTCTTTGCGAACCGGTGTACTGCCCGAAACAACCGACCGCGGGTTCTTCAGTTCGGTCGGGCTGTACGTGGCGCCACAGGCCTCGCAGGAATCGCCATACTGATCTTTGGCGCCGCATTTCGGGCAATCCCCTTTAATGAAGCGATCCGGAAGAAACATCTCTTTGGTCGGGTCATACATCTGCTCAATGCGACGGATCTCGATTAAGCCGGCATCCTTTAGCCCCCGATAGACCTGCTCGGAGAGTTCTTTGTTTTCGGGCGAGTGGGTGCTGTAGTAATGATCAAACGAGACCGCAAAGCCTGCGAAATCCCGGGTGTGCTCATGCCAGACCCGGTCAATCAGGGCCTCTGGGCTTAGACCCTCTTTTTCGGCCCGCAGCATGATGGGCGTACCGTGGGTGTCATCGGCGCAGACATAGACCACTGCATGGCCCCGCATGCGTTGAAACCGGACCCAGATGTCAGTCTGGATGTATTCGACCAGATGCCCAAGGTGAATGGCCCCGTTGGCGTAGGGCAGGGCAGAGGTGACCAGAATCTTGCGCTGTCGATTGGAGTCAGCAGCCGAGTGGCCAGGTCGCGAATGCTCGGTCATTGTGCGGGGAATAGGGGAAGATACGAGGGCGTGTGCGGCTCGTCTAATTAATCAACCGTGTATTCTGCCCGATCTATGGATTCTTCTTTATTGAACTCAGTAAACGCGGTCCTCTCGACCGTGTTCGACCCCCGGCTTGGCCCGGCCCCCGGCAAGGACCTCGTCAGCGCGAAAATGGTCGAGAGCGTCGAGATAAAGGATGGCGCGCTTTGCGTGGGAATCGCCCTGCCGTATGCGGCGATCGGTGAGGCATCGGTCTGGCAGGACCGTATTGGCCGGGCGCTGGCAGGCCTTGCGCCCGAGGGCAAGGTCAAGGTGTCGGTTGCGGTCAAGGTGAAGGCCCGCGCGATTCCTGCAACCATGAAGCGGCTCAATGGAATCAAAAACATCATCGCAGTCGCCTCCGGAAAAGGCGGCGTGGGCAAGAGCACCACGGCGGCCAATCTGGCACTCGCGCTGGCCGCAGAGGGCGCCCGCGTGGGCATGATGGATGCCGATATATATGGGCCATCGCAGACCATGATGCTGGGCGCTGCAGGCCAGGCGTATTCCAATGATCAAAACAAGATTGAGCCCAAGATCGCGTACGGCGTGCAAGTCATCTCGATGGGCATGCTGACCAACGACGATACCCCGATGGTCTGGCGCGGCCCGATGGCCTCCAGCGCCATGGAGCAGCTGCTGACCGAGACGGCCTGGGAGGATGTGGACTATCTGGTTGTCGATATGCCGCCAGGCACAGGAGATATTCAGCTCACGCTGTCGCAGCGGGTGCCGGTCACTGGTGCGGTGATCGTGACCACGCCGCAAGACATCGCGTTGCTGGATGCGAAAAAGGGCCTGGTCATGTTTGAGAAAGTAAAGGTGCCGATCCTGGGGATTGTGGAGAACATGGCCATGCATGCCTGCTCGAAATGTGGCCACGTTGAGCATATTTTCGGCGAGGGTGGCGGCGCCCGAATGGCCGAGCAGTACGGTGTTCAGTTCCTTGGATCCTTGCCCCTGGATATCAAAATCCGTGAGCAGGCCGACTCTGGCCGGCCCACCGTGGTGGCCGAGCCGGATGGCCCGATTGCGACGGCCTACCGGGAGATTGCCCGCACGGTCGGGGCGCGGGTGGCCATGCTCTCCGAGGATCACAGCGCCAAGTTCCCGAGTATCAAGATCGTCGGGACCTAAGCGGCTTGTGGGACAATTCGTCCCATCATGAGTATTAAAAGTGATCGCTGGATCCGCCGGATGGCGGAGTCCCACGGAATGATCGAGCCCTTCGCGCCGCAGCAGGTCCGATATGCAGGCGAAACAAAAATTGTTTCCTATGGCACATCAAGCTACGGCTACGATGTCCGCTGCGCAAACGAATTTAAGATTTTCACCAACATCAATAGCACCATCGTAGATCCTAAGAATTTCGATAGCGCCTCGTTTGTTGATTTCCGTGGCGATGTCTGTGTGATTCCGCCAAATTCATTCGCCCTGGCACGCACGGTGGAGTACTTTCGAATTCCGCGAAGCGTCTTAACGGTCTGCCTGGGAAAAAGTACGTATGCAAGATGTTTTCGCGGGGATACGCGTGTGGCCTTGGTTGACGGCAGTGCGCCGACCCTTGAAGAGATGGCCCGACGCCACGAATCGGGAGAGCGCTTCTGGGGTTACAGCATTGGTGAAAACGGAAGGCTGATCGTCTCTCAGCTCGATGCTCCGCGCTACATCGGCCGGGACAATCTGGTCGAGGTAACCCTCGATAATGGTGAGAAGATTCATGCAACGCCCGATCACTTGTTTATGACCCGGGATGGCCGATGGACTCCAGCCGCTGAGCTTGCGCCCGGCGCATCTCTCATGCCGCTTTATCGAGCGATCGCTCGTGGCTACGAGATGGTGTATCAGCCCCTAAATGGACATTTGACTCCCACGCATCGGCTTTCAGATGAATGGAATCTGCGCCACGGTCTTTATGCAGATATGCCCGGTTGTCATCGGCACCACGTGGATCATGACCGCCTGAATAACAACCCGTGGAATCTCGTGCGTATGGCGGCGAAGGACCATATAGCGCTTCATAACCGAGAGACTTATGGCGAGGATTTTGACCCCTTGGAGCACAGCTTATCGATCAAGTTGGCCCTTCAGGCGCGGATGAGTGACCCTGAGTGGAAGAACCACTACAGTGATCTTCAGCGCAAGAGAGCAAACGACTTCTGGTCCGAGGATCGTTATCGTGAGGCGCGCGATCGACTGCTGCTTGAGCGACAGAGTGTTTCGCAGGAGACGCGCACGCGGCTGAGTCAGGCCCATCGGGCTCGGTACGCCAACAGCGAGACCCGGCAACAGCATAGTGAGCTGATGCGCGCGGCATGGGCGAATGCCTCCGCTGAGCGGCGTGCCCGGCAGGCGGAGGTCGCGCGACAAATTAATTTGCGAAACGAAATTACCGAGGACCGGGTCCTTCGCGCCCTGAATCAGACGGGATCGATCCGCGCCGCAGCACGTTTATTGAATTGTGATCGCTCGGTTTTCAGACGTTTTCCTGAGTTACTGCATGAATTCCGCGGAAAGGGCCGCAGGCTTAAGGCCGAAGAGCCGCGGATGGCCTACGGGATGTTCAACCATAAAGTAGCTTCGGTACGCTCAATTGGCGGTGAGCATGATGTGTTCTGCCTGACTGTGCCAGAGGCGGGGAACTTCGCTCTTGAGGGCGGGGTATTCGTGAAGAATTGCGGCATCATCGTCAACGTAACGCCCTTGGAGCCCGAGTGGGAAGGCCATGTGACGCTGGAATTCTCCAACACCACACCACTGCCAGCGAAGATCTATGCGGGCGAGGGCTGCGCCCAGATGCTCTTTTTCGAAAGCGATGAGGTCTGCGACACTTCCTACAAAGATCGCGGCGGCAAATACCAGGGCCAGACCGGCGTCACACTGCCAAAGACTTAGGCGGGCATCTCGCCGAATTTGCCACTATTAAAGTCATGAATCGCCTGCTCGATTTCGCTACGGGTATTCATCACAAAAGGCCCGTAGCCCACCACGGGCTCATCAATCGGTTCACCGCTCAGTAGCAGTACAGATGCATCTGAAAGTGTCTCGATAAAGCAGTCGCTGCCCTGCGCGCTGAGCACGACCATTGCACCATCTTGAACCACCCGCTCGCTGTTAACCTTAATTTGGCCATTTAAGACGATCAACGCGGTGTTCCACCCCGCCGGGGCAGACACGGTGGCGCTGCCCGACGCCGTTAGTCTGAGATCCCAGACATTCATGGGCGTAAACGTCTGGGCAGGGCCCTTGGCGTTTTCATATTGGCCGGCAATCACCCGAACAGTGCCAGCACCGTTGGCCAGCGGCGCTGCTGGAATCTCCGAATTCAGGATGGCCTGATAACGTGGCGTGGTCATCTTGTGGCGGGCAGGAAGATTTACCCAGAGTTGAATCATTTGAAGCATTCCGCCCGCACGCGTAAACGCATCCGAGTGGAACTCCTCGTGCAGAATCCCGGCGCCTGCTGTCATCCATTGCACATCACCAGGCCCAATGGTGCCGCCTTGGCCTGTTGAGTCGCGATGGGAGACCTCGCCCCGATACACAATGGTGACCGTCTCAAAGCCACGATGGGGATGCTGTCCGACGCCGCGGGGTGTCGCCGCCGGCGTAAATTCAGCTGGGCCGGCAAAATCCAGTAGCAGAAAAGGGCTCAGCGTCTTGCTGTGGGTCGAGTAGGAAAACAGTGAGCGTACGGGAAAGCCATCTCCTACCCAGTGGCCGCGGGGGTTGCTGCTGACTTCAAGAATTGTCTTCATAGGGTGTTGGCGGGCTCGGCGCCCAGTTTATCGGTTGCAAAGGCAGCGCGAATCAGGGCGCGAGTGTAGTCGGTTTTTGGCTGCTCAAGCACCTGCTGCGTTAATCCCGACTCAATCACCTTGCCTTGATGCATCACCATCACCCGATGGGCCATCGCCTGAATGACCGCGAGGTCATGCGTAATGAGCAGGTAAGCCATGTGATGACGCTGCTGGAGTCTTACCAGGAGTTCCAGAACCTGCTGCTGAATCGAAACATCAAGCGCGCTGGTGGGCTCATCGAGCACAACAAGATCTGGCTCAAGAATCACTGCCCGGGCAATCGCAATGCGTTGCCGCTGCCCGCCGGAGAACTCATGCGGATAGCGGCTGACGCTGTCTTCGGGCAGACCGACCTCGCGCAGCATCTCGATGACCTGGGATTCCCGTTCGATTCGCGAACGCTGCGAAAAATGTAAACGCAGGCCTTCTTCCAGAATCTGGCCGATGGTCATGCGGGGTGATAAAGCCGAGAAGGGATCCTGAAACACAATCTGCATTCGGCTGCGCAGCCGACGCAGGTCTGAGGATTGCAGCCCGAGTAGTTGCTGGCCATCAAACTCAATCTCGCCGTTCACGCGCGCACTGCTCAGACGTAGCATGGCCAGGGCCAGGGTGGTCTTCCCGGATCCTGATTCCCCAACGATGCCCAGTGTTTCGCCGCGACGAAGGCTTAAATCGGCCCGATCGACAGCAACGAATTCACGACGTTTCCACCAGCCAAGCGGTATCGAGAACTCGCAGTGCAGCTGACGGGCAGAAACGAGCGGCGCACCCTCACTGGACTGTCCCACCATGCGCTGCGGGCGGCTCGCGAGCAGACGGCGGGTGTAGTCGTGTTCGGGCGCGGAAAAAAGTGCTGCTGTTGGCTTTTGTTCGACCAGCCGACCCTGCTGCATAACACCGACCCGCTGTGCAAACCGCTCGACCAGTGGCAGATCGTGGGTGATCAACAAAATGGCCATGCCCTCTTGCCGCTGAAGATCCAGAAGCAACTCCAAGACCTGCTCGCGAATCGTGACATCGAGCGCCGTTGTCGGCTCATCTGCGATTAACAGCTGGGGACTGCAGGCCAGGGCCATTGCAATGACGACACGCTGACGCTGGCCTCCGGAGAGCTGATGGGGGTAAGCCGCCGCGCGCCGATGTGGCTCATCGACGCCCGTGCGCTCCAGCAAGGAGATGGCCCGCGCCAGGGCCTCGCGTTTTGAAAGCCCATGATGGACTTCCAGTACTTCGGCAATCTGCTCGCCCACGGTGTACAGCGGATTAAGCGCTGACATGGGCTCCTGAAAAATCATGGCGATATCGCGGCCACGCAATGCGCGCACCTCGCGATCACTGCACGACAAGAGGTCTTGGGCGGGCGACTGCGGTGAGGCCTGCCAAAGCACCTGGCCCGAGGTCTGGGCATCTGGCAGTAGCCGGAGCATGGACAAGGCCGTCACGGTTTTGCCGCTGCCGGACTCCCCGACCAGTGCGTAACGCTCTCCGCGATAGAGATCAATACTGACCTCCTGCACCGCCTCGGCCGTCTGCGAGTCTGTCGCAAAACGTACGCTCAGATTGCGAATCGATATCAGCGGAGAGGTTTGCGGCGGCTTATCCACGGCGTGTATCCAGTGCATCTCGGAGCGCTTCTCCGATAAAAATAAGCAGCATCAGCAGCACGACCAGCACACCAAAGGTGCCCAGTGATATCCACCAGGCATCAAGGTTGGCCTTGCCCTGGGCCAGCAGTTCGCCCAGACTCGGCGTGCTGGAGGGTACGCCCAGGCCGAGAAAATCCAGACTCGTCAGCGCGAGAATCGCAGCACTCATTCGGAAAGGTAGAAATGCGATTACCGGCGTCATGCTGTTGGGCAGCACATGTCGGCCGATGATCTGCAGGTTGGATAGTCCGAGCGCACGCGCTGCGGTGACGTAATCCAGTGCCCGGTTGCGCAGAAATTCAGCGCGGACATAGTCGGCCAATCCCATCCAGCCAAACAAAGACAGAATCACCAAGAGAATCAGCAGGCCCGGCTCAAAGACGGAGGCCAGAATGATCAGCAAATAGAGCTCCGGCACCGATCCCCAGATTTCGATGAAGCGTTGAATCACCAAATCAACACGGCCAGCGAAATAGCCCTGGATCGCGCCCATCACGATGCCGAGCACCACACCAATTGCCGTCAAGGCCAAGGCGAAGAGCACAGAGGTGCGAAATCCGTACAAAAGCCGGGCAAAGACATCGCGGCCTCGGTCATCGGTTCCAAGCCAATTGACTGCTGAAGGAGGCGCTGGATTCGGGCTGGGCGCGAAATAATTCAGGCTCGTAAATGAGTAACGATTCAGCGGATAGATCGCCCAATTGGATCCCTCGCGGATGCTGCGCTCGATAAACGGGTCGAGAAAATCAGTGGGGGTCTCAAAATCGCCGCCAAAGGTTTTTTCTGGGTAGTTCTGCAGCAGCGGAAAATAAGTCTCGCCCTGATAAAGCACGATCAGCGGCCGGTCATTCGAAATCACCTCGGCAAACAAGGAAATCACAAACGCGACTGAGAAAATCCAGAGGCTCAAAACGCCGCGGCGGTTGCGCTTAAATCGCAGCCAGGCGCGCTGGCCGGGCGAGAGGCTCTTGGTGGCGCTCATGAACGGCTAGCCTCGAATTGGACCCGCGGATCCACCCAGATGTACATCAGGTCATTGAGTAGTTTTGCGAAAAGACCAATGAGGGAGAAAAAATAAAGCGTGCCCATCACCACGGGATAGTCCCGTTTCATCACCGACTCATACGACAGCAGGCCCAGACCATCGAGCGAAAACAGTGTCTCAATGAGTAGCGACCCTGTAAAAAATGCCCCAACAAAGGCCGCCGGAAATCCGGTCACAATCGGAATTAAGGCATTGCGAAAGACATGCCGCCAGAGCACCGTCTGCTCGGAGAGGCCCTTGGCGCGCGCCGTCAGAACATACTGCTTGCGGATTTCTTCGAGCATTGTGTTTTTAGTCAGCATTGTGGTGACTGCAAAACTGCCCAGGGTCATGCAGATAATCGGCAGCGTGAGATGCCAGAAATAATCCAGCACTTTGCCCATCAGGCTCAACGAGTCCCAATCATCCGAGGTCAGGCCACGCAGCGGAAAGAGCTGTAAAAAACTGCCCCCACCAAACAGCACCAGAAGCGCCACACCGAGTACAAAGCCTGGAATTGCATAACCCACGAGTATTGCGGTGCTGGTCCAGAGATCAAAGCGAGAGCCATGCCGAACCGCCTTGGCAATTCCGAGTGGAATCGAAATCAGGTAGGTCAGCAGAAAGGTCCAGATGCCCAGGCTGATGGAGACCGGAAGTTTGTCTTTCATCAACTCCCAGACACTGCGGTTATGGAAAAAGCTCTTGCCCAGATCAAAAGTCAGAAAGCCAGACAGCATGTGCATGAAGCGCTCGTGCACGGGCTTATCAAAGCCATAAAGGGCCTTGATTTCTTCAAGCTTGGCGGCATCAACACCGCGGTTACCGCGGTAGATATTGCTGGTCTGTCCGACTTCGGCCGAGGCTGCACCGGGGAGTGTGGCCGAAGCGCCGCCCAAGGCGCCGTGGTCACCTTTAAGCATCTGAACCATCTGCTCGACCGGCCCACCCGGCACAAATTGAATGATCGCAAAGGTAATCAGCAGAATGCCCAGTAGCGTGGGCACCATCAGCAGCAGTCGCTTGCCGATATAACGTAGCAGACTCGGGCTCATGGGGATCGGGCTCCTTTACTTGGTGAGGCCGCTGCCCGCGGATTGTTGTCCCACCACCAGGCGGCCAACACCCAGTCCTCAGAGTGGTAGTAGTCGGGCAGCTGCTGCGGCCGTCCGAGTCCCTTGCGATACGAAATCCGATGCACATTGTTGTGCCAATGGGCGATGGCATAGTAGCCATGACGCAGTACGCGGTCTAAAGCACGCGATGCGGTGATGAGCTCCTCTCGGGTCTCGACGGCCAGGATTCGATTGATCAGGGCATCCACTGCGGGATCTTTTAGGCCGATGAAATTATCGGCCCCCAGTTCGTCAGCTGCATTGCTCATAAAGCGAAACGTGAGTTCGTTGCCGGGGCTTTGGCTTGACAGGTACCAGTGCACAATCATGTCGTAGTCGTAATCATCGACCCGCTTTTTATAAAGCGAGGTATCGGTCACGCGGACCTTGGGCCGAATGCCCAGCTTTTCAAGATTGCGGGAAAAGGGCGCCAGGATGCGCTCCCAGGTTCGACTGGCCAGCAGGACCTCGAATTCAAAAGGCCGGCCAGCCGCATCGCGCAGGGCGCCATCGCGATAAGTCCAGCCGGCCTGGGCCAGCAGGGCCCGGGCCTCGCGCAAGTTATCGCGCAGCGAATTCGGAGGATTGGTATTCGGTGGCATGGGCACTTCGCCAAAGACACTGGGGTTCAGTCGATCCTTCAGTGGCTGCAGCAGCCGCAGTTCATCGGGGGAGGGCAGCCCCGTGGCCGCCATTGCAGTATTGGTGAAGTAGGAATAAGAGCGTTTGTATTGGTTATAGAAGAGCTGTCGGTTCATCCACTCATAGTCCATCGCCAGCCCAATGGCCTGGCGGACCCGAACATCTGCAAATAGCGGCCGACGAATGTTGAAGTAAAACGCTTGCATGCCTTGGGCATTGGAGTTGGGCAGTTCGGTTTTCAGCAGGCTGCCATTGGAGAACTTCTGTCCGATATAGCCACGGGCCCAATTCTTTGCGGCATTCTCATGGACAAAATCGAATTCACCGGCTTTATAGGCCTCGATACGAGCGAATTCATCTTTGTAGTAACGAAAGCTAATCAGGTCAAAATTAAATTGGCCTTTTCGACTCGGCACCTCATCGGCCCAGTAATCCTGCTGGCGGCGAAAACGAATGGTCTTGCCCAGATCAACCCGTTCGATGACATACGGGCCGCTGGCAATGGGATGCTCCAGTATCCACTGCTCAAAAGGCTTCTGTTCACCCTGCACCAGGCCCCATTTTTTTGAAAAGACCGGCACCGCACCCACAATCATGTGCAGCTCGCGGTTTTTTCGTGAGAAATTAAAACGAATGGTTCGCGTATCGATGACTTCCGCATCCCGAACATCGGCCCAATAGTTGCGCCAGATCGGATTCGCGGCCTTGCTGCGCAGGGTGTCAAACGAAAACTTCACATCTTCGGCGGTGACCGGGTCACCATTGGAGAAGCGGGCCTCGGGCCGCAGCCGAAATGTGATCGACATACGGTCTGCGGCCAGCTGCATGTCTTTTGCCAGCAGGCCGTAGCTGCTCATTGGCTCATCAAGGCTGCCGATGGTCAGAGACTCAAACATCAAATCCATCACACCGCGTGCCGCAATGCCTTTTAACGTGAATGGATTTAATTTATCGAAGGTGCCCATCGCCGAAAGCCGCAGTTCTCCGCCGCGCGGTGCATCTGGCTGCACATAACGAAAGTGCCTGAAGTCGGGCCCGTAGCGGGGTGCTGCCCCCAGGGCCATTCCGTGGACAAATCCGGATTCGACCCCCGCCTTGGCCCGGCCTGAGGCCGCTGCGGCAGAAAAATCAGGGCTGATCAAGAGCAGCGCCGCAGCAAGCAGCAGCGCCCGGCCCATGGCCAGGCGGGCCAGGCCCCGGTGGCCGATGCCGGCGGGCTGGATCATCGCCAATTGGGGTGTGGGACAGAGACCGTGCATGGCTGGCAGTGTAGCCAAGGCCGGACGGTCCGGACGATTAGAATTGGCCCTAGCGCGCTAACCCTGAGATCCCGGCACAGCGCAACTCCCCCCATCGCCTCCAAAGGAGCTTTCATGGCGTTTTTACAAGGAAAGCGCATTCTGATTACGGGCCTATTGTCGAACCGATCCATTGCGTATGGCATCGCGCAGGCCTGCCATGCCCAGGGCGCGTCGCTGGCCTTCACCTATCAGAATGAACGATTCGAGCAACGCGTAAAAGAGATGGCCGCCGAATTCGGCAGCAGCCTGTGCTTTCCGCTCGATGTCGCTGAGGATGCCCAGATCGATGCCTGTTTTGATGGGCTCTCTCAACACTGGCCGCATTTTGATGGGCTCGTTCACGCCATCGCTTTTGCGCCACGTGAGGCCATCGCTGGACAATTTCTTGATGGCCTCTCGCGCGAGGGCTTTCGACTCGCACATGAGATCTCTGCTTATAGTTTTCCTGCCCTTGCCAAGGCAGCTTTGCCGATGATGGAAGGCCGTGCGGGATCCATTGTGACCCTGTCGTATCTCGGCGCAGAGCGGGTGGTCTCCAACTACAACACGATGGGCCTTGCCAAGGCGAGTCTTGAGGCTGCCGTGCGCTATTTGGCTGCCGACCTTGGCCCTAAAAATATTCGCGTCAACGGCATTTCAGCCGGCCCGGTGCGGACACTGGCTGCTGCAGGCATTAAGGGCTTTAGCCGAATTCTTGATCTCGTGGAGCAGACGGCCCCACTGCGGCGTAACGTGACGATTCAAGATGTGGGCAATGTGGCTGCCTTTTTACTATCGGATCTTGCAGCCGGTGTGACCGGTGAGGTGACATTTGTTGATGGGGGATTTAATAAGGTTGCGGTGAATGTCGCGGAGTAATCCGTGACCCGTCGCATCGATGTCAGGATCCTGACACCGTTTGGCGCCGAATCCGGCATGGGCAACTGGCGCACGGCGAGCCGCTATGCCCAGATGTTGCGTGCGGGCGGCCTGAGCGCCTCTGTATTTGAGCCCACCGCGATTGCCGACGCCTGTATCGAATCCGGTCAGCGCACTGTGGCGATTGTTCTGAATGCGAATCGGTCCGCGCAGGAGGTGGCCGCCTTTGTTCGGGCGGACATTCCCGTGATGCTGGTGATGACCGGAACCGATATTTATGGCGCCCTCAGGCCAGAACAGCAGGGGTCTACCCAATATCTGCAGGCAGAGTCCGCCTTAAAAAGTGCCGCTTTAATCGTCACGCTTCAGGATGAGGCGAGTGCAGAGATACGATCGCGCTGGCCCGCACTGGCCGATCGGGTATATACACTGATGCAGACGTCGCCAGTTCGTAAACCATTTGCGCCGCAGGTGACACTGCAAAGCAAAACCGTACGATTTTTAATTGCCGCCCATCTTCGCGAAGAAAAAGATCCGCGGACCGCATTTTTTGCATTTCATCGGGCCTTTCCAGAGGGCTGGGCCCGCCGATGGGATGGCAGCCGTGTGCCTGTCCGATTGATTCATGTTGGCAGTCACCGGGATCGGGCGCTTGCACAAGAGATGTTGCAGCTCTCTGGGCAGTTTCCGGGCGTCCTTTTAGAGGGGCCGTTGACCCACGCCCAGACCATGCGACGGATGACCCACGTGCATTGCTTGATTCAGCCTTCGGTCTCCGAGGGTGGGGCCCTGGTGGTGGCAGAGGCGGTGGGCTGCCGGCTGCCGGTGATTGCCTCCGATATTGCTGCCCATCGGGCGCAGCTCGGTAAGCAGGATCCGGGTTTATTTCCTGCAGGTGATGTGCCGGCCCTCGCATCTCGGCTGAGCGAATTTATCAGTCGGGAAGAATTTTTTACACAGCTGAGGTCGCATCAGCTGGCAGTCGCAGCGACCTTGACCTCGCCTGCGCAAGAGCGCGATGAATTGGTTAGACTCGTGCGGCGCTTGGCAGAGTTTTTACCGAAAGAGTCCTCATGAACGCCCCCCAATCCACACCCGCTCCACGACTGACCTCACTTGCCCATGGGGGCGGCTGCGGCTGCAAGATTGCGCCGGCAATTCTTTCGCAGATTCTGGCCAAAATGCCGGCGGGCGTGATGCCCAAAGAACTGCTGGTCGGCACGGAGACCAGCGATGACGCGGCGGTATGGCGGCTCAACGATCAGCAGGCCTTGGTGGCCACGACTGATTTTTTCATGCCAGTGGTGGATGACCCCAGAGATTTTGGAGCCATTGCGGCAACCAATGCGATTTCTGATATCTACGCCATGGGCGCACAGCCGATTCTCGCGCTGGCCTTGGTCGGCATGCCCGTGAGCGTGCTGCCACCTGAAACCGTCGCTGAAATCCTGCGCGGCGGACAGCAGGTCTGTCAGGCGGCAGGGATTCCAATCGCAGGCGGCCATACGATTGATTCGGTCGAGCCAATTTATGGCCTCGCGGTGCTGGGCTTAGCCCACCCGGACCATATCCGTCGCAATCGGGATGCGCGCACTGGCGATGTATTGATTCTGGGCAAAGGCCTAGGTGTCGGCGTGTATTCCGCGGCATTTAAAAAAGAGGCGCTTTCCGCAGCTCTTTATCAGGAGATGATAGCCTCGACCACCCAACTCAATGCCGTGGGCGCAGTGCTCGGTAAGGATCCGGCGGTCCATGCGCTGACCGACATTACGGGTTTTGGGCTCGCCGGCCACGTTCTGGAAATTGCGCGCGGCTCTGGCCTTGATGCAGAGATTACGTTTTCGGCCTTGCCCGTGCTGCCCGGTGTAAAGGAACTGATTGCCTCGGGGCACTTTACCGGCGCATCGGATCGCAACTGGGAGAGTTACGGCACGGACATCAAGCTTGCCGATGGTGCTGGCGCTGAGCAGCGGATTCTGGTTACGGATCCGCAGACCAGCGGCGGCTTATTGGCCTGTGTTGCGCCTGAGTCTGCCGATCGTGTCTTGGCTACTTTTCGGCAGGCGGGATTTCAACATGCCGCCGCGATCGGGGTGATGACGGATCGTCAGTCGGAGCGTTCTCGGGTTCAGTTGGTGGGCTAAGACGGAAACACAGCGATGAAGGCTTATCACGAATTAATGCGTCATGTGCTCGAAAAGGGCGCGCCCAAGACCGATCGCACCGGCACGGGAACCCGCTCGGTTTTCGGCTGGCAGATGCGTTTTGATCTTGGCGAAGGTTTTCCTTTGGTGACCACCAAGAAGCTGCACACCAAATCCATTATTCATGAGCTGCTCTGGTTTCTGACGGGTTCATCGAATGTGCGGCCATTGCAAGAGCGCGGCGTTACTATCTGGGATGAATGGGCCCGCGAAGACGGGGATCTTGGGCCAGTCTATGGCCGGCAGTGGCGGTCCTGGCCCGCACCGTCGCCGGATCATCCGGATGCTGTGATTGACCAGATCTCGCAGCTGATGCGGGATATAAAAACCACGCCCGACTCGCGCCGGCTGATTGTTTCGGCATGGAATGTCGCGCAGATTCCGCAGATGGCGCTCGCACCCTGCCATGCCTTGTTCCAGTTTTATGTGGCAGAGGGCCGCCTGTCATGCCAGCTTTATCAGCGCAGCGCTGATATTTTTCTGGGTGTGCCGTTTAATATTGCCAGCTACGCGCTGCTGACCCACATGGTGGCGCAGCAGGCGGATCTATTGCCGGGTGATTTCATCTGGACAGGAGGGGACTGCCACCTGTATTCGAATCATCTCGATCAGGCCCGCGAGCAACTTTCCCGAGAGCCCTATCCACTCCCGAAGCTTGCGATTAAGCGTCGGCCGCCATCGATCTTTGATTATCAGTTTGAGGATTTCGAGATCGTTGGCTATCAGTCGCATCCCCATATCAAAGCGCCAGTCGCCGTCTGATGGCAGCGCTGATTCTCCTAGCGGCGATTGGCCATCGGCGTGTTATTGGGCGGGACAATTCACTGCCTTGGCATCTGCCCGAGGATCTAAAGCACTTCAAAGCATTGACGACCGGCCAAGTGGTGGTCATGGGCCGCAAGACCTTCGAGTCGATCTGCCATCGGCTTGGCCGGCCGCTGCCCCATCGGCATTCGGTGGTGCTGACACGTGATCCTCAATGGCGTCCTACCTGGTCAGGTGATGCGCAGGGATCTGAAGTCTCGGTGATCCACCGGCCCGAGGCGCTGGGCTCGATCGATGCGCCATCAATTTATGTCATTGGGGGAGCAGAGATCTATGCGCTTACACTGCCCCAGGCAGCAGCCATGGAGATTACTGAAGTTGATCTTGATGTTGCAGGAGACGCCTTTTTTCCCGAGTTTGATCCGGATCAATGGCAGATGACCGCCGGACCATGGCAGCACAGTGCGTCTGCAGGCCATCGCTATCGATTCGTGCGCTACAGCAAGGGGAAACCGGGCTGATACGCGTATCCCATTCGGGCTGAAATGATCAAGCCGTAAGCAGACTCAGGCTTAGCAAGGAGAGTGTGGTGGAGACCAAAACGGCTTTCGCAATGACAGTCGATTTGATCTTGTACTGTAGGGCAATAACAAATGGCATGGCGCCGCAGGGCCCTGCCGCCACAAGAAATGCCATGGTCTGCCAATTCGATTTCATGTCTACCATTGCGCTCAACGCCAAGAAAAGTGCGGGATGAACCAAGAGTTTTGCGCTGATCGCGAGCCATGCAGGGCCTCCGATAGGTCGCATGGGTTGATCGCCTAAAACTACGCCCAAAGCAAACAAGGCAGCCGGGGCGGCAGCGGCGGCCAAGAACTGTGCATAGGTGTGAACACCCGAGGGCAGGATGCTGGGAAACAAACCAGCGAATACGCCGAGAGCGGTAGCAATGACTATCGGGTTTTTTGCCAGCATCAGGATGAAACGATTTGGCTTAAAGAAACCGAGATTTTGGGACTCGTGAGCGCGCAGAAGGTCCATGAATAAAACGGTAAGACAAAATACAATCACATCCACAAAGACGATCGCAGCGATAGGCTCGACAGCGTCAAAATCGTATAAGTTACGAGCAATGGGAAGAACAAACATAAGATGGTTCACAAATGATGCGGCCATGCCGATGAGCACCGCTTCGGCCGCAGAGCACTTAAAGTATCTTGTACAGATCAGTGCAACTCCGCCATAAACCGCGAACTCGCTCAGCAGATAAACGCTGATGGTCGGACTATCAATTTGATGAAGCGGTACCCTGCTGACAAGACTGAATATCAACGCTGGCATCGCAACATAAAACACAAACCGGTTAATGGCTTGTGCATTGCTAACCTCAAAAAATTTGATCCGCCGCAGGCCGTACCCCACGAGCAGCGCCATGAATATCGGCAGGATAGGGTCTTGTAGGCTTGATAACATGGACATTCAGGGTAAGACTAACGCGAACTATTCATTAGTCTGCCCATTTGCGGCATCACCAATCGATCCAGTAAGGATTCGTGCCTTGCCTGCCATTGGCGGGTATCCTCTATCGTCATCGGAATTCGTTGGACCAGGGAGCGCTGGAGAAAGAGTGTGCAGAGTTCGCGCGTAGCCTCTTTGATGCGTGAGCTAAGTTCAGGCCCACTCCTCGTGATGCGATCGGTAAAGATGCTGTGTCCTCCGGTATTGAATACCGCCAACGTCTTGGTTGACTGATTCATGGCATTAAAGATTGTGATGCGATCCTCCACGGAACTTCGGTATCCGGGTAGGTTGATGGAATCTCCAAGGCTTGTGACATGCAGCGTGGGAATGCGCACAGCCTCAAGCACTTGCTCTATTGGCCCCTGGCCCACGAAAGGCGGAGCGGAGATCAGGATTGCCGCTTGGACGCGCCTGTCTCTGAGATCGACCAGATTCCCATCTGCCGTTGCGACCTGTGCACCGGAGATCAGCATCGCCGTGTTCGCACCATAGGAGTGTCCTGCTACTGCGATTTTCGATGGATCGATCAGTCGGGCCTGATCTGACTTGAGGATCTGATCCAAAGCAAAGCGCAGATCCAGCACCCGGGCCTGCGCCTCGGCCTCGCGTGCGGCCGACTGCAGGCGCTGCACCATCTCCAGCGGATTGCCGCGCCAGAGCGCATTG
>Ga0209985_10001614_pt1 | contig 21645 bp, 14 predicted proteins | sample NOAtaG_FD_187305 | JGI IMG/M metagenome (GOLD analysis project Ga0209985, IMG submission 187305) | Freshwater lake microbial communities from Lake Erie, under a cyanobacterial bloom - NOAA_Erie_Diel6S_1000h metaG (SPAdes) (version 2) | ecosystem: Environmental > Aquatic > Freshwater > Lake ...
CCCAGCCAACGCCCGATCCACTGCCCTGTCACCGTTCATCGCCAAGCGAGATCCGCCATGCTCATGTCCCGTCGCTTCTTCCTGCAGTCCACCGGCGCTCTGGCCATGTACATGGGCGTCACGCCCCTGCTGGCCGTGCCCGGCGGGGCCGCGCTGCCCCAGATGCAGGTCCGCCGCAACAAGACGCTGGTGGTCATCTTCCTCCGGGGCGGAGCCGACGGCCTGAACATGGTCGTGCCCTTCGGTGACGAGCACTACTACAAGCTCCGCCGCCAGATCGCCATCGCCTCGCCGGGCTCAGACGACCCGCTCAAGGCCATCGATCTGGACGGCTTCTTCGGCCTTCACCCCCGCATGGCCTCCTGCAAGCCGCTGTTCGACCGCGGCGTCGCCGTCGCCGCCCACGCCGTCGGCTACTCCCGCAACACCCGCTCGCACTTTGAAGAGCAGGACACCTGGGAAACCGGCATCGTCGGCAACACCGTCAACTCCGACGGCTGGCTCAACCGCCACCTGGCCACCAGCACCGGCAACGGCCAGGTCCGCGCCGTCAGCATCGGCGACTCCCTGCCCCGCATCCTCCACGGCAAGGCCCAGGCCTTCGCCGTCCGCGGGCTTGATGATCTCGTGCTGCCCACCGGCCGCCTCCCGGCCGAGAAGGTCGCCGCCGCCCTCGAGCACGCGTACTGCACCGACCGGCCCGACAAAGCCGCCGCCGACGCCGCCGACCTGCTCGCCCAGACCGCCGGCACCACGCTGGAAGGGCTTGAAGAACTTCGCGTCTTGACCAAGCAGGAGTACAAGCCCGCCGCCGAGTACCCGCGGGGCAGCCTGGGCACCAAGCTCATGCAGGTGGCCCGGCTGATCAAGGCCGATGTCGGACTGGAGGTCGCCGAGGTCGATCTGGGCGGCTGGGACACGCACCAGAACCAGGGCACCGGCGGGCGCGGCACGTTCGCCGATCTGGTCGGCCAGCTCTCCGATTCGCTGGCCGCCTTCAACAAAGACCTGGGCGACCGCATGGACGACGTGGTCGTCGTCACCCTGACCGACTTTGGCCGCACCGCCGCCGAGAACGGCACCGCCGGCACCGACCACGGCTGGGCCAACGCCATGCTGGTCATGGGCGGCGCCGTGCAGCGGGCCAACAAAGCGGCCGCTGCCGAGGGCAAGCCCCGACTGGTCGCCGGCCGCTGGCCGGGCCTGGCACCCGATCAGCTCAACCAGCGTCGTGACCTGCTGCATACCACCGACTTCCGCGACGTGCTCGGCGAACTGGTTCGCGTGCATCTGGGCAACCAGAACATCCAGACCGTCCTGCCCAGCCACACCTTCAAGCCGGTCGGGCTGGTCACCGCCTGAGGGCCGAGAACCCGATGAGGGATCGGCAACATTTGCGCACCGCGACAACCGGATAACCCCGCTGGGCTGTACATCCGCACTCGGCGCGTGGACCGGCTGTCAGCAGACGCCGACGTGCTGTGAGTGCGACTCCGCGAGATATTCCGCCTGCCCAGGCAGCCCCGCCCTTGCGGGTTGGGCCAATGGTGCGTGTGGGACGCGGTAGCCAGTCTGGTCCACCCCGTCGGGCTGGAACAGCTTGAACCGCGCCATCTGCTCAGTGCAGGGCCGTGGCCTGACGGCCCAACAGAATCACCCGACTCGGGCGGGGCCGGCAGCGCAGAGATTCTGCCGCTGCCCCTTCGCGTCACCACATCGGCCTCTGAAGCGCCGCTGGCATTGCCAACGCCGCTGGGCGCGGGGCCGAGCAACGCGGGCTACTTCGGGCCCGAGTCGGCCTCGGCCCATGCGGTGCTGGGTCTGGACCGCTTCCGGGCCGATCAGCGCTTCGCCGGCGTGGCCGGCGTCGGTTACACCAGCGTGATCATTGATACCGGGATCAACCGGCTGCACCCGTTCTTCGGGACCGACGCCAACGGCGACGGCACCGCCGATCGGATCGTCTACCAGTGGGACTTCGCCGACAACGACGCCGATGCGTCCGACCGCAACGGTCACGGCTCAAACGTCGCCAGCATTGTCGGCGGGTCACATGCCCTCTATGGCGGCGTCGCGCCCGGCGCCGGCATCATCGCATTGAAGGTGTTCGGCGACAACGGCTCGGGCAGCTTCTCGACGGTCGAGAAGGCCCTGCAGTGGGTGCTGGCCAACGGCAAGGACTACAACGTTGTGTCGGTCAACCTGTCGCTGGGCGACGGTGGCAACCACGACGCACCGCAGGCTCGGTACGGCATCGGCGACGAACTGGCAGCGCTGGCGGCCCAGAACATCTTCATCGCGGCGGCCGCGGGAAACTCGTACTTCAGTTTCGGCAGCCAGCAGGGCCTTGCATACCCGGCGGCGGATCCGTCGGTCTTTGCGGTGGGGGCAACGTACACGGCCAGCGAGGGCGGTTTCACGTACGGCACCGGCGCCCGGGCCTGGACCACGGGTGCGGGGCGGATCACGCCGTTCAGCCAGCGGCACGAACGGATGACGGCACTGTTCGCACCGGGCGCACCGATCAGCGGTGCGGGGGCCACTGGAGCCGGGCTGGTGGCCATGCACGGCACAAGCCAGGCCAGCCCGATGGTCGCCGGCCTGGCAGTACTGGCCCAAAGCCTCGCCTCGACGCTGCTGGAGCGGACGCTGACGCTGGCGGAACTCAGCTCCGTGCTGGTAGACGCCTCGTCGAGCGTCGTCGACGGCGATGACGAAGACGACAACGTCGTCCACACTGACCTGACCTTCCGCCTGGCCGACGCGTACGCCATGGGCGAAGCGATCTGGGCGATGCGGCCCCAGACAGATCCGGCACCGGATCCGACCACCGATCCCGGCAGCGACCCGCCGCCGGATCCGGCCCCGAATCCCACTCCCGATCCGGGAATGGGAACGCCGACCCCGAACCAGCGGCCGATCCTCCATGGCGTCCGGCTGCTGCCCGGCCGTGCGCCTGTGGGCGTGCCGGTGGAGATCTCCTTCCGCACGCTGCTGCGATATACCGACGTCCGCGATGCCGATGGCGATACGCTGAGCTTCCGCATCGCCACCATCACCGGCGGGCTGCTCATGTTCCAGGGCGACATCGTCCAGCCCGACTTCATCTTCGAGCCGGACATGACGCTGACGTTCATCGCACAGCACGGCGAGTACGGGCCCAGGGAAGTGCTGACGATCGCCGCCAGCGACGGAACGATCGAGTCTCAGACACTGGCGACGGTCAGCGTGGTGGCGGCTCGACCGCCCCTGACAGCCCAGTCGCTGCCGGGCAGCCGTTCGGACGCAACGTCAGCCATTTCGGCAACGCTGCCCGAGTTGCGGTCGAGTTCCATCATGGCGACATCCCGGGAGCACCTTGAGACGGCCGCTGCACCGGCGGGAACGGCAACGGACCGGGCGTGGTGGCGAACAGCCCCGGTTGCCGGTCCGCTGGCGGACTGGAACCCCTCGATGAGCGGCCTAGCGGCCGGCTGGCGGACGGGCAGCGACTGGCGGCTGTGAGCGGCTCGCGATGAATCAGGTTGTTGGTTCGCGGTCAAAGAGCTTCCAGCCGACCAGGAAGCCGATCAGTCCGATGGCCACGAGGATGATGCAGGGCAGGGCGATCTCAGCCAGGCTGTGCCCGCGCCAGACGCCGCCCTCGATGGCCAGAACCGTCCACTTCATAGGCGAGATGTCCGACAGACGCTGCATCCACTCGGGCATGACAAACAGCGGAACGGTGGCGCCGCCGATCATGGCGAAGACCATCATCACGCCCCAGCCGACACCCGAGCAGGCGCGTTCGGTGCGGCCGATGGACGCGATGAGCATCATCAGGCCGGTGAAGCCCAGCCCGGCGCAGGCCACCGCGACCGCGAGAGTGAGCGGTGCCGCGAAGCGGACGCCAAAAGGGGGCAGCATCGAGACACCCAGCAGCAGGCCGGTGACGCCGGTGGTGGTGACAAAGCAGCCCGCGGCCTTGCCGAGCAGGACTTTCCATCGGGCAATGGGGGCGACGCGGAGGCGGGCCAGCGTGCCGCCGGTGCGTTCAGAGACCAGCGACACGGCGAAGCCCATGCAGGCGCCCATGACGGCCCAGATGATGCCCTGCGGAAAGGAGACGGCATAGGCGTTGGGTGGTCCGGCGCGGAGGGGACGGATCTCGGAGGTGACAAAGCGGACGGGCTGGAAGGTGAAGCCGTTGTTTGTGGTGGCGGACTGATCGCGCGTTGACGAGGGCTGGCCAAGACGGCCGGCGACGGCATCAAGTTGGGTGAACAGGCCGGTGAGAATCAGCCGGGTGGCCGGATCGACCGATGACGAGGCGGCCAAGGCGGAGCGGGCGGCGGCGGTCTGGGCTCGCATGACGACAGGATCGCGCATGGAGGCGACCAGGTCCACAAATGCGTACTTCTGAAGCACGCCCTGAAGCATGCCGGACTCGGCGGCGCGGGACGGGTCGACACCGACTTGAACTTCGGCGGGAGGGCCGGAGAAGACCGCCTCGCGGGCGGCCCCGTAGCCGGGGGGAATGACCACGGCGGCCACAGCCTTGCGCAAGAGCACCAGGGCCCGAGCCTCCTCGACGGTGTTCACGCGGCTGAGGTTGAATTCATCGGCGGACGCGAGGGCCTCGGCGAAGCGACGGGCGGCGGGGGAATCATCAGCAACCGCGAGGGCGACTTGCAGTTTGGGGGCGGGGCCGCCCCCTGACGAGAAGATGGTGCCGAAGAAGACGGCGAAGATGAGCGGAAAGAAGAAGGTGAAGAAGAAGCCGGCGCGGTCACGCACCAGCAGGCGGAGGTCCTTGGTCAGCAGCGCCCAGATGATGCCCATGTGCTGGCTCGGGTGAGGTGGGTGGACAAAGACAAGGACGAGGACGAGGGAAGGCGAGGGGACGCGGGACGGGACGATCAGTCGCGCAGGGTGCGGCCGGTGAGCTTGAGGAAGACCGATTCCAAGTCGGGCCCGGCCACCCGGGCGGAGACCAGTTGCGGGGCGGCAGGGTCGCGGCCGTCGCGGGCGAGGGCGGCGCGAAGCGTCTCCAGCGGGTCGCTGGTGGTGATGCGTTCGACCGGCGAGTCGGCCCCAGGGCGGGGTCGGGCGTGGAGCAGTTCAACAACCGAATCACCCCCATGGGCGGCGATCAGGCTGGGGATGTGGTCCACAGCCAGCAGGCGTCCCTTGTCGATGATGGCGACGCGGTCGCACAGGCGCTGTGCCTCTTCCATGTAGTGGGTGGAGTAGATGATGGTGTGACCGGCGGAGCGAAGGTCCGCAAGGATGCGCAAGATGGCGTTTCGGGACTGCGGGTCGACGCCGGCGGTGGGCTCATCCAGCAGCAGCAACGGCGGCTTGTGCAGCAGGGCGGCGGCGAGGTTGAGGCGACGCTTCATGCCTCCGGAATAGCCGGCGGCGCGGTGGGCGGCGCGGTCGGCCAGGCCAACCAGATCGAGCACCTCGGCGACCCGCCGGGTCAGTTCGCGACCGGTCAGACCCTGCAGGGCGCCAAAGAAGCGAAGGTTCTCAACGCCGGTGAGCTGGTCATAGATGGCCAGGGCCTGCGGGGCAACGCCGATGAGGGCGCGGACCGCGGGTTCGGCGGGGCTGTGGTCGGCGCCATTGTGGCGAAGGACGACGCGGCCGGAGTCCGGCACCAGCAGCCCGACGGCGATGGAGAGGCTGGTGGTCTTGCCGGCGCCGTTGGGGCCGAGCAGGCCGAGGCATTCGCCGGCGTTGACCGAGAGGGACAGCCCATCGACCGCGCGGACCGACGCGAAGGACTTGCGCACGTCTTGCCAATGCAGCATGGGCGGGCCCTGGAACGGAGCGACCGAACGCGGGCGTGTCAGGCGGGCAGGGCGGCGAGGGTCTCGCTGACGTCCTTCCAGGTGGACTGGATGCGGGCGGGCGAGAAATCGAAGCTGATGCCGGCGGCGGTGAACAATTCTGTCAGGGGCTTGGAGCCGCCGAGGCTGAGGGCGGCCTTGTAGTCGGTCAGGGCCTTGGCGGGGTTGCGGCGATAGTTGCCATACACCTGGAGGGCGCCGAGCTGGGCGATGCCATACTCGATGTAGTAGAACGGGGAGCCGAAAAGGTGGAGCTGGCGGTGCCAGAGATGGGCGAGTTGCTGATCCAGGCCGGACCAGTCCACGGCCCCGCCGAAGCGCTTCATGAGGTCCAGCCACGCCTGAGTGCGCTGGGCGCGGGTGTGGCCGATGTTGGTGTAGATCCAGTGCTGGAACTGGTCGATGGTCGCGATCCACGGGAGGATCGAGGCGATGCCCTCGAGGTGGTTGCGGCGGGCGCGGTCGGCGTCGGCCGGGGAGTAGAACTCATCGAGGAAGGGATAGCTGGTCAGCTCCATGGACATGGAGGCGACCTCGGCGAACTCAAGCGGAATGTCCGAGCGATACGCAAACAGCGGCTCAGCCCGTGAGAGCAGCGAGTGGAAAGCATGGCCGGCCTCGTGGACCATGGTCTCCACGTCGCGCTGGACGCCGGAGGCGTTCATGAAAATGAAGGGAATACGCATGCGGTCGCGGTTGGCCTGATAGCCGCCGGGGGCCTTGCCCTTGCGGGATTCCAGATCCAGACAGCCGCCGGAGGACAGGGCGGTGAACAGATCGGCGAGTTGGGAGTCCATCCGCCGGAAGACGCGCAGCGAGCGGTCGTACAGGTCCTGCCCGCCGGAGAACGGACGCAGGGGCGGCCGGCCCTTGGGGTCCACGGCGGTGTCCCACGGGCGGAGGGCGGGCAGACCGAGCAGTTCGGCCTTCTGCTTCTGGATGGCTCGCAGCGCCGGGACGACGTGCATCTCAACGCCGGTGGCGAAGGCCTGGCAGTCGGCGGGCGTGTAGTCGAAGCGGCGGCGGGCCTTGAACGCGTAGTCGCGGAAGTTGGCAAAGCCGGCATTGCGGGCGATGCGCTGGCGGAGGTCAACGAGCTTGTCGAAGATGTCCTCGACGGCTTCGCGATCAGCCAGGCGACGGCCGGCGACCAGCCGCCAGGACTCCTCGCGAACGGCACGCTCGGGCTCCTCCAGGAAGCGGGACATCTGAGGGAGCGTCTTCTCTTCACCCCGGTAGTTGACGGTCATGGCGCCGCAGAGCTCGGAGTACCTCTGCTCAAGGACGGTGGCCTCGGTCTCCAGCGGAACGTTCTCCTCGCGGTACAGCTCGACGGCGGCGCGGAGGTCACGCAGGAAGACGGCGTAGCGGGCCTGATCAAGCTGGGCGACAAAGGGGCTGGAGACGATCCGGCGATCCAGCTCGAAGGAGACCTTCTTGAGGTCCGGCTGCACATTCTGGACGAAGTCCAAGTAAGCCTGCTTGGTGGATGGGTCGTCGGTGCGGCAGGTCATGTTGATGTAGAGCTGGCTGCCGGCCTCGGAGACCACCGCGTCAAGCTCGGAGCGGTCGTCGATCAGCCGCTGGAGGCACTTGGAGCAGTGCAGCTCGCGGGTGAGCAGTTGCTTGTACAACGGCTCGAGCTGGGACCAGTCGGCGCCGTTGAGGGAGTCGGTGACAAAGTCGGACGCTCGGGTGAAGGGTGGGAGCATGGCAGGTGTGATGAGGGTCGTCGCCCGGGGGGCGGAGGGGCGGGGGGCGGGGGTCGTCGCTGCGACGGCGAAAACGAAGCACCGGGCAGGACAGGATCAGAACGGAACCGGGGTGACCGGGGCCAGAGCGTAAGCGGGCGAAGCCGAGAGGCTGAGGGCCCGCGGGGTGGCGCGGCGGGTGCGGGCCGGGGGTGCGGGCAGGGGGTGCGGGCTGGGGACATGAACGCTGGCGCCGTGAGGGCTGGCGGCGGCCGGGTCGAAGTGGGAGTACAGGGCGAAGGGCGACGGAGCGGCGGCAGTCGCTTCGCCATGGCTTTGCGAGGGGGGGGTGTATGTGGACAAACACGGTCCAGGCAACATGATTGAGGGGGTGGAGTGGGCGGTGTCGGCTGCCGCGAGGGGTGTGCCATGGATCCAACGCAGGGGTGTGCATGTGGCCACCACATGGGTGGCGCTTTCTAGACAGGACATGGGTTACAGGTCCGCACCCTTTGGCAAAGGAGCAATCCGATGCCATGGAAGGAGATCTGCACCGTGGAGCTTCGTCAGCAACTCGTTCGTTTGGTTCTTGGTCGGACGGTGTCGGTGACCGAGATGGCCCGCTGCATGGGTGTCTCGCGCAAGACCGCCCACAAGTGGCTGCGCCGGTTCTCTGCCGGCGGCGAGCCCGCCCTGCTGGACCGCTCCCGGGCGCCCAGGCAACCGGCCAACCGCCTGGATGATGCGGTGGTCTGCCGCATCCTCAGCCTGCGTTGCCAACAGCCCACCTGGGGGGCCGGCAAGTTGCGTGATCGCCTGCTGCGTGATGGCCTGGTCAACGTCCCCTGCGAACGCACCGTCGGCCGCATCCTCCAGCGTGTGGGGTGGACCGAGCCGACGGGTGCCCGTCGCCGACCGGTGGTACCTCGGGAGCCGATGTGGTTCAAGCCGACCGAGACCAACGCGGTGTGGAGCATCGACTTCAAAGGCCACTTCAGGCTGGGCGATTCGACGGTGTGCTATCCGCTGACGGTGCGCGACGTCGCCAGCCGCTACACCCTGGACATCCGCGCCCAGTACTCCACGGCCGCCCACGGTGTGTTCGCGGTCATGGAGGATCTGTTCCAGCGGTACGGTCTGCCGAGCTGCATCCGCTCGGACAACGGGGTGCCGTTCGCCACATCGGGGCTGGCCCGCCTGAGCGAATTGGCGGTCTGGTGGCTGCGGCTGGGGATCAGTCTGGACCTGATCACCCCGGGAAGGCCGGGGGAGAACGGCAGCCACGAGCAGATGCACCGGGTGCTCAAGGCCGAGACATCGCGACCACCGCAGTGGGACATGCCGCGGCAGCAACGCCGCTTTGATGCGTTCGTGGAAACGTACAACACCCAGCGGCCGCACGAGGGGATCGGGATGCGTCGGCCGGTGGAGGTGTACACGCCGTCGGCGCGGGCGTACCAGCCCATCGCGCGGGGGACGGACCCGGAGATCCAGGCGTACCCGGGCCATTGGGAGCAGTGCCGGGTGAGCAAGGACGGCATGCTCCCGTGGGCGGGGGGCGTGCTGATGCTGAGCACACCTTTGGCGGGGTGCGTGGTGGGCCTGGAGGAGGTGCAGGAGGAGGTCTGGCGGGTGCACCTTTGCCGCAGCCTGATCGGCATCGTGCGGCGTGCCCGCGACCAAAGCGGAGGGTGGGAGGTTGTCGATGTGACCGCGACCGGGCAGCCGTCGCGGCGTCGGCATCAAGCCTGAACGGGCTGGGCCGGAGGCGGGCCTGGCGGCAGGGAGGCCGGGTCCGTCCAACGGACGTTCGCACCCCCCCCTGTTGGTGAAGACAGTCGGTCGCCCGGGGCAAACGCCCACCGAACCCGGGCCGACCAGGTTACCCTCGGAGGGCAACATGTGTAACCCATGTTCTGTCCAGAAACTGTAACCCATGTTGTGTCTAGATGCAGGGTGTGTGTGGATATCTCCGATGTGGTGCCGGGTGCAGGGCGGGGCACGGACAGTGAGCCGAGATGATGTCGCGAGAACTGAGTGCATATGTAGAAACTTGTGGGCAGGTCGATCCGTCCTCGGTGAAGGTACGCAGAGGCGTGCTGTTTGTTTGGATTTTGAGCGGATGCGTTTCTGACTCTGCTCCGGGCCCGACGCGAAGTACGAGGCTGCCTAGATTGACGCGGTTCGAGCGGCCGGCGACGGCTTTCCTTGGAGGGAGGTTCGGGCATCGGCGGCGGACTGGCTGGGAGTGGCGACTATGAGCAGGTCTCTGACTGATCGGCGTGCTGGTCTGTTCGGCGGGGTGCTGCTTGCGGGTGGGCTGTGGGCGATGTCGCTGGCGGGGTGTGCCGCATGTGATGCGGTCGCTGGAAAGACGGGAGCCAAGGCCAGTCCTGATGCAGGACTTGCGCCGCTGGCGCCGCTGGCGCGGGCGGTACCGATCTCGTCGATCTCGTCGCTGTCCGGCACGCAGGTGAAGGCAGGTCAGCCAGTGAGCTTCGTCGCGATGATCGACAAGACCAAAACCTTCGCGGCGGGTGACAGCTTCGCGGTGGAGGTGCGGGCGACGGACAGCGGGACGTGGAATGCACCGCTGGAGGTGCTGCACGCGCGTCCGATTGAGGTCGCGGTTGACAACCCTCGGGCGGAACTGGTGTACTTCTACCTGCACACGGCGGCGGGCAAGGCCGGCAAGTTCGTGGTGCGGACGCGGAGCAGCCTCGGGGCGAGCAACGAGGTGACGATCACGGTGACGCAGTGACCGGGCCGGCGCCGGCTCGATGAGCCTCCGGCGATGTGATGCCCGGAGGGCGGAACTGAGTGCTGTCGACCGGATGTGACCTGCCCGCTCAGTCCCCGCCGTGCTCGCCGCGGTTGGCGGCGGCAGCGGTGGGCGAGGCGGGCGTACCCAGGTACGCCAGGGCCCGTTCCATCACACGACGCACGACCGGGCCGGCGACGTTGGTGCCGTAGTACTGCTTGGCGGCCACCAGTTTGGGACCGGGATCGTCGATGGTCACGACGATCGCCAGACGCGGGTTTTCGGTCGGGCCGCCAGCGATAAACGAACTGAAGTACTGCCCGGGGTAGTAGGCATAGCTGCCCCGCGGCAGGCGTTGGCCCTTTTCCATGGGGGAGACGGGGATTTTGGCGGTACCGGACTTACCGAACAGGGCGTAGCGCCAGCCGGTCTCGGGGACGGGGTAGGCGGCCATGTTCTTATCGACCTTGGCGGTGACACCCTTCATGGTGTCACGCGTCACCATCGCGGCCCATGGCGGGAGGACGCGATGGATGGGCCGGCCTCCGGCGGGGGTTCCGTCGGCGACGACGCCCCGGGCGGAGGCCATGAGGCTGATGTCGGGGATGGTTCCGGCGAGATCACCCTGGCGACAGAAGGCGGCGAAGGCGCGGACCAGCTGGATGGGGGTGACGTTGATCTCGTGCCCGATGGCGACGGAGGTTTGGGTGGGGTTGCGCCAGGCGGTCACCGGGGTGACCATGCCCAGGGCCTCGCCGGGGAACTCGATGCCGGTGCGGCGGCCGAAGCCGAAGGCCGTGATGGTGTCGCGGGTGACCTTGCGGTCCATGCGTGCGACGAGCTTGATCATGCCGATGTTCGACGAGTTGATCAGCACGTCGCGGGCGGACTGGATGCCCCGCTTGGTGACGTCCTCGATCTCGCGGCCGTCCGGAGCGCGGAACGGGCCGAAGCAGTTGATCATTTCGTCGGGCTTGCCGAGACCGGCGCCCATGACCGCGGCCCACAGGAAGGGCTTGAAGATCGAGCCGGGCTCGTACATGTCGGTGACAACGCGGTTGCGGCGCAGTTCGGGGTGCTTCTGGGCGGCCTCGGTATCGGGCTTGACGACTCGATAGCGGACCGAAGTGTCGCCCTTGACCAGCGGACGCTGGAAGTCGTACAGGCGGGCGTTCACCTCGCGGGTGTGGTCGGCGATGGCCAGCACGTCGCCGGTGAGCACGTCGATGATCACGGCGCGGCCGCCGGCGGCGTCGGCGTCCTCGACGCCGCGGACCAGCTCCGCCTGAAGCATGCGCTGGATCTCGGTGTCAATCGAGAGGTAGAAATCACGGCCCCGGGCGGCGGGGGTGTAACCGTCGGGCAGGAGCCACATGGGACGGTTGTTGGCGTCGCGAACGAAGGAGAAGCTGCCGTCGGTGGGGATGATGCCGTCATCCTGCACCCGCTGCTCGACACCGAACTTGCCGATGGGCTCGCCGTTGTCACCCAGGCCGACCTTGCCGACGATTGGGCCCATGAGGTCCTCGCCGGCCAGCTCGCGAACCTCGCGGGACTCCAGGGTGATGCCGGCGATGCGGTTGCGACCGGAGGCCAAGGCGCTCAGGGCATCCACGGCGGGGTCGGGGAGAAGGGGCGGGCCGACGAAGACATAGCGGTCCAGACCGGGGATGTTGCCGGGAAGCGGCCGCTTGGGGTCCTCGGGGTCGTAGCCGGCCTCACGCCAGACGGCCTCGTTGCGGGCGCGGGCGGGGGCAATCCGCTGAGCGATGGTCTCGAAGGGCTCGCCCAAGGCCTCGGCGATGGCCTTGCAAGCGTCCTCGTAGGTGTGCTTCCGACCGGGGAACTCAACGGGGTCGATGATCAGTCGGAAGCCCCAGCGGCTGGTGGCCAGCAGGCGCTCGCGGCGGTCGTAGATATCACCCCGGCGGCCGTGCTCGGCAACGGTGGAGACGCGGTCGCCCATGTGCTGGGCGAGTTCGGGGCTGGGACGGGTCTGGAGCTGGGTGACACGGGCGAAGAGCCCCAGAAGCATGACGGTGATCAGGCCGAGCGCAAAGAGCGACCAGCCATCCGGGCGGGGGCCGGCTGGCTTGGCCGAAGGGGCGGGCGAGAGGGCCTGGGTCTGAGTCTTGGGGCGGGAGGAACGCGCCATGGTTGCGGACCTTGGAACGGCGGAGGGGAGGTGGTTCGCCGGGCCGCACGCGGGCAGACCGCCCGTGGTCGGGGCTCAGCGGGTGGGCGGACGCACGCGGGGCTGGATCTGGACGATGCGGGTGTTGTCGGCGGGCCGGAGCGGGTTGACGACCGGATCGACCCCGATGGGGCTCATGGGGCCCAGAGCCAGAGCGCGGGGCTCAATCTGCTCAGGAAGGACCAATTGCTTGATCTGGGCGCGGAGGGCCAGAAGCTGCTGGTCTCGCTTGTGCATGTCGCGCTGCATGACGGCCATCTGGTGGACGGCGTCAAGCCGTTGCTGGCGGAGGGTGAGCAGCGTTGCCCCGACCACCCCAACAGCCAGGATCACAAAGCAAATCTTCGCGACCACGTTGCTCTCCAAAGAACCGAACCGTCGCTTGCTCTCTCCGCCGGGGCGGGCGCCTTGGCGGTTGACGGGAAGCGTACCCGTCGCAGCGGACCATTCACAGTGAACCTCGCCAAGCGACCGGGCAAGGCCGTGTGCCCGCAACGCTCCGGTCAGCGGACCTCGGAGGCCTTGCGGGCGGGCAGACGCAGAACCGACCCGACCTTGATGTTCTCGTCCTTGAGACCGTTGAGCTTCATGATCTCGCGGGCAAGGGTGGCGGAACCGAGTTCACGCTGAGCGATTTCGCCGAGGCTGTCGCCTTTTCGGACGGTGTAGGTGCGGGCGGCCGACGCGGCGGGCGTGCTGCGGGGGGCCTTCTCGGCCTCCTTGGAACCGGGCCGGGAAGCGTCCTTCGCGGGCGCCTTGGCGGCGACCTGCTCGCGCTGGGCGGGGCCGGCGGGGCGGGGCTGGCGACCGTCGGCGCTCATCCCCAGCACGGTGCGGGGCGGGAGGCGAAGGGTGACGCCGGCCTGAATGCCGCCAGACTTGGTCAGGCGGGAGCGGTTGTACTCCTTGAACTTCTCGATGGCCGAGGGCGAGGCCTCGCCGTACTGCTCGCGGAGGATCTTGGTGATGGTGTCGCCGGCGCGGACCGGGTACATGACCTCGGCGACCGCGGGCTGGGGCTTGGGCGTGACCGGCACGACCGCCTCGGGGCCGGAGGGCAGGCCGCCCGAGCCGGCGCCAGCAGCGGCACCACCGCCAAGGCCCGGAGTCACCTCGGGGACGGACACAGTCTCGGGAGCGGGACGGTCAGGCCGAGCCACCATGGAATCGATACCGCCGGCGCCGGGGCCGGTGGGGACATCGACGGCCTGCGTGGTGCGAACAGCCGGAGGCGGGAGGGGCTGGCCGTTGACGAACTCCACCGGGCCGGTGCGGCCGCCGGGGTTCTGGGCGCCGGCCTGAGCGCCCGCAGCTGCGTTGATTGGCGGATCAACCGGCGCGGGCACGGCGGGGGCCGGAGCTGGGGCGGCGTTCTCACCGGAGACCAGCAGGCCGGTGATGCCGGGGGTCTCGGCGGAGGCGGAGGCGGCCTCGCCCGGGGGAACCGGCTGGTTGCCGGCCAGCAGGGCCGGGTCGGTCGCGGGCACGGGCTGACGGGCCTTGGAGAAGTGCTCGCCAAACAGGACGAGCACAACCATACAGACGGCCAGACCGAGGATCAGAGCGAGTTTGGTTTCGCGGGTCACCGTGGTGTCATCCTTGACAGGGGTGAGGGTGGGGGCGGGCACCGGGGCACGGGCCGTTGGCCTTGGTGCGACGTGCACGGGGCGGACTGGGGCAGGAACATCCATGTTGCCTGCGGGGCTGCTTGAGGGACGGGGGGCGTTCTGAACGGACCCGGCAGGGCCGGGAGTAGACGGAGAAGGACAGGCAACGGCGGCCCCTGCGGGGGCAAGCTCAGCTGCGGGCACGGAGGGGCTCGGCTCCGGATCAGCCGAGAAGAGGTTTGGGAAGGTGGCCATGGCTTCCGGGGGCGATGGGGGCGGGGAGGGGTGACGCAGTGAGGGAGGTATCGGCGAATCGCGACGGAGGTGGTGAAATTGATGCGATCACCCGCAGCAAGGAAGTTTCAGGGAGCGGGCACAGGATGTCAAGAAAAACCGTTTGCAGCGGCTGAAAAGCATGCCGGGGCCGGATGGTCGGTCGGCGTCAGGTCGGGCCAGGTTGTGGGCGGGGTGCGGGCGGGGTGAGGGCGATAGCGCGGAGTTTGGCCGAGCGGGCGCGGGGGTTGGCGGCGACCTCGGCAGGCGTGGGGCCGACGGGGCCGTCGAGCAGGTCGATGGCTCGGCCCCGGGAAACCAGGGCGGCGAAGGCCTGCTTGACGGGGCGGTCCTCTAGAGAGTGGAAGGAGATGATCGCGATGCGGGCCCCGGGCCGCAGCCAGGTGGGCCGGCCGGAGGCCTGGTCCGCCGCGGCGTCAGCGATGGCATCCAGCAGGGCGGCGAGGTTGCCCAGTTCGTCGTTGACCGCGATGCGCAGGGCCTGAAAAGTGCGGGTGGCAGGGTCAATCCCGCCGGGGTCGTACTTGCCTCGCAGGGCGGAGCGGACGACAGCGGCGAGGGCGGCGGTGGTGGTCAGCGGGGCGGCCGGCACGGCCTTGCGAGCGGCGACGATGGCCCGGGCGACCAGAATGGCGTGGCGTTCCTCGCCGTACTCGCGGATCAGGTCAGCCAGTTCGCGTTCAGGCAGGGTGGCAACCAGCGTCGCGGCGGTGCGGGGGGAGGATGGGTCCAGCCGCATGTCCAGCGGGCCGTCTTTGGAGAACGAGAGGCCCCGGGCGGGGTCATCAACCTGCGGGGAGGCAAAGCCCAGGTCGGCCAGGACCAGATCGGCAGCGAGGCCGGCGGAGCGGAGGGCGTGCGGCAGGGCCGCGAAGTTGCCCGGGACCGTGCGCACAACCGGCGGCTGCGGGAGGGCATGCAGCCGCGCGGCAGCATGGGCGAGGTTGCCGGGGTCGAGATCCGCCAGCGCCACCGTGCCGCCGGGGCCCAGCCGCTGGGCGACCAACGCCGCATGCCCACCGAGGCCGGCGGTGCAGTCGGCGTACACGAGGTTCGGCTTGCTGGCGGCCCCGTCGGCCAGGCCGAGTGCCGCGAGGACTTCACTTGGCAGAACGGGGATGTGGCCGGGGACTTCACCCGTTCCGGCCGCGATGCTGGCGCCCGCCCCCCCACCGCTGTGGGCGGGCGGAACGGGCGCGGGCCCGGCAGCGGGGTGGGGTGAGGTTGGGGTGGTCACAGCACTCGAGCGTACGGGGGCGACGGTTACCCTGCCCCCCAACTCCCCGACTGCCCGGCTCCGCCCGGCGTGCAGGGGCGGATGCAAGGAGCGACGGCCATGGCGAACGTGGTGGTGATGGGCTGCGGCATGGTGGGCAGCGTGATGGCGACCGACCTGGCACGCGAGCCGGGGCTGAAGGTGACGGCGGTGGACGCCAACCCCGAGGCGCGGGCCCGCGCCAGCGAGCGGGCCAAGCGGCTGGGCGTGCCGCTGACGGTCGCCGAGGCCGACCTGGGCAGCGCGTCGGAGATCCGTCGCCTGCTGACCACTGCCGACCTGGCCTGCGGAGCCATGGCCAGCCGGCTGGCGTTCGCCGCGCTCAAGACCGTCATCGAAGCGGGCAAGCCCTACTGCGACATCAGCTTCATGGGTGAGGACGCGTGGGACCTTGACGAGTTGGCCAAGACCAAGGGCGTCACCGCCGTGGTTGACATCGGCGTCGCCCCCGGCATGAGCCACGTCCTCGCAGCACGCGCCGCGGCCGACCTAGACGTCTGCCACTCGGTCGCGATGTACGTCGGCGGGCTGCCCGTCGAGCGGCGCTGGCCGTTTGAGTACAAAGCGGCCTTCTCGCCGGCGGATGTCATCGAGGAATACACCCGCCCGGCACGGCTGGTGGAGAACCACGCCGTGGTCGTCCGCGAGGCCCTCAGCGAGCCGGAACTGATGGACTTCCCCGGCGTCGGCACGCTGGAGGCCTTCAACACCGACGGCCTTCGCTCCATGGCCGCCAGTTACCTCGGCGTGATCGCCAACATGAAGGAGAAGACGCTCCGCTACCCCGGCCACATCGAGCGCATGCGCATGCTGCGGGCCATCGGCCTGATGGACGAGACCGAAGTGGAGGTGAATGGGGCGGGCGGGCGACACACCAGCGTGCGGCCCCGCGATCTGCTGGCCAAGTTGATGTTCCCGCAGTGGACCTACCAGCCCGGCGAGGCCGACCTGACCGTGATGCGCGTCGAAGCCAGCGGCGTGAAGGCCGGGCAAACCCGGCGCGTGCGGTATGACGTGCTGGATTACGCCGACCTGGCCACCGGCTCAAGCAGCATGTCGCGCACCACCGCCTTCCCCTGCGCCATCATGGCCCGCGAGGTCCTCGCCGGGCGCTACACCCGCCCCGGCGTGGTCACGCCCGAGTTCCTCGGCCAGGACGCCGCCCTGACCACCCGCCTGCTGGCCGAGCAGGCCCACCGAGGGGTGGCGTATCACCGGAGCGAGACCACTGGATGAGGGGGGTGATCATCGCCGCCGGTGGTGGGTCTGAGCAGGGGCATTCACCCCGGGCGGGCAACATGGGCGCGGGGCTGGTACGGTTTGGCTCACCTGGCGCGGCCGGATGCTCGAAATGAGCGGTCCGTGCCGCGCTGCCGGGGCGTTTGTGCCAAGGCGTTGTCGCCGGCATGGGCGTGCCCGTGGAAGCCAAGCCCGTCGCGTGTGGCGTGACGGGGCGTGTACGTATCTGATTCGTTGCTGCCGGGCGGCTGCCCAGGCGACCGGCGGCGATGAGTTCCATAGACCTGCTTTACCGGACGATCCATGCTCAGCCCCAGCCAAGCGAACATTCACCGCATCAAGGTTGATCCCGCGATTCCCGAGTCGCTCAAGAAGCTCGACGAGATCGCGCGGAACCTTTGGTGGTGCTGGAACTACGAAGCGGTCAACCTGTTCACCAAGCTCGATCGCGAACTCTGGGAGCAGACCCACCACAACCCCGTCAAGATGCTCGGCATGATCGGGCAGGACCGGCTGGACCGCGCCGCCGCGGACCGCAGCTACCGCCACGCGCTGGACACGGTTCACAGCCAGTTGACCGAGGACCTCAGCCGGCAGCGCTCGTGGTTCGCCGACGCTAAGGCCATGCTGCTCTCCACCGCCGCCGGGCGCGAAAAGCCCTTCCGCGTCGCCTACTTCTGCGCCGAGTTCGGCCTGACCGAGTGCTTCCAGATCTACTCCGGCGGCCTGGGCGCCCTGGCCGGTGACCATCTCAAGTCCGCCAGCGAGCTGGGCATTCCGCTGGTGGCCATCGGGCTGATGTACCAGCAGGGCTACTTCCACCAGTACCTCAACCAGGACGGCTGGCAGCAGGAAACCTACCCGGACATCGACCCGCACAACCAGCCCATCGAACTGATGACCGGCGCCGATGGCCAGCCGCTGCGCGTCTACGTGCAGTACCCCGGCCGGCAGATCGCCGCCCAGATCTGGCGCTGCAAGGTGGGCCAGGTGCCGCTGTATCTGCTTGACACCAACCTGCCCGAGAACAGCCGCGAGGACCGCACCATCACCCAGCGGCTGTACGGCGGGGACCGCGAGCACCGGCTCAAGCAGGAGATCCTGCTGGGCATCGGCGGCGTGCGGGCCCTGGCGGCGCTGGGCGAAGAGGTCAGCGTGTGCCACATCAACGAGGGCCACGCCGCGTTCATCTCGCTGCAGCGCATCATCGACGTTCGCAAGAAGAACCCGCAGCTCTCGTTCGACGAGGCCCGCGAGGCGGTGGCCGCCAGCCAGATCTTCACCACCCACACGCCCGTGCCCGCCGGCATTGACCGCTTCGCCCCCGGCATGATCCGCTCCTACCTCGAGCACCTCCTGCCCGAACTCGGGCTCGACTCTGAAGGCCTCCTGGCCCTGGGCCGCGAGAACACCGCCGACCGCAGCGAGGAGTTCTCCATGGCGGTGCTGGCCATCCGCACCAGCCGCTTCTGCAACGGCGTCTCGGCCCTGCACGGGGTCGTCGCCCGCAAGATGTGGCGCAGCATGTGGCCCCTGACCCCCGCCCACGACGTGCCCATCGGCCACGTGACCAACGGCGTGCACGCCCGCACCTGGGTCAGCGGCGAGATGGTCCGCGTCTACGACCGCTACCTCTCGGACAGTTGGCACACCAGCCCGCAGGACCCCGAGACCTGGAGCGCCGTGGAGCAGATCCCCGACGAGGAACTGTGGGACGCGCACACCACCCGGCGCGAGCGGCTGATCGGCTTTGTCCGCCGCAAACTGCGCGAGCAGCTCACGGCGCGGGGCGCCGGCGCCAAGGAGATCGAGCGGGCCTCGGCCTCGCTGGACATGCACACCTTCACCATCGGCTTCGCCCGCCGCTTTGCCACCTACAAGCGGGGCACGCTGCTGATGCGTGACCTGGAGCGCTTCAAGCGCCTCATCCGCAACGCCGACCGCCCCGTGCAGATCATCATCGCCGGCAAGAGCCACCCGCAGGACGGCGGCGGCAAGCAGCTCATCCGCGACATCGTGACCCTGATGCGCGAGCACGACCTGGGCCACCGCGTGGTCTTCCTCGAGGACTACGACATGCAGATCGCCCGCCGCATGGTCCAGGGGTGCGACCTCTGGCTGAACACGCCCATCCGCGGGCTTGAGGCCTCGGGCACTTCGGGCATGAAGGCCGCCCTCAACGGCGTGATCAACTGCTCCATCTTGGACGGCTGGTGGGACGAGGGCTTCGGACCCGAACTGGGCTTTGGCATCGGCCGGGGCGAGGACGTGGACCACCTGCCCGACCACGAGCGCGACGACATCGACAGCCGCAACCTCTACAACGTGCTGGAGAACCAGATCGTCCCCGAGTTCTACGACCGCGACGCCGCCGGCCTGCCGCGCAAGTGGATCGCCCGCATGAAGCGCTGCATCCGCGAACTGGGCCCGCGCTTCAACACCCACCGCATGCTGGTGGACTACGCCCGCCAGTTCTACTTCCCCAGCCACAACGCCGCCGCCCGCCTGGCCCAGGGCAACTACCGCGAGGCCAAGGAACTCGCCGCCCACGTCAACCACTTCCGCGCCCACTGGGGCGGCGTCCGTGTGGAGAGCGTCACCACCCCCGTCGCCGCCAACCGCAGCGTCGCCGTCCGCTCCCTGGTGCGCGTGCAGACCCGCGTCCGCCTGGGCTCCCTGCGGCCCGAAGAGGTGATGGTGCAACTGTGCCACGGCCGGCTGACCGCCCTGGGCGAACTGGTCGAGGCCCGCACCGTGACCATGAAGCACGACCCGACCGCCGACAACGGCGAACTGGGCGTGTTCACCTTCGTCGGCGGCTTCGCCCCCGGCCACAGCGGGCAATACGGCTTCAGCGTCCGCGTGCTGCCGGCCGACGACCGCCTGGTGACCCCCTTCCTGCCGGGCCTGATCACCTGGGACACCGGCACGCGGAGCGAGAGCGTGCAGATGGTCGGCGCGTAAGGCGGCCCACCACCGCTGCTGACACCAGCCCCCCGGACGCACCGGTCCCCCCACGGGATGGAGCGTCCGGTTTTCGTGCGCGCCCGAAAGCCCCCGCCCCCGCAATAGTTGTGCATGTACGACGTCCGCCTGCAGCAGTCCCTCGCCCGCCAGTTGCGTCGCGAACGCCCCACCGTTGCCGATGGCATGAAGGCCGTCCAAGCCGCACTGGAGAAGAGTTTCCCCTCTCTCAATTGGAAGTCCTGCCGCGACATCAACTGGCAGGCGGGGCTGGATCGCTGGGTCGCGTGGATGGACAACCTCGTCGCCGTCGCGCCGCCGCCCCCGCTGGGCCTGATCTGGTTCGAGACGCCCTCAGAGTTGAACCCCGCGCTCACCAGCGTCTCCGGCTGGGCGACCGTCGGTTCCGCCGAGGACGCCTACGGCGCCGACGAGGATCGGATCTGGCCCGAGGACGACTCCGGCACCACGCTGGACTCCGGGCTGCTGGACTTGCCCGAGGTCGAAGAGGCCTGGCGCCGCGGCGGTTGGCGTGAAGAGAACCCGAACGCCGGCGACGAACAGCGCGAACGCATCCGCAGCGGCGTGAGCGCCATCGCCGGCAGTTATGTCCTATTGCTGGTGCTCAGCGGCCTGCCCCGCACGCGCTTGGCCGCCGGCCTCCCGCCCGCAAAGTCCCTCGGTGTGGCCATGGGCTGGGCCGATGGCGATATCGAACCCATCGGGGGCTACTCAGCCAAAGGGTGGAAGGGCTTCCCGCGTGTGCGTGCCGCGGACAAGGGGGTGCCACAGGAGTTCACCTATTCCGACAGCGGCCGCGACTACGTCAAGCGGGGCGGAGACATCCACTACCGCGACCCGAAGACCGGCCAGTCCGTCCTCCACTTCGCGTGCCACTCGGATTTCGCCGACATCAAGGCGCTGGTTGACGCCGGGGCCGACGTCAACGCCGTCGATGCGCGGGGCGAGAGCGTGCTCCACGCATTTGGCGCAGCCGACCTGACCATCATCAAGTACCTACTCGCCCGCGGGGCCATTCCGCGCGACCCACCCAGCGGGGAAAGCCTGCTTGACCGGGTCACGTGGGACGGCCGGTGTACCGCCAAGCACCTGGAACTGTTCGTCTCGCTCGGCTTGAAGTTGCGCCAGGTCCATCCGCTGGTCGACATCGCGGAATCCGGCCTGCACTACCCCGCCCGCGAACGCAACCTTCGCGACATGCTCCGCTTCTGGCTGGCACGTGGGTTCAACATCAACACGCCCGATGACCAGGGCCGCACCCCACTGTGGCTGTCGCTCGAACGCCATGCGAGAGAACTGCTGGAACACAACAAATGGCTCGCCAAGAACGGGCCCACACTGGGAACCTGGGACCTGCAACGTGACAGCGTCGCCCGCTTGCTCCTGGAGGCCGGTGCCGACCCCAACGCCCGCTGGACCGCCAAGCCCCACCGACTGATTCCCAAGAACGCCACCCCGCTCATGCTCCGTCGCTACGACGATGACACACTCGTCGCCGCCCTCCTCAGGCACGGGGCCGACCCCCACGCGACCTGCGCCAGCGGCAAGACTGCCCTGCATTACGCCCAACTCGCAGCCAAGTCCCCCGACACCCTGGGCCACCAAGGGGCGGCCAAGGTCGTCGCCCTGCTTGAGCGGGCCATGCGCAAGCCGACCGGCACCGCACCCCCAACCCGCACATCCCCCCCACCCACCGCATCAGGCACACCGGCCAAACCCAGCCGCGCGACGGCCAAGCCCAAGACGCATCGAAAGCGCGACTCT
>Ga0209985_10001616_pt1 | contig 21619 bp, 17 predicted proteins | sample NOAtaG_FD_187305 | JGI IMG/M metagenome (GOLD analysis project Ga0209985, IMG submission 187305) | Freshwater lake microbial communities from Lake Erie, under a cyanobacterial bloom - NOAA_Erie_Diel6S_1000h metaG (SPAdes) (version 2) | ecosystem: Environmental > Aquatic > Freshwater > Lake ...
CACGCCGGTCGACCTCAGCACGGCGGATCCTGTGCCCCAGCGGCCGCCTGCCGTGCGAGTCGCCGAGCCGGAGACTGTCGTGGTGCCCCAGGATCCGCTCTGAACGCACCCGACCTGCGTGATCCGCCTCGCGGCCTGGTCACGGACCCGACGGGTGTGGCGCTGATCAACGCCTCGATCGACTCAGTCGGCACCTGATACCCTCCGCCCGATGCTGTTGCTCCTGTCCGCCATGCCCGAGGAGATCGAAGCCCTGCGTCCGGCGCTTCGCGAGGCGCGTGAACTCGAAGGTGCGGGCGCTGCCCGGTCTGCGTGGCAAGGGCATTTGCAGGGACATGCCGTGACCTTGGCGTTCTCACGCTGGGGCAAGGTCGCCGCGGCAGCGACGGCCGCCCATCTCATCACCCGTGTGCGGCCCACCCGCGTGATCTTCACGGGGATCGCGGGTGCGTTGCAGTCGGGCCTCGCGGTCGGCGATTTGGTCGTCGCCCGCGAGCTCTACCAGCACGATCTTGACGCCTCGCCGTTCTATGCGCCGACCGAGATCCCGTTGCTCGGCCGCGCTGCGTTGCCGGCCGACGAAGCCTTGTCGCATTCATTGCTGACCGCGGCGCAGGGCTGGCTCGCCGGGGCGCGTGCAGCCGGCGAGACCGTGCTGCCGGGCCAGATCGTCCACGGAGACATCGCCACCGGCGACCAGGTGATCGGTACGGTGGCGCAACGCGAGGCGGTGCGGCGTCGTGTGCCGCAAGCCGTCTGTGTCGAGATGGAGGGCGCCGCCGTGGCCCAGGTCTGTCATGAGTTCGCCCTGCCCTTCGCCTGCCTGCGCTTGATCTCCGACCAGGCGGACGAGCGGCTGGCGCCCGCGGATGTCTACGAGTTGGCGCGGCGATCGGGCCGCATCACGGCCGGGATCCTCGCGCATTGGCGTTCAGCGCAGCAGGGGCACCACGGTGGCACAGAGCACCGCGATCAGCACGGCGCCGACCAGGTCGACGAGCAGGCCTGACTTCAGCATCGCCGTGATCGGCACGCGTCCCGTGGAATAGACGAGCGCGTTCGACGAGGTCGCCGCAGGGTTCGCGAAACCAAGGTTCGCCGCCATCGCCGCGCACAGCGCACCCAGCGCCGGATCGAATCCGGCGCTCGCCGCGAGACCGCCGGCGATCGGCATGAAGATCGTGGCGGTCGCGACATTGCTCGCCGCCTCCGTGATCAATCCGCAGAGCAGCGCGATCGCGAGCAGCATGGGCAGCAAAGGCAGTCCGGCCACGCTGCCCAAAGCCCCGCCGAGCCACGCCGACAGCCCCGTCTGCACCACGGCGTCCGCGAGGGCGAGACCACCGCCCAGCAGCAAGATCAGGTACCACGGTGCGCGGCGGGCATCCTCCCACTCGAGCAGCCGGACGGCGGCACCGTCCCGGACGGTGCCTGAGGGCAGTACGGCAAGCAGCAACGCACCGGCGATGGCGATGCCGGCATCGGTGATACCGGGCAACCCCGCAGCGACCAGCGGTTGGAAGACCCAGGCCGCAGCGACCAGCAGGACGATCGCGAGCGTCCGCCATTCGGGCGTCGTCCAGGCCCCCGGCGATCCGAGCGCGACGCGCAGGGATTCGGCGCTCGCCGGCGCCAGATCGAAGGGCAAGGTCAGGCGGCGCAGGATCCACCAGCAGACGGGCAACGAGAGCAGCATGAACGGCACGCCGAAGGCCATCCAGTCGAGGAACGACAACTGCACGCCGTAACTGCGCTCGAGGATCCCAAGTCCGATCGCGTTCACCGGTGTGCCGATAGGGGTCGCGAAGCCGCCGAGGTTCGAGGACAGGGAGACGGACAGGATCAATGCCGCCGCGAAATTGCGGGCATCGCGGCTGTCGCTGCGTGCTGTCCCGTCGGGTGTTCCGACCGTCGCGGTGAGCACGGCCAACGCGATCGGCAGCATCATCACGGTGGTCGCGGAATTGTTGACCCACATCGACACCCCTGCGGTGACCGCCATCACGGCGAACAGCAAGGCGCCAGGCGAGGTGCCGACACGCGCGACGACGGCCAAGGCGACCCGACGGTGCAGGCCCCATTTCTCGAACGCGAGACCGACCATCGCGCCGCCCAGGATCAGGAACATCACGGGCGACATGTACTGCGCGGCGACCGCATCGCCCTTGGCGATGCCGAGCACGGGCAAGGCGAGGAACGGCAGGCTGCCGGTGAGCGTCACCGGGACCGCCTCCGTGAACCACCAGCAAGCGATCAGCACCGTGAGCGCGGCGACCCGCCATCCCGCAGGCGACAAGCCCTCCGGAGGAGGCATCGCGAGCATCAGCGCGAACGCCACAGCACCGATCCAGAAGCCGGTGCGCTGCAAGCTCATGGAGAGACGCTCATGCGAACGAATAGCCCTCATCGATCAACGGCAGCCTACGAGGCCGCGAGCCGGTCGCCGCGAAGATCGCGCCCGCAAGCGCCGGCGCGATGCCAGGGGTGGAGATCTCTCCGACCCCGCCCGAGGCCGCATCAGAGCGCAGGATCTCGACCTCGACCTTCGGCGCCGACGCGAAACGCAGCAGCGGTGCGACATCGAAATTGGTCTCGCGTGCGGCGCCGCCCTCGAACGTGATCCGCCCGTCGATGGCCGCCGACAGGCCGAACAGCACACCGCCCGACACCTGCGCATCGACGCTGCCGGGATCGATGACCTGACCGCAGTCGACCACGGCGACGATGCGTTCGATGGAGACTTTCCGCCCACGCACCCGCACCTCCACGGCCTGGGCGCACCAGGACCCGAATCCCACGGTCAAGGCGATGCCGAGGCCCCGCCCCTGCCCCTCACGCCCGGGTCGCGTGCGCGCCGACGTCCAGCCGATGAGCGCTGCCGCGCGATCGAGCACCGCGATGGCGCGGGGATCGCCCGCCGCCCACTCCCGGCGGAGGGCCAGCGGGTCTCGTCCCGACGCCGCGGCGATGTCATCGACCGTGCTCTCCGCGAAGAAGCCGTTCATCGACTGGGCGACGGAGCGCCATGCGCCGACCGGCACGGGCTCGGGCGTGTCGACGAAATCGGCGTAGGGTGCCGGGATGGCGTAGCGTTCCCCGATCAGGCCACTCGTCATGAACGGATCGCCGAGACCCGGTACCGCAGGACGTCCCTGATACCGCCACATGCTGATGCCCGAGATGCGCGTGTGCAGGGCCAAGAGACGGCCCTGCGCGTCGAGCGCCGCGCGGCTGCGCGCCATGTGCGCCGGCCGGAACCGGTCGTGCTGGAAATCCTGCTCGCGCGTCCAGGTGAGTTGTACCGGCGTGCCGGGACGACCGCGGGCGATCTCGACCGCTTGCCGTACGAAGTCCGTCTCCCATTTGCGACCGAACCCGCCGCCCAGGAACGTGACCTGCAGTTCGCAGGCGGCGCGCGGCAGGCCGGTCAGCGTCGCCATCAGGTCCCGAGTGCCGTCGGGATGCTGGGTCGGTGCCCAGACCTTCACGGCATCCGCCGTCACCCACGCGGTCGCATTCAACGGCTCCATCGCCGCGTGCGCGAGGAAGGGCACCTCGTAGGTCCACTCGAGCTGGCGTGCAGCGGCCGCGAAGGCCGCCTCGGTCGCCGCGCGATCGTGGTTGCGACCCGCCGGCGCGCGAGCTGACTGCGCACGAGCGTCATCGCCCAAGGCAGCCTCGAGCCGCGCCCGCATCGCCGCCGTGTCGACCGTCGCCGAGGCGCTGTCGTCGAAACGGGTCCCGGCATGTGAGGCGAGCGACCGCGCCGCCCGCAAGGCGTGCCAGGTGGTCTTCGCCAACACGGCGATGCCGTCGGAGACCGGATACGCATCGACCACGCCAGGAAGCGCAAGCGCGGCCTCGCGGGAGAATGCCGTCACCCGCCCCGCCACCGTGGGCGAACGGCAGAGCGCCGCGTACAACATCCCGGGCTGCCGCACGTCGAGACCGAAGACGGCCCGTCCCGTGACCTTCAACGGCGCATCCTTGCGGCGTATCGTCCGTCCGACCAATGTGTACTGCGCGCGGTCCTTGAAGCTCGGCGACGACGGCACCGGGCGCGCGAGGGCGAGCGCCGCCAGCGCCCCGAACCCGCTACGGCGACCGCTCGGTCCATGCGTCACGACAGAGCCGGCGGCCAGACATTGCTCCGCGGGCACACCCCACCCGTCCGCCGCCGCACCGATCAGCATCTCGCGTGCCGTCGCGCCTGCACGCCGCATCACATCCCCGTAGCTGCTGATGGAATCGCTGCCGGCCGTACGGTGCCGCCGTGTCACGGGATGTCGGAAGCCGTCATCGCCGCTCGGCAGGTGGATCTGCACGCTGTCCCAGTCGGCGCCGAGTTCCTCGGCGAGGATCTTGGCGAGGCCGTCATGAGTGCCCTGCCCCATCTCCGATTGCGGACCCGTCACATGGACCATGCCATCGGGTGCGATCGCGAGGAACACACTGAACCGTCCGTCGACCGCAGGCCGTAGAGGGGATGAGGGACCGAGCACGGCCGAGACCGCATCGCCCGCGCCGACCCCAAGCACCATGCCACCGCCCGCGCAGGCGAGCATCTGCAACACGCTACGTCGCGTGGCGGAGGCGCCATCAGGCATCGATGCTGCCACGCACGGCCTGCGCGCGGATCCAAGCCTCGGCACTCGCGCGGTCGATCACATCGGCGTAACGACGGCCCACGTCGCGGAGCGTGTCGTCGTGCGGTCCCTGCTCGGCATCGCCGCAGCAGTCCGCCACCACCTGTACCCGCAGGCCATAGGAGAACGCATCGACGATGGTCGCGCGGACGCAGCCGCTCGTGGTGCAGCCCGTCACGAACACGGTGTCGACGCCCTCGCGCACGAGATAGCTGATGAGCGGCGTATGGAAGAACATCGAGGGGCCGTTCTTGCAGTACGTGAAGTCGGTGGGGTCGAAGATCTTCGGGTCCATCTCCGTGCAGGGATGCCCGTAGAAGAACTCGCGCCGGACCGCACCGACCTTCCAGAGCGGCATGTCGCGCGTGCTGCAATACGCGGTGTAGCAGGCGGCGACCGGCAGTCCCGCGGCCCGAGCGACCTTCAGGAACCCCACCGTCTCGTCGCGTGCCCGGTGCAGGCGCTCGAGCCCGCCGAGCTCATACGCCGGATCGGTGAAGGCCAACTGCCAATCGACGACCAACACCGCCGCCCGGCGCCCGAAACCGATCTCGCCCGTCGAATAGCCGACCGCCCGATACTTGTCGTTCATGTGGTTGCCTCGCTGGTCGGCGGCCGGCCTGCCGCCGTCAAAAAAAAGTCCCCGCGCCTTGCGGAGCGGGGACCGTGTGATGGCCGATCGGCGCGCCCTCAGGCGGCCTTGCTGCCCTTCTTCTTCATCAGGGCCTCGGCCGCGACCTTCGCCCACTTGGTGAACACCGGAGGCCGCGGCGGGTCGAAGCCCGTCTCGGCCTTGCAGCGCGCCTTGAGCTCGTCGATGGATTCGAAGCCGCGGTCGAAGATCTTCTTGGGGCCGCGCTTGGCGCGCATCTCGGTGCGCAGGGCCTCCGTGGCCGCTGCGTCGATCTTGCCCGCGGCAGACACCACCACGCCGTAGCGACGGGCGCCGGCCGGGGTGACGAGACCCGCCACGACGTCGAACGCCACCTGCTCGGCGGTCCGCTCGAGCGGGTCTCCCCAACCGCCGCCACCCCAGGTGTCGGCGATCAGCAGGTCGCCCGCCTCGACCTTCACGTGGTCGATCTTGGAGGGCAGCAACTCCTCGGTGCCGTCCGCACGCTGCAGGAGCTTGCGGCTGCGCGCCCCCGGCTCACCGCCGTTCGCGCCCCAGGGGTAGGTGAGCCAACGGTCGTCGTGGATCGAGATCTCGCCCGGCTCCAGAAACCGGTAGCCGATGCGCAGCCCGTTGCCGCCACGGTTCTTGCCGGCGCCGCCGGTGTCCGCGATGGTCTCGTAGATGTCGATGCGCAGCGGGAAGTAGCTCTCGAGGAACTCGTTCGGCACGTTGGTGAACGAGGGCCAGAGCGAATGGCCGTCCGGGCCGTCACCGAAGGGCTTGCCCGGGATGCCGCCGAACGTGATCTGGTAGAGCTGGTACCACTCGCCGTTCTTGTCGTAGCCCGAGTACATGAAGTGCGGGCTGTCCGAGAAGCCGGCGCCGCACATGAAGTCCGGATTGCCCTGGCCGAGCAGGCCCGCGAGGATGTCGAAGATGCGGCCGAGCGCGTGGGTGCGGCAGGAGAGCGCCGCGGGCTTGAGGGGCTTGAGCAACGTGCCCGGCGGGATGCGCACCTCCATGAGGTCGTAGAACCCGTCGTTGAACAGGATCTGCGGGTCGAAGACCATGATCATGTAGATGCCCGCGAACATCTTGAACATCTCTTCGTTCAACAGGAAGTTGATCGACGAGATCGACTGCGGGTCGGTGCCCTCGAAGTCGAAGATGCACTTGTCACCTTCGCGCCACATCGCGCACTTGATGCGGTACGGCCCCATGTTGAGGCCGTCGTCGCAGATGTAGTCCTCGAAGAACTGCTTGGTCTCCGGGACGTTCTGGCGGATGAGGGCACGCATCGCCCGCTTGTTGCGGTCGAGCATGGCGTCCATCGCCGAGTAGAACACGTCGTCGCCGAAGCGCTCGGCGATCTCGACACAACGAGCGGCTGCGGTACGCAGCGCCGCCGTGATCGCGTTGAAGTCCGACAGGTTCCATTCCGGCAGGCGGCAGTTGTGCAGCACGACGCGCAGCACGTCTTCGTTCAACTTGCCGCCCTTGAAGATCTTGACCGGCGGGACGACGATGCCATCCTCGTAGATGGTGGTGCCGTCGGTCGGCAGCGACCCCGGGACCTTGCCGCCGACGTCGGTCATGTGGCCGAACATCGCCGACCAGGCGATGATGCGCCCGCCGCGATAGACCGGCATCAGCATCAGCCAGTCGTTGGCGTGGCTGATCGCGCCGTTGACCGAATACGGGTCGGAGGTCAGGAAGATGTCGCCCTCCTCCACCGTGCCGTCGTAGCCCTGCATGAAGCCCCAGATGAACGAGCCGAACTGGCCGACGACCATCTTGCCGTCGGTGTTGGCGATCATCGGGAACTCGTCATGCTGTTCGCGGATGCCCGGTGACATCGCGGTGCGGAAGAGCACGGTGTCCATCTCGTAGCGCGCATTGCGCAGTGCGCTCTCGATGATGTCGATGGTGACGGTGTCGACCTTCGTCTTCTTGAAGGGCTTCTTGTTGCGCTGGACGATCGTTGCGGGCATGGGTCACTTCCTCTTGCCGGCGGCCTTCTTGGGCGCCTTGAAGTTGTCGGGGTAGATGAGGATGCAGCCGGACTTGTCCACGCGGCCGGTGTGCTTCGGCAGCACCACCGTGGTGGAGTCCATCTCCATCACGATCGCGGGGCCGCGGACCTTGTTGCCGGCCTTGAGCTTGGCGCGGTCGTAGACGGTGGCCGTCACGTCCTTGCCGTCCATGAAGGACTTCTGCTTGCCGACGACGGCGGCCTTCGGGTCGGAGCCGCCGGCCGCGAGCGGCTGGCGCTTGATCTTGATGCCCTGGCCCTGCACCGCGGCACGCAGCGTGACGAGCTCGTGCTCGAGCGGCAGCACGAACGTGAACAGCCGCTTGTGCTCCGCGTCGAACTTGTCGGAGATGGCCTTCAAGCCCTTTTTCTGGAGGTCCGCGAGGTTGACCTCGACCGAGAGGCGCAAGCCCTGGCCGTGGTAGCGGATGTCGACCTGGTAGGACGTGGTGATCTCGGATTTCTTGACGCCCTCGGCCTCGATGCCCTTGGAGGCGTCGCCGGCCAGGCCCTTCAGGATCTTCTCGATGTCCTTGGCGGTGGTCTCGCTGAACTTGCGCACGTAGGTACGGGCGCGTTCGTCACGGACCGCCGTGGTGGCGTCACCGAGCGCACACAACACACCGGGGCCCGGCGGGATGATCGACGGCCAGGAGCCGAGCAGCCGCGACAGCGCGTTGGCGTGGATGGGGCCGGCGCCGCCGAAGGCGATCAGCGCGTAGTCGCGCGGGTCGTAACCCTGCTCGACCGACACGAGGCGCAGCGCGCCCACCATGTTCTCGTTGACGATGTTGTAGATGCCCTGCGCGGCCTGCTTGGTATTGAGGCCGAGCGCATCGCCGATCTTCTTCACGGCGGCATTGGCAAGACCGCGGTCGAGCACCATGTCACCGCCGAGCTTCTGCATCTCGGGCAGGTAGCCGAGGACGATGTTGGCATCGGCCACCGTCGGCTCCGTGCCGCCGCGGTTGTAGGCCGCCGGGCCCGGATCGGCGCCCGCCGACTGGGGTCCGACGCGCAGCGCCTTGGTGAGCTCCGGCACGTGGGCGATCGATCCGCCGCCCGCGCCGACGGTGCGGATGTCCACCGACGAGGCGCGCACCGTGACGTCGCCGACCGTGGTCTCGCGGCGCAGGCGCGGCTGGCCGCCGCTGATGAGCGCGACGTCGGTCGAGGTGCCGCCGACGTCCACCGTCAGCAGGTTGGGGAAGCCCGCCTGCACGGCGACCCACAGCGCGCCTGTGACGCCACCCGCAGGGCCCGACATCAAGAGGTTGACGGGGAACTCCGCCGCCGACGAGGCCGAGGCAAGGCCACCGTCGGACCGCAGGATATGCAGCTTGGCGCCCTTGGCGACCTTGGCGAGCTTGCCCTTGAGGTTGCTGACGTAGCGGTCGACGCGCGGCCGGACATAGGAGTTCGCGACCGTGGTGACGGTGCGCTCGTACTCCTGCATCTCGGGCACGACGTCCGAGGACAACGACACCGGCGTCTCCGGCAGTTCTTCTTGCGCGATGGCGCGCACCCGCTGCTCGTGGCCGGGGTTGGCGAAGGAGTTGATGAGCGAGACCGTGAGCGCCTCGATCTTCTGGGACTTCAGGCCGCGCAGGCTCTTGCGCAGGGCTTCTTCGTCGAGACCGCGCACGACCTCGCCCTTGGCGCTGACACGCTCGTCGGCCTCGATGGTGCAGGCGAGCGGCGCCATCGGCAGCGACTTGTTGTAGATGATCCAGCCGCCCAAGCCGCCCGGCACGTAGGAGCGCGCGATCTGCAGCACCTGCCGGTAACCCTTGGTGGTGACGAGGCCGACGCGGGCGCCGGTGCCGGTCAGCACCGTGTTGGTGGCGACGGTCGTGCCGTGCATCACGTGGTCGATGGATTGCGGGTCGATCCCCGCCCGCTCACAGACCCGGAGGATGCCGTTGAGCACGCCGATAGATTGGTCAGCCGGCGTCGAAGGCACCTTGGCGGACCAGGTTTGGCCCGATTTTTCGTGGACCAACAGCAGGTCCGTGAATGTGCCGCCGACATCTACACCCAGACGATATGACATGCGCCCCCCTTGGGCTCTCGTTCAGTGTGGAAGAGACTTGAGTATCCGACCTCGTGGGTCCGCATGCAATGCGCCGCTGTCCATCGGCGTGATCGCATCCGCGGATGTCGTCACCGTGCGGTCAGGCCGCTCGAGCGGCACCCGGGAAATTCCCGGCCTTGAGCAGCATTCCCGGCACGGTGCGACCCAGAGCCTGTTGCAGCCACTCGCCCGTGGCGATGAGCTTGTCCAGGTCCACCCCGGTCGCGATCCCGGAGCGTCCCAGCAGGTAGACCAGGTCTTCGGTGGGGATGTTGCCGGTGGCCGCCGGCGCGAACGGACAGCCACCGATGCCTCCCGCGCTGGCATCCAGCGTGACGGCGCCCGCCTGGACCGCGGCGTAGGCGTTGGCGAGGCCGGTGTTGCGGGTGTTGTGGAAATGGCCGCGCAAGCGCACGCCGGGCAGCGCCTCACGGGCGCGGCCGAAGATCTCCGCGACCTGCGCCGGGACACCGACGCCGATGGTGTCGGCGAAGGCCACCTCGTAGGGGTCCGCCTCGGCCACGCGCTTTGCGATGTCGATGACCCGGGTGACCGGAACCTCACCCTCGAACGGGCAGCCGAAGGAGGCACCGATGGTGATGGTCGGTCGCACCCCTGCAGCGTTCGCCTCGCGGGCGATCTCGCCCCACGCGGCGATCGAGTCGTCCGTGCCCACGCCCTGGTTTCGGCGGTTGAAGGTGTCGCTCGCGACCACCGCCATGCCGATCTCGTTGCAGCCGGCCGCCGACGCCCGCTCATATCCCTTTCGGTTGAGCACGAGGCCGATGTACCGCGCGCCCTCGCGCCGCCGAAGACCCGCCAGCACCGCTTCGGCGTCGGCCATCTGCGGGACCTTCTTCGGGTTGACGAAGCTCGTGACTTCGACGCGGCGCAGGCCGGCATCGAACAATCGTTCGATGAACTCGATCTTGGACGCCGTCGGGAACACCCCGGGCTCGCTCTGCAGGCCATCCCGCGGGCCGACCTCGACGATCTCGATGTTGTGGGTCATGGTCACTCCATGTGTGGGGCGAGGTGCAGCGCGGCGCCCGTGACATCGTCCATTCTAGCAATGCCGCAGCTGCGCATTCTTGACCGAAGCCCATGCGGTGGGTACAACCACCCCCGGCCGTCGCGCCTCTGCTGCGGCACCCTTTTCCTGCCCGGAGACCCTTGCATGTCCGTCGACCCCCAGTTCAAGCGTGGCCCCCTGTCCGACCTGCGTGTCATCGAGATGGGGACCTTGCTCGCGGGCCCCTTTTGCGGGCAGTTGCTCGGCGACATGGGCGCGGAGGTCGTCAAGATCGAGCCGCCGGGCCAGGGCGACCCCATGCGGGTCTGGGGCCGCCAAAAGGCGGGCGAGCCCTCGCTCTGGTGGCCCGTGGTGGCGCGCAACAAGAAGGCCATCACGCTCGACATGCGACAGGAGGAAGGTCAGAGCATTCTCAAGGAGTTAGTCAAGAATGCTGACTTTCTGCTTGAGAATTTTCGACCGGGCACCCTCGAGAAATGGAACTGCGGTTACGAGGAACTGTCGCGGATCAATCCGCGGCTGATCATGATCCGGGTGTCCGGGTACGGCCAGTCCGGCCCCTATTCCCACCGCGCCGGGTTCGGCGCCATCGGTGAGGCGATGGGCGGCATGCGGTACGTGGTGGGTGACCCCTCGACGCCGCCGTCACGGATGGGGATCAGCATCGGCGACGAGCTCGCGGCCACCTTCGCCTGCTTGGGCGCGCTGTCCGCGCTGCACTACCGCGAGAAGACCGGCCGTGGACAGGTGGTGGACTCGGCGCTCTACGAGGCCGTGCTCGCCATGATGGAGTCGCTGATCACCGAGTACGACAAGACCGGCTACATCCGTGAACGGACCGGCGCCATCCTGCCGAACGTCGCACCCTCCAACGTCTACAAGACGAGCGACGGGCTCGTGCTCATCGCCGCCAACCAGGACACGGTGTTCGGGCGCCTCTGCGACGCGATGGGCCAGCGCGAATGGCCGAAAGACCCGCGCTTCGTGAACCACCAGGCGCGCGGCAGCAACCAGAAACTGCTGGACGGCCTCGTCGAGGCCTGGACCCAGACCCTGAGCACGCGCGAGGTGCTGGAGGCGATGGACAAGCATGGCGTTCCTGCGGGCCTGATCTACCGGGCCCCGGACATGCTGGAGGATCCGCATTTCAAGGCCCGCCACGCGATCGTCACCACCCAGCATCCCTACTTCGGCGAACTCAAGATGCAGAACGTCGCACCCAAGCTCTCGGAGACGCCGGGCGGCATCCATGCGGCGGCGCCGACGGAACTCGGGCAGCACAACGACGAGGTCTATGGCCGCCTGCTCGGCTATTCGGCCGAACGCCTCGCTGCGCTGCGCGACGCCAAGGTCATCTGATCCGTGGCCGAGTCACTGGCCGAGAACTATGCCCGCGGCGGTTTCGGCCACGGACTCGCGTGGGGCCGACGCCCCGCATTGCTGGTCATCGACTTCGTGCAGGCCTACCTCGTCCCCGGATCGCCGCTCTACGCCGCCGTCGAGCAGACTCGCACGGACTGCGAGACCTTGCTCAAGGCCGCCCGCAGCGCTGCCATCCCGGTCATCCACACCAACGTCGCCTATCAACCCGGCGGCCGCGATGGCGGCGTGTTCTTCCGCAAGGTCCCCGCACTCGCCTGCTTCGAGACAGGCCGTCACCCGGAACTCGCCGCGTTCGCCCCCGGCCTCGAGCCGATCGCAGGCGAGACGGTCATCACCAAGCAGTACGCCAGCGCGTTTTTCGGCACCTCGCTCGCCTCGACCTTGACCGCGCTCGGCGTGGACACGGTGCTCATCGCCGGGGTGTCGACCAGTGGTTGCATCCGCGCGAGCACCGTGGACTGTTGCCAGCACGGTTTCATCCCCGTGGTGGTCCGCGAGGCCGTGGGCGACCGGGCGCCGGGGCCGCATGAATCCAACCTGTTCGACCTGCAGGCGAAGTATGCGGAAGTCGCGCCGCTCGCCCGGGTCACCGAGTACCTTGCAGCATTGTCCGCCGACCGCCAACCTGGAACACCATGAGCACACTGGGACCGATCACCTGCGTCACCGTCGCCACACCGGACGTGCAGCGTCTGGTGGATGCCTACCACCTGCATCTCGGCTACGAACTCGTCGACCACGGCAAGCTTTGCGCCGCCCAAGCGCGCCTCTGGGGACGTCCGGGCCTCGCAGGTCGACGGTATGCCTCCTTGCTGCCGCGGGGCGACGGCCCGACCTTCCTGCGCTTCGTCGAAAGCCGAGTGCCGCTCGACTACCTGCCGTTCGGCCACATGGGCTGGAACGCCGCGGAGTTCATGGTCCAGGACACGGACGCGTGCGCGGAGCGGCTCGCCGGCTCGCCGTTCCCGATCATCGGACCGCCGGCGGACCTGTCGTTCAGCGACAAGATCCGCGCCATGCAGGCCTTGGGACCCGCCGGCGAGTCGATCTACCTCACGTCCTTCAAGGAAAAACTCGCCGAGTTCGACACCCCCGAGGCGCGGCACTTCATCGACCGGGTGTTCATCGTGATCCTGGGCGCGCCCTCAGCCGCCGGCGCGAATGCCTTCTATTCGCACCATTTCGGGGTGGCCACGGCGCCCGTGATCCCGGCCGTCATCTCCGTGCTCTCGAACGCGCAAGGCCTTCCGAGCGACACGATGCACGATCTTGCGGCGCTTGCATTGCAGGGCCAGTCGTTCATCGAGGCCGACACGATGCCCCCGGCGACCCGCCCGCGCGTCGCCCTCGACGGCGAACTGCCCCCGGCGATCGCTATGGTGACGTTCGTGGTCGATGCGCTGCCCGACAGCCTCGAATACCTCGCCCCGCCCGTCGCGCTTCCCGAGGCGCCATATCACGGCCGCCGGGCTGCGGTCTGCGTCGGCTCTGCCGGCGAGTGGATCGAACTCGTCGAACGCAGCCCGTCCCCCTGAGGGGACCGCTGCGTCAACGCGTACGCAGCTTCCAGTAACCGGCCAACCGCTGTGTGAAGGGGTTGCCCTGCACGGCATCGAAGGCTTGGGCGGCGCCCGCCTTGTCACCCGCACGGAGCCGCGCGATACCGAGGGACAGGTTTGCATCGGCCATGTCGCGAACGCCGCCTCTCGCGATCCCACGTTCGATGGCACCCACCGCCTCCGCCGTCTGGCCGTAGCTGAGATACGCCTGACCGAGGCGGACCTCCGGCGTGCCGGTCTTGGCGGCCGCCGCGTCCTTCGCCTGCTTCGGCAGGGTCGCCCGGTCCGGGGTGGCTGCAGCCTTGGCCATCTGCAAGAGGTTCGCGGCGCCGGGCGTCGTCTTGCCCACCCCGCCGAACTTGCCCGCCGCGACCGCGGCTTCCATGACCGACTGGGCCTCGCCCGGGTAACCCTTCTCGAGCGCGAGGGAGGCGTACTCGGCGACGTCGTCCCCCGTCTTCAGGGCGCCGACCTCGTTCGCCAAACGGAGCACGTTGAGGTTCTGGTCAGGCGGCGCCGCCCGCATGGTCAGCAGGAAGAGGTTGCCCCAGGCCTCATCGGTGGGCGCGTAGGCGACCTGCTTCTCCACTGCCCGCAGGGTGCAGGCGTCGTCCTTCATGCGCACGCAGGCGCTGGTCCAAAGTCCAAGCGCGACATCAGGCGGCGTCTCGCCGCGCTGCACGAGTTCGTTGACCAAAGGTTCGACGGTCGCCACGGTTCCCGGGTAATCCGGGGTCAGATACAGGGCCTGCGCCATCATCACCCGCAGGTCCTTGTTGCCCGGATCGCCCGCGACCGCGAGCTTGCCGTACTCCACGACCTTGGGGTAGTTCTTGATCTGGTAGTTGACCTGCATCAACTGCTTGTAGCGCTGTTTGATGCCCTCCGCATCGAGGAAGCCGTTCGGTGCGCCGATCTCCAGCCCCTTGGCCAAAGCGACCGCCGTCGTCGCAAAATCGCCCGTCCGAGCCGAGCACGGGATCCGCAGTTCGTTGATGGCAAAGTCGTCGTACGGGGCACGCCCGGGAACCGCCTCTGCGGCGGCGAGCGCCGCCAAACATTCCGGCCACTTCTGGTCCGTGATGGCCGCTTGCGCGGCCTGCACCTGCTTGATGACCGCCTTGCTTACGGTGGGCCCCTTGGCCGCCGCCGGAGGCTTGCTGTCCTTGGTCCTCTGCGCGTGGAGGACCGCCGGCAAGCACAGCAGAGCGGCCGAGAGGACTGCGAGACGGGCAGCGCGACGGATCGTCATGGACGGATCTCCTGGGAAGGTGGGTCGATCAGGTGGGCGCGGGCGGTCACTGCGCTCGCAGCGACCAGAGCTTGGCGACGCGCTCGAGGCTGGGGTCGCCCTTGACGGCCTTGAACGCCTTCACGGCAGCCGGCTTGTTGCCCGCCTTGAACTGCGCCAGACCCAACACCAACTGGGCCTCGCCCGGGGTCTTGCCATTGCCCTTCTTCACGGCGCGCTCCGCGGCCACGACCGCTTGGGCGTGCTGGCCATAGCTCATGTACGCCTGGGCGACACGCAGGTCGTCCTCGGCGGACGCGCCGGCAGCGGCGGCACGGTCGGCGGCGGCGAGCCCCGCCTTGTCAGCGGCGATCCGGGACTTGGCGGAGTTCAGCAAGCGGGTGTTGCGATCGATGTCCCGCTGCTCGGTGAACACCTTGCGCGCGAACGCCGTCTCCATGACCGAGGCGGCCTCGCCCGGCAAGCCCCGCTCGAGGGCGAGCTGCGCGAGCTCGGTGTAATCGCTGCCGCGCGACAACGCGCCGACCTCGGAAGCCAGACGGAAGGAGTTGAGCAACGTCACGTCCGGGCCGCCCTTCAGCATGGACTGCATCAGGCTCGCCCAACCCTCGGGGTTCGGGTAGTACGTGACGAGCTTTTCGAAACCGGCGGTCTCGCAGGCCGTGTCCTTGAGCTTGATGCAGCTGTTGAGGTTGAGCTGCAGGTAGTTCTGGCGCGGCGCCTGACCGCGGCGCTCGGCCTGGGAGATGAGGTCCGCCGTGAAGGCGCGGGTCGCCTTGAAGTCGCCCTGCTGGTAGTAGGACTGGGCGAGCAACGTGTTCACGTCACCGTCGGCGAAACCGCCCTTCTGGGCCTGGCGGCCGTACTCGATGGCCCGCGGATAGTTGCGGTTGTTGTAGTGCAGCTGCATCAGCGCCTTGACGCGGGCGCCCTTGTTGCTCGCGTACTGCGAGCCGAGATTGGTCTCGTAGGCGCGGATCGCCGTGCCGTTGTCGCCCGACGAAAGCGCGCAATACCCGCGCAGTTCATTGATGACGAAAGAATCGTATGCGCTGAGGCCGCCCGCGCCCTCGGCCTCGCGCAGCTTGCCGAGACACTCGCCCCAGCGGCGCGACTTGCTGGCGGACTGGGCCGCCGCCAAGGTCTTCGCGACGCCCTTGCTGACCGATTGCGCGTCCGCCGCCGGAGCCGCGAGCACCAGAGCCAGAGCCGCGACCGCCAAACCCAATGCACGATTCGTCATGTGATCCCTCTCGGGCGGCCGTCCGGGGCCGCATAAAAAAATTCGCCGCATCCTGTCGGGGATGCGGCGAGGTTTCGGTTCGCGCCTGGCCTCGCCGGCCCGCGCGGCTTCAGTCAGCGAATTCGGCGACGTTGACGAAGCCGATCTTCTTCATGCGGTTCCGCTGCGCCGCCGCGAGCACGCGGGCCACGACGTCGTACTTCGCACGCTTGTCGGGGCGCATGTGCAGCTCCGGCTGCGGATCCTTCTGCGACTCGACCCGGAAGTATTTCTCCAGCGCGTCGACGCCTTGCACCGCTGTACCGTTCCAGAGGATCGTACCGTCGAAATCGATCTCGATGGTGATGACCTCAGGCTGCACGGGCGGCGGCGGCGCGTTGGTCGGCCGGGGCATGTCGAGCTTCACCGAGTGCGTCATCACCGGGATGGTGATGATGAACATGATGAGGAGCACCAGCATGACGTCGATCAAAGGCGTCGTGTTGATGTCCACCATCTCGTTGTTGTCCGAACTTCCTACGCTCATTCCCATCTGGAATATCCCCTTTGATCAGCGGGCGCCGCGGATGCCGCGGTCCGGCTCGGTGATGAACCCGACCTTGACGACGCCACCACGCTGGATCGAGTACATCACCCGACCGACATCCTCGTAACGCGAGTCCACATCACCGCGGATGTGGATCTCGGGCTGAGGGTCCTTCACGGCCTCGATCTTGACGAGCTCGATGAGCTCGTTCGTGTCGGCGACCAAAGTGTTGTTCCAGAAGATCTGGCCACCCGAATCCACCGCCACCGTGATGTTCTCGGGCTTGGTCTGGGTCGCGATGTTCGCCGCCTTGGGCAGCGTCACCTTGACCGTCTTGGTGATCACCGGGATGGTGATCAGGAAGATGATCAGCAGCACCAACATCACATCGACGAGCGGCGTCGTGTTGATGGTGCTGATCGGCTCGTCGTCTTCCGCGGATCCAACGCTCATCGCCATGTCAGGTCACCTCTGTCCCGGAAGGCCGGGATGGGCAAATACCCATCCCGGCGCCATTCCGGACTTGTGTTCCGCTACGGGTGGATTACTTCTTCGCCGCGACCGGCGCCGACTGCGGCACCGCAACGCGGGCGCCGGTGACGATCGAGTCGTGAAGGTCGGACGTGAAGCCGTTGATATCAGCCAAGATCGACTTGTTGCGACGGCCCAGCCAGTTGTAGGCCATGACCGCCGGCACCGCGACCGCAAGACCGATGGCGGTCATGATCAGCGCCTCACCGACCGGTCCTGCGACCTTGTCGATGCTCGCCTGACCCGAAACGCCGATCGCGACGAGCGCGTGGTAGATGCCCCACACCGTTCCGAACAGGCCGATGAACGGCGCCGTCGAGCCGATGGTGGCGAGCACAGACATGCCACCTGACAGGTTGTGGTTGATGCCATCGACCGAGCGCTGCAGCGACATCGTCACCCACTCGTGGAGACCGACGCGATCGCCCGCGGCGCGACCCTCGAGGTGCTGCTGGGCGCGGACGCCGTCCTCGGCGATCGAGCGGAAGGTGTCGTCCTTCGGCAGCTTGTCCATCGCTTCGCGCAGCGAGCCTGCGGACCAGAACTTCTGGCCAACGAGCTGCGCCGAGGCCATCAGCTTGCGCTGATCGATGAGCTTCATGATGAGGATGTACCAGGTCATGAGCGACATGATCACCATGATGATCAGCGTGCCCTTGGCGACCCAGTCTCCCGCGGCCCACATGGCCTCCAGGCCAAACGGGTTTTCTACGACGGCGGTGGTGGCGGCTTCGTTTTCCATGTTTTCCTCTGCGGTGGTCAGGCAGGTACCGACCCTGCCAGGAATTGAAAGATTTCGGGAAGGGCTCCGGTCAGTCGGTGAGCTTGAACCGGACGTTGAACTGGAAACACATCTCGACGGCGGTGCCGTCCTCGGTACCCGGCGAGAACCGAGCCCGACGCGCCCACTTCACGGCGGCCTCGTCGAGCGACGCCGTGCCGGAGCTGTTGGTCACCGTGGGGTCGCCGGCGACCCGGCCATCCGGACCGACGCAGGCCCTCACAGTGGAGACGCCCTCGATTTCGGCGCGGCGCGCCGAGGCGGGATAGAACTCGTCGGTGGACGGGGACCGCCGCGTGTCGAGCTTCGGTGCGACCCGCACCGGCTTGCGTTCCACGGTCTGCGTGATGACCGGCGCGGCGACCGGCACCGGCTTGTCGGTGACGTTGCTGATCGCGGTGGTGTTCGTCTCCATCGGGATGTCGATGACGACATCCGGCGGCGGCACCTGCACCGGCGGCCGCTCCATCTGCGGCGGCGGCGGCGGCGGCGGTTTGTCCTCGGGCTTGATCTCTTCGATGATGTCCGTCACGAGCGGCGCGGCGACGACCTCGACCACCTTGCGCGCCAAGCCGGACACGAGCCCGTAAAGCAGCAGCAAGTGGAAGAGGATGATGCCCACCAGCACGCCCATGCGGCGGGAATTGTTCTGTCGTACGTATGCGGCCATGGTGTCTCGCGCCGTTGTGAGGCGATCGCTCGCCCGGTTGTGCCTTGTCGGTGCGGGAAACTACCCGTGTTCCGTGACAGGCGCAACCTCAACTTCGACATCTCCCCGACCCGAAGGTCCGGATGACGCCGAAGACCCTTCCATCATTCCGACCGCGTCGCCCGGACGAGGTTCCCTCGACCTGACGCGGTTCACGGTGACTGGCGGGGGGCAGCCCGTTTCGTGACTCGCTCGCGCTGCGCCTGCTTCGGCACAAGCCGTGTGCGTCCCCCCACACACGATGCACTTTAACCGCCCTCTCGCGACCTGACAACCGTCCGGAAGGTCAATCCGTCACGGCGCCTTCGGAGGCGCTGCGGACCTCGCGAGCGAACTTGGCGAGGACGCCCGTGGTGGCGTAGGGCTTGGGCGCTTTCCACGCCTTGCGCCGCGCCCGCCACTCGCTTGCGGACACCTGTGCGTCGATGCGCCGCTTCACCGCATCGATGGTCACGATGTCGCCGTTGCGCAGCAGCGCAAGCGGTCCGCCGACCGCGGCCTCCGGCGAGATATGGCCGACCACGAAACCGTGGCTCCCACCGGAGAAACGACCGTCGGTGATCAAGGCGACCGAGTCGCCGAGCCCGAGGCCCATGATGGCGCCGGTCGGGCTCAACATCTCGCGCATGCCGGGCCCACCGCGCGGACCTTCGTGCCGGATCACCACGACATCGCCCGCCTTGACGCGCCCCGCGAGGATCGCGGCGGTGGCGCGTTCCTCGCCATCGAACACCCGCGCGCGACCGGTGAACGACAGGCCTTCCTTGCCGGTGATCTTGGCCACCGCGCCCTCTGGCGCGACGTTGCCGCGCAGCACGACGAGGTGGCTGTCGGGTTTGATGGGGTCGTCGAAGCCGCGGATGATCTGCTGCCCCGCCGGGTAATCGGCCGCGCCCGCGAGGTTCTCCGCCATGGTGCGCCCGGTGACGGTCATGCAGTCGCCGTGCAACAGCCCACGGTCGAGCAAGCGCTTCATCAACGGGCGGATGCCGCCGATCGCGACCAGGTCCGACATCGAGTGACGACCGCTCGGCCGCATGTCGGCGAGCACCGGCACGCGCCGGCCGACGCGCGTGAAATCATCGAGCGTGATGCGCACCCGCGCGGCATGCGCCATCGCGATGATGTGCAGCACCGCATTGGTCGAGCCGCCAAGTGCGATGACCACCGTGATCGCGTTCTCGAAGGCCTTGCGGGTGAGGATCTGCCGCGGCGTGATCCCGGCCTCGATGAGGCGCACCACCGCCTCGCCCGCGCGCCGGCAATCGTCGAGTTTCGAACCGCTGACGGCCTCCTGGGCAGAGCTTTCCGGCAGCGACAACCCGAGCGCCTCGATCGCGGACGCCATGGTGTTGGCGGTGTACATGCCGCCGCAGCTGCCCGGACCGGGGATCGCCGTACGCTCGACCTCCGCCAACTCGGCATCGCTGACCGTGCCGGCGGCGTGGCCGCCGACCGCCTCGAACACCGAGACGATGTCGCGCTGCTTGACGCCCGGACGGATGGTGCCGCCGTACACGAAGACGGCCGGCCGGTCGAGCCGGGCGATGGCGATCGCGCAGCCGGGCATGTTCTTGTCACAGCCGCCGATCGCGACGAGTCCGTCGAAACCCTCTGCGCCCGCCACCGCCTCGATGGAGTCGGCGATGATCTCGCGCGACACCAAGGAATAGCGCATCCCGGGCGAACCCATGGAGATGCCGTCCGAGATGGTGATGGTGTTGAACAGCACGCCCTTGCCGCCCGCGGCATCGACGCCCCGCACCGCTTGGGTCGCAAGATCGTTGATGTGCATGTTGCACGGCGTGAGGTCCGCCCAGGTCGAGGCGATGCCGACCTGGGGCCGCTGGAAATCGGCGTCGGTGAAGCCCACTGCGCGCAGCATGGCGCGCGACGGGGTCTGCTTGGCGCCATCGACGACCAGACGCGACCAGCGTCTCGGGTCGACGGTCGCGGCCGGGCGCTTCGCGGTGGGGCGTGCCGCAGACTTGGCGCGGCGCGTCGGGGGCTTCTTGCTCATCACCACTGTCCTCTCAGGTTCTGCCGATCATCTTCAACCGATCATCTCGCGCACCAAGCGGTCGGCGAGACGCAGGCATTGGGCCTCGCCGCCGAGCGGCCGGCCGGGTCTTTCGCGCGGATTCCATGCATACAGGTCGAAATGCGCCCAGCGCACGCCGGGCGTGACGAAGCGGCGCAGGAACAAGGCCCCGAACACCGCGCCGGCGAACGCCGACGGCGCCACGTTGGAGAGGTCGGCGACCTTGCTCGACAACTCGTCGTCGTAGCCGTCCCACAGGGGCATCGGCCATGCGGGGTCGTGCACCGTATCGCCGCAGCGTTGCGCTGCCGCAAGCAAAGCGCTGTCGTTGCTGAAGACGGCGGGCAGCTCCGGGCCCAGGGCCGTCCGCGCGGCGCCCGTCAGCGTCGCGAAATCGAGCAGCAGGGACGGCAGTTCCGCGCAGGCCTCGCAGAGCGCGTCGGCGAGCACCAAGCGCCCCTCCGCATCGGTGTTGTTGACCTCCACCGTGAGCCCGCGCCGTGAACGCAGCACGTCCCCGGGGCGATAGGCATCACCGCCGACCGCGTTCTCCACAGCCGGGATGAGGACTCGCAGCCGGATCGGCGCTCCGCGTTCCATCAGTACCCGCGCGAGCCCGAGCGCGACCGCGGCGCCGCCCATGTCTTTTTTCATCAGCGCCATGGCCGAGCCTGGCTTGATGTCGAGGCCGCCCGAGTCGAAGCAGACGCCCTTGCCGACGAGCGTGACCCGCGGATGACGCTCATCGCCCCAGCGCAGGTCGATGAGGCGCGGCGCGCGCTCGAGCGCACGCCCGGCCGCCCGCCCGACGGCATGGATCATCGGGTAGTTGGCCGACAACAGCCCCTCCCCGACCGTGACCTCGCAGCGCGCGCCGAACTCTGCGGCCAGCGAGGTCGCCGTCTGCGCGAGCTCCGCCGGCCCGAGGAGGTTGGCGGGCAAGTTCACAAGGTCACGCGCCCACGCGACCGCCCTCGTCTCGCGAACTCGAGCCGCCACATCGCAGGATGCGGGCGGGACCAGACGAGCGCGCGCGGTCTTGTCGCCGACCGCGGTCGCGATCTGCCCACGCTGGGCCGCCGGGCGCGCCCAGCCGAGCAACCATCCAAGCACCGCGGCGTCCGCCGCCGACGGGGGCATCTCGGCGCCGCAACCCGCGACGAATCGGTAACGACCCGCGGGCAGACGGTCCG
>Ga0209985_10001617_pt1 | contig 21616 bp, 16 predicted proteins | sample NOAtaG_FD_187305 | JGI IMG/M metagenome (GOLD analysis project Ga0209985, IMG submission 187305) | Freshwater lake microbial communities from Lake Erie, under a cyanobacterial bloom - NOAA_Erie_Diel6S_1000h metaG (SPAdes) (version 2) | ecosystem: Environmental > Aquatic > Freshwater > Lake ...
GCCTGTCCGCGCCGCATCTGCTCCTCCAGCGGTGCGATCAGCGACCTCGGCAACATGGTCACCCGGTCCTTCTGTCCCTTCCCCTCGCGCACGGTGATCTCACCGCGCGTCAGGTCCAGATCCTTCACCCGCAAGCGGCAGCACTCCATCAGCCGCAGCCCACTGCCGTACAGCAGACTCGCCATCAACCGCGTCGGCCCACGCATCCGCTCCAGCACCCGCGTCACCTCGGCACGCGTCAGGACGCTCGGCAGGCGCGTCGGCCGCCTCGCCTGCAGATGATCCGTCGGCGCCGCGATCGTGATGCCCAGCACCTCCCCGTACAGGAACAGCAATGCCGCCAGCGCTTGATTCTGCGTGCTCGCGCTCACTTGCCCATCCCGAGCCAGATGCGTCAGGAAATCCCGCACCCCCCTCACATCGAGGTCCCGCGGGTGCCGACGCCCGTGGTACCCGATGTACCGGCGCACCCACGCGACATACGCCGCCTCGGTCCGCGGGCTGTAGTGCTTCGCCCGGATTCGGTCGCGCAGTGCGCTCAACAAGGTCGGGGGTGGCGGTCCCATGCCGATGACCTTGAACACGACACGCGCCGACCGCGACACCCGTTCGCCGCACGGTGTGCCCTTTCGACGCCTGCGCGACATCCTCCCCACCCCCCACTCGATGCCGCGGGACGCCGTGGTGGCGCCGCCGCGCCGAAGGGTGGATGATGTAGGCACCCCAACCCGCCTCCGACATGCCCACGCCGCCCGCCCCCACCTCGATCTTCCGCGCCGGACTCCTCGACGGTCAGGTCGCGCTCGTCACCGGTGGCGGTACCGGCATCGGGCTCGGCATCTCGACCCTGCTCGCCGACCTCGGGGCGCATGTCGTCATCGCCAGCCGGAAGCCGCCGCACCTCGAGGCGGCCGAGGCGGCGATCCGCGCGCGCGGCGGGGCGGTGAGCACCGTCGCGCTCGACGTGCGGCAACCCGAGGCGGTGCAGGCGGTCGTCAACGGCATCGCCGACCGGCTGGGCCGGCTGGACGTCCTCGTGAACAACGCCGCGGGGAACTTCTACGCGCCGAGCGCGACGCTCTCGCCCAATGCCTGGAAAAGCGTGCTCGAGATCGACCTGTACGGCACCTTCTACTGCAGCCAGGCGGCGTACCCGGTGATGGCGCGACAGGGTGGCGGGCGCATCATCAACACGTCCATGACGCTGCACTACCGCGGCTGGCCGCTGATGGCGCACGCGACGGCGGCCAAGGCGGGGGTGGACGCCCTCACGCGCACGCTGGCGGTGGAGTGGGCGCCGCAGCGCATCCGCGTGAACGCGATCGCCCCGGGGCCCATCCCCACCGAGGGCGTGCGCAAGGCGTTCGCCCTGCCGCCCGACAGCGGCGTGCCGGACGTCTTCGCGGCGACGGAGGCCCGGATGGCCGAGTATGCCCGCACCGGCAACCCGCTCGGGCGCTGGGGGACGCCGGAGGACATCGCGAACATGGTCGCGTTCCTCGCCTCGCCCGCCGGCGACTGGATCACCGGCGCGATCTTCGTGGTGGACGGCGGCGACTGGCTGGCGAAGCGCGAGGGGTGACGGCGCCGTCGGCCGCTACGCCGACCCGCGCCGCACCGGCCGACCGCGCGTGATCGCGGTGCTGCCGAGCCGCGTGCGCACCGCGTCCATCGCGCGGGACACCGCGCGGTCCTTCTCGCGCTCCGCCGGCTGCGCTTCGGCGAAGAGGGCGAGTTGCCCGCCCGTGCGCCCCTCCGCGAGCCCCGAGAGCGAGACCCCGAGGAGTCGCACCGGCACCCGCCGCGCCGCGCGCAGGCGGCCAAGCAGCGCGATGGCGACGTCGGCGATCGCGCGATCGCTCTCGAGCCCCGCCCGCACCGTGCGGCGGGCCGTGCGCAGCTCGAAGTCGAAGTCCTTGCACTTCACCGTGACCGTGCGCGCCACCAGACCGTCGGCGCGCAGCGACGCCGCGGTGCGCTCGACGAGGCGTCGCAGCTCGACCTCGAGTGCGGCGTCGTCCGCGAGGTCCTCGGGAAAGGTGTCCTCGTGGCCGATGCTCTTGGCCGCCTCGCGCGGCGCCACCGGCGCGTCGTGGATGCCCCGCGCCCGGTCGTGCAGCCAGCGTGCGGCGCGCTCGCCGAACCAGCGCGAGAGCGTCGCGAGGTCGTGCCGCCACACGTCCGCCGCGCCGACGAGCCCGCGGTCGGCGAGCTTGCGCTGGAAGGTCGGGCCGATGCCGGGGATCTCGGCCAGCGCCACGCGCTCCATGAACGCGAGCTCCAGCCCCGGTTCGACGACATGCACACCGGTCTTCCCCGTGCCCGGCTTGGGCTTGGCGTGCTCGACAGCGAGCTTGGCGATCAGCGAGTTGGTGCCGCCGCCGAACGACACCGAGAGTCCCGTCTCTTCCAGCACGGCGTCGCGGATCTTCCGCGCCGTCTCCGCCAGCGGCTCGCGGTAGAGCGACTCGGTGCCCGACAGATCGAGATACCACTCGTCGATGGACGCCGCCCGCACCACCGGCGCCCAGCGGCCGAGCACGTCGCGGATCGCACGGCTGCGCTCGGCGCAGGCGTCGCGCGGGACGGGGACGCAGGTGGCGTCGGGGCACAGCCGCAGCGCGCGCGCGATCGGCATGCCGGAGCGGACGCCGAACTGGCGCGTCTCGTACGACGCCGAGCAGACGACGCCGCGCGACCCCGGGCGGCCGCCGACGATGAGCCGGGTCGCGGCGGCGGCCTCCGGGTCCACCAGCCGCGCGACGGCGACGAAGAACGCGTCGGCGTCGGCGAGGAGGATGCGGCGGGGGTCGGACACGGGACGATGCGCCGGGGACCCGCCCTACTGCACGGTCTTCCGCGGCTTGACGTGCGCGTCCAGCCACGCCGTCATCTCCGCCAGGGCGTGTCCCACGCTCTCGCGCGCGACGTACCCGTGCGACTCCCCGGGCAACTGCACGTAGCGCACCGTCGCCCCGTTCCCCTTGAGCGCCGCGTACATGCGCTCCGACTGGATGGGGAAGGTGCCGGTGTTGTTGTCGGCCATGCCGTGGACGAGCAGGATCGGGTCCTTGATCCGGTTCGCGTACGTGAAGGGCGACATGCGCTCGTAGAGGTCTGGTGCCTCCCAGTACGAGCGGTCCTCGCCCTGAAAGCCGAAGGGCGTCAGCGTGCGGTTGTAGGCGCCGCTGCGGGCGATGCCGGCGCGAAAGAGCCGCGTGTGCGCGAGCAGGTTCGCCGTCATGAAGGCGCCGTAGCTGTGGCCGCCGACACCGATGCGGGTGCGGTCGGCGACGCCCATGGCGACGATCGTGTCCACGGCCGCCTTGGCGCTGGCGGTGAGCTGCTCGACGTAGGAATCGTTGGGCTCCTTCCCCGCGGCACCGACGATGGGCATGGTGGGGTTGTCCATCACGCCGTAGCCCTGCGTGAGCAGGAAGAGGTGGCTCGCGCCGGTGGGCCGCACGAAGCGGTACGGCGAGCCGACGACCTGCGAGGCCGCCTCGGCCGAGCGGAACTCGAGCGGGTAGGCCCAAAGGAAGAAGGGGAGCGGGCCGTCCTTTGCCTTGTCGTAGCCGGGGGGCAGGTACACCGTGGCGCTCAGCATGACGCCGTCGGCCCGCGCGTAGGTGATCAGCCGGCTGGTGACGCCGGCGAACTGCGGCGCCGGATCGGTGAACGCGGTGAGCTGACGCGGGGCGATGCGGCGCACGAGGTCGCGCACGAAGTAGTTGGGGGGCTCGTCCTTCGATTCGCGGCGCGTGAGCGCGACGGTCCCGGCGGCATCGAGCATCCCGATCGGCTGCTCGTAGTACGGGGCCGCGCTGCGGAAGAGGCGCAGGGTCTTCCCGGTGGCGACCTCGAGGCGGTCCACGAAGGGGCGGTCACCCTCGGGGCTCGCCCCGTCACCGGCGAGGAAGGCGAACGCCGCATCGGGGGTCAGGAGCAGGCGCGACTGGCCGCGGGCATCGCGCGCGACGAGGAACTCGCCGGGATCGCCGTAGCGGTCCTCGCTCGAGCGCTCCCACAGCAGGCGCGGCGCGGCGGCGCCGGAGGGATCCACGATCCACGTGCGCGCGCGGCGGGTCTTGCTCACCCCTTCGCGTGCGATCGCGAGGGTGCGCGTGCCCCACGTGATGCCGCGGGCGCGCCACGCGGTCTCGACGAGCGTGCGCGGCGTCCCGGTGAATGGGGCGTCGAGCATGACGACGCGGTCGCGCTTGTCGGCCTTCGCGGCGCCGTCGCCGCCGTCGAGCGCCTCGATCCACGCGAGCGTGGCATCGGCGTCGCGGCGCCACTGCACCCCCCGCGGGCCGGGGAGCGCGCCGTCACCGCCCCACGGGACGCGCTCGGTGAGGGGGCGGTCCACGACCGTCCGCACCACCGCGCCGGCGAGGTCCCACACCTCGGTACGCGTCGGGAAGTAGGCGAGCGGCACGGTGTACGAGAACGGCCGCCGGATCGTGCTCACCAGCAGGAAGCGCCCGTCCGGCGAGGGCTCGACGCCGGCGCGGATCGCGGGGCCCCCGAGCGGGACCACGGTGCCGTCGAGCGAGACGAGGCCGACCTGGCTGGTGGCGAAGTACTCGAAGACCCGTTCGTCGAAGGGGCTCTTGAGGAGGTCCTGGAACGTCGCGGCGCGATCGGCGGAGCCGCTCAGCGCCTCCTGCGTGATCGGCCCGTCGGGTACCGCCGGCGCGACCGGCGCGGCGCCGCGCCCCTCGGGGACGAAGGTGCACGCGAGCCGGCGCACCGCGACCCAGGTGCACGGGGCCCCGAGCACCGCGTTGAGCGGGCGCGGCGTCACCTGCCGCGCCTCGGCGGTCGCGACGTCGGCCACCCAGAGGGTGATGGCGTCGTCGGTGGCGACCGAGAAGGCGATGGTCGCGCCGTCGGCCGACCACGAGACGTTCGTGATTCCGGCGCCCGCGGGCAGCGCGGCCCGGATGCGCGTGGCCGGTCCGCCCGGCACCGGTTGCAGCGAGAGCCCGGTGAAGGCCTGCCCGCGCGAGGGGCCCGAGTTGCGGGGGTCGAAGCGCAGGCCGGCGAGGCGGTACTCGAAGGCGGCGACGTCGGCGATGGGCGGCAGGCCCGGGCGCTCGAGGAGCAGCAGCCGCTCGCGATCGGGCGAGAGCTGGACGAGCGGCGTCGCCGGCTGGTCGAGGATCTGCGCGATCGGCTGCGGCGGCTGGCGGTACTGCGCGCCGGCGGCGAGGGGGCCGGCGACGACGCCGGCGACGACGCAAAGGCCGGTGAGATACGCGGAGCGGAGCGCGAGGCGGAGCATGGGGCGGACGGGGACGGAGGCCGGCCGGATGGCCCGGCACCCATGGAGTTTAGCGCCGAACCCGTCGCCCGCGGTGTCCCCGCCGGGAACCCGCGATGTAGCAGTACGCACCGCCCTTGCCCGGCGCGAGACCGACCGCTGGGCATGGCGGTACGGACGGCGAGGATGCTCCCGTTTTCCGCGGGCGCTCGTACCTTCGACCGATGCGACCGATCCAGCGGTTGTTCGACCAGCTGCACCTGTATCGGGAGATCCACGGATGGCGCGCCGCACATCCCGAGGACGAGCCCGTGCGCACCGCCGTCCACCGGGAGTTGTTGTCCTTTGCGGACCGGGGCATCACGGCCGCAGCGATCGACCGGCAGTGGGCGGCCCTGTCCGCGCAGGAGCCCGATCTGTCGGCCCGCTTCACCGTGCGCGGAGGGCGCGTCCGGGTGGAAGCGCGCAGACCCCGCCACGAACGTGTGCGGTGGACCGTCTGGGCGATCGAACGCCTTGCCCGTCGGGTCGGCCTGCCGGACCATGACGTACTGCTGAACTACCGCGATGTCCCCGACGGCGACGCCGAACACGCACCGGTCCTCTGCTTCTGCCGGCGGCGGCGGCTCACCGGGATGGTTCTCATTCCGGACTTCGAGATCCTGCGCGGGGAGGATCACCTCTCCCGCCAGATCGATCGCGCGGCGAGCCGCTGGCCGTGGGCCGACCGCCAGCGGATCGCCTTCTGGCGCGGTGCCACGACCGGGGGGACGTTCGACCAGCCGGAGTGGGCGACGATCCCCCGCGCGCGCCTCGTAGCCCTCTCGCGGACCAATCCCGACGTGGTCAACGCCCGCTTCACGCGGTTGGTGCAAGGGGCGGAATCGAACGCAGCGCTGCGCGTGGGCGATTGGAGCGCCCCTGAGGTCTCTCCGGTTGACAGCGTGGCATACCGTTATCTCGTGGACGTTGACGGGAACTCCTCGAGCTGGTCCCGCTTGCGGTGGCTTCTCCGCTCGGGCTCGCTCGTCCTCAAGCAGGAAAGCGAGCACGAGCAGTGGTACTACCCCCAGCTCGTCCCGTGGCGTCACTTCCTGCCCGTCGCGCCCGACCTTTCCGACCTGCTCGATCGCGTTGCGTGGGCGCGTGCGCACGATGCGGAAGCTCAGGCCATCGCCGAGGAGGGGCGCCGGTTCGCGCTCCAGCGGCTCGAGCGGCCCAACGCGTTCCACCATTTGCTGGCGGTGCTCGTGGGGATCTCGGCCCTCTCGGCGTAGGCACCGACCGTGCCGTCCGGTTGCCCCGGCTTTGCTCGCCCCGTCGTCCCCGCCGGTTACGCGGTCGCCACCGCTCCCGCCAGCGCCTCGCGCATCGCCACGAGCAGCCGCTCCTTGGTGAAGGGCTTCCGCACGAAGACGCCCACCGGAGCGTCGGGCTCGTCGGTGAACGTGTCGGCCTCGTAGCCCGACATGTACACGACCGGCAGCGCGGGATCGCGCCCGCGCAACAGCCGCGCGAGCGTGCGGCCGTTGGCGCCGGGCATCACGAGGTCGGTGAGCAGCATCTGCACCGCCGCGCCGGCCGGCTGGGCCGCGTGCAGCGCGAGCCCCTCTTCCGCGTCGCTCGCCTCGAGGACGCGCATCCCCTGCTTCTCGAGGATGCGCGCCGCCACCCGCCGCACCAGGGGATCGTCGTCCACGACGAGCACGCGCACGCCGGCCAGCCCGTCCAGGCGATGCTCGTCGGACACGGCAGGCACCGCGACCGGCTCCACGCGCGGCAGGATCAGGCCGATCGTGGTCCCCGCCCCGGGAGCGCTCTCGACCTCGATGCGCCCACCCGCCTGCGTCACGGCGCCGTGGACGATGGACAGGCCGAGGCCGGTGCCGTTCGCCGCCGACTTGGTGGTGAAGAAGGGCTCGAACAGGTGCGCGCGCACGGTGTCGTCCATACCCGCCCCGGTGTCCGAGACGGAGATCCGGACGGCATCGCGGCCGTCGAGCGCGCCGGGAACGACGTCCACCCGCAGCGTGATCTCGCCCGCCTTCCCTCCGAGCGCGTCGTGGGCGTTCTGCAGCAGGTTGATGACGGCCTGCTCGATCCGGTCGGGATCGCCGCGCACCTGCAGGTCGCCCGGGGCGTACGCCACCGTGAAGTGAACCGGCGGGGCGAACATGGGTGTCACGTACTGGCGTACCCGCTGGAGGCGGGCGATCACGTCGAAGGGCACAGGGGCGATGCGGTCGCGCCGGGCGAACGCCAGCAGCTGCTTCGTCAGGGCCGAGGCGCGCGTGGCGGTGGACTCGATGCTCGCCAGCTCCTCGGACACGTCCTCCGCCGGGCCGCCGGCCGTCACCTCGTCGAGCCGCGCGCGGGCGATCTGCGCGTTGCCGAGGATCGCGGTGAGCATGTTGTTGAAGTCGTGCGCGACGCCCCCCGCCAGCCGCCCGAGACTGTCGAGGCGGTCGCGGGCGGCGAGCTCGCCTTCGAGTCGGCGCTGCTCGCGCTCGGCCTGCACCGACCGCTGGCGCTCGCGCTCGAGCAGCAGCGCTACGGTGCCCATCGCCACCAGCACGTGGAAGATGGCCTCGGAGTACGGGGACGGCGGCGCGGACGGCGCTCCCATCCGGACGTACTCCGCCAGGTTGTACGTCTGCTTCGCGGCGAACAGGGCGTAGGCCATCCCCGCCAACTGGCGCCCGGTGGTCAGGTCGTCGCGGGCGGCGCGCAGGAGGTACCACCCCATGCTCCCGAACAGCACGAGCGGTACAATCGTGGACGAAATCAGAATCAGCAGGCGCCGCCACCACATGGGCGCGCCGGCGAACGTGGTGAGGACGGCGACCATCGAGAGGCCGATCGCGACCACAACCACCCACCGCCGGAGCGGGTTCTTCCTCGCGATGCCGGCGACACCCAACGTCCCCGCCTGCATGTACGCGGCGGTGCCCACCGCCAGGAACATCGCCGCCGCGGTGAGTATGCGCCGCCAGGGGTGGTGCGGCTCCATCGCCGCGTTCATCGCGATGACCCCGGCGATCGACACGGCGATGCGCAGCGTCCAGAGCACCCAGCCGACCGTGAGGTGCTGCAGCGCCTCGCCGCCGTACACGCGACGCAGCCGCCAGATCAGCAACGCCGTCGCGGCGACGAGGGTGACCTGGAGCCGCAGCGTTAGACTGACGCTCTCGAACGACGGCATGTGATGGCGAATCTACGCCCAATTGCACGAGGCGGCCACGTGCCCCTCGCCGCCCGGCCACGGTACAGGATCGTCGTCCCGCTGCCGTTCCTTTAACGCGGGGGACGCGCTCCCGTCCAATGTCGGTAGCCCCCCGTGCGCCGCAGTGCTCGGGGCGCGCCCCCTCTCATCGTCCAGTCCGCTCCGATGCCCCTCGTTCCCGCCCCGTCCCCACGCTGCCCGGTATCCCGGCCCCGTCCCGGGCTCCACGCGTGGCGCCTTTGGCGCAGCGCCGTCGTGCTGCTCCTGGGTGCGGCAGGCGGCTGCGCGGCTCCGGCGGCTCCGGCGGGACCGACGCCGACGCCGGCCGACGCCGCGTGGTCGGTGCGGCTGCAGCGCGGGCTCGACAGCGCGGTCGCCGCCGTCCCGCTCCGCGGGGCGTCCGCCGCCGTGGTGCTCGCCGACGGCCGGGTCTGGCGCGGCGCCGCCGGCCTGTCGCAGCCGGGTGTCCCGATGGACACCGCGATGCGGCTGGGGATCGGCAGCGTCAGCAAGAGTCTCACGGCGGCGCTGCTCGTGCGCCTGGCCGAGCAGGGGCGACTTTCCCTCGACGATCCCGTCAGCCGTTGGCTCGCGCCGATTCCGCACGTGGACCCGGCCATCACGGTGCGCCAGTTGCTCAATCATTCGAGCGGCGTGTTCGACGTGACGAACGCGCCCGGGTATCGGGACTCGATCCTCGCGGATGTCTCCGCCCGCTGGACGCCCCAGCGGGCGCTGGCTCTGCTGCGCCCCCCACTGTTCGCGCGGGGCGAGGGGTGGAGCTACTCGAACTCCAACTACCAGCTGGCGGGGCTGGTGGCCGAAGCTGCCGGCGGGCGGTCGTTCCACCAGTTGGTGCGCGAGCAGCTGCTGGCACCGCTCGGCCTCACCGCGCCCTTCCTCGACCAGGCCGAGTCTCCCACGGGGCCGCTCGCCACGGGATGGGTGGCGGGCTCCCAGAACATCATGAACACGCGGACGTCAACGTACAGCGCCGCGTGGGCCTCGGGCGCCTACTTCTCCACCCCGGAAGCCCTGGCCCGCTGGTGGCAGGGGCTGATGACAGGCGGCCTCGTGGGGACGGCGTCGCTGGCCGCGATGATGACGACGGTAGGCAGCGAGCACTACGGGCTGGGCATGTCGCGACGTATCCTGGCGGGGCGCACCGTATGGAGCCACACCGGGGAGATCCGCGGATTCGCGTCGGTGGCGGTTCACGACCCCGCGGGGCGCTTCACGGTGGTGGTGATCACCAACCAGAACCCCGCGCCCATGCCCGGGATCGCGGAGATGATGGTGGCCGTGGCGGCGTCGCTCGGCGGCAGCTGATCGGCCCCGCCCCCTACAGCCCCTTCTTCACCGCCGCCACGAGATCCTGCTGGCCGCCGAGCCCCGTGTACTTCACGGTGCCGTCGCGGCCGATCACCACGACGTACGACGTCGCCGGTGTCTGGTAGAGCTCGGAGGCGTCGCCGGACTGGTCGTAGAGCTGCGTCCCCGGCAGCCCGTGCTTCTTCGCGTAGGCGGCGGCGAGGCGGGCGGGCTGGTTGACGGAGACGGCGACGCCGATGAACTCGACCTGACCGGCGTACTGCTTCATGGCGGCGCGCAGCGACGGCTCGAGCGCCTTGCAGTTGTCGCACCAACTGGCCCAGAACTCGAGCAGCACGGGCCTGCGGCCGAGGTAGGCGGCGAGGTCCACGGTCCGGCTGCCGTCCACCGTCTTGAGCGCGAAGCTCGGCGCCTTGGTACCGAGCGTGAGGCCGAGGTCCTGCGCCGCGAGCGGGGCGCCGAGCGGGAGGGTGAGCGGGAGGGCGGCGATCGCCAGGGCGGCGAGGGCCGTGCGGAATCGCGAGCGGGGCGTCATCGGGGAACGGTCGTCGGGGCGGGGGCTACAGCCAGAGCTTGCCGGCTTCGATCAGATAGTACTCGGCGACGCCGAGGAAGATCAGCGCGAAGAGCTTCTTGACGCGCACCATCCACAGCCCCGCCCGGGGCAGCCGCGCGACCGCCCCCGTGGAGAGTCCCACGACCACCAGCAGCGCGCACATCCCCAGCGAGAAGGCAAAGAGGTACGCGAAGCCCAGCCCCGCGCTCTTCGTGGTGGTGACCCACGTGAGCACGCCGGCCATGACCGGGGCGCTGCACGGGGCGGCGACGAGCCCGCTCATCGCCCCCATCGCCAGCGCCCCGGTGAAGCGGCCGGCGGTGCCGGTGGTGGCCGCCCGCTGCTGCAGCGCTTGCGGAATCCGCACCGGGATCACGTCGAGCAGCCCGAGCGCGGCGACGACCAGCAGGTTCGCCATCGCGAAGAGCGCCCACGGGTTGCTCGACACCGCGCCGAAGACGGTGCCGCTGAGCCCCGCGAGCAGCCCCAGGGTGGAATAGACCGCCGCGAGCCCGAGGACGTAGGTGAGCGTGAGCAGTGCCACCCGCCACCGCGGCGGCGCCGCGTCGCCCACCGACGTACCGCCGACGATCGCCGCGGTGATCGGGATCATCGGGTAGATGCAGGGGGTCAGCGACGTCAGCACCCCTGCCGCGAAGAGGAGCGGGATCGCGGTCAGGGGGCTGGCGGAGAGGCGGTCGCCGAGAAGGGAGGCCAGGTCCATGGCGGACCAACGCGCGGGTGGTGCCTGCGGTTCGCACGTCCGCCTTCCTTCTCGGCGCCCGCCGTCCGGGCGGGATCAGAACTTCCAGTTCATGCCGATCAGGGGGAGCAGCGCCACCTGCGGCCGCCACTCGACGGCGTTGGTCTTGGCGTTCCACTGCTGCGCCGAACGGTTCTCGCGGTTGGTGACGTTCTGGATCTCGATGTAGGTCGAGAGCCAGGTGCCGCGGATCGCGAAGCGGCGGTCAACGCGCACGTCGAGCCGCGCATAGTCCGGGGTGCGCTCGCTGTTGAGCCGCGCGGCATCGAAGACGAGGCGGTTCTGCGCCGTGCTCGCCGCGAGGAGGAGCGGGGTCAGCGGACGCCCGCTGGAGAAGCTCGCCCGCGTCGAGAACTCCCACTTCGCGCCGCGCTTGGCCCCGAGGATCGCCGTGAAGAGGTTGGGCGAGTCGTAGCCGCCCGGCCGCCAGTTGCCGTCGAGCGCGCGGTGTTCGACGCGCGACCGGGTGTAGCTCATCTGGCCGTAGAACGACTCGGTCAGCTTCTTCTGGGCGAACACCTCGACGCCGCGCGACCGCCCGGTGCCGCTCGAGCGCATGGGGAAGAGCAGTTCCGACACGGTGTTCTGCTCGCCGGTGTTGGCGAGCGACAGCTGCTGGTAGGCGACCGCGACCGGGTAGTCCGCGTAGCGCTTGTCGAAGCCCTCGACGCTGACCAGGAGACTCGCGCTGGGGGTCCAGCGCACCGAGACCACGCCCTGGTCGGCGCGCATCGGGAGCAGCGACGTGTTGGCGGGGACGTTGGCGGAGTACACCAGCGGCACCTGCTGGTGGTAGCGGCCCCACGTGCCGCTCAGGGCGACCTCCTCGGTGACGTGCACGGTGGCCGTGGCGCGCGGCGAGAAGCGCGTGACGTTCGCGAGCCCGAACTGATCGACGCGCGTGCTGCCGGCGAGGTCCACGCGGCCCAGCGTGCGGGAGAGCTCCACGTAGCCGGCGACGATGTCGGCGTCGGTCGTGGTGTTCACGTTGACGGCGTCCACGCGCGTCGGCGACGCGCTGAAGGGATTGGTCACGCCGAACGGCGAGGCCAGGTCGCTGCGCAGCGAGATGCGCCGGGCGCTGGCCCCGGCGGCGACGTCCACGAGGCCGGGGAAGGCGAGCTGCATGTCGTAGCGCACGACGTACTCGTTCTCGCGGGCGTCATTGCGGAACACCGGGTTCGGGCCGAGCGCGAGCTCGGTGACCCGCACGTTGTTCGCGGAGGTGCTGGCGCTGGCGACCAGGGTGCCGACCCCGCGCGAGCCGAGGAGCCGCTGCCACGAGAGCCCGCCCGTCCAGCGGTCGCCGCGCACGCGCGTCGAGCCCGGCGGATCGGGGTCCTCGGTGTCGTTGGCCCGGCTGTCGAAGCTGATGCGGTCGTAGCCGCCGAGGCCCACGAACGCGAACTCGTTGCGCGCGTCGGCGTGGAGCGCGGCCTTCATCTGGAAGTTCGTGGTGTAGGGGATGGCGGTCAGGCCGAGCGCCGGCGCGAGGAGGTCGAGGTAGCTCTGCCGGGCCGAGAAGATGAACGTCGCCTTGCGGCCCAGCGGCCCTTCGGTGATGAGGCCGGCGCCCGCGGTGCTCATGTCGAACTCCGCCCGCCAGCGGTCGGCGTTGCCTTCGCGCAGCGAGATGTCGAGCACGCTCGAGAGGCGGTTGCCGTACTTGGGCCCGAAGCCGCCGGCCATGAAGGTGGCGCCGCGGACGAGCTCGTTGTTGATCATCCCGATCGGGCCGCCGGTCGCGCCCTGGCCGGCGAAGTGGTTGATGTTCGGCACCTCGATGCCGTCGATCAGCATGAGGTTCTCCATCGGGCTGCCGCCGCGCGCGATGATGTCGTTGCGCTGGTCGTTGCCGGTGAGGACGCCGGGCATCGCCTGCACGAGGCGGCTGACGTCGCCGACCGCGCCGGGCGAGCGCCGGATCTCCTCGTACGACATCGTGATCCGCGAATTGGGCATCGTCCGCGGCACGTCGGTCGTCGTGGCGCCGGCGACGACGCGCACGTTCGAGAGCTGCGACGGGGCCGCGTCGAGCGCGATCGCCGTCTGCGTCGGGCGGCCCGGGTTGATGAGCAGGTCGGTCGCGACGGCCGGCACGAAGCCGATGCGCACGACGCGGACGGAGCGGGTGCCGACGGGGACGTTGACGATGCGGAACCGGCCAGCCGCGTCGGTGAGGGTGACCAGCGACGTCCCGGTCACGCCGACCTGCGCCTCGGCGATGGGCTGGCGCGTGGCGCGGTCGATGACGGTGCCGGTCAGCAGGCCGACCATGTCCGACCGGGGGGCGGCGGCGGTCGCCGGGGCCTGGGCGTGCACGACGTGCCGGACGGGCACGGCGGTCATCGCCAGCATGGCCAAAGCGATGAGGGAGGTGGTGCCGTTCGGCACCGCAGGACGACGGAGCGTGAACATGAGTTATCCGGTGAGAGGAGAAAGAAAAAGGAACAGCGTTACCATCGCGACGAAAAAAAACAGCTACTGCCCAGCCAACCCCGACAGCGTATTGGCGGTGACCAGCATTCCCAGGCGTTCGGCGCCGATGCCATCGAGGATCCCGGAACAGACGGCCATGGCCGCGACGCCATGGAGGCCCACCCAGAGCGCCATCGCAGCGGCCATGGGGTCCAACTTCCCGGTGCCGCCGGCGTCGCGGAGCTCCGTAACGGCTCGCATGAGCACCCCGAAGCCGGGATCCTTCTCGAACGAATCCCCACCGGGGAGCAGCCCGATGTCCATTCGCTCGAGGAACATCACGCGGTACACCGCGGGGTGTTCGACCGCGAACCGCAGATACGCCGCCGCCATCGCCATCAACCGGTCCCGGGGGCTCGAGGCGCTGCGATACGCCGCCTCCTGCTCCCGGGCGAATGTGGTGAACCACTTCGAAATAACCGTCTTGAGGAGCGCGTCCCGGTCGTCGAAGTAGCGGTAGATGGTGGTCGGCGTGTAGCCGGTCGCCTCGGCAACCTGCCGCAACGAGAACCCCGCGTAGCCGTTCTCCTGCAACAGCCGCTCGGCTACCGCCAGCAGCTCGTCCCGCAGCCGGACACGCTCCGCCTCCCGGCGCTCGAGAGAGCGCTGGCGGAGGCGGGAGGCCCGAGTCGAGGAGGTCGTGATCTTTGCCATACGCGTTGACTATGGTAACACCACTAACCAAAAGCGCAACCCCCCCCTTTGCCGGCACCCGGCCGGGGGCTGTAACCCACGGAAGGCAAAGGGTGACACGAGGTGACGCCAGTGCCCGCAGCGTGTCGGCATGAGGGGGCGAACGGGGCGAGCTTGTCCCACCCGCCACACGCCCCCCTTTCTCCGGTAATGCCATGATCGAACCCGTTCGGTCGAACCCGATGTCGCAGATCGCCTCGCTCACGCGCCGCGCCGAGCGGGCGGCCGAGCGGGTGGGGACGGAGTCCGCAGCGCCATCGGGGGAACCGGTGGCCGGGGCCGCGGTCGGCTCGGCCGCGCAAGCCGGGGGCACGACGGCGATCGCCGGCATCTCGACGCAGCTCAACACCAACCGGCTCGCGATGCTCGCGACGCTGCGGATGGCGATGAAGTCGAACGAGGCGGTGGCGAGCGCGCTCGCGAGCTACGGCCGCGACGGGTAGTTCCGCCGGCCCGTCGGCGGGCGGGGCGACTGGAGGGCGGTGGTAGATTTGGGCTCTCGCGGCGGCGCGATCCTGGTGCCGCGCGACCCGTCCCATCCGACCCGACCCATGGCCGCGCAATTCATTTACGTGATGAAGGGGCTCACCAAGGTGATCCCCCCGCAGCGCATCATCCTCGAGAACATCTGGCTGTCGTTCTACCCCGGGGCCAAGATCGGCGTCCTGGGCCCGAACGGCGCCGGCAAGTCGAGTCTGCTCAAGATCATGGCGGGACTCGACACCGAGTTCCAGGGCGAGGCGTGGGCGGCCAAGGGGACGCGCATCGGCTTTCTCTCGCAGGAGCCGCAGCTCGATGCCACGCTGGACGTCCGCGGCAACGTCGAGCTCGCGGTCAAGGCGCAGCGCGACCTGCTGACCGAGTTCGAGCAGATCAACGCCAAGTTCGCCGAGGAAATGAGCGACGAGGCGATGCAGAAGCTTCTGGACCGCCAAGCGGCGGTGCAGGAGCGTATAGACACGCTCGACCTCTGGAACCTCGACAACAAGGTCGAAGTGGCGATGGACGCCCTGCGGCTGCCGCCGGGCGACGCCGAGGTGACCAATCTCTCGGGCGGCGAGAAGCGCCGGGTGGCGCTGTGCCGCATTCTGCTGGAGCAGCCGGACATGCTGCTGCTCGACGAACCCACCAACCACCTCGACGCCGAGTCGGTGGCGTGGCTGGAGCATCATCTCGAGACGTATCCGGGGACGGTGGTGGCGATCACGCACGACCGCTACTTCCTGGACAACGTGGCGAAGTGGATCCTCGAGCTCGACCGCGGCAAGGGGGTGCCCTACGAGGGCAACTACAGCGGCTGGCTCGAGCAAAAGCGGGACCGGCTGGCCAAGGAAGAGAAAGCGGCCAGTGCTCGCCAGAAGACGCTCGACCGCGAGCTCGAGTGGGTGCGCATGGCGCCGCGGGCGCGTCAGGCGAAGAACAAGGCGCGCTTGCAGCAGTACGAGCAGCTGGCGGCCGAGGCGCAGCTGGACAAGATCGTGCAGAACGAGATCGTCATTCCGCCCGCGCCGCGGTTGGGCAATGATGTCGTGATCGCGGAGAAGTTGAGCAAGGCGTACGGGGACAAGGTGCTCTTCGAGGACATGAGCTTCTCACTGCCGCGCGCCGGCATCGTGGGGATCATCGGCCCGAACGGCGCGGGCAAGACGACGCTGTTCAAGATGATCACCGGGGTGGAGAAGCCGGACGCCGGCTCGTTGAAGGTGGGCGAGACGGTGGTGCTGTCGTACCAGGACCAGAACCGCACGCTCGAAGGGAAGCGCACCGTGTGGGAGGAGATCTCCGGCGGGCGGGAGCAGATCCCGGTGGGGAAGAAGGAGATGAACTCGCGGGCGTATGCGTCGGCCTTCGGCTTCAAGGGCTCGGACCAGCAGAAGCTCGTGGCGAACCTCTCCGGCGGCGAGCGGAACCGGCTGCACCTGGCGAAGACGCTGATGACCGGCGGCAACCTGCTGCTGCTGGACGAGCCGACGAACGATCTCGATGTCGATACGCTGCGAGCGCTCGAAGAGGCGGTGCTCGACTTCTCGGGGTGTGCCGTTGTCATCTCACACGATCGGTGGTTCCTGGATCGCGTGGCGACGCATATCCTGGCGTACGAAGGGGATTCGGAGGTCGTCTGGTTCGAGGGGAACTACCAGGCGTACATCGAGGATCTGAAGAAGCGGAAGGGACCGGATGCGGATCAGCCGCATCGGATCAAGTACAAGAAGTTGGTGCGGAAGTAAGGGGCCAGTCGCCGAGACCCATGCGGTGACGGGCGAGGGCCAGCACATCGACAAGAAGTCGCTGCGGATCGTGCAGGGCGCTGCGGCCGATTGGCAGGGGCTCGCCAAGGACTGCGTCGCCTTCTCGAACGCATCCGGGGGGCGGATCCGTATTGGCATCGAGGACGACGCGGACGAGCCGCCTTCCGGCCAACGTATCGCCGCCGACACAGCAGAGCGTGTCCGTCGGCGCATGGCCGAGCTGACGGTGAACGTCACCACGGTGGCAGACGTCATTGTGTCGCCGGGCGGAGGCGAGTATCTCGATCTCACGATCCCGCGCGGCACATCGGTCGCATCCACCACCGGCGGCGAATACTACCTGAGGGTCGCCGACCAAAGCCGGCCGGTAGTGGGTGATGATGTGCTCCGGCTGGCGGCGGAGCGTGGTGCGTGGCCGTGGGAGACGCAAACCACCCAACGGGTGCCGCGAACCGCGGCCGATACCGCGTTGCGCGAACGGCTGCTGGCGGCGCTTCGGGCGTCGGAGCGCGTGAAGGCGGCAGTGAAAGAGAAGTCGGACGAGGAGCTCCTCGAGCACTACCAGCTCGTGCGCGCCGAGTGGCTCACGAACCTCGGCATTCTGTGCATCGGTCGGCGACAAGAGCGCGCCGACCTGCTGTCATCGCCGGTGATTCAGTGCATCCGGTACGACGATCGCGGGGAGAAGATCGCCAAGCGCGTCTGGGACGATCACGATTGCAGCCCAATGGATCTCGTCGAAGCGGTGTGGCGCGAGGTGCCGGAGTTTCGAGAGCAGTACGAGCTGCCGGACGGGCTGTACCGGCAGCAGGTGCCGGCGTTCGATGAGGTGGTCGTTCGGGAGTTGCTCGTGAATGCCCTCGTACACCGTCCGTACACGCAGCGTGGCGACATCTTCCTAAACCTGCATCCGGATCGGCTCGAGGTCGTGAACCCCGGTCCGCTGCCGCTCGGCGTCACCCCTCGCAACGTGCTCCACACCACCGTGCGACGGAACGAGCATCTGGCGCGGCTCTTCCACGATCTCAAGCTCATGGAGCGCGAGGGGACGGGCTTCGACCGCATGTTCGAGGTGCTGCTCTCTCAGGGGCGGCCCGGACCGGAGATCGCCGAACGGGATGATCGTGTGCAGGTGATCGTGCGACGTCGCATCCTGAAGCCTGCCATCATCGATCTGATGGCGAAGGCGGATCAGGTGTACCAGCTCACGCAGCGGGAGCGCATCGCCCTCGGCCTGTTGGCGCAGCACGACGCCATGACCGTCGAGGAACTGGCGGCGGCGCTCGAATTGGGGTCCGCGCAGGACGTTCAGCCATGGATTCGTCGCCTGCAGCAGTGGGGATTGGTCCATTCGGCCGGCCGCACGCGAGCTACTCGGTACTTCGTCAACCCGAAGGTGCTGCGGGATCTCGAGTTCACCGGTTCAACGACGCTCAAGCGAATCGAGCCGCATCGGCTGGCGGCGCTCGTTCTCGAGGACCTCCGGCGGTACCCCGGTTCTGCCATCAGTGCCATTCGGGGCCGCGTCGGGGCGGAGATCGAGCAGCGGCAGGTGAAGCGGGCGCTCGATGCGCTTCACGCCGGGGGTGCGGTGCGGTACGTGGGTGAGAAGCGATGGCGGCGCTACTGGCCGGTCTCTTGATGCCCTAACGGCCGTTGGCCTGTCAGTACGCGTCATTGAGGCGACTCCGGCCGGCGATAGGCGGTGCAAGTTGTTGCCGCGAAACAACTTCTATCGCTTTCTGTTGGGAGATACCGAGCGATAGGCGTCTGGAGTCGATCGGATAATGTTGGCTGGCAAGGTGGCCCGGATGGACACCGTTCTCTCGGTGGTGCAGCCGCCGGATGACGCGCCCCGACGCGAGGAACACGGACTGCACCGGAACCTGCTGGGAAAGCCCAAGCATGTTCGCAGCAGTTGCGCCGTGCGGGACGACGGTTTCGCCGGTGGCCTGGGCGACCGCCGCCAGGGCGGTCTCGAGGTATGGCGGACGCACGCCGAAGCGGTTCTGAACCGGTGGCAGATAGAGGACTTGGCTGACGCGTACGAGCTCGTCGCCGCGCGCGAGCCGCAAAAGGACCTCATCAATCGACTTATATCAACGACACAATAGCGGCATAATCGAGCACCTAATGCCAGGTGCCACTAGCCTTCATCTCCCCCACCCGCCGCCAGAACGCCCACTTCCGCGCATGCCGCCCCTCGATCTCCGCCGCGAACTCCGCATGCGGCCCGAGCGGCGCCAGCGACACGCCGCTCGCCGCCATGTCCGCCAGCCGCAACCAGTACTTGGCCGCGTGCCCGTAGGCCGTGGAATTGGCCCCATCGAGAATGCCGCCCAGGAGCGCCCGATAGATCACCGTGGCCCCCCGAACGCGGCCGGCCTTGCGGAGCACCTTGGCCGCATCCACCAGCCGGTAGTAGTCGCCCCCCCATACCCGATCGGGGCGGGCAACCAGCGTCGCCTCGGCTGACTCGGGGTCCTCCAGTTCGAGGAACATCACGACCGCGCCCCCGACGTCCCGATGCGTCATCGTGATCTCGCGCGCCTGCCGGCGGGCGTCATCGCGCTGTGATTCGGGGAGCACCGCGAGCCACGCGCGCAGCGCCAGCGCCGTGGGCACCTGCTCGAAGAGCTGACGCCTGAGCGGCGCGCACTCGTCCAGCCGCTCGAGCCGCTCCAAGGCCTCGGCACGCAGCGCCGAGCGTGAGGCTTCGAGGTAGCCCCACGACGCGTCCAGCCACTGGAGCGCGGCCTCGGGTTGGTCGGCGGCGAGAAAGGCCTTGGCGAATCGCTCGCGTTCGCCGGGGACGGGATCGGGGCTGTAGCGGAGCGTCGCGCGGACGAAGATCTCGGGGTCGCGGAGGGCGTGGGCCAGCCGTTCGAGCGCTCCGGCGATAATCAGCACGTCGAGCTCGCGCGGTGGCGTGCGACCGGCGGCGGCAATGGCCGACTCGAGTCGGGCTTCGAAGAGGGCGACGAGGGCGCGCAGGTCGGGCTCGGCCAGAACCTCGTTGGCGCGACGCAGGATGGGGTCGCGCGAGTTGTACTCGTCGGCGTCGGTGAGCGCGACCATGCGCCGACGAAGGTCCGATGGGTCGAGCCGGCTCTGCGCGGCGACGGTGACCCATGCCTCGGCCGCACGGTAGATGGCGTTGCCGATGCTGCCGTCGGAGTCGTCGGCGCGCCCGAAGAACTTGGCGTCGTGGGTGATGCAGCGCTCGAGGAGGTCCAAGGCCGCGACGGGATCGTGTGGGGCGACGTCGTCGAGCAGTGCTTCGACCCACTCGGTCAACGCGTGGCCGAAGGCGCGCGAGGGGTAGTAGTCGAGGAAGCGCCGGGAGCGACGCCAGCCGTCGAGGGTGCGGCGGAGGTCGGCGGCGGACTCGGCCACCTCGGCCGGAGTTGGTGGTGCCGGCGGGCGGCGGCGGGGGGCGGGGTGCTTCGGGGTGCGTGGCAACGTTTGGACGTCGAATCTCTAATCCGTTCCACAATGGCTACCGAGGGACCCTCGGCGGCCGATACGTTCGAACCCATGATCGCGAACACGCTCTCCCGAGCCGACGTCGAGTCGCTGCTACAGTCCGTTCGCTCCGAGATCCTCGGACTTGGCGTGCGGCGGCTTGCGCTGTTCGGATCTGTCCGCCGCGATACGGCCCGTCCGGACAGCGATGTCGACCTCCTGGTCGAGTTCGAGCCCGAGCAGAAGACGTTGGGGCACCTCGTGGATCTCGGCGACCTGCTCGAATCGGTCCTTGGACGTCGGGTCGAACTCGTGACGACGGAGGGGCTGTCACCATATCTGCGCCCCTACATCCTGGCAGACGCCGTGGATGTCGTACGAGCCGCGTGAGATCCTGCGGCACATCCTCGCCGAGGCGAGGATCCCCACTCTGCGACGCCAAGTCCGCCGGCCCGGATGTGCACGTCAGGCTCGCCAGAACGACCGAGATCCACGGCTACGGTGTCTCCGGCCCCGGGTACCGCTCGAAGTCCGCGCCGTCCTCGGTGAGAACGCGCATCAGCTTCGGGTGAACGAACAGCTTCTCCTTGGATGTCGGCACCTCGGCCAGCACCCCGATCGCGGCGAGCTGCTTCAGGTAGACCGACGCCGTCTGCCGCTTGGCGAGGCCGCGCTCGGTGATGTCGGCGATGCGGCAATAGGGTCGCTCGAAGAGCAGCGACACCAACTCGTGGCGGTAGAGCTTGGGGAGTCGCTGCCGCACGTAGTCTTCAGTGTGCGCTTGCAGCGCGCGCACGACGGCAATGCGCTCGGTGGTCCAGCGCGAGGTCTCCTCGATGCCGCGGAGCATGTAGAGCACCCACGACTCCCAGTCGGCATCGCTCGTGACGCGGAGCAGCAGGCGGTAGTACTCCGCCCGGTTGCGATTGATGTATCGGCTCAGGTGGAGGATCGGCAACGTCAGCAGCCCCTGCTCGATAAGGAAGAGGCTGTTGAGCACCCGCCCGGTCCGTCCGTTTCCGTCGGTGAAGGGATGAATGGCTTCGAACTGGTAGTGTCCGATTGCCAAACGAGTCAGCGGATCGAGGTCGGTGGCCTCGTGCATGAAGCGCTCCCAATTGGCGAGCCGGTCGCGCAGGAGGGCCTCTCCCTCGGGGGGCGTGTAGACGACCTCGTTGGTGACGGTGTTCCGGAGTGCCGTGCCGGGGAGTCGCCGAACCGTCATCTCGACGCCCTTGATGCGGCTGCAGACGAGTTCGGCCGTACGGGTCGTCAGTGGCTGGTTCGCCAGCGCGCGGTAGCCGTCGAGTAGCGCTCGGCGGTAGCGCAACGCCTCCCGTGTCGCGGGGTCGGCGCGCGCTTCATCGTGGGCGTGCTGGAAGAGCTGGTCGGTCGAGGTGACGATATTCTCGATCTCGGAGCTGGCGCCGGCTTCGAGGAGCGGCAGCGTGCCGATCAGGACGCCCTGATTGGGGATCAGTTCGGCCGCCTGCTTCAACTCGGCCAAGGCGGCTCGGGCCGTGATGCAGTGCTTGAGGACAGTCCGCGTCTCGACCTCGATGCTGGGTGGGAGCGTCGGCAGGTCGTTGTA
>Ga0209985_10001621_pt1 | contig 21575 bp, 10 predicted proteins | sample NOAtaG_FD_187305 | JGI IMG/M metagenome (GOLD analysis project Ga0209985, IMG submission 187305) | Freshwater lake microbial communities from Lake Erie, under a cyanobacterial bloom - NOAA_Erie_Diel6S_1000h metaG (SPAdes) (version 2) | ecosystem: Environmental > Aquatic > Freshwater > Lake ...
AGCAGTGTCTTTACCCTCACCCGCACCGGCGACCTCTCCAGTGCCTTAACGGTTAACTACACCCTGGCGGGTACTGCTACCCTCGGCAGCGACTACAATGACCCCAGTTTAGGCCAAGCCACCTTTGTGGCAGGTTCCCCCACTGCTACCATCACTCTGCCCACCATAGATGATAGTGTGGTAGATCCCAGTGAAACCATCATCACCAAAATTACCGCCCCCACCGGCTACACTATTAGTGGACCCGACACGGCGACGGCGACAATCATCGATGACGACCTTGGCACCCTCACTCTGGGGAAAACCACCGATGGTAAGGAAGCCGGTTCAGTAAGCAGTGTCTTTACCCTCACCCGCACCGGCGACCTCTCCAGTGCCTTAACGGTTAACTACACCCTGGCGGGTACTGCTACCCTCGGCAGCGACTACAATGACCCCAGTTTAGGCCAAGCCACCTTTGCGGCAGGTGCGGACAAAGCCACCATCATCCTGCCCACCACCGACGATATTGTGGTAGACCCCAGTGAAACCATCATCACCACAATTACCGCCCCCACCGGCTACACTATCAGTGGACCCGACACGGCGACGGCGACAATCATCGATGACGACCTTGGCACCCTCACTCTGGGGAAAACCACCGATGGTAAGGAAGCAGGTTCAGTAAGCAGTGTCTTTACCCTCACCCGCACCGGCGACCTCTCCAGTGCCTTAACGGTTAACTACACCCTGGCGGGTACTGCTACCCTCGGCAGCGACTACAATGACCCCAGTTTAGGCCAAGCCACCTTTGCGGCAGGTGCGGACAAAGCCACCATCATCCTGCCCACCACCGACGATATTGTGGTAGACCCCAGTGAAACCATCATCACCACAATTACCGCCCCCGTCGGCTACACTATCAGTGGACCTGACACGGCGACGGCCACCATTCTTGACAATGATGGTAACGCGGCCAATAACAACTTGGTCGGGACAGGCTTTGCCGATGCCCTGGCTGGAGTGGGAGGTAATGACACCCTTAGCGGTTTAGGAGGCAACGACACCCTCGATGGTGGGGCCAATAACGACACATACCTCTTCGACACAGATCTGGTCTTGGGTAGCGATCGCGTAATTGATGCCTCTGGAATCGATACCCTCAACTTTGCGGCGACCACAACTAAAACCATCAACCTCAATCTCGGCAGTACCGTCGCCCAAACCGTCACCGCCGGAAATCTCACTCTCACCCTAGCTAGTGCCACTGCCTTTGAAAATGTTATTGGTGGTAGCCTCAACGACAACATCGTCGGCAATACTCTGGCTAATTCCCTCAGCGGTGGAGCGGGTAATGACACCCTCAACGGTGGAGCGGGTAATGATAACCTGACAGGCGGTCTTGGCAAAGATACCCTGACGGGAAGCACGGGATTGGATACTTTGACCTACAATTCCCTCGGTGAGTCGCTGCTGACTGGCTTTGATGTTATTCAAGGCTACAGTGGCACAGGTGCTAGTCTTGATCGCATTAATGCCCCTGGGTCTATTGCGGCAATCACTTTGACCGCATCGAAAGGGACAGCTACTTCTTTAACCGAAGCGGCGATTCAGTTGGTCTTGACGAATGCGGCCTTTGCTGCTAACACGGCGGCGGCTTTTACAGTGACAGGTCAAAGTGGTACTTTTATCGCTCTCAATAATGGAGCGGCTGGCTTCCAAGCCGCTAGTGATGCAATCATTCAACTGAGTGGTTACAACATTGCTGGCGCTACACCAGTGGTAGTGATCTAGATTGAGAGATCATTTAAGTTTGCCGGCAGTAGGAGACTCTTCTCCTACTGCCACTAGCGGTCTTTCAAAGCATAAGCTTCCTGTTGTTGTTCTGCGAAGCCTAAGAGGGGGGTGATTCGGTAGTAGTGATGGGGGCTTAATCCTTTGCTTTGCTGTGCATTGTAGTCATCGATAACTGAACTTCCACCCTATGAATATACTGGCTATGGCTAAAAGTCTTACAGAGCCTGATTTAAAGCAATGCAATACAAATGTACTGGCAGATACAAACTCCTGAAATCTTTACGCAGATAGGGCTTGGTGTTTTGTGCCTACACTTTTATTCTCTGGCATCACTTAACCGGGGGACTACAAAGGCGATGGGCGAATAAACCTTTGGAGACATTTACTGATGCTTTGGAGGCTTTTCGTACAGCGATGTCTTTTCGTTTTTTCACTTGGCTAACGCAGAATATTGATGTCTTTTTAGCTCACAAAGCGGCTTTGGGCTACATTTGGACTTGAAATTTGTTTAAGTTCCACTAATCAGGCTCTTGGATAAAAATAAGAAAATTTTTCTTATTTTTTTAACTTGTTGATTTATAATTACTGGTAGACAAGAGATTTAGCCCCAGGGCAGAAAAGTTGGGCTAGTCCTTTTCCCTAACCATAAACAGAAACAATTCAACACCCCCAGGTAATTGACCGATTAATTTTCGGAAAATGGGGTATGGGGTGTGCCTGGTGATGAAGACAACACAAGTAAGTTCCGATTTACAGATATGACATTTCTAGAAGATTCTTTGAGTTTTGAGCAATCCTTATCAATCACGCGTGATTTAACAGGTTCCGACGATTTAACTGTATCGAAGGAAACTTCTCCCTTAGGAGTCCTGAACTCTGACCCCTCCCCATCTACAGTCTCCTCTGAGGCCCCCACGGTTCCAGTCTCCCCTGCTGCTACGAGTCAAGTGGTCTTTCCCGCTTCCCTCAGTATTGACTCTTCTGGTTATCTCACCAGTCCAGCGCCTGGTCCCGCCTCTGTACCCACCGCTGCCCCCGTCACCAGCAGTCCAGCGTTGGGTCTTGCCTCTGTACCCACTGCCGAGGGAGGGGATTCGAGGGTTAATCAGGACAATCTCAACCAGAAAACTGGAGAAAATCGGCAGGCTAACTCTCCCATACCAGTAGTTGATCGGGGGGATTTTTATTGGGCAGACGGTCAGCCAGTAAAACTACTACAGCGCAATACTCAAATAACTCTGACCCTGACCGACCGGGCAACCAGACTAAACGATCTATTGGCAGCCGGTCAAATCCTAGAAGGGCTGAAATTAGAGAAAAACGTCTCCCAGAATACCTACATACTAAGCAGTAAGACAGCGACTGCCATTGATATCGCCCAGATCGAAGCCAGATTAGGGGAAATCCCCGGGGTTCGAGTAGCCCCAGTTTATCAGTCTCCCTTGACTAACACTTGGCTAGTGGCCACCAACGAAATAATTGTTTCCTTGCGGCCAGGGTTAAAGGCTCAAGAGGTTTTCGGGAATGATTCCCGTTTTGCCAGTTATCGCAGCCTATTGGGAACATCCGACCAATTTGTCGTGACTCTCCAAGAAGGACTTCCTAACCTAGCTACTGCTAATGCCCTTCAGTCCGATAGAAGCTTTCAGTGGGCAAGTCCCAACTTCTACCAACAACGGGAGCGATTTTTTATTCCCAACGATCCTCTTTTCGGCAACCAATGGCATCTCAATAACACGGGACAAGTAGGAGGGACACCCGATGCGGACGTAGATGCCCCAGAAGCTTGGGATGTAAATGCGGGGGGTAGCAGTAACGTGGTTGTTGCTGTAATCGATGATGGAATGCAGTTAAACCATCCCGACCTGCAACTATTCATCAATACAGGGGAAATTGCCGGTAATGGCATTGATGACGATAGCAACGGTTGGATCGATGATGTGAACGGCTGGGACTTTACCAGTGGTGGCATCGGAGACAATAACCCAGGGCCTAGTGTCCCCGATGATGCCCATGCCACCGCCGTCGCTGGAGTAGCGGCAGGTCGGGGCAACAACACACTGGGAGTGACGGGGATGGCCTATAACTCCCGATTACTGCCCGTGCGGATTTTCTTGGGAGACTCTGCCACCAGTGACGCTAATATCGCCTCGGCCATTTATTATGCCGCCGGTCGCACGGCTTCGGGTACTGGCACTTGGCGTGCAGGGGATATTCTGAACAACAGTTGGGGTGGTGGTGGCTTCAGCAGTGCCATCTCCAGTGCCTTTACCTGGGCTAGTACCAGCGGGCGCGATGGCAAAGGGGCAATTTCCTACATTGCCACAGGTAACGGTTTTGGGGCTCCCGTTAGTTTTCCTGCCAATCTCTCCAGTACCATACCGGGGGTAATTGCCGTCGGTGCGAGTACCAACCTCGACCAGTTGGCCAGCTATAGTAACGTCGGACCGCAAGTGGATTTCGTTGCCCCTAGCGGTGGTCCCACTTATGGCGGTACAGCTAATATTGTTACCACAGACCGGACGGGTGCCGATGGCTATAACAGCACCTCCGACTATACCACTACTGGCGCGGATGGGTTTAGCGGCACCAGTTCCGCCACTCCTCTAGCGGCAGGAATTGGGGCATTGATTCTGGCACAAGATCCCAACCTGACGGCCGCCCAAGTGCGGGGTTTAATGCGGAACACCACGGACTTGATTGGTCCGGTTGCCTACGATAACAAGGGTTTTAACACCCAATACGGTTACGGTCGCGTCAACGCTAACACTGCTATCCGAGGAGTAGGTATCGCAGAAATTCAGGTTCTGCAAGATCGAACCAATATTGCCGATAATACGGGCAGTTTCAGCTTTGCGGCCGGTGTAGGTCAAACCCAAACCCAAACCTTCCGGGTTCGCAACCAAGGCACAAAAGATTTAACCCTCGGAGCCATTTCCCTAGGTGGTGGTTCGGGTTTTAGCTTGGCTTCCAGTTTTACGGATACAACCCTCAGTGTCGGTGAGTCCACCACCTTCTCGGTAAATTTTTCTCCCACGACAACGGGAACTTTCAGCAATACCATTAGCTTTACGAATAATGATGCCGATGAGAGTACTTTTAACTTTACCCTTAACGGCACGGGCTTAAACAGTAAGAGCTTCAGTAACCCTAACCCGATTACTATTCCTGATAGTGGTTCCAGTACCCCCTATCCTTCCACTATTAATGTTTCAGGCTTGAGCGGTAATATTAATAGCCTGAAAGTAACCCTGACAAACCTGAGCCATACTTATCCCGATGATATTGATGTATTACTGGTCGGTCCGACGGGAACCAAAGCCTTATTAATGTCCGATGTGGGTGGCTTTAATAGTCTCAGTAATGTCACTCTCACCTTTGATCCGACGGCAACCTCCTTCTTGCTCGATGATGAGCTAATTACCAGTGGCAGTTATAAGGCCACAGACTTTGAAACCGGTGATTTCTTTAACGCGCCCGCTCCCGGTGGCCCCTACGGCACGGATTTCTCCGTATTCAACGGCATCAACCCCAATGGAACCTGGAGCCTCTACGTTGTGGATGACGCGGGAGGAGACGCGGGAACTATTGCCGGTGGTTGGTCTTTGGATATTGGTACGGGGGGCGGATCGACGAAAACAATCTCGATCGCCAAAACCACCGACGGTAAGGAAGCAGGTTCAGTGAGCAGTGTCTTTACCCTCACCCGCACCGGCGACCTCTCCAGTGCCTTAACCGTCACCTACACCCTAGCGGGGACAGCCACTCCAGGTGTTGACTATACAGGTACTACTCCTAATACCGTCACCTTTTTGGCAGGTTCCCCCACTGCTACCATCACTCTGCCCACCATAGATGATAGTGTGGTAGATCCCAGTGAAACGATCATCACCAAAATTACTGCTCCCACGGGCTACACTATCAGTGGTTCCGACACCGCCACGGCGACGATTGTGGATAATGATGGTGGTGGTGGCAATATCTTCAGTAACCCTAACCCGATTACTATTCCTGATAGTGGTTCCAGTACCCCCTATCCTTCCACTATTAATGTTTCAGGCTTGAGCGGTAATATTAATAGCCTGAAAGTAACCCTGACAAACCTGAGCCATACTTATCCCGATGATATTGATGTATTACTGGTCGGTCCGACGGGAACCAAAGCCTTATTAATGTCCGATGTGGGTGGCTTTAATAGTCTCAGTAATGTCACTCTCACCTTTGATCCGACGGCAACCTCCTTCTTGCTCGATGATGAGCTAATTACCAGTGGCAGTTATAAGGCCACAGACTTTGAAACCGGTGATTTCTTTAACGCGCCCGCTCCCGGTGGCCCCTACGGCACGGATTTCTCCGTATTCAACGGCATCAACCCCAATGGAACCTGGAGCCTCTACGTTGTGGATGACGCGGGAGGAGACGTGGGAACTATTGCTGGTGGTTGGTCTTTGGATATTGGTACGGCTACTACTCTTCCGGTGGTGACAGTAGCAGCCACCGATGCCGATGCTGGCGAACCCACCAACAATGGTCAATATACCCTCACCCGCACTGGTGACACCACCAGCGACTTGACGGTGAACATCGCCATGGGCGGCACGGCAACCAATGGCACAGATTACACGACCATTTCGACCCCAGTAAATTTTGCCGCGGGTTCTGCCACTGCGTTGGTTGACCTCAATGTCATTGACGACACCCTCGTAGAAGGCACAGAAACCGCCATTCTCACCGTCTTAGCGGGAACAGGCTACACCGTCGGGTCTGCAGCTAGTGCCACAGTCAATATTGCTGATAATGATTTACCCGATTTACCCATTATCGACCTGAGCGCTAACCAAACGGTAGTTGAAGGGATCACCAGTCCCCAAAATGTCACTTATACTGTTACTCTGTCTAGTGATAGCACTGACACAATTACTGTTCAATATGCCACTGGTAACAATACCGCTATAGCAGGGTCGGACTATACTGCCACTAACGGGACTCTCACCTTTGCTCCTGGTGTTACCAGTCAAGACATCATTATTCCTATTCTCAATGACTCCCTTAACGAAGCACAGGAAACCTTTAATCTCACTCTGTCTTCTCCTACCAATGCCCAATTGGGTACAGCAGCTGTAACTACAACCATTACTGATACTCTCGTAACTGCGGCTAGTACCACCCTAGCAGCAAATGTAGAAAACCTCACCCTGACTGGAACGGCAGCAATTAACGGTACTGGTAATAATGGTAATAACGTTATCATTGGTAACAGTGCTAAGAACACCCTCACAGGTCTCGCCGGTAATGATACTCTCAATGGGGGCGCTGGTAATGACAATCTTATTAGTGGTGATGGTAATGATCTCTTGTTGGGTGGTGCTGGTAACGACACCCTCAATGGCGGCTTGGGTGTGGATACTCTGACTGGTGGTGTTGGAAACGATTTCTTCAGGCTCGACAACGTAGCGAACGGTGATCTGATCACCGGCTTCTCCGTAGCCGCTGACACGATCATTCTGGCGAACAGTCTTGACAGCACCTTGACCGGCCCCATTAATCCGGGGATCAAAGGTCTGCTGTTTATTAGTGGTAATGTGAACGGAAGTGTCCTTAGCGCTGCCGGGTTCTTCAAGGGAGCGGGGATCAACGGGGGAGCATCCGGAAACTCCTCCGGCATCTACGTCAACACTAGCAACGGCGACATCTGGTATAACGATTCCACCGTCGCCGGTAGTTACCTAATTGCCAATGTTGGGGCTGGTGCCGCAGCTGGCATGACCAATCTCGACTTCGTTTACGGAGTGTAAGTCTTAGCTAGGGTTTGCTGAAAAAGTTTTTCTTGGGGGCAGGGTGTGGGGTGTGGGGTGTGGGGTGTAGGGTTTTACCGATTTTGAAGGGGTCAATTACCTAATTTTCAGGGAAAAAGTCCCTGAATTTTCCCCCCGATCACTCCCATATCTGGTACTTTTTGATTGACAAAAACTCTAAAAGTCTTAACCAACAAGGGTTTTACCATTATTCAGTAAGTCTTAGCTAGGCATCATAGTAAAACTATGCCATCTCCCCCGCCGTTAGCGGGGGTTTTTTGTCGGATGTGGGATTTTGCCCGGCAAGTTTTCCCCGATGGTAGTTGCTCGCTCGTCAAGGAAGAGTCGCTCTTTTTCGCCGTCAACCCGAGTCGATGGGCTGCGAGCGTTTCCTATTGCTCGGCATTCCTCCCCCACTAACCCTACGGGTGTAACGGGGGCATCCTGCCAACATTCAAGGTGACAAGGGCAATTCTTGTCGGAGGGCAGATAAAAGTTTATGCGGATGGCGAGACTCGAACTCGCAAGGCGTAAGCCACACGCCCCTCAAACGTGCGTGTCTACCAGTTCCACCACATCCGCTTGATTTTAGCCTAACCACTATAGCACAGAAAAAAAATAATCTGCAAGCAACTTTTAAAAATTACTGCCGCACAACTTTCGCACCACCTGAGTTAGTACGGATAAACCTTTTAGGGAACCTTGAATCAAATGGAAGGCCGGGATGGGACGGATTAACATTTGTCGAGCTAGGGGCAATGGTCGCAGCTGACCTTGATTATCAATTGCCGGGGCTAAATCGGGTAAATCCTGCGTCACCTCATCGCTAATCACGCGCACAATTGCCACTTTTTGCCCCCGTAAAGCCGCTAAAATCCTTGCTCCTTCCATATCGACCACCTCATAGCCCCCTTGTCCTAAACGTCGTTTTTCCTCGGATCGGCTAATCAGGCGATCGCTGGTTAAACCTTTAACGAGACTATATCCGGTTAATTGGGCGATTTCTGCGGTTATTTCCGGTTCGCACTGCCAATAATTCCCCTTTTCTGCGCCACAACCTTGATAGATTACCCCATCTCCGACTCGATAGCGATCGCTGAGACTGCCCGCTAATCCCATCAGCACAATTTTTCCCCTGAACTTATTAAGAAATTCTAGAGATAGCTTAGAGACTGGGGAACTGTCGAGGAATTCTGGAGCGCCAAGGTTAATCGGGATAATTTGCGGGGCTAAATCGCCGATGTTCCTTAATCCTCGACGGATTGAGCTATGCTCGGCCCCCCGGGGAACGAGAATAATATCTTCAGGTGTGAGCATGAAATTTTTGAGAAAGTTTCCTAATTAGCCAAATAAAATGTTATAAACAATAATAGTGAACTAATTAGGAATAATTCTTAAGTAAATGGCCCTGCCACTGACTGGGCGATTGTCTTTCTCACCATGAAAAAGTCTGTCATTCTGCGTTTATCCGAGGTTAACAAGCGTTTTCCCGCTGCTGCTACTCTAGCTGTCGATAATATCAGTTTTAGTTTAACAGAGGGCGAAATTCTCGGATTATTGGGTCCGTCGGGCTGCGGTAAAACCACTCTACTGCGGATGATTGCGGGATTTGAAAAACCATCTCAAGGAGTGATTGAATTGGGAGGGCGAATAGTTGCCGACGAAAAAACCTTTATTCCTCCGGAAAAACGCAATACGGGCATGGTTTTTCAGGATTACGCTCTTTTTCCCCATTTAACCATTGCTGACAATATCGCCTTCGGGTTAAAAAATTCTGGGGAGAAATTATCGACCAAAGCTATTAACGCTAGGGTGGCGGAAACTTTGGATTTAGTCGGACTGCAAGGACTAGAAAAACGTTATCCCCATCAGCTATCGGGAGGACAACAGCAAAGAGTCGCCCTCGCCCGCGCTTTAGCCCCAAAACCCTCTTTAATCCTCTTAGATGAACCTTTAAGTAATCTCGATGTGCAGGTCCGGCAACGGTTACGGCACGAGATCCGTCATATCCTGAAAGCGACTGGTATCTCGGCCATTTTTGTCACCCACGACCGGGAGGAAGCAATGGTGATCAGTGACACAATTGCCGTCATTTGTCAAGGAAAATTAGAACAAATTAACAATCCCGAAGAAATTTATAGTCATCCGGCCTCGCGATTCGTGGCTGAGTTTGTCACCCAAGCTAACTTTCTCCCCGCTAGACGGAAGGGGGAACAATGGCAAACCGAGATAGGAGTCTGGGAAATTCCCGATGGTCAAGATTTGGACAAAGGGGAATTGATGCTGAGAGAGGAAGATGTCAAAATTAAGCCGGATGAGACGGGAGAGCTAGTTATTTGCGATCGCCAATTTTTGGGGCGGGAATACCGTTATTGTCTGCTAACGGCCACCGGCAGCCAAATCCACGCTAGAACAACGATTAACACCCAATTAGACATCGGTACAAAGGTAAAACTATCAATTATTCCCGATAGCGTCCGTGTATTTGCCGACTGATAAATCACATCTGACTTGAAAGTGGGTGTAGGGTGTGGGGTGTAGGGTGTGGGGTGTGGGGAAGTGGGGAAGTGGGGTGTGGGGAGCTTTTTCAGTAAAAAGGCAGCTCCGAGCTTATCGCTTAATACTATTGACTGATAACTTACCCACTGATAACTGGTAACTGATAACTGATGCAAGGCTGACGGCTAATATTGATATCGATCGCGATTTAGGACTAGGGTGGCATTTTTAGCGACAAAATCAATAATTTTTTTGGCCACATCCACACCAGTGGCCGCTTCTATTCCCTCCAAACCGGGAGAAGAATTGACCTCGATAACCACAGGCCCGTGATTGGACCGCAATAAGTCCACACCCGCAACCCGTAAACCCATGGCTTTAGTGGCCCGTATAGCCGTACTGCGTTCCTCCGGGGTTAATTTTACCTTTTCTGCCTTACCACCGCGGTGAAGATTAGAACGAAAATCCCCTTCGGCCCCCTGTCGCTTCATCGAGGCCACCACTTTTCCATCGATGACAAAACAGCGCAGATCTGCCCCACTGGCCTCTTTAATATACTCTTGTACTAGAATATTAGCCTCTAATTGCCGAAAAGCTTCAATAACTGACTTGGCTGCTTGATCGGTTTCCGCTAAGACTACCCCAATACCTTGGGTTCCTTCTAATAATTTAATCACTAGAGGGGTGCCGCCGACGGTTTCGATTAAACCATCGATATCTTGAGTTGCGTGAGCAATTCCCGTCACCGGTAAACCTATCCCTTCCCGAGCGAGGATTTGCAGACAACGCAATTTATCCCGCGACCGAGAAATTGCTTGCGAGTCGTTGGCAGTAAAAACATTCATCACCTCGAATTGTCGGACGACTGCGGTTCCATAGAAGGTTTTTGAGGCGGCAATGCGGGGAATAATCGCGTCAAAACTCTCCAAGGGTTTACCGTTATAAACAACCGTGGGTTTATGGGAGGTGATGTTCATGTAACAGCGCAAATAATTGATCACTCGTACCTCATGACCTTGGGCTTCTCCCGCTTCTTTCAGTCGCTTGGTCGAATAAAGAGAAGCATCTTGGGATAAAATAGCGATTTTCATAAATTTTCGCTTAAATATTGCTTTTAAAACTGAATAGCTCCTTATTTCCCCCTATTAACTTTTTTTGCTGGCAACTCATAAAATTTCTGCTCTCGATCGAAGTCCATCGATTATTATGGCGCTGACAGTTCCCCTTGAACAGTTGGGTTAAGTAGGGTTTGCTGAATAAATCTAAAAACCTTGTTGGGTAAGACTTTTAGACTTTTTGTCAATCAAAAAGTACCCGGCATGGGAGTGATCAGGGGGAAAATTCAGGGACTTTTTCCCTGAAAATTAGGTAATTTACCCGATGAAAATGGGTAAAACCCCACACCCCACACCCCACACCCTACACCCTGCCCCTAGGAAAAACTTTTTCAGCAGACCCTAAGTATTTTGACTCACGCCCCTTCCTCTTTTGAGACGTTGTGACACTTAGGGTGCGGAATGTGGGTTTTCAGATTTTGTCCCTTGCTCGGCTGTCAAAATGGTAAAAGCGGAAGACCGGCTGGATTCCCTAAACAAATAAAAGCTGCCCAATACTTAGGAGCTTCATAAGGGCGTTCTAAATCAGATTTTTGACTTAATTCCCGCAAATGGGCAGCAGTTCCTATACTGTGTTTTTCTGCCGATTTGATGGCATCTTCCGTTAGCCATTGGGAACGCATTTTGGCGATGGTGAGACGCTGGAGGCTAGATTTGGCTTTTCTCAAAGCTTCTGCTTTGCTAAGTTTGGCTTTCAGGAGATAATAATAGAAATACTGCATTAAGATAGTGGTAGCCACATCCTCCACTTTCCAAAGGCTGATAATAACGGTTTTTGCTCCTGCTTGGATGAAGGAACGACGCAAACCGATGAGGGTTTCTCCTGTGTAGAGGTCTCCTAAGGCGGTTTCACAGGCGGATGTTACTACTAACTCTGTCCCTGCTAAGTTGATAGATTGCACGTCTAGGGAAGTTAATAAGCCATCTTCGGCTTCTTCGGGTAGTTTACCGCCGTTTAACATCGTATTCACCCCCGCAAAGGCTAAACCTGAACGCAACAGGGGATTTTGTCTGGTGCCGACTTGGAATCTTTCTGAGGCGGAAAGACTCGATAACATGAAGTTTTGGTTAATTGTGTCCAGTTCGGGGGTTATATCGCCGAGAAAGTAGCCATGAGTAGCAATATGGAGAATATAAGGGGCTTTTTGGGCTTTGGAGACAAGAGGTTTTAAAGCTTTGGCGGCGGTAACGGGTTTGACTCTGAGTATTTTAGCGATTTTTTCGCCTTCGATTTCGGTGCCGGGGAGGGAGTTGAATATTTGTCCTTGTCTAGAGGTGGCTAAATTGCGTAAGGATGGTTTAAAGGGGAATTTTTCCTCATTTTCGGCAGTTGAGGGCGTGTTTTCGGGACTAGCTAAGTTATAGTCAGGGTTAGCGATAACGAGGGGATAGGTGACTTTGGCGGGAATTTTGGCTTTAAAGCGCAGGATATCTCGCCCTACATTTAAGAAGTTGCAGCGATATTCATCCATTAAGTAGCTGCCTTTATCGGTGGGTAAAATTTCAAAGGGTAAGCAGTTTAATTCGCCATCGGGACAGATAATTAATTCTTGGCTGAGATAAGGCTTGATTTTCTGAAAAATAAGCTGGCTTAGTTCAATTTTTGGCGATATATCCTCTTTTTTCTTAAATACGGCCACACTTAATCCTCGTGGGTTTTCTACCGATTCCCGAAACTCTTTCACTAATTTGTCTATGGGTTCAGCTTCTCCTAAATCTATCATAGTTAGCTGTTCTGGGGCTTGGGCAGGTAGGATAAAGGCGAGATAGCGAGGGGGAAAGGATGCAGCGTCACCGTTGGCGGGAATTGCCGGAAAATTGTAGTTATTAAACCTGAAAAATTCAATTAGAGTAGTTCCTTGGGGTAATTCTAAGGCGATGGTACGAAAATCAGCGTTTTGCAGTTCTTTTTCGAGGTTAAGTTCGGGGATATTTAATTCTCGTTCGAGGTTTTCCGCTTGTTGTTCGAGGGATTTAATTTCTTGTTGGTAGTAGGGAAGTTGTTCGGGGGTGGGTATATCAAAACAGCGTTTGGCGAGTTGTTGCCTAATTTGTTGCCATTGTTGGAGTTTGGGGGCAAGATGGGCGTATTGTTGGGATAAAAGGGCGATTTTTTGCAGGATGGCGGTTTCGGTTGCGATCGCTTTTCGTCTTAAGATGAGGTTATAGGCAGATTGTACCGCTTCGGGGCTATTAGGAAAGTGTTGGAAAACAAGGGAGAGAAATGTTTCTACTATATGGTAGTTTTTGGCAAGATAGTTGATGCGTTGCTTATCGGTGCTAATGCTAAAGATGGTCGAGATAGTTTTTAAATCAATATCTGCCGCTTCTTGCATTAATTTTAGTGCTTCTTCTGGGCGGTTGGTTGCTGTGTATAAAAGGGCTAAATTATTGAGAAAAAGAGCATAATTAGGGTGATCAGTACCTAAACTTTTACCATGAATTTCGAGAGCTTGTTGAAAGAGAGGTAAAGCTTGCTCATACCGTCCCATTGACCGATATAATGCGGCTAAGTTATTCAGAGAAGTGGCATAGCCAGGGTGGTCAGTACCTAAACTTTTACCACGAATTGCGAGAGCTTGTTGATAGAGAGGTAAAGCTTGCTCATACTGTCCCATTGACCGATATAATCCGCCTAAGTTATTCAGAGAACCAGCATAGTCAGGATGGTCAGTACCTAGAATTTTACTACGAATTTCGAGAGCTTGTAGAGAGAGAGGTAAAGCTTGCTCATACTGTCCCATTGACTGATATAATACGGCTAAATTATTCAGAGAATCAGCATAGTCGGGGTGGTCAGTACCTAGAATTTTACCACGAATTGCGAGAGCTTGTTGATAGAGAGGTAAAGCTTGCTCATACTGTCCCATTGACCCATATAATACGGCTAAATTATTCAGAGAATCAGCATAGTCGGGGTGGTCAGTACCTAAACTTTTACCACGAATTGCGAGAGCTTGTTGATAGAGAGGTAAAGCTTGCTCATACTGTCCCATTGACCCATATAATACGGCTAAATTATTCAGAGAACCAGCATAGTTAGGGTGGTCAGTACCTAAACTTTTACCACGAATTTCGAGAGCTTGTAGAGAGAGAGGTAAAGCTTGCTCATACTGTCCCATTGACTTATGTAATACGGATAAGTTATTCAGACAAGTAGCATAGTCAGGGTGGTCAGTACCTAAACTTTTACCAATAATTTTGAGAGCTTGTTGATGGAGAGGTAAAGCTTGCTCATACTGTCCCATTGACTTATATAATCCGGCTAAGTTATTCAGAGAACCAGCATAGTCATGGTGTTCAGTACCTAGAATTTTACCACTAATTTCCAGAGCTTGTTGATGAAGAGGTAAAGCTTGCTCATACTGTCCCATTGACTCATATAATATAGCCAAATTATTTAAAGAATTAGCATAGTCAGGATGCTCAGTTCCAAGATGTTCACTGAAAATCTCTAGCGTTCTTTGATAAAAAGATAAAGCATCTTTATACCGTCCCATTAACCCATATAAATTAGCTAAATTATTGAGGGCAGCAGCGTATTGAATATGGTTAGTTCCGAGACTTTCACTATAAATTTCTAGAACTTGTTGAAAGAGGGGTAAAGCTTCCCTATACTGTCCTCTTGACTTATATAATATGGCTAAATTATGTAGATATTCTACATCTTTTGGATGGTCATCATCAAGACTTTGACGACCAATTTGTCGATCTGATGAATCGAGAGCGCCAAGTTGTTCTTCTGTACTAATAATACGACGTTGACGATCTGCACTTGGGTTGTCTAGATATTGTGATCGGGGGCTGTGAAGCTTGCCCCAATCTTCATCTTCAGAACTAGCTAGGTAGAGGATAATTTGTGACCATGGAGTTGAAAAAAATTGTTTAATTATTTCTAATACTTGTTGAGCCTCTTGTAGTCTTCCTTGTTGCTGGAATATATCCACCGCCTTGAATAAATCCGTACTCGCCCCCTGTAAATCGTTTTTTTGAGCTTTTTGTATCCCTTGTTGAACGAAATCTTCTGCTTTTGAAGTCATAGATAATCAAACCTCTAAATAATAAATTGATATATGGTAAAAATTGTACGGAGACAAAATTGTCAAAACTCGTTCGCCTCGATCTTTTGTTGTGTGAGTGTACCTAACAGATTCGGCTCAAGAAAGATGGTGTAATTTGTATACTCTGGAATGGTGATCTCTTGGTCAATTTTGCTGTAAGAACCCTGAGTGCCAAACAGATATTTATCTCCGTACCACCTTTCCCCCATAGCTAACTTGATTATATAACTCCCTGGTGGAATGGGCATTTTATGGGAGTTACCCTTTACTATTAAGAACCAGCAGATCTCCTTCTTGGTGCTTGTATTCTCTAATTTTATCACCAGATTTTCTGTTCCCTGTGACGGAATAATTTTGAGTGTACTGCTGGTTGCTCCCCGATTGAATTTGTACACTCCGTAACCATTTTTAGGGAGGGGTAATCTTGACGGTAATCGGCTACCAATAACTTGCTTCAAATTAGGGTTAAGGCGTATCGCTTGTTCATAATCTGTGAGTGCTTTTTGATACTTTTTTAACCAATAGTAAGTATCCCCTCGTTTATTGTAAGCATCAGCCAATTTAGGATTGAGGCGAATGGCTTCGGTATAGTCGGCGATCGCCTGTTGGGATTCTCCTAACCTATTATGGACGATGCCTCGATTAAAGTAAGCATCAACCAAGTTAGGATCGAGGCTAAGGGCTTGGGTATAGTCGGCGATCGCCTGTTGGGATTCTCCTAACCTATTATGGACGATGCCTCGATTAAAGTAAGCATCAACCAAGTTAGGATCGAGGCTAAGGGCTTGGGTATAGTCGGCGATCGCTTTTTGAGATTCTTTTAACCGATTATAAGCAAGTCCCCTGTTAAAGTAAGCATCAGCATAGTTAGGATTGAGGCGAATGACTTGGGTATAGTCGGCGAGTGCTTTTTGGTATTTCCCTAATTGTCCATAGGCAAGTCCTCGGTTAAAATAAGCATCAGCCAAGTTAGGATTGAGGCGAAGGGCCTGGTCAAAGTCGGCGATCGCTTTTTGGTATTCTTTTAAGTTATTATAGGCAGTCGCTCGGTTAAAGTAAGCAATAGCATTATTAGGATTAAGGCGAAGGGCTTGGTCAAAGTCTGCGATCGCTTTTTGAGATTCTTTTAAGTTATTATAGGCAGTCGCTCGGTTAAAGTAAGCAATAGCATTATTAGGATTAAGGCGAAGGGCTTGGTCAAAGTCTGCGATCGCTTTTTGAGATTCTTTTAGCCAATTATAGGTATTTCCTCGGTCATTGTAAGCATCAGCATAACTAGGATTGAGGCGAATGGCTTCGGTATGATCGGTGAGTGCTTTTTGGTATTCCCCTAATTGTCCATAGGCAAGTCCTCGGTTATAGTAAGCAATAGCATGGTTAGGATTGAGACGAATTGCTTCACTATAGTCTGTGATCGCCCCATTCCAGTCTTTGTGCCTCGCTTTTTCGACCCCTTGATTATTAACAAAATTGCTTCGCTGGACACCACAAGCTGAGAGTCCTATCGTGATGGAGAGCGCAATTAAGACAGAGAAAGAACGTAGAGACATCATTGATTCTCCCTTGAATTGTTATCGGTTTAAGTTGAGTTTATTGTGGTAATTGATTAGCGAGAAAGAATCCTGTATCAGCGATGATCATTTTTTTCGGATAGGAGTGAATGCAAAATGTTTTCTGAGTTTTCGGCAAAGTCAGCCTCTGCTTCAAAGCTACCGATAAAGGAACTTTGTTTTAATTTAGCTAGGGGATCGTGTGTTTTTTCTTGGAGTTGTTGATAGCGTAGTTCAATGGCTTGTTGAATGGTTTCTAAAGTATTTTCTTGGGTGGTTTGTTGAATATAGGCTAGTTTTTGAGCGTGTTCATCGTCTAGTTGAATAGAAATTTGCATTGTTTTTTCCTATTTTATGGGCAATTACTGTTGACAATGGGCAAGGGCGATCGCTGGCATGATGCGATCTGGTTATACTGTTGTATCTGGTTAATTATGGATTGATTGATGTTACTATCTTCCTTTAATAAACTCAGTTTTTGTTGTTAATTATTGTTGCTGATTGATCAGAGTGATTAATGGGTTTTTCCACCACCTTAAACCGCTTATAAAACACTTCACTATTACCCTGTTGACCCAATTTAAAAAATATCTCCTCAAGACGCTCTTGACTTAAGATAATATCTGTAGGGTCAGATTCCCCATTAACCCAAGATAACTCAATGGGTTGCTCTGTGACAATTGCCAGAAAATATTCATCTCCTACTGCATCATATTGGAAAAATCGAGCTAGTCCTTCAGACGGGGGTAAACGAAGTCCTTCTGACAGCTTAGTATAAGGAATATAGGCAAATGCTCTTGAAGGACTAAAGAGATAAAAATTTCCTTCTACCGTCTCATTAATTAACAATAAATATTTACCATTGTCAGGTAAATCAACCCATAAATAATGGGGCTTATTAAGATAAAGATAATTACCCTTATCTGGCTCTGGCTTAATTACAGTACCATTCATAACTAGACCCCTTTTTGAACTCCCGTTTGAGGCTCCTCCATTAGGGGATTTTTCTACCTCAAAATTTTCATTAATATCCAGCATCATTAACTTATTACAAGCAGGTGCAGCAACTTCTTTTGCTAATTCCCAACCCATCCGAGGAAATTTTTTCTCCCATAACCATTGATAAGTCACTTGATGAGGTTCAATTGAATTCTGAGGTTTTCCTTTCTTCTCATATTTAGTAGTAATTAAATTGACACTTAATTCTAATCCATCGTCTATCATCGCTTGTTTAAACACATCTACCATTATTCTCCTAATTCTTTTCGCATATTCATTAATAGTTGCTTCCGTATAATGAAGATTATGCTTATCTTTCATTATTTCGACAATTTCACTTCTTTTTTTATCTTGATTTTTTGGATTATATAGAAGTTGAAATAAACAACTATGATCTTGATTTTTTATCAAACCAGTACTTTGCAAGATCCAGTTTAGAAATGCTTTTTGCAATAGGTCTTTATCTTTAGTCCCTATCCTGTCAGGAATGCCAACCATTTTTAGTTCAAAAATAATCAAAAAATTAATGGAGATATTTAAAGATTACATCATTTCCTCGGATTTGTCAATATTTTTATGAGAAAGAGAAAGCAATGTTATTAATTGTTATTAAAAGTTATGTACGGTTATTTAGAGCTATTTAGAGTTATTTAGAGTTGTTGGCTGATACCAATTTGTTATTCAGTATCTATTGAATGTTATTTGCTCTGAATGTTTGACTTGAATCATCAACTTAATTAATTCACAGGAGTTGACAGCTAATGCCAGTTTACAACGGTACAATTTACAATGACTTCTTGTTCGGCAGTTTCGGTAATGACACCATGTACGGGAATGAAGGGAATGATAGCATTTACGGCCAAGGAGGCAACGACTACATCGACGGTGGAATAGGCAACGACTACATTGATGGTGGAGATGGTGCAGATATCATCTTCGGCCGCGCTGGAAATGACAATGTCTTCGGCGGAAACGGTAGTGACTTGCTCATTGGCGAAGCGGGTGCTGACACTTTATCAGGCGGAAACGACACTGATTATCTCTTTGGCGGAGCCGACAACGATGTTCTATTAGGAGGCGCTGGGAATGACTTTGTCTATGGCGGCTATGGCAATGATATCCTCACTGGCGGCACTGGTGCCGATGCCTTTTTTTTCGGTTCTCTTCTAGAAGGAGTTGACGTAATCAAGGATTTTCAGTGGATAGAGGGCGATGTCATCCAGATCAGTAAGTCCGGATTTAATGCTAGTAGCCTTAGCCAATTTAACTACAATAGCTTAACAGGTGGGTTAAGTTTTCTTGGGCAACAATTCGCAACCATTGAAAATCGCCCCGCCGGGTTTGCTGTCTCTTTAGATGTTCAGCTTATTTAATTGGTTGGGAGTGGGCGGGCGAATCTTTTGGTTCGCCTGTTCCAGACGACTGGGCAATTTTTGCTCACTGATCAAACTAAAAGCATGAACCTTGTTCTCAAGGAACAAAAGATAACGAACAACAAAAAAAGAATTAATTTTTGAGGAGCAACAAAAATGTTCAATCCCTGCAACCCCAAATATCCCTTATTTACTTTTGCTATTGCTTTATTCGTTGGCGGTATTACTAATCCAAGCAGTGCAGCAGAGTTTAAATTTCCTGATCAGGTTGATATTTACGTTAAATCCTTAGGAGGTGGTGCTGGTGCCAATTCTGAGTTTGGTCTTGGGACTACTTCAGAAAACTTTGTTCCAGTTCTTTCAGGATTGCCGAATAATCCATCAACAAACAGTGAGGTTTTTTTGGGGTCTTTTAATCCAGATCAACCAATTCCACTGGCAGTTTTAACTAACTGGAATGGTCAAAGTTTTTTCGCTACAATTGGAGGCACAGATATGGCTTCACAAATAGTTTTTTCGGATCTAGATAATAGCCTTGGTTTCGGAGGAAATACATTTGAGTTACTAGATACTAATATCTTCTTAGCTCATCTTGATGACGCTGCATCTTTCACTGTAGATGATGATGACGATGATGTTCTTGTTCAGATTCGTGTTGCATCTAAAAGAACGACTCCAGAATCCAGCAGCGTTCTTGCTTATATTACCCTTGGGGGTTTAATGCTAGGGAGTGCTATCCGCAAAGCCAGAAAGTGATCGCATTGTAGCTCGCTATTGGGTTGTTGTCAAACGAACAAGTCTCAATGGGTTCCAGGAGAAATTGTCACAGCGGGGCAAGTAGTAAAAGCGATTATTCTTAACGGATTGGGATTTGTCTCCCGATCCTTGTATTTATTTCCTCAATTTTTTGAAGATAAAGCAACCGAACATCTGCGGGGAGATGGCATCGAACCCAAACACCTGAATGATGATAAAATTAGTCGAGTAATGGACAAACTTTATCAACTTGATGTTTCGGTCATTTTCCTACTGATTAGTTGAGCGGCCGTGAAAAAATTTGGGGTGGCGACCGAGAATTGCCATTTAGATGCTACTTCCCTCTCAGTGGAAGGAGAATATAATACTAAATCCGTTGAGTATAGGCTACATATCAGGACAGGCACTCATGCAATAGGCAAGAGGAAAAAGGGGGAATAAATAATCAGTTTTTAATAACCAGATTTAGTATAAAAAGGAATACCCAACAGTAGAAATCCTTAGGCTAAGTTGAAGTTATAGTTTTAAGTATTTAATTGACTAACAAAGACTAGAGAAGGAGCAAAGGGAAAAAATGTCAATTAATGAATACAATTTTGTTACGGTTTTGCTCCTAGGGATGATCGATCGGTTAGAATGGTAAGACGATCAACGATAACAATTATGACTTTACTAGCGAAATCTTTAGAGGAACTGACCGACTGGGTAAAAGACCAGGGACAACCCGCTTATCGGGGTAAACAATTACACCAATGGCTATATGAAAAAGGGGTGCATTCTTTGGCGGATATTTCCGTATTCCCCCAAGAATGGCGCAGCAAGATGGCGGATTATCCTATTGGTCGTTCCCTTATACATTATCGCAGTGTAGCACCCGATCGCACTCGTAAATATCTGCTAAAACTGGCGGATGGTTTAATTATCGAAGCGGTGGGAATTCCTAGTGAAAAAAGATTGACAGTCTGTGTTTCTTCGCAAGTGGGTTGCCCGATGGCCTGTGATTTTTGTGCCACGGGAAAAGGGGGTTTTACTCGTAATTTAAAAGCACATGAAATCGTTGACCAAGTGTTAACAGTACAGGAGGATTTTCAGCAGCGAGTCAGTCATGTGGTATTTATGGGGATGGGGGAACCTTTATTAAATATCCCCGAAGTGGTGACAGCGATTCATTGCCTTAATAAAGATGTGGGTATCGGTCAGCGTTGTTTAACGATTTCTACCGTGGGATTGCCCCATAAAATCAAGCAACTAGCGGAACATAATTTGCAAATAACTTTTGCTGTTAGTCTCCATGCTTCTAATCAACAAGTTCGAGCTAAATTAATCCCCAGTGCCGACCATTATCTCCTAAGTAATCTGATCCAAGACTGTCAGGAATACGTTCAAATCACGGGACGAAGAGTGACATTTGAATACATTCTTTTAGCGGGAGTAAATGATTTACCCGAACACGCAAGGGAATTAGCCAAACTGGTGAAAGGTTTTCAATCCCACGTCAATCTCATCCCCTATAATCCTATTCAAGAGGTGGATTATCAACGGCCTGATGAAAAGAGAATTAAGGCTTTTAAAACTATTTTAGAACAGGAAAAAGTCGCCGTTACTGTCCGTTATTCCAGAGGTTTAGCGACCGATGCGGCCTGTGGACAAT
>Ga0209985_10001622_pt1 | contig 21558 bp, 20 predicted proteins | sample NOAtaG_FD_187305 | JGI IMG/M metagenome (GOLD analysis project Ga0209985, IMG submission 187305) | Freshwater lake microbial communities from Lake Erie, under a cyanobacterial bloom - NOAA_Erie_Diel6S_1000h metaG (SPAdes) (version 2) | ecosystem: Environmental > Aquatic > Freshwater > Lake ...
GACGCCGAGCTTGCGCGCGCCATTGCGACGAGCGAGGCGATCTTCTCGGGCGATGTGAAGTCGCTTGACGCGGCGCAGGTCGCGGAGATCGCGGGCGACCTTCCGTCGAGCGGCGTCGCTGCGGCCGCGCTCTCGGCAGGCGTCGGAATCGTGGACTTCATCACGGGCACCACCTGCGCCGCCAGCAAGCGCGAGGCGCGCGAGTTCGTGCAGAACGGCGCCGTGAGCGTGAACGGCGAGAAGGTCGGCCCCGACTTCGTCGTGAAGAGCGAGCACGTGCTGGCCACCGACAAACTGGGCGGAGTCATCCTCGTCCGTCGCGGCAAGAAGGCCTACCACGCCGTGCGCGTCGAGCAGTGAGCCGCGCGGGCGCTACTTCACGCGCTCGATCTCGATCTCGACCACGGCAGGCGTCACCGTCGTGATGTCGACCCCGAGCGGCGCGACCGAAGGCGACACGCTCAGCACGTCCTTGAGCACGAGATCGTGATTCCCGGGCGTCGAGGGCACGCCATCGGCGCCCGTCAGCAGCCGGATCGTGCGTCCGCTGAGCGACTGTGTCGCGCTCAGCACGGCCTGTCGCGATCCCTTGATCTCGACCGAGATGTGCAGCGGTTCGTTCGGCGTCACGGTGGTCCACGTTGGATCTCCCGAGTCGATCGTCGCATCGAACGAGATGACCCGCGTCTGCACGGTCTGGCCAGCGGCCCAGAGCCACACGATCGCTGCGATCGCGGTCACGGTGACGAGGTCGACGAGCTTCCTTCGGACGGGGCTCATGCCGCACCTCCGGCGGTTGCCTGCTGTTCGCTCGCCGCGCCGCCTTCGCCGCGGGCAGCACCTCGCGCGAGACGCTCGGCGATCTCGCTGGTCAGCGACTCAGGCGAGATCGGCGAACTCAGTGCTCCACCCTCTGCGATGCGCACGTGACCCGTTTCCTCGCTCACCACGATCGCGATGCAGTCGGACTGCTCGGTCACACCCATGGCGGCGCGGTGACGTGCGCCGAAGCGCGCCGAGAGTTCCGCGCCATCTGCGAGCGGCAGCTGCACGCCCGCACCCCAGATGCGGTCGCCGCGGATCACGAGCGCAAGGTCGTGCAGCGGGCTGTTCGGCCAGAACACGCTCTCGATCAGTGTCGCCGTCGGCTTCGCGTCGAGTTCGACGCCGCCCGTCAGGAGGTCGCCGATTCCGATCCGGCGCTCGACCACGATGATGGCGCCGAAGCGGTTCTTCGAGAGGAATTCCGCCGCTTCGGCGATCTCGCTTGCGAGGCCCGCGGTCGCGGCGGGCGAGGTGCGCCGGAAGAGTTTCGCGCGGCCGATTCTGGCGAACGCGGCGCGGATCTCCGGCTGAAACACGACGATCAGCAGGATGGCGAGCAGGTTGAAGGCGCGATCGAAGAGGAAGCGCAGCCGCTCGAAGCCGTCGGTCGCGTCGCCGAGGACGCGCACGAGAAGCGCGAGGGCGACCGTGAGGAGCAAGAACCCCTTGATCGCGCCGGCACCGCGGGTTCCGCGAAGGAAGCGGAAGATCGCGTAGACGACCACCCAGATCACCGCGAACTCGAGGGAGATCTCGAGCGCTTCTTGGAGCCGGAGGGACAAGAAGGGCATGGCGGTGCGCGATGATAGGAAAGAGCGCGTATGATCGCCCGTTCATGAGCAGGCTTTCGACCAGTTGGGACATCGGACGCTTCACGGGCCGCTGCGCGTCGACGGGCGCTGCCCTCGAGCCGGGTTCGCCATGCATTGCGGCGCTCGTCGAGCCGGAGGCCGACTCCTCTGCTCCTTTCGTGCGCCTCGACTTCAGCGAGGCGGGCTGGAACGCGCAGACGCGCCCCGTCGGAGTCATTGCCTTCTGGAAGTCAACCGTGGCCGCCCCCGACGAGAAGCGGCGCGGATTCGTCGACGACCAGACGCTCCTTGATCTCTTCGAGCGCCTCGGAGGCGACGACCGGACCCACCGCGTTCGGTTCCGCTTCGTCCTCATGCTCCTGCTTGTGCGGAAGAAGCTTGTCCGTGTCGTGGGGACGTCGACCGAAGCGGGCGTCGAGACCTGGCGCGTGCTTCCGAAGGCCGCCGCCGAAGGCGAGGCGCCCCTCGCCGTCGTGAATCCGAAGTTGGACGACGACGCCATGAAGGAAGTCGCGGACCAGCTCGGCGAGGTTCTCGATGGCGCGTGGTAGCGGTCGGTGCGCCCGCATCGGGGGCGCGATCGCCGTGTTGCTGTCCTCTCTCGCGATGACCGGCTGTCCACCGCGCGGATCCGTGGACGGCGTCAAGGGCGGCACGTCCGGCGCCGCCGAACTCTCTCCAGCCGACGCGCGGCGTGCCTTCGAGCCGCTCGTCGCCGCCCACAACAATCGCGTCGCGCTCTTCGACTCCTTCGTCGCGCCTGCTGCGGTCGTCCTCCGCTACCCGGAAGAGGACCGCGAGGTCGAGCAGCAACTCGATGCGTCCATCTCGCTCGCGTCCGGTGGACGCGGCGCGCTTGAACTCAAGCTGCTTGGCAAGACCTGGGCGTGGCTCGGTGGCGACGGATCCCGAAGCTGGGTCTACATGGCCGCCGGCGAGCAACCGTCGCAACTCCACGTCTACGAGCGCCTGACCGATGGAACGAACACCGAGGCGGGCTCGCTCGTCAGCGGAGCGGAACTGACCTTGTTCGCTCCCGCGAGTCTGCGTCTCCTTCTCGGTCTTTCGCCCATCGCCGCCGATTGGTCGCTTGTTCCGATGGTGCCGGCTGACGCCGCGCCGATCGACGCCGCGCCGACCGCGCGCTACGAAGTGCGCTGGAACCCAACGCCCGCGGCCATCGCGCGCATGCGATTCGACGAAGCCGGAGTTCCCCTCGGCATCGTGGTGACCGACCTCGCCGGAAGCGAGATCGTCCGCGCATTGCACTCGGAGCCGTTGCGGGTACGCCGCGAGAACATCGCCATGGGAGCGTGGCCATCGGTCGCGCGGCGCATCTCGATCGAGGCGTCGCGCTCGCGCTCGAGCGCGACCATCATGCTCGATGCGGAGGCGCTGGCGCGGCCGATGCGCGCCCCGAAGGAGCGCTTTTTCGACCTTGCCGCCATGCAGCTCTACCTCGCGCCCGAAGAAGTGATCGTGCACGATCCGAGCAGCGCAGTGCGCCCCACGCCCGCCGCGGGCGCATCTCCCCGGAAGGCTCGGTGACGCGACATGACTGCTCGTGCCCACCGCACACACACCGTTGGCCTGTCTCGCCGGACGCCGCATCAGGCGAACGTCGGAAGCGTGATCGCGCGTGCCGTCGCGCTGCTCGCAGCGTGCGCGCTGCTTGCGATTGGCTTGCCGCGTGAGGCGAAGGCTTCGCCGCCGGGAACGATGCAGTCGGTCGCCGCCGGAGATGGCCACCTGTGGTGGGTCGTGCGGCGGCAGACTCCCGCCGTGCCGGGTGCGGCGCGAGCGGGCGAAACGCCCGAGTACATCCTGATGCACCATGCGTCGGAGGAGCCCGCCCCGACCGAGCGCTTCGTCATGCGTCTCGGCGGGCTGCCCGAAGCGATGGCGGCCGACGGAGCGTCGCTTGTGATCGTAATGCCGGCCGCGGGCGAACGGGGCCGGATGGTGCTGACGCTCGGAACGCGGCGAAATCCGGCCGTCGGACACTGGTACAGCGAGCCGCGCGGCGGCCCGCGCGTACTCGAGCCGCTCGACTCCGATGGCATCATTCTCAGCTCGGAAATGGTTGGGGAGACGGCCTATCTCCTTCGTCGCACTGCTCCGGAAGAGGGCGTGGCCGCCCTTGAGCTCCTCGCGCTCGAGACCGAGTCGGCGGGAGCCGAGTGGCGCACGATCCCACTGCCCGATGTCGTCGAGCGCGTTGCTGACGGCGCGCACGCGCGGCTGTTCCGGTCGGACGGCGCGCTCGCGCTCGCGCTCGCCGACGGCGAGGGCACCCGCATCGCCCGTCAGCGCAATGCTGGCTGGGACGAGCGATCCCTCCGCTTTGGCGGCGCACAAGAGCCCGACGGTGTCGATCTCGTCGGCTCGCTCGAGTTTGGCGGAGCGACCGTACTGGTCTGGCGCGACCAGCGTGTCGCCGGGGCGCCCGCAGACGCGGAGCGGCCGACGATCCGTCTCTCGATTCTCCGAGACACGATTCAGAGCGACTGGGCGTCGTTCCCAGAGCCGCTTCGGCCATTTGCGCTCGCGGCGTTTGGCGCGGGCGTGGCGGTGCTCGAACTCGACGAAGCGGGCAGGGGAACCGTTCGGAGCATCTCTCCGACGTCAAACGCGCCCGGCACCCCGGTCGGTCTCAACCCGCCTGGATTCGCCTCGGCGCGATGGATCCACCTTCCCATCCTCTCCGCGGTCGCAGTCGCCTTCTTGCTCTCGGCGATGCTGTTCGGTGCGGGCGGGCTCTTCGTGGCTGCACGCCCCGAGGCTGCACGCCCCGATGCCGCGCGCCCCGATGCCGCACGCCCCGATGCCGCGCCCCCGGCCCGAGCGCGCGGCGCATCGCTTGGCCGACGGCTGGCTGCGTTCCTCATCGATGCGAGCCCCGGATTTGTGTTGACGTGGATCGTCGTGGGGGGAGCGCCCTTCGCGCTCCTCGAGCACCCGATGTTCTCGCCCGACATCGTCGCAGCGCTGCCGGCGGTCGTGGCATTGGGTGTCGGCTGGGCCGTCGGTCTCTTGGGCGACGCGATCCTCGGGCGGTCTCCCGGAAAGCGGGCGATGGGGCTTGCGGTGGTTGGCCCCGATGGACTTCCGGCGCCGCTCGGCCGCCGGATCCTCCGGTCGGCGCTCGCCCTCGTCCCGGTGTGCGCGCCGCCGGTGATGCTCTTCGTGCTCGTCCACCCTCTTGCCGACGGGCCCGCCGAGGTCCTTTCCGGCACCGCCGTCGTCGTCTCCGGCACCGCCGTGGCGGACGACCGGGATCCGGCGCGGTGACTCCCCGAGGGCGCTTGGCGCGGTTTGTGTCGCCTTCGACCCCGTCCGCTCCTCGAAATCCTGGCTGAGCAGTTTTTGCCGTTGGAGGATTCTCCGTCCGCGTGCCGATGTACGCGATGAGGGCGCAATCGGCGAATCCTGCCGCTCCCTCGGGGATTGTCGTTTGGATTTCGCCCGCGTGAGGATCGCCCGCGAACGAGGCGGATGTTGTCGGGGTTCACCGGTTCGCTCCGGATGAACGGACAGGACTGGGATCAAGGAGTGATCCCAACGCGCAGCGCGCACTCGGAAGGACTCTGAGGTCGGACGTGTCGAGCAAGCCAAAGCCAACATCTGATGCGAAGGACGCTGGCAAGGATGCCGGCAAGGACGCTAGCAAGGATGCCGGCAAGGACGCGAGCAAGGACGCAGCACCTGCGGCGCCCGCGCCGGAGAAGCCGCCGTCGAAGTTGCAGCGGCTGATGCTCCAGGCGACCAACAGCTGGCAGGCGCCGCTTCTCGTCATCGGAACGGTGGGTGTGGCCGCGGCGCTCTACTACGGTCTTTCAAGCCCTCCGCAAGACGATTTCGAAGGAGCCATCGCGCAGGCGGAAGAGCTCATCGAGGATGGCGAGTTCAAGGCGGCGCGCGTGGTGCTCTTCGGGCTGATCGCGCCGAATCTCGAGAAGGCGCCACCCGAGTTGATCCCGCGATTCCACGCGGCGACCGCGGACTACATCGCGGTCCAGCTCCGCGGCGTCGAGTTTCCGGCGAAGGAGAACGACGACCGCATCATCGACGCGTACGAGAAGGCGCGCGATGCGGGCTGGGGCCTGACCCGCGAGCAAGTCAAGCGCTACGCCGCAAGCCTCGTGCGGGTTGGCCGCATGCAGGACGCGATCGCGATCGTCAGTGCCACGGGCGATGCCGCCGAGGCCGAGCAGCTCAGGCGCAAGGTGCGGCGCGACGCGCTCATGGCGATTCTCCGGGGCGATGACGGCGGAATCGCGCGCTCGCCGGATGCGCTCCTTACCGCGATCGACGAGTTCCGTGCCGATCCCGCGCTGCCGCTGGCTGAGGAGGCGTGGGCGGTCGCTCGCGCCGCGGAGATCCGCCTCGCGAGCGGGCGCGCGCTCGACGCTGGAAGTCGACTCCTCCTCGATCTGCGCAGGCTTGAGGGCGAGAGCGACGAGGGCAACGAGACGATCGAGCCAGAGATGTTCGCGGAGCTTTCCGGGCTTCTCGGAGAGGCGCTGCGGCGCCAGGCGCGCTTCGCCGAGGCGAAGCGGGAGTTCACCCATGCGTCGACGCTTGCCGTGCCCGGCAGCGCTGTCGCCGGCATGATCGACGTGGGCCTCGGCCGAACGCTGGTTGCGCTTGGCGAAGTCGAGGCCGCGCACGAGGCCTTCGAGCGCACCAACAAGGCAGAGCACACGGGACGCCTGCGGCACGAGGCGCTGCTTGGCCGCGCCTTGACGTTCGCGCTGATGAACAAGGATTCCGACGCGTTGCGCGACTTCGCGGCGCTGCGCGAACACTTGCTGAAGGGCAGTCATCCGGACACCGTCCGCGAGGTCGAGTCGGTGCTCCTTGCGCGGGTTGACGCGGCGCTCGCTGCCGAACTGCCAGCCATCGCGCTTGCCTACGCCGACATCGCCGCCACGATCAGGCCGACGGGAGGCTCCGCGCCCGAGGCGCTGTTCCGCCTGGGAACGGCCGCCCGGGCCGAGGCGCTCCGGATCCTCGACGGGGTTCCCAAGGGGACGACGATCGACCCTGAGGATCGCGCGAAGGTGAACCGGCTCCTCCGCCGCGCCGGCGACTCGTTCGCGGCGCACGCCGCGACTCCCGAGGCGCGCGCCATGCAGGACGGCTCGGTCGGCACGAGTCTCTGGCTTGCGGCCGACAGCTACGACCTCGCTGGCTGGCGCGACGCCGCAATCGCCAACTTCCAGGCCTACATCGACGTCTCGCCGCCGGACGACCCGCGGCGCGCCGAGGGATTCTGGCGCATCGCCGGCCTCAATCACGCCGAGGGCGCGTACGACGACGCGGTGCGCGGATACCAGCAGGCGATCAACGTCTCGCCCACGGGGCCGTTCGCGGTGCGCTCGGTCGTGCCGCTGGCGCGAGCCCTCGCGTCGGGCGGCCGCAGCGCCGACGCGCTCAGCCTGCTGCAGCGCGTTCTCGACGGCGACTTCGGCCTCCAGCCCTCTGCAATCGAGTACCTCGACGCACTCGACGTGATGGCGCGGCTTGCCTTCGAGCGCGGTGACGCGGTGAAGGCCGCGGAGTACCTGCGCGAGGCGCTGCAGCGTCGCCCTGACGATCTCAGGGGCGGCGAACTCCAGTTCCGTCTTGGCGAGAGCCTCGATGCGATCGCGCGCGCGGCGCGGCGACAGGCGGAGACGGGCGACGTCTCCGTGGCGCGCCGGCTCCAGTTTGAGCGAGACGCCGCGGCCCGGCTCAACGAGGCGCGCCGCGCCTTCGAGCAGTCGATCGTCGCGTTCGAGAAGCAGACCGTTCCGCTCGACGGCCTGGCGGTCGACATGCTGCGGCGCGCGCACCTCGCGCGTGCCAACGCGGCGTTCGATCTCGGCGAGTTTGAGCAGGCGATCCAGCTGTACGAGGTCGTCGACCGAAAGTATCCGGAGCACGCGGTCTCGATGATCGCGCTGATTCAGATCGTGAACGCGTGTGACCGGCTCGGGGACGTCTCCCGGGCCGAGATCGCGCACCGCCGAGCGCAACTTCGTCTTGCGCAGCTTCCCAACGAGGCGTTCCTCGTGGGCGGCGGGATCCTCGCCCGTGAGAGTTGGGAGACCTGGTTGGCGAACAGGCCTCCGTCGAGCAGGGTCGCATCAAGCGTCAACAGTGTCCCGTCTGCGACAGATGAAGGGGGTGTCCCGTGAGTGCGACGACATCGGTACGGCTGCTCGAGATCGCACAGGCGCGGCTCAAGAGTGCGAAGGCGCTTCTCCAGCTCGCGGAGTACGAATCGCGCGTCCTCGCAGTGGTGGACAGCGCCACGCGCGGCGAGTGCACGCCCGCCGAGGCGGAGCTGGCGCTGAATGGCCATCTCGATGCGCGCGACGCGCTCATCAAGGCGATGCGCGCGTTCGACGAGGAGTGGGTGGCGCTTGCGAAGAGCGCCGAGATCACCAACGACGACGTCGGTCCGCTGCGTGCGATCAATGCCGAGATGAAGGCCGTTCTCGACGCGGTCGGCGTGCGTGACAAGGCGTTCGTGCGCGAGCTGAAGTCGCGTCGCCGCGATGCGGCCGACACCATGCAGCGCGTTGACGCAGGAGTGATGGCGCAGAAGGCGTACGCTGCGCCGCAGGCGGGTTCCGGTCCACGATTCACGGACAAGGCGGGCTGATGGCGCAGGAAACGGGACAGGGTGGCGACTTCGCGGAGTTCGTGCGTGCCTTCACCGAGGCATCTGCGCGACTTCAGGAGACCCATTCGGCTCTGACCTCGCAGGTCGAGCGTCTCCAGGCGGAGCTTGCCGAGGCGAACGAGCGCGTCCGGCGCTCGCGCTCGCTCGCGGCGCTCGGCGAGATGGCTGCCGGCATCGCCCATGAGATCCGCAATCCACTCGGCGCGATCGCGCTGAACGCGGAGATGCTCCGCGACGACGTGGCCGCGATGCCTGCGGCGGTCGCGAGCGTCGACAAGATCCTGCGCGCGGCGCGGCGGCTCGACTGCATCGTCAGCGACGTCCTGAGCTTTGCCCGCGACACGCGGATCAACGCCTCCGCAACCAGCGCGCGCGAGATCTTCGACCTGGCCGCGAGCGACTGCGAGGCGCTCCTCGAGCGCGACGACGTCGACCTGCGCATCGACATCGACGGTGAGTGCAGGCTCGAGGCCGATTGCGCGCTGGTGGCGCAGGCCGTCTCGAACCTCATCCGCAACGCCGTCCAGGCGATGCACGGTCAGGCGACGCGCGAGCTCACGCTCTCTGCGCGCGAGGCCCGGCTCCGCAGCGCCGACGGCGCACGGCGCGGCTTCATCGTGCTCGCCGTCGAGGACACCGGCCCGGGCATTCCTGCCGAGGCGCGCGAGCGCGTCTTCAATCCATTCTTCACGACCCGCGAGGAAGGCACCGGCCTTGGACTCGCGATCGTGCACCGCATCGTCGACGCACATGGCGGCATGACCGCCTGCGCGGAGTCGACGCGCGCCGCCGCAGGACGCGGCACCGGCGCGCGCATCGAGCTTTCGCTCCCCCTCGAGCCGGGACGGCTCGCACCCGCCGAAGGCGTCTCGCTCGGAGATGCGGTCCGCCGCCGGCTGCAAGGAAACCACTCAGTCCACGCAAACGCTGGATGAAGGAGTCATCCGTATGGGCAAGGTACTGGTTGTCGACGACAAGGAACTCATGCGCGACAGCGTCGCGGCGATCCTGAGCCGGAAGGGCCACACGGTGGTCACCGCTCCGGACGCACGCGCCGCGCTTGGCCGCATCGCGGACAAGCGGCCGGAATGCGTGGTGACCGACCTGCAGATGCCGGGCATGAACGGGCTCGAGCTGCTCGAGGAGATCCGCAAGATCGACTCGGAACTGCCGGTCGTGTTCATGACCGCGTTCGGCTCGATCGAGACGGCGGTCGAGGCGATGCGCAAGGGCGCGTTCGACTACGTGACCAAGCCTTTCTCGGGCGACGAACTCTCGATCTCGGTCGACCGTGCGCTCGATCATGCGCGGCTGCTGCGTGAGAACCAGGTGCTTCGCGCCGTCGCCACGCCGCAGACGCGCCGCGCGCAGAGCCACCGCATGATCGGTTCGAGCAGCGCGATGGAGGCGATGCGCGCGACGCTCGCGCCGATCGCATCGAGCCACGGAACGGTTCTCATCACCGGCGAATCGGGCACAGGCAAGGAAGTTGCCGCGCGCCACATTCATGAGCACAGTCCGCGCGCGACGGGTCCGTTTCTCGCCATCAACTGCGCCGCGCTGTCGTCGGCGCTTCTCGAAAGCGAGCTCTTCGGGCACGAAAAGGGCGCTTTCACCGGCGCCGACCGTCTGCGCAAGGGCCGGTTCGAACTCGCCGACGGCGGCACGCTGCTTCTCGATGAGATCAGCGAGATCCCGCCCGACCTCCAGGCGAAACTGCTCCGCGTCCTGCAGGAGAAGAGCTTCGAGCGCGTCGGCTCGAGCATCGCGCAGAAGGCGGATGTCCGCATTCTCGCGACCACGAACCGCGATCTCTCGCGCGAGGTCGACGCCGGTCGGTTCCGCGGCGACCTCTTCTTCCGCCTGAACGTGCTGCCCGTGCGCATGCCCGCGCTCCGCGAGCGGCTTGACGACGTGCAGGAACTCGCCGAGCACTTCCTCGGGCTCGTCGCTGATCGTGAAGGCGGCCGCCGCAAGAAGCTCAACAAGGAGGCGCTTGCCCTCTTCATGGAGTACGCCTGGCCGGGCAACGTGCGCGAACTCCAGAATCTCTGCGAGCGCGCCGCGGTGCTGGCATCGGGCGACGTGGTGCCGGCCGAACTGGTTGCGCCCTGGCTCGTCGCGAACGGCGGCTCCGCCGGCTCGATGGCGGCCTTGCCGTCGTCGGTCGCGCCCACGGGCGGCGTCGGCGTTCGCCTCTCGCGTCCGGATGCGCCCGTGATCGAGACCTTCGCCTCCGCCGCGAACATGCTGATCGGCTCGGCAAGCGGCGCTTCGGCGTCGTCGTCGAACGGCACGCCGTCGCCGAGCGCCTTCGCGGCCGCCGCCGACGCGTCCGGCCTCCCGAGCCTCGTGTGCGACGGACACCTGACGCTGGACGAGATCGAGCGCCGCTCGATCGTCGCCACGCTCGAGCGCTACCGCGGCCACCGCCAGAAGAGCGCGAAGGCGCTCGGAATCGGCGTCCGAACGCTTGGCCTCAAGCTGAAGAAGTGGAAGGAAGAGGCGCTCGTTCCCGCCGAACTCTGAAACCAAGGCAGGCCCTCGGGGATTCTTCCCGAGGCAGGCGACACGCAGTCCACGTTCGAAGGTCCGCCCATGATCGATGGCTTCCTCGGCAGTTCCAGCCTTCCCGCGCTCGAGCGTTCGATCCAGTACATGTCGGCCCGGCACCGGCTCCTCGCCGGCAACCTCGCCAACATCGAGACGCCCGGCTATCGCCCGGTCGACGTGCAGCCGGCCGCGTTTCAGAGCGCGCTCCGCGATGCCCTCGAGTCGGGGAAGGTCGACGGCGGCGGCAGTCTTTCCTTCGAGGATTCGGCGCCGGTTTCGTTCAGCAAGGGCGGCACAGAGCTGAAGCCGGAGGTGCTGGCCGAGAACATCATGTTCCACGACGGGAACGACCGCAGCATGGAGCGGCTCATGCAGCGGGTGCAGGAGAACGTCTATGCGTTCCGGATCGCGTCGCAACTGATGCGAAACCAGTTCGAGCTTCTCAATACGGCCATTCGCGAGCGCATGTAGCGATTCGGGCGTCGATCGCCCTTGGAGCAGCCATGTTCACAGTCTTCGACATCTCGACGTCCGCGCTCGTCGCAAACCGGACGCGGCTCGACGCGATCGCGTCGAACATCGCCAATGTCGACGTTCCCGTCGACCCCAAGTCGAAGAAGCCGCCATTCTCCGAGCAGGTGGTCTACTTCGCGAAGGGCGACCCCGTGTCCGGCGCCGAGAACGGCGTCCACGTGGCGTCGATCACCCCGCGGAACGACTTCCGGAAGTCCTACGAGCCTTGGAACCCCCTGGCCGACGCGAACGGCTACGTGCGCTACGCCAACATCGACCCCGTCGTCCAGCAGGCCAACGCCATGCTGGCGACCCGGAACTACGACGCCAATCTTGCGGCAATCGAAGCCTCGAAGTCGATGATCACCTCGGCCCTGTCGATCATCGCATAGGCTCCACAGGGCCGAGCGTCACCTCGAGCTGGCACGCCATGTGCTAAGGCCGTCTGGAGAGCACGTCATGATGGATCCCCTTGGAATCGTCTCCCGAGTGAACACCCAGGCTGGCGGCCTGCAGAGGCACGCCGAACAGGGCGCGGGTAGCGGCTTCCAGCAGCAATTCCTCGACGAGATCCGCAAGGTGAACGAGGTCCAGCAGGAAGCGGCGCAGGCCACCAACGACCTGCTGACCGGCCAGCGCACCGACATCGAGGGTGTCATGATCGCCACGCAGAAGGCCGATTCTGCCTTCCGGCTGCTGCTGGCGCTCCGCAACAAGGCCGTCGACGCCTACGACGAGGTCCGCAACATCCGAGTCTGACCGGCGCCCCCGGCGCCCGGAAGTCCTCCGATCGCACGCCCCCGGCGCGTCGGCGCCATCTCATGGCCGAATCTGCTTGTCGTGGTCTCTGGCGGTGGTCGCACGCGTCGGCGTGGGCCGGCGCCGCCTTCTGCATCCTTCGGAGCGTGGCCGTGGTTCGGCGCGTTCTGCCGGTCACCGCGCGATTTTCGCCGATTCATGCGCCGACTTTGCGGAGCGAAACGTGCACGTGCCGATGAGGGTTCTCACGTCGTGGACTGCCAGGAGGGCAGTGCGCCGTGCGCGGGAGCCGCTGTCTCCCGTGCGAACAATCTGATCACCGTCGCGACGCATCAGGCATGGAGGCCTTCGCGTGCAGGCATTGCGCAACACGCTCGAACTTGTCCGGGCTCGGCTCACCGGACTCCCTGCAACCGCGAAGCTCCTCGCGGGCAGTCTTCTCGTCATCGTCGCGCTCGGGCTCTTCCTGATCGCGCAGTGGAGCGCGACGGTCACCAGCGTCCCGTTCGCGGTGACCGCCGCCGCCTACGACGAGGCGAAGACATTCCTTGCCAATCGCGGCGTCGCCTACGAGGAGATCAACGGTCGCCTCTTGGTGCCCGCCGAGCGTCATGCCGAGCTTCTCGCCGGCTTCGCGGAGCAGGGCGGCGGCGAAGGCGCAGGCATCGACTTCGAGGGCATGATCGGCCTCGACAGCCCGTTCGACACGACCCGGCAGAGCGAGACGAAGAAGCTCATCGCGCTGCAGAACGTCCTCGCGCGCACGATCGGCGGCTTCCGCAACGTCAAGTCGGCGACCGTCTTCATTTCGCCGAAGCCCGCGACGCCGCTCGGCGCGTCGCGCCATGTGCAGACTGCGAGCGTCCACGTCACGATGCGAGCCGGTGGCCTGACCCAGGAGCAGGTTGACTCGATCGCGGCGATGATCGCCGGTACGCAGGCCGGGCTCAAGCCTGAGAACGTCGCCGTCACCGATGGCCTTCAGAACTACCGCACCACCTTCGGGCGCGCCGGAGCGGGCGGCGAGAACCTCGAGCAGTCGCTCAAGATCGCGGATGCCGTGCAGTCGCGCATCGCGACGCTCCTCGCCGCGATCGAAGGCGTGCGCATCGCGGTGAACCCGCAGGTCGTCACCGTCGAGCGCAAGCGAACGAAGACCGAGTTCCGCGACGGCATCTCCGTGCCGATCAGCGAGCAGTCGCAGACATCGGAGATGAAGGGCGCGTCGCAGGCGCGCGAGCCGGGCACCGTTCCGAACACCGGCATGCAGGTGATGTCGAACGCCGGCGGCGGCAGCCAGTCGACCACCGAGCGCTCGGAGAACCGCTATCTCTCGCAGATTCCCGGCACGCAGGAGACCGAGCTCGATCCGACCGGATATGCGACGAAGATCGACGTCGGGGTCGCGATTCCGTGGAGCTACTTCGTGAAGGTGTGGAAGCTTCGCAATCCGGCGCAGGACGGCGCCGAGGCGAAGGAGCCCGACGAGGCCACGCTGGCTCCGATCCGCACCGAGGAAATCGCCCGCATCACGAAGCTGATCGAGCCGCTCGTCGCGACCGACGCCGTCGAGGACGCGAAGCCCGGGACGGTCGCGATCAGCTGGTTCTACGACTTCGCCGACGAGACGCCGGCGCCTTCGATCGCGGCGAACATCGGCGACATCGTCCTCGGCGGCGGTGGCGGCGGTGGCGGTGGCGGTGGCTTCTCGGTCAGCGGAGGTGGGCTCATCAAGCCGATCGGCCTCGGCGTCCTCGCGATCGTGAGCCTCTTCTTCATGTTCAACATCGCGAAGAAGGCCTCGGTCCGCGAGCAGCTGCCGAGCGCAGAGGAGCTCGCCGGCGTCCCGCCGATGCTCGAGTCCGACGGCGGCGACATCATCGGCGAGGCCGACGAGGCGACGCCCGCTCTCGAAGGCATGGAGCTCGACGACGACAGCCTGCGTCGCCAGCAGATGCTCGATCAGTTGAACGAACTCGCGTCGCGCGATCCGGAGGAGCTCTCGGGCATTCTCCGTCGCTGGATGCGCAACCAGGATTGATTCGCGGAGAAACTGAGCCATGGTCTACCGGCCCGGAATGAAGCTTCCCAAGACCGCCGACGAGCTCGACGGCACGCTGAAGAGCGCGATCCTGCTGCTGTTGCTCGACTCGGATTCGGCGGGAAAGCTGCTCAAGGAGCTTCCGACCGAATCGGTCGAGGAAGTCACCCGCGCGCTCGCCGCGCTCGGCGACGTGCCGAAGGAACTCGGCGAGGAAGTGATCCGCGAGTTCTACTCGCTGGCGATGGCGCAGGGCTACGTCCGCGAGGGTGGCTTCGCCTACGCGAAGAACCTGCTCAAGAACTCGCTTGACTCGAAGATCGCCGAGAAGGTCATCCAGCAGATCCAGACGCAGGTTCAGAAGACGCCGTTCAGCTTCCTGCAGAAGGCGGAGAGCGCGAACCTGCTGACATTCATCCAGGACGAGCATCCGCAGACGATCGCGCTGATCGTGAGCCATCTGTCGCACCACAAGGCGAGCGAGATCCTCATCGGGCTTCCGCCCGCGAAGCAGATCGAGGTCGTCCGGCGCATCGCGCACATGGAGCAGACGAACCCCGAGGTCATCCGCGAGGTCGAGATGTCGCTCGAGAGCCGTCTCTCGAACATGATCTCGTCGTCGATGGAGAAGGTCGGCGGCGTCGAGACCGTCGCCGAGATCCTCAACCTCGTCGACCGTTCCACCGAGCGCACGATCATGCAGGGCGTCGAGAGCGAGGATCCCGAGCTCGTCGAGGAGATCCGCCGCCGCATGTTCGTGTTCGAGGACATCAACATGGTCAACGACAAGGGAATCCAGGCGGTTCTCAAGGAAGTCGAGAACGACCAACTGGTGCTCGCGCTCAAGACCGCGTCCGACGGACTCAAGAACAAGATCCTCAGCAACATGTCGTCGCGCGCAGCCGAGACGATTCGCGAGGACATGGAGTTCATGGGCCCGGTGCGCATCAGCGACGTCGAGGCCGCGCAGCAGAAGATCGTCGACATCGTGCGTCGCCTCGAGGAAGCGGGCGAGATCATCATCGCCGGCCGCGGCGGCGACAACGACGTGGTGGTGTAAGCGGGGTTTCGCTGCGAGAACTGGAACGATCCACGGATGTCCGTCATCAAGTCCACACAATCGAGACCGTCCTTCGCCGGGACATCGCTCTACGACCTCAGCGACCTGCGCCTTGGCGCCGAGCAGGCGCTGGCGCGCGCGCGCGCAGAGGCGGACCGGCTTGTCGGCGACGCCAAGCGCGAGGTCGAGCGCGTGTTCAGCGAATCGCGCGAATCCGGCTTCGAGCAGGGCAAGGCCGAGGGCTACGCGACAGGTCTTGCCGAGGGGCGCGTCGCCGGAGAGGCCGCCGGTCGGGCCGAGGCCCGTGCGGCGCATGAGGCGCTGATCCTCGCGCTCGAGCAGTCGATCAGCGCTGAGTTTGGGCGCTGGATGTCGCACCGCGAGTCCGTGATGCGCGACGCCGAGCGCGAGATGGCGAAGATCGCGATCCTCATCGCGGAGTCCGTGGTGCGCAGGCAAGTCACGCAGGATCCGGCGGTCGTCGTCCGGCAGGTCGAGTGCGCCGTCGCGCTGTTCGCGCGCGCAACGCGCGTTGCGATCGAGATCGCGCCCGAGGACGAGCCGATGGTGCGCGATGCGTTCCCGAGCCTCTGCGCCATGCTTCCCGCCGACGCCGAGATCTCGCTGCGCGCGCGTCCCGGCACGTCGCGTGGCGGCTGCGTGGTGCGCTCGAGCGAGGGCACCGTGGACGCCCGCATCGAGACCCAGTTCCGCCGCATTCGCGAGGGCATCATCGGGCAGTCGGAACCCATCGAGCCTGAGATCGCGGCCGTCGCCGCTGCGACGAACGGCGGAGCCGCGCCAGAAGCCACCACGGCCGGATCCGCCGTCGACGAAGGCGCGGCGCAGCCGCCTGGCGATGGCGCGACTCCACGCGTCGATTCCAATGCTGACATCGCTCCCGATGCCGGCGGCGATGCGGACGCCGGCTCCGACGGGAGCGCAGCGTGAGGCTGGCGTCGATCCATCAGGCCGTGCGCGCGCTCGAGCCGCGCGAGATCACGGGCACGGTGCGCGCCGTCAAGGGTCTTGTTCTCTCCGTCGAGCAGCTGCCGGTTCCGGTCGGTTCGCTCGTGCGGGTCGACGTTCCGCATCGCGGCGAGGCGCCGCGCGGCGAGGTCGTCGGCTTCGACGGCACCAAGGCGCTGGTGATGCTGCTTGCCGAGGCCGATGGCGTCTCGACTGGCGCGACGGTGACCGCCGAGCAGCCGTTCTCGACGGTGGGAGTCAGCGAGTCGTGGCTCGGGCGCGTGGTCGATGCGCTCGGTCGGCCGATCGACGGAAAGGGCGAGATTCTTCCTGGTTCGCCGATGTCGCTCTGGCCTGCGCGGACGAGCCCGCTCGCGCGCGGCGTGATCCGCGACATTCTTCCGACCGGCGTCCGTGCGATCGACTCGATGCTCACGATCGGCAAGGGGCAGCGCATGGGAATCTTCGCCGGCCCGGGTGTCGGCAAGAGCACGCTGCTCGGCTCGATCGCGCGCGGCACCAGCGCGCACGTGAACGTCATCGGGCTGATTGGCGAGCGTGGCCGTGAAGTGCCGGAGTTCCTCGAGCATGTGCTCGGCGAAGAAGGGCTCAAGCGCTCGATCGTGGTCGTAGCGACCGGCGACGAGAGCCCGCTGATGCGCGTGCGTGCCGCCACCGTCGCATGCAGCGCCGCCGAGTACTTCCGCGACCTCGGGCTCGACGTCATGCTCATGCTCGACTCGGTCACCCGATTCGCGCAGGCGCAGCGCCAGATCGGCCTCTCCGCCGGCGAGGCTCCCGCCACGAAGGGCTTCACTCCAAGCGTGTTCGCCATGCTGCCCCGGCTCCTCGAGCGCGCGGGCGTCCTTGCGGGTGGCGGCTCGATCACCGGCTTCTACACCGTGCTCGTCGAGGGCGACGACATGACCGAGCCGATCGCCGACGCCGCGAAGGGCATCCTCGACGGGCACATCGTCTTGTCGCGCAAGCTCGCCGAGCGGGCGCACTTCCCGGCGATCGACATCCTCGCCTCCATCTCGCGCGTCGCCGATCAGGTGTCGGACCAGAATCACCTGCGGGCGCGTCGGCACATGTCCCGGCTGCTCTCGGCCTACAAGGAGGCCGAGGAACTGATCCAGATCGGCGCCTACGCGAAGGGCTCGAACGCAGAGGTCGACGCTGCGATCGCGCTGAAGCCGATGCTCGAGGCGTTCCTGCGCCAGGGGTCCCACGAGCGCTGCGAACTGCCGGTATCCCTGCGCGGACTTGTCGAACTTTCGCTTTCTGCGGCCTCTGCGGACAAGCGGAACACGCCACAGCCCCCGGGCGCTGGAAGACCTGCGGCCGCCGTGCCGATATCCCGTTAGCCGATCCCCCGATCCCGGTCCGCCGGTCTCCGAACACGTCGGTCACCTGACGCATGCCACGATTCCGCTTCGCACTCCAGCGCGTGCTCGACCTTCGCCTCCGCGAGGAGGAGGCGCGTCGCCTTGCGCTCGCGGGCGTCGAGGGCCAGCGCCGGATGCTCGAGGACTCGCTTCGGACGCGCCAGGTCGAGATCTCGGCGGGCCGCGACGAGTGGCGACGTCAGCTTGTCGGCGAGATCGATCCCGCGGCGCTGCGCCACCACTCGGGCGCGAGCCTCGGGCTCATGCGCAAGGCGCAGCGCACGGTGCTCGAGATCGCAGGGCTCGAGAAGCAGCTTGCGCGTGCGAAGGCCGATCTCGTCGAGGCGGCGCGGCGCCGGCGCGTGCTCGAGATCCTGCGCGAGCAGCGGCTTCTCGCGCATCGCGCCAAGGAGGATCACAAGGAGCGCGACCAACTCGATGAGTTCGCCCAGTCGGCCGCCCGCCGCCGGGCCGAGGAGGATGCGATCGCGGAGGAGTCCGCCATGCAGTCGAGCGGATCCGCACGGCACGGAGCATCACGATGAGCACCATTGGACGATTGATCAAGATTCTCGCGCTCGCAAACCTTCTGGCGGTCCTCGGATTCGTCGGCTGGCTGTTCGCAAGCGGTCGTGTCGACGGCGCGCGTCTTGCGAAGGTGCGCGACATCTTCAAGCCGACCATCGCTGAGGAATCGGCCGCGCTCGCCGAGGGCGAGGCGAAGGCAGCCGAGGCGGAGCAGCTTGCGGCCGACGAGCGCAAACTCCTTGAGATTCCCATGGTGCGCGCGGAGCAGATCGTGTCGGCCGAGCGCTTCCAGCAGCGCGCCGCCCTCGCCGTACGCGGGCTGAAGGACGAGCAGAGCCGGCTCCTCGAGGATCTCTCGAGCCGGGAGCGCAGCGTCACCGAGCGTGAGGATGCGCTGGCGAAGCGCAAGACCGAATGGACGAAGTCGATCGCCGAGGAGAAGGACCGGCAGACCAAGGAGCAGTTCCGCAAGGCGGTCCGGCTCCTCGAGTCGGCGCCTCCGAAGCAGGGGAAGGAGTGGATCCTCGAACTCGTGCGTTCCAACCGCGAGGATCAGGCGGTGTCGTACCTCGATGCCATGAACCCGGCGAAGTCGGCCGCCCTCCTGAAGGCCTTCAAGGGCGAGGGCGAGGCGAAGGTGGCGACGGATTTGCTTGAGCGTCTGCGACAGCTTGGTCTCGAGAGCGAGATCAACGCAGGAGCCGCAAATGACGCCGATTCTGCCGTCCCGCCCGCCGATTCTGCCCGCACAGCGCCCCGAGGGGAGGCTCGCAACCCGAACGCTCCAGCAGCCAACGGACCGGCCAGCCTTTCGGGAGGTCCTTCGGGCGGACTCGCCGGCGCAGACGGGCGCTGAGCGCGCGCCGCGCGGTGCCGAGCGCAGCTCGGACCGCCCCGAGGCGCCGCGACAGGCCGAGCGCAGCGGTCCGGGGGGGGCGAACGACGAACGCGCCACAGTCGACGATGCGGGCCGCGACATCGAGTCGCGCGAGGACCTGACGGCTGGTTCGAGCGAGGCGCAGCGCGCTGAAACCTCGTACGACGGCAGTGGTGGCGGCGAGTCGAGCTCGAGCGACGTTTCGCAGGCCGACGGCGAGTTGGGCGCGCAGGACGCCGGGCGAGGTGCCGCCGAGCCCCGTGGTGCAGACGTGAACGGGTCCGCGGCCGATGCAGCCCAGGCGAACGCAGCGCCCGTCGACCAGTCGCCAATGACGGCGGATGCCCGGTCGCAGATGGATACCGCGGTATCCGTCGCGTCATCGATGGCGGCGTCATCGATGGCGGCCGCACTCGACGCCGCGAACGCATCGAACATGCAGGGGGCTCTGGCGGGTTCGACCATGCCGGCCATCGGCGTTTCGCAGGACGCCGTCGAGAGCGCCGTGCCGCAGCGCGCGGTTGCGAACGTGGATGCCGACATCGATGCGCTCTCAGGGTTCATGCAGACGATCGCGACCGACGTCGCCGCACAGAGCTCGAGCGGCTCTGCGATCGCCGAGCGCTCCGCGACCGTGGTCGCGGCGACCGACTCGTCGACCGCGGGTGCGCGCAAGGATCCGAGCGCGAATGCCGCGGCCACCGCAGGCTCGACTGGCGGCATGGCGGACGTCGTCCGCGATGCCAGCGCCGGGCGCGGCGATTCGGCTGCGTCGAATGGCGATGGCAACACAGGCGGCGGGCAGCAGCGCGACGAGCGCCTCACGAGTGCCGCCGCATCCGCGCGCGCCGGTCAGGCGCTGGATGCGCTGGCGAACGCGGTGTCGCCGGAGGCGTTCCTCGAGGGTGATGCACAGCCCTTGGCGAACGCCGGCAGCGCACTTTCTGCTCGTCTGGCCGAGGTTGAGTCATCGCTTTCCCGCGAACGGGTCGCGAAGTCGATCGAGCAGGGCCTGCTCGAGATCGAGGCAGGCCCGAACCAGGGCGCGGCTTCGGCCGCGAACGGCGCAGCGACGATTGCATCCGCAGCCGCGGGCGCGATGGGTGTGCCCGGCGAGTCGATTGAGTTCCTCGCGAATGCAGCGGGCGGAGCGCTGGGCGGCGACCCCGCGCAGGATCTTGCGCGACCTCTCGCCGATCCGCTGCCGACCGGTCGCCTCGCGGCGAAGGGACTCGACATCCTGTCGAACCATCGCGGTGGCGCCATCACCATGCGACTCGAGCCGCCGGCCCTCGGCCAGCTCCGGATCGAGCTCCGTGTCTCGCATGGCGCAGTTGTTGCCGATTTCACGGCCGCCACAGCCGAGGCACGGGTCTTGCTTGAAGCGAACCTTGGCATGCTTCGCGAACGTCTCGAGTCACAAGGTCTCACCGTCGAGCGGATGAGCGTCCACGGAGGCGGCCGCGGAGCGGAAGCCGCGCCGGTGGCGCAGCCGCAGACCGGCGACATGCGACAGGACTCGAACAACAACGGATCGAACAACAACGGCTCCGACGCGCGTGATCGCGACGGCGGACGACAGGACGCGGCGGGCGGCGAGAGCCGTGGCCGGCGCGACGGACATGAAGAGGGCAGGGACCGCGACGCCCGCGGCGACAGGCCGGAACGGGGCGCGTTCGGTGGAATCCTCGAATCGCAGCGCGGGCAGACCGAGCCTCGCACGCTCCGCACCGCGGTCTGACGATCGATCGACGGCAGGAATCATCAGGAAGGACCAACCATGAGCCAGATCTCAGCTCCCACAGGCGCACCTCCGGAACTTCCGCCGATCAAGAGCCGCTTCAACGAGATGTCGAGCGAGGACTTCATGAAGATCATCTTCACGGAGCTCCAGCAGCAGGATCCGTTCAAGCCGAATGACTCGGGCGCGCTGCTCGAGCAGCTGAACTCGATCCGCTCGATCGAAAGCGACATCGCGATGGGCGAGAAGCTCGAGGCGATCGTCTTCCAGGACCAGCTTGCCGGTGCGGGCAACCTCATCGGAAAGCGCGTGGGCGGCCTGACCGTCGACAACGACCGCGTGGGCGGCATCGTGAAGAGCGTGGCGCGTACGGGCGACCAGATCGCGCTCATCCTCCACAACAACTGGACCATTCCGATCGAGAACGTGGAGTACATCGACAACCAGCCCCTGCCGCCGAACGGCCCGACGACGGGAACCGGCGGTAGCAGCGGCGGCAGCTCCAGCGGCAGCAGCAGTGGCAACACCAGTGGAAACAGTGGCAATACCAGCGGAAACACCGGTGGAAACACCGGTGGAAACACGGGTGGAAACACCGGTGGAAACACGGGTGGCTGATCCGGACTTGGGAATCCGGTCCACGACACGCGCCCTGTAGACACGCCTCGACCCTCTCGTTTCATGACCATCGATCCGCGCCAACTTCTCCGACGACTCGAGCCTGCCGTGCGTCCCGCAGGCGGCTCCAGCGTCCAGCCAAGGTTGTCCGCCGCCGACGGCGACTTCACCGAGCTGCTCTCGCTTGCGAAGGCAGGCGGA
>Ga0209985_10001623_pt1 | contig 21553 bp, 8 predicted proteins | sample NOAtaG_FD_187305 | JGI IMG/M metagenome (GOLD analysis project Ga0209985, IMG submission 187305) | Freshwater lake microbial communities from Lake Erie, under a cyanobacterial bloom - NOAA_Erie_Diel6S_1000h metaG (SPAdes) (version 2) | ecosystem: Environmental > Aquatic > Freshwater > Lake ...
CAGCGGAATCGTCAGCTTCTGACCCGCCACCACCTCGTACACACTGCGTTCACGCGGTGCAATCGAAAGCGGAGCATACTCACTGCCAGACACCGAAATCGCCAGATCATCCAGCAGTCGCGGACTTGGTATCTCACTCCACGCATCCACCACCGGCCACGACATCGCCGCAATCCGACCCGGACGACGCACCTCCGCATCCCCGATCTTCGCCACTCCGGACAGCTGTGCAAAGGCAAACGACCGCGGCGCATTCTGATCCGCCGTGATCAGCACCATCCCACGATTCTGACCCGCCGGAATCCGCAAACCACTGGCTGAAACACCCTCCGGCAGACCCGCAATCGACAGCTCAATCTCACCCGCAAATCCATCGCGACGCAAAGCAATCACCTCCAGCGCCGTCGTTATACCGCCGCGCAGCGCCAGTGGCTTCGACAACGCATTGCGGTCGCCGTTACGCAGCTCCATATGCAACCCCCACGCACACAACGCGAAATCCGGAGCCGACTGACGAATCACCAGACGGTAAACGTTGGCAGGATCCGTCCGAGTCCCGCCGAACAGATCAGTCAGACGCAACTGATAACGGCCATCCTCAGGAGCTTCAAAGCGGCCCAGCGGATCAGCACTGCCACCATCATACGGCGGACCATCGTACGAATAGCCGTTGCTGGACGGCTTCAGCGGACTGGGAATGTCGCTGAACTCCGCCACATCCACAAACTGCTCCTGACCCGGCTCACCAGCCACCCGCTGAATCACCACCGCCGGATCGGTCGGCCGGCCCAGTCGCTCCGATGCCACTTCCACCCACCAGACCTCACCCTTCTTCGCCGTGAATTCAAACACATCCGTGTCAGCCGCTGTCGCAAACGAACCCTGAACATCACAGGGCAGGGTGATGGGCTGCACCACACCAGCACTGCTTTCCGGCTGATGCTCGGTCACAGCTGACACCTCAGCCAAACCCGTCGGAGGCCAGGAGAATGAACGTACCGGGCGAATCGACGCCAGCACGGGAAGTGGCTGATCCGGAGCCAGTTGTCGCACGGCCAGACGATAGTAATACCCGGCACCGCCCTTATACGTCAGTTCGTGCACTTTGATGATGTGCGACCCGCTGACTTTCGCCGTAAAGTCAATCAGCCCCCGCTGACGCTCAACAATCAGGTCCTGACCGCCGGCATTCGCCAGAACCAGCACAGGATCAAGCCGCGATTCAATACTGCGCGATTCACAGACAATCACATAACGAGTGCCCGCTGCAGCCTCAAAACGAAAATGGTCGATGCTGCGTGCCGTCATCTGCGAATTGCAGACACTGTTGACGGACAATGGCATCGCCGACGCCACCGTCGTACTGCCCGGCTGCTGCACCAGCTCAGACAGGTCGCCCACACAAAACACACGCGATGAAGAAATTCCCAGTCGCGTCAGCAGCCGCGCTTCGTACAGGCCCGGTGGACAGTCCGCCGGAATCGTGACCCGAAATTTTCCTGAGATCGGAGCACCATCGGGGGACGTCTGAGCAGCCACCGACAGTCGCTTGTCCGAAAATACCACCTGCGGCTGGTCATCCAGAAATTCTCCGCCAACCGTCACGTCGACTGTCGTTCCAGCCTGTCCACCCATCGGGTGTATCGAGAGCAGCCGTGGCAGTGGCAGACAGACCGTCTGAGCAGCCAGCGGGCATGCACAGGGCAGGGCACAAAACAGCAGCAGGAGTACAGCCAGAGCTGTCGTCGCCGATCGTGGTGACATACGGCAGTCTTCCGGAAATGCAGGGCGGGGGGGAGGCAGAACAGCGGGCAGATCAGAGGTCGATTTTCCGGGTCCCAGCATACAGCATCGGCCCGAAGCGGGGAAATCGATTCTGAAAAAAAGACGTGAATCTGCGTTTCTGCCCGTTTTCCCGCGAAATCGATCAATTCGACGCGGACTCTGAAATTGTTGGTTTTGCAGCGATCGACACTGGCGAATCGAACACTTTCCGGAAAAGATAACGCACCGGGAAACGTCCCACTGCGACGTTCCGCCCGCCTGACAGTTCCCACCGGTCCTCGGGAGACATCCACGTGACTCAGCGTTTTTCCTGCCTCCGCCAGCTGGCGTCCTCGGCCGCACTCATCGTACTTGCCATCCCCGCGCTCGCCGCGCCGCCGACCGCTGCCCCGCCACGGCCTCTCGCAGCCAGCCCCGTCGTCACCACCGAAACACCCGGCCACATCGTCCCGCTGCAGGCCGATATCCGCGGTGTCCGCAACCTCTACCTCGTCGTCTCCGATGCCGGCAATGGCTTCGGCTGTGATTGGGCAGACTGGGCTGAACCACAGCTCACCGGCCCCGCCGGCACGCTGAAACTCACCGACCTGAAATGGAAGTCAGCCCAGGCCGAATGGGGCAAACCCGGAGTCGGCGTCAATGCCGCCGGCGATCCGCTCCGCATCAACGGAAAACCCGTGGCCTTCGGCATCGGTACTCACGCCAATTCCATCATCCACTTCGAAATTCCTGAAGGCTACGAAAAATTCACCGCCCGCGTCGGCATCGACAACGGCGGTTCAGACCAGAACAATGGCAGCAGCATGCAGTTCTTCGTCTACTCGGAAGCACCCGGCCCCACAGCCACCGCCGCAACCGCGGCCGTCGACCGTTCGCCCGCAGCGGCAGTCGCCGGAATCGATCGCGCCGAAGGGCTCGATATGCAGCTGTTCGCCGCCGAACCCATGCTGCTCAGCCCCTCCAATATTGACGTCGATCACCTCGGACGTATCTGGGTTTGCGAAGTTGTGAACTACCGCAGATTTGCCAACGGCAATAATCCGGACCGGCCGGAAGGTGACCGCATTCTGGTGCTGGAAGATACCGATGCAGACGGCAAAGCCGACCGACAGACCGTCTTCCATCAGGGACGTGACATCGATTCCGCACACGGCGTCTGCGTTCTCGGTAACCGCGTCATTGTCTCCGCTGGTGACAGTGTCTTCAGCTTCTATGACGATAACGGAGACCTGCAGGCCGATCGACGGGAAGTCATGTTCACCGGAATCAAGGGAACTCAGCACGATCACGGGATCCACAGCTTTACCTTCGGACCGGACGGACGCCTGTACTTCAACTTTGGCAACAGCGGAGAAGAGCTGCATACGCCGGACGGAAAAATTGTCGTCGATCTCGCCGGAAACGAAGTGCGGGCTGCCCGCAAACCGTACCAGGAAGGCATGGCCTTCCGCTGCGAACTGGATGGCAGTCGAGTCGAAACGCTGGGCTGGAATTTTCGCAACAACTGGGAACTCTGCGTCGACAGCTTCGGCTCCGTCTGGCAGTCCGACAACGATGACGACGGCAACCGCGGTGTCCGCATCAACTTTGTCATGGAATATGGCAACTACGGATACAAGGATGAATTCACAGGCGCCGGCTGGCAGGCTCCCCGCGCCAATCTGGAAACGGAAATCCCGCAGCGACACTGGCACCTGAATGATCCAGGCGTCGTACCGAATCTGCTGCAGACCGGAGCTGGTTCACCCACCGGCATCCTGATCTACGAAGGTGATGCACTGCCCGCACGCTACCTGAATCAGCTCATTCACTGCGACGCCGGTCCCAATGTGGTCCGCAGCTACGCCGTCGCTCAGGCCGGAGCCGGTTACACGGCGGAAATCAATAATATCGTGAATGGAGCTCGAGATCAGTGGTTTCGCCCCTCAGACGTCTGCGTCGCTCCGGACGGCTCACTGATCGTGGCCGACTGGTATGACCCGGGTGTCGGTGGCCATCGCCAGGGTGACGTCGAAAAAGGGCGTCTGTTTCGAGTTTCAATGCCCGGTCGGAAATACACGGTACCCAAAGCCGATCTGACCACTGTTGCCGGCGCCGTGGAAGCACTCAAAAGCCCCAACACGGCCACCCGCTATCTGGCCTTCATGAAGCTCAAAGCTGCCGGACCGGAGGCTCAGGCGGCTCTGCAGCAGCTTTACAGCGATTCCAATCCCCGCTTCCGCGCCCGCGCCATGTGGCTGCTGGGACAGATTGCAGGACTCGGCCCGCAGACCGTCGAAAACGCTGTCACTGACTCGCTGCCCGATATCCGCGTTGCCGGACTGCGGCTGGCACGACGCCTCGGCATGGATATTGTCCCCGTCGTTTACAAACTGGCCGATGATGCCTCTCCGGCTGTTCAGCGAGAATGCCTGATCGCCCTCAGGTCGGTCCCGACTGCACAGCGGACGGCACCCCTGCTGGCGGTTATTCGCCGGATTGACCCGCATGATCGCTGGCTGCTTGAAGCTGCCGGCATCGCGGCCGAAGGTGCATGGGATGAGCTGTTTACCGCATGGTCAGCACAGGACGCCGCGCGCGGGCAGGCCACTGCCGAAAGCGAAGCACGCTGGCGACTGGCACGGCAGGAATTGAGCTGGCGCAGCCGCGGCTCAAAATCCGCCGCTGACATCACCGGTTATCTGCTCGCCAACCTGACTGCCAAACCCGTGGAACAACCGGCCGCTGACCCACAGCTCGCTCGCTGGTTCCGCGCCCTCGACTTCCAGTCCCGCGATGCCGTTGATAAAGCCGCCAGAACCCTGCTCACAGCAGCCGCAGAATCAAATCTGCCCGAGCCCGTCAGCGAATGGCTGGCCGCCGAAGCTCTGCAGCGAGTCAGCGGAAATCCCCTGCAGGATCCGGCCCTCGCTGCTCAGGTTCGACAACTGCTGGATCGCTCCGCCGGAACGCCCCGCTTCGTCCAGCTGGTCCGCCGGTTCGCTGCCACCGACCGCTATCCGGAACTGCTGACAATTGCCCAGCAAAAACCTGCCGAGCAGATCGGGGTCGAAGCCATGACGGCCCTGCTCGAACTCAAACAGTGGGACCTGCTGTCTGCGGCACTGGCTGCCGGAGATCCTGCAGCAGTGGCCACCGCTGAAGCCATGGGCAATACCGCCAATGGCGCGATTGCCGAACCGCTGCTGGCTGTGATCCGCAACCCGGAACTGACCATCGATGTGCGCAGGGCAGCCGTCCGCGCCGCCGCTCGCGTCAATAACGGTGCCCTCGAAATCGCCACGCTGGCCGAGAAAAAGTCACTCGACAGCGATCTCGAACAGGCCGCTGCAGCAGCACTCCACGCCTCGCCATCACGCCAGGCACGCGAACGGGCACAGCAGCTGTTCCCGCTGCCTCCGTCACGCGATAACACTCCCACGCCACCCATCAGCGAACTGGCAAAGATGAAAGGCGACGCCGGCAACGGACGCATCGTCTTCTTCTCCACCGGCACCTGCCACAAATGCCACGTCGTCGATGGAATGGGCCGGGAAATCGGACCCAACCTGACCGAAATCGGCAGCAAACTCAGCCGCGAAGCCATGTTCGAATCCGTCCTCTACCCCAGTGCCGGGATCAGCCACAATTATGAAATGTGGACCGCGGTACTCAGCTCCGGAACAACGGTCAACGGACTGCTCGTCAGCAGCACGGATGCCGAAGTTTCTCTCCGCGGCGATGATGCACTCGTCCGCAAATTCCCCAGAACAGACATCGAAGAACTGGTCAAACAGAAGATCAGCCTGATGCCGGCCGATCTGCAGAAGACCATGACCAGCCAGGAACTGGCAGATGTCGTGGAATACATGCAGGGGCTGAAGAAAAAGCAGGTGCCATAATGCTCTCAGGTCCGTTCCGCAGCTTCTCACGGATGTCCTGTACCACTCGCAGTACGCTGCTGCGAGTGGTACTTTTCTGCTCCGGACTCTTACTCACCACTGCCGGCAGTCCACCGCAGGTCTTCGCCCGAACAGCTGCAGCCGCCGCGGTGCAGGATCCACCCGCAGTTGCTCCGGATCAGAAAGAAACTGAGGAACGCGAACTGCTGCGGCAGGTTCAGGAAACCGAACAGTTGCTGTCCGATAAAAAGTGGCTGGAAGCGGCTGAGCAGTTCGAAGCTGCCTGGGAGCTGGCTGCAGCCAGCAGCGATCCGGTGCTGGAAAAACGCGGAGCCGACGTGCGACAGCTGGCCCCGGGACAGACAGATGTCGTTGCCGGAGGAAGAGCTCGGCTCGAACTGCTGTTCCGCAGTGCAGCGCCCGAGTTTCGCACGGAATACTCACGACAGTTCGAAGCCGCTGCCCAGCAGAAAATGCAGCCGGCCATCGTCAGCGGAAACTCCGATCTGCTCCGCCGCATGGCACTCCGCTTTCAGTTCACTCAGGCCGGACGTAATGGCCTGAAAACTCTGGCACGCCTGTTCGCCGATCGCGGGGACTTCGTCGAAGCAGCGGTACTGCTGGAACGCACCCGACTGGCTGAAGATGACTCCGCCCGACTGCTGCTGCAGACCGCATGGTGTTATGCCATGGCCGGACTCAGACAGGACGCCGCTGATCTCAGTCAGCTCGCACGCAGCGAAAACTTCGCACCCGCAGTCATCGCCGATCCTGTCGCACGCTCCCTGCAGGCCGATATCGAACGACTGCTCACATCTCCGCTGGCCTCCGGCACCTCCGCTGAAGGCTGGAGACAGCCCAACGGCAATTACCGCCGCACCGGACTCCAGAATCTGTCTGCACCCCGACTTCGCAACGCACAGACAGCCAGCCTGTTCGAGGTCACTGATGTCCTGTACGCCGAACAACTGAATCCGCCGCTGGCAGCACTCACAGAATACTTCGGCACACAGCACCTGCAGGACCTGAAACTGAACAATACTGCTGTTCCGGCCACCGGCATCCTGGTCGCCGGTGAACTGTACTACGTCCGAACTCCCATCGGAGTCCAGGCCCGCAGTCTGCAAACCGGCGAGCTTGTCTGGGAAGTCGTGCGTCCCGATCGCCCGCTGCGCACCCTGCTCAGCCCCCCGCAGCCAGCCGATGCCGCCAGCGTCGAATTGCAGCTCTCACGACAAATCATCGCCGGACTGTACTATCAACTGATCCGCACCACGACCTGCGGACAAATGGCTGTCAGTGGCAGTACTCTCTACACACTTGAAGAAAACACCTCTGCTGTCAATGGACTGGGAGCTGTTCGAGGCCTCAATGATTCCGCTGTGCCGCAGCTGCCGACAAATTATCTGCGGGCATATGATGCACAGACCGGAGTTTTCCTGTGGCAGGCCGGAGGACAAACGCAGGACGCCAACCCACTCAATCGCGGTCAGGCCAACCTGCTGGCCGGCTACTACTTCCTCGGAGCACCGCTGATCCTCGGAAATCGTATCTATGTACTCGCGGAAAACAGCGAAGGCATTCACCTGATCAGGCTTGGTGAACCACAGCCGGGACGCCCGGATGCCAACCCCACAATCCTCGCCTCACAACTGCTGACGCTGCCCGAAAACCCGCTCAGCCTGCATCCGCTCAGAAAACACGCCGGACTCACTCCGTCATTCGCTCAGGGACTGCTGATCTGCCCGCTGTGCGATGATCGCGTCGTTGCAGTCGCCGCAGAAGATCTCAGCATTCGCTGGATGTTTCGTTACAGCGGTCTCGTGCAGCGAGCGGAATTCGGAGGCCCGGATCTGGTGCTCCGCGGTTCCATGGATCTGATTTCCGCATCCGCCGTCGATCGTCAGAATCGCTGGATCGATTTCCTCCCGCGGATCGCAAAGGATCGGGTCCTGATCACGCCGCGCGATGCAGACCAGATGTTCTGCCTGAATCTCACGGATGGACGGCAGCTCTGGACCCGCCCCCGTGGCACTTTCCATGCCATCGCCGGCGTATCCGATGAACGAGTCGTGCTGATCGGCAATCGCTCGGCCGCCGCCGTCAGCCTGAAGACCGGGGAATCACTCTGGAACACCGAACTGCGACACGGTGTGACCAGCGGCACCTGCAGTTTCGATGGCACCGTCCTGCAGATCCCCACAAACGCGCCGGCCATCGTCACTCTCGACACTCGCAGCGGACGCGAACTTGTGGCCCTCGCATGGCCCGGTCCTGAACTGCCCGGAAATCTGCTCTCAACACCCGGTGGACTCCTGTCCGCCGGCCTGACCACCATCACCAGATTGCCAACCGGCGACGGCGAACCACTGCCGTCAGAACAGGCCGCCGAATTCCTGGTCCAGGGACGGCGGGATGATGCCCGCAAACTGCTCGAAGAACACCTCGCGCTGCAGCCGGATGACGGTCCCGCCAGAATCATGCTGATCGACCTGCTCCTTGAAGTACTCCGGTCCGATTACACCAGCAATCGCGCAATCGTTCAACAACTCCGAAATCTGCTTGCTCAGTCATCACGTGATCTTGAACTGGCACCCATGCTGCACTCGCTGCTGACAATGGGACCGGCCGACGCCGTCGTGCTCGGCGAACAGCTCAGAGCCTCCAGTCGCCGACAGCGACAGGAACTGAGCGAAATCATCGCCCGCGGAGAACCCTTCGCTGCATCACTGCCGTTCCCGGAATTCCTGAACCAGGTTCGTGAACGACTGCCACTGCTCGCCGCTGCCAGCACCGCTGCTTCTGCCGCCGGCAGTGTCGAACGCAGTGAAGCCGATGTGCTGGCCGGAGTCCTGCAGCGCGGACTCGAATCCAGGTCGCCTCGCGAACGCAGCCAGATTCAGCAGATGCTGACTTCCGCCGCAGCCGCAGTCGCCGCCGGACTGCCGAACACCCGCGACAGACTCGCGTTTGCTCAGCTGCTCATTCGAGGTGGACTGCCGCAGACGGCCGCCGAACTGCTCAACGATCCCTCACTGAAATGGGATGCCGCTGAAATCCGAGTGACGCTCAATATGGCTCTGCTGGAGTCCGCCCGACAGACCGGAGCAGCTGCCCGGCAGGCAACACAGCAACTGCTCGCCAACTGGCAGGCAGCAAACGCACACTGGCAGGCCTCGACATGGCTCCAGGATCTGCAGCTTTGGCAAAAAGACACTCCAAACGCCACCGGCTGGCAGCCCGCAGGACCGGACGAACAGCAGGCCATGCTGCAGCTGGCTGCCGCGGAATTCCCGGCACTGCTCCAGGCACCGGATTCCCCATGGCAGGGAACTGTCACAGCTGAACCATCGGACGACCGCACCATGCTGCCCGTCCGTGAATTCGCTTCCACCATCCCGCACCGCGCCATCCCGATCTTCGGTCACAGTGGCCTCTATCGCGGCTGGAGACTCATGTGGGTGCAGCCCGGTGACCGCGTCGCCGCCTATGACCCGCACGGAAAAATACGTTGGGTTTTCAAGCCACTGGGAGTGCAGGCCGCTGATTACCAGGGGTACCGACCAGACTCCTGGGCCTTCACCTCCGGCGACCTCATCGTGCTCTGTCTGCCTGGACTGCTGCTGGCAGTGGATGGAATCCACATCGGCCCGGATGGCGGACCTCAGGTGCTCTGGCAGAAACTGGCAGAACCGGAAAGTCAGACCGAAGACCCCGATAACCCGGACCCTCGCGACTTTATCCCCCCGGAAAACCGCGTCGAATCCTTCGCCTGGAATCCCGGTGGTCACTTCCCGGTCGGACCTGTGTCGGCGTTTGGAGTCCCCGTGATCAGCAATCGACGCCTGTCCATGCTGAACCCTCGAACGGGACAGCGACTCTGGGCCTGCGACAGCATTCCTCCCGATGCCCGACTGCTCACCGTCGGCAGCCGACTGCTCATCCTGTCCGAATCTGCCCGCACAATCGATGTACGCTCTCAGATCGATGGCGAACTGCTCGAAACAACCGGACTGCCGGACTGGTGGGCCGAAGCCAATGCCAATGTCGGCAGCTCGGTTGAGGATATCGAAGTGGAACCCGGCAGCGAGACGCTGTGGCGAGTCGATGTGCAGGATCACTGCTGCATCCTGTTTCGACTGACCGCCGGCTCCGCAGTCCTTGAATCCCGCGATCTGCTGCGGAATCAGCCGGTCTGGTCCCTGCCACTGCCCCAGCGCACCGTCTTCAGCAATCCTCAGGATGGAATCATTGCGGTGCTGTGCGAGGGCCAGCGACTGCTGCTGGTCCGCTGCGATACCGGCCGAATCCTCACCGATCTGCAGGTGCAGCCAATTCCACGACCACGACAGCTGCACCTGCAGCAGGCCCAGGGAAAACTCCTCGTCCTCCCGGAAGCCCGCTCCGAAGAAGATCCCTCCATGGACTTCTTCAATCCGCTGATCGATGCAGTCCATGTGCACGGTGCCATCTGGGCAATCGACCAGCAGTCCCTGCAGCTGGCATGGCAGCAACCCGTCACACATCGACAGGTCCGCGGACTCACCAGCACACAGGCCAGACCACTGCTGTCCACCAGCCCGCTGCTGGTTCTGCTGTCACGCAATCGCACACCAAAACCCGGCGGTGGTTTCTCCGTGCCCGTAGGCGCACAGGTGCTGGATGTACAAACCGGACGACTGCTTTACGAAGATGACAGCACCGGACTGACACAAAATGAACTCTGGCTCAGCCCCAACCCGGAAAATAACCGGATCTGCCTCAGCTTCGACCGACGCATCGTCATCTTCCAGTGGAAACAGGAGCCGCCGGCGCCCGGAACAGATCAGTGAGCAGTCGTCGTCCGGACAAACTCAGCGACAGCCAGTGCAAGCCGCCACACCCCTCAGACAGCACCACCATCTCAGACAGACAACTGACGGTCCGCACCAGGCACCGTCATATGTGCAGGCTCTCACACCCGCGGACTACCGTCCGCGACCGCCTGACCACTGTCTGTTTCCCTGCGCAGCTACGCGTCAGACCAACGGCCTGCAGGCCACCGATGCGGCCGAGCCATTACTGACCCGGCACACCGTCACCATCTCAGCCAAACAGCTGAGCAATCGGTGTCCCATGGTCCGTAATCGGAACCGGACGATCTCCGTCGTACAGCTCCTTCGCCGGATCAATACCCATCGCTGCAAAAATCGTGGCATGCAGATCCGGCACACTCACCGGCTGCTCAACCACTCGACGACTGAATTCGTCTGTCAGACCGATCACCTGACCAGTCTTCAGGCCGCCACCAAATATTGGCACACTGAACGCAGCACCCTGATGGCCGCGTCCGCCACCACCGTCAAACTCCGGAGGACGACCGAATTCCGTTGCCACAACCACCAGTGTCGAATCCAGCAGACTGCGCGATTCCAGATCGTCAATCAGCGCCGACAGCGCTTTATCCAGCTCCTGAATCAGCACATGCTGATTCAGTTGACCGTCATTATGAGTATCCCAGCCGGTGCCATTGATGAAGTTCAGATTGAAGGCCACTTCCACAAATTTCACACCGTTTTGCACCAGTCGCCGAGCCAGCAGGCAACGCTGCCCGAATTCACTGCCATAGGCCGCTCTGAGATCCGCGGATTCCTGCTGCAGATCAAACACTGACGCAAACTGCGGGCCAGCCAGCACCTCACCCTGAATGCCCGCATCAACGTAGTCTTCAACGTCCCGAAAGCCACTGTAACGAGCTCGAAAGCTGTCTCGCATGCCCTGCAGCAAACGCTGCCTGCGACTCAGTCGCGCTGCCGTCACATCCAGGGGACGACGCAATCCCGCCGGACCACTGGCCGTGTCAATCAGATAAATGTAGTTGTGCTTCGCCCCCAGAAAACCGGAACCCCTCGTGGCACTCGGATAACCCATCACAACATACGACGGAACTTTGCTTTGAGCATCGCCGAGCTCATGCGAGACGATCGAACCGATCGATGGGTAAATCGTGGTCCCCGTCGGCGGTCGGCCGATATGCATGCGATTCACCGCCGCAGCATGCTCGTCAATCACATCATGACTGACCGATCGAATGATGCAGCCGCGATCCAGACGCGCTGCCATCGCCGGCAAATGACAACACACCTGCACATCGCGGATTGCCGTCGGAATGGATGAGTAGGCCGAACCCGGCTTCCGCGCTCCCTGCGTCGGATCACCTAAACCCTTGGGATCCCACGTGTCAATCTGTGCCGCACCGCCACCCAGCCAGATAAAGATGCAGGAAGTGGCTTTCCCGCGAGGCCTCACGGCAGCCAGGCCTGCCCTGGAATACGCCGCACCTGCCGCGAATGAGGCTGATGTCAGAACCGATCGACGCGAGACACTGGCAGCCATGGCAGACACGTCCTTCACCAACAAAAACCGCAGCAGATCCCGGCAAACTGTCGCCACATGCGTGCAGGACCCTGCGAAGATGATAGAACAGCGGGCCGGCATTTGATATACGCCTCACTACTGCCGACATGCATTTTTCAGTCAAACCGGTTCGCCGGAACGGAGTTTTCGCAATGCAGTGGATCGACCGCACCCGCATGGCCTCACAGGTGCTTGCCGGAACCTTCCTCAACCTCGGATCCTCAGCCGCCGTCGAAATCGCCGCTGGTACCGGTTTCGACTGGGTTTTGCTGGACTGCGAACACGGTTCAGGATCCTGGGGCGACCTGCGGGCACAGCTGCTGGCTGTTCGAGGAACCCCGGCTGCTCCGATCGTCCGAATTCGCTCACTGAATGCCGATGACGTCAAATTTGTGCTCGACAGCGGTGCCGCAGGCATCATGTTTCCCTACGTCGCCGATGCCGGCGAAGCCGCAAAAGCCGTGAGCCTCATGAAGTATCCGCCGCAGGGAGTCCGCGGCGTGGCACAGGTCATCCGAGCCACCGACTACGGACGCAACTGGCAGTCCTACCTCCAGCAGGCAAACGAAAAAACACTTGTGATCGTGCAGATTGAAACACCTCAGGCCGCTGCACAGGCCGACGCCATCGCGGCGGTGCCCGGAGTCGACGTGCTGTTCGTCGGGCCCATGGACCTGTCCGTCAACATGGGACACCCCGGAGACTTCTCGCAGCCCGCTTTCATTCAAAACCTGCAAGCTGTCGTGCAGGCCTGCGAAAAATACGGAAAAACCGCCGGAATTCTCAGCCGGCCCGAACTTGTGGAGCAGCACAAAGCACTCGGATTTCGCTTCATCGCACTGGGGTCAGACTCCGCAGCTGTCGCCGCCGCAATGACTCAGAATCTCGCCGCACTGCGACGACAGGGACCGGTCGCAAACTCCTGAGCTCCCACAAACTCTCGCGGCTTTTCCCAAACAGCCCCGCCCGCGAGAAAATCCGAAGAAACCCCGCCAAAGATCCCGAAAATCCTGTTTTTTCCTATCAAACCGGCCGTTCTCCCACTGACTTACGCCAGCAGTCTGGCACTGTTCAGCAAACCGAGCCGAGTCTCGGATTGACTTCAGAAACTCCGACGGTATGCTACGGGATTCTCCGGGTGTGAATTCCGCAGATTTTCAGAGGTTTTGGTTTTCCATGGGACGCACTGAACGACAAAGAGAAATCGCTCGCCGCCGCAAACGCAAGACTGGTCTGGCAAAGGTTCGCGAGCGTTTTGCTGCATCCAAAAACGAAGGCGAAAAAGCACAACTGCTCGCCAAGGCTCGTCGTATGAGCCCGTTTATCGAACTCGAATAGTTCGCAGCAATAACACGGTATTGCATGCAGGCAGCATCGTGAAAGTGATGCCTGCCTGTGCGTACCTGCAGGCGACAGCCTGAATCATACATCCTTCAGCAGACAGCAGCACCCGCGTCTTTTCGAAGCCGCGGGTGTTTTTTTGCGCTCACGCCGGCACAATCCCATTGGCTTCAGCTCCCCGATAACTGCCACTGCAAGATCATTTCGCAAAAATTTTCAGATCTCTTCCCTGCAGACTCGCCACAGCACCCGAAAACGCCATCTGTCGGCACTCCACACCAGCTGCACTCCACACGGACTGCCATCGCACCCCCCGGAAAACATGCGTTTTCTGCCTGATGAAAAGTCTGGTTTCGGCTGTTGGTGCAGTGCTGTCTGCGAGATCGGCAGCGAGTGCCGAAGCCCTCCAGGCCTGACAGATTCACCGAAAATATTCGGCCTGCCTTCGCTTCCATCGTATTGACGGTTCCGAATTGCCCCCGGTATCAACCACCCCCAATCGTCCCGTCATCGCGCAGGAATTCTGTGCGGAGGACGGGCAGGTGTATGAGGGTTGAGTCAGCAAACTTGTTGTGAAAGCGGATTTCACAGCACAAACTCAATGCAGATAACTGGGGTCATGGATCCGGACCACGGAAACGGTTCGGAGATCATGGATGATCGCAGGCGAGAGTGGAGAAGTCTCGCCGGAATTCCTGAAGGAGGATCTTAACTTGCACAAGGCCATCGGACTCATCACATGCGCTTCGGTGATGGCCGCGTCGCTGTACTTATTCAGCGGCGGCGATCCATCGCGAACGTTGTCGGCTCAGACCGAACCCGCAAAGGGCAGCGGTCGTCAGAGCACAGTGGCAAGACGTTTCCTTCAGGAAGCCCGAGCAGAGGCAGAAAAGGGCAACGTCACGGAAGCCCGTCGACGAGCTGAGACCGCAAAGTCTCTCTCGTCCGACTGGAGTGGTGTCGAAGAAACACCCGATCAGTTCCTCGCAGCCCTCGACGGTCAGGCTGCCCCAAAGTCGGCACAGACGTCCCTCGAAGACGACTGGTCCGATTCGGAAGCCCCGGCTGACTCCGACAGCAATTCGGCTGCCGAGCCGATTGCTGAAGAAGCGGACGAGGAAGCCGTCTCCAGTGCCGATATGCGTAAGCGTCGCGAAGCTCAGCGACTGGTGCGTGAAGCACGAGTCGCCATGAAGCAGGGCGATATGGCACTGGCTCGCTCGCGAGCGATGCAGGCCCGACAGCTCAAGGCCTCTTACGCTTTGTGGGATGACCGGCCTGAGCATGTGCTGGCCGACATCGATGCCCAGATGAAAACTGCGACATTCGTCGCTGATGCCGGCAAAAAGGCTCAGCAGGCGGTCAGTAAGAAGACCGATGCTGCCGCAGCCCGAGCAGAATCCATGCTGCAGAGTGCTCGCCGGGCCATGGATGCCGGCGAACTGGAAGAAGCTGAAGCCCTCGCTGCTGAAGCCGAATCGCTGAAGGTGGCCTTCGCTGCCTTCGAAGACAGCCCGGCCCTCATTCGTCGCGATATCCAGCGTCTGCAGGCCGCCGGAAAGTCTGCCGAGGAAACTTTCGCAGCGGACGCGTCAGCTGCAAAGTCCGAGGCTGACCGGGCCCGCCAGCTGCTTCGCGAATCCCGTACAGCCGCCGCTCGCGGTGACGCCGCCAGTGCAAAGGCCAAAGCTGCCGCCGCCGCAGAAATGGACGTCGCATGGAACCTGACGGATGACCGTCCGGAACTGGCCGCCGAGGAAGCCGAGTTTGTCGCCGCACGATCCGACAGCAGCAGTCGTGTTGCTGCCAACGGCACAAAAACTCGGACTCCAAAGGTGAATAACGCCGGATTCGACGAAACCGACATGAGCACAATCTCGCCGGAAGGCCGATCCGCCGGACAGGCCTACCGTCAGGGAATCGCCATGCTCCGCAGCGGCGATCGTGATGGGGCTCGCAGTGCGTTCCAGGCCGCCTGGAAAAATGCCGGTGAACTGAGCTCGACCGAACGTCGTCAGCTGCAGGAGTTCCTCCAGGACCTCGCATCACCCAAAGCCGTGCGACTGGCATCCAGCCAGGAACCTGCTGAAGATACTGATGCTCCGGCTGATGGCGACGTAACACCGCTGTTTCCTGATGAACCGGCCGCCGGCTCGCCAGGACCACCGGACGCCCTGACCTCCGCTGCTGATAAGTCAGACGTTCAATATGATCGCCTGCGAACTGAAGTCATGAACAGCGTGTTCCGCGCTGAAAAGATGAAGACCACCAATCCGGATGAAGCTCTGCAGATTCTGGACAACACGCTGGCCACCATCGAAGCGACTCCGCTCAGCAAGGAATCCCTGGAAACTCTGGCCGGCTACGTTCGACGCAGCCACGCCTCCATCAGCGCATGGCGCGATCAGCAGGCTCCAAACCTCGCTCGCGAAGACAAAAATCGCAACATCATGGAAGCCATCCAGCTTGAAACGGAAGCAAAAATCCGCATCGAACAGGAATTCGCGGATCTTGTGGAAGATTTCAATCTGAAGATGAAGGAACGCCGCTACGCTGAAGCGGAACTCATCGCCCGCAAGGCCAAGGACCTCAATCCTGACCTGCCGCAGGCGACAATCATGGTCGAAAAGGCCAAACTGCAGAAGCAGATCGCCTTCAATGAAGATGTGAAGGAACGCAAGGCCGACAGCTTCCTGCAGAGCCTGAATGATGTTGAAGAAGCCATGATCGCTCCGGGACGGGACTACAACATGCCCGACGCCCGCAGCTGGGGTGAACTGACGAAACGTCGCGAACGACTCGGACGCGTTGACAGCCGTGAACGCACCGAAAGCGAACTGAAAATCGAAAAAAGCCTCGGCGATAAAGTGTCCCTGCACTACAAGGACACGCCACTCACCGAAGTTGTTCGACAGATCGCACTCGATCACGGCATCAATATCACCATGAAGACTCGTGAGATTGAGTCCGAAGGGCTGTCAGTCACGCAGATGGTCAGCATCGACGTGGATGGTATCACCCTCCGCAGTGCCCTCAATCTGCTGCTCGATCAGGCCGGTGGACTGGTGTACTCAATCGAAAACGAAACTCTGATGATCACCAATCGTCTGGAGCAGGACACGAAGTACCTCAATGTCGCCTACAACGTGGCTGACCTCGTCGTACCGGTCGGAATTCGCAACCCAGCCAATGTCGGACAGTACGGCAACTCAGTGCCCGGAAGTGAACGAGCTCCGAGTGCCAGCGGAAATGGGTTCTATCAGGTCAACGACGATCTCGCCGTCTCCATCGGTGGCAATGGTCGACCGTCAGCCAACGGGACCGGATCCGGCAGCAACACCGTCAGCAATGCCGACTTCTCCGGACTGGTCAACCTGATCACCACCACCGTCGAACCAGGAACCTGGGACGTCGATGGCGGACAGGGAACAATCGGTCAGGAAGAAAACACACTGTCTCTGGTGATTCGCCAGACCTCCGCTGTTCACGAACAGATCGCCGATCTGCTCACACAGCTCCGCAAACTGCAGGACCTGCAGGTGACCGTCGAAGTGCGGTTCATCAGCGTCTCCGATAACTTCTTCGAACGAATCGGCGTCGACTTCGACATGAACCTGAATGATACGCTCGGCGATCCTCCGGGAGTTCCCGCCTTCGGATCACGCCAGCTGCAGTTCCCCGGCGGTGCCGGTCAGAACGGTGGTGGTGGTGGTGGTCAGCAGGGTGGTGACCTTCGAGGTAACCAGCAGGGCCAGGGTGGTGGCGGGCAGCAGGGACAGCAGAATCAGGGTGGTGGTCAGCAACTGTTCGACCCGATCAACCGAGTCAACTCGCCTCGTGATGACTTCCGTGGTACGGTTGTCGGGATGAGCGGTCCGAACCAGTTCACACAGGACTATGACATCCAGTTCCGTCAGGGTTCCTTCGAAATCGGCGTACCCGACTTCGGTGGATTCCAGCCAAATGCCGGTATCCAGGTCGGTATGGCCATCCTCAGCGACATCGAAGCCTTCTTCTTCATCCAGGCTGCTCAGGGCGACTCTCGCTCAAACATCCTGTTTGCTCCGAAGGTCACGATGTACAACGGTCAGTTCGCATCAATCACCGACCAGACACAGCGCTATCTGGTCATTGGACAGATCCCGAACCTCGCACCGGGTGCCGTCGGCTTCCAGCCAATCGTCGCTCCGTTCCCGGACGGTATCAGCCTGACCGTGTCAGGTGTGGTGTCTGCTGACCGTCGCTATGTGCGACTGTCCATGTCTCCGTTCTTCAGCCAGATCATCGACGTCCAGACCTTCACCAATGTCAACGCCGGCGGTGCCGGTGGTCTCGGCGGTGGCGGTGGTGGCTTCGGTGGCGGTGGCGGCTTCGGTGGTGGTGGCGGCGGTGCCGGTGGCGGCTTCGGCGGTATCGGCGGTATCGGCGGCGGCTTCGGCGGTGGCGGTGGTGGCGGCTTCGGAGGAGGTGGTGGTGGTGGCCAGGGTGGCCAGCAGGGTCAGCAGGGTGGTGGCCAGTCCGGCACACTCCAGCTGCCTGTGATCTCCACAATCTCTGTCAGCACCGTCGTCAGCGTTCCGGACGGAGGTACCGTTCTGCTGGGTGGTATCAAGCGTCTGCGTGAAGGCCGCAACATGGCCGGTGTTCCGATTCTCAACAAGATCCCTTACATCAGCCGTCTCTTCAAGAACAGCGGTGTGGGACGTGAAACGGAAAGCATCATGCTGATGGTGACTCCTCGCATCATCATCCAGGAAGAAGAAGAGGAGATTATCAACGGAACTGCGGCAGAATAGCATTCGCGGCAGCCAGGCCGGCCTGCAGGAAACTGCAGGCCGCCAGCCTCCGCAGGTGCGGTCTGCGAAGGAAGGTTGTGGCCTGAGCCGCTGAGGATGTGTTCTCTGCAGCGAAGCAGTTTCGGGGTCTGAGCCGTCGCGAAGTGCGGGTTTCGCGGCGGCTCTTCTCTTGCGCTCTGTGTCCGGTTAGCATACCGGATCACTCCCTGCCCACTCCTGCCAGGCCCGCCCAAATGAAACGCGTCGGCATCATCGCTCTGCTGCACGAAAGCAATACGTTCCTGCACGAGCCCACAACGCTCGCACACTTCCAGGCCAATCTGCTGGTGACCGGCGAACACGTCCTGCAGGCGTTTCGCGGCACGCCACATGAAGTCGGTGGCTTCCTCCAGGCCCTTGAAGAAGACAGCCATACGCAGCCAGTCGGCATCTTCGCCGCCCGCGCCATGCCCTACGGCACCATCACACACGACTGCTGGACACAGCTGATGCAGCTGCTCATCAGCAGCCTGCAGCAGGCCGGACCACTCGATGGACTGCTCGTCGCACCGCATGGTGCCACCGTCGCCGAAAATGCAGCCGACGCAGATGGCCACTGGCTGCAGCTGGTCCGGCAGCACGTCGGACCGGATTTGCCCATCATCGGCACACTGGACCTGCATGCCAATGTCTCGACACAGATGGCCGAAAACTGCGACGCACTCTTCGGCTATCGCACCAATCCACACCTCGATCAGCTGGACCGCGGACTGGAAGCCGGACGCTGCCTGCTGCATACCCTGAAAACCGGCATCCGACCAGCCATGAAGCTGCTGCAGCTGCCCATGTGCATCAATATTGAACGACAGGCCACCGCAGAAACGCAGGGGCAACTGCTCTGGCAGGAAGCCGACAGGCTCCAGTCGCAGCCCGGCATGCTCAGTGTCTCATGCCTCTACGGCTTCCCCTACTCCGACGTGCAGGAAATGGGAGCCTCGGTGATTGCTGTCGCACAACAGGATCACGCTCTCGCACTGCACACAGCCAGCGAAATGGCCAGCTTCTGGTGGAAGCACCGCTCCGAATTCCTCGGCAAACTTGTCAGCGTGGAATCCGGAATCACCCTCGCACAAAACGCTCGGCAACAGGATCCAACGAAACCCGTCGGACTGCTGGAAATGGGTGATAACGTCGGCGGAGGAAGTCCGGGCGATGGCACATGGATCGCCCACGGCTGGCTGCAATTCGCAAATGGACCATGCCTTGCTGTGCTCGCCGATCCCGAAGCTGTCCGACTGGCCGTCGCGGCCGGAATCGGTGCCAGACTGCAGATGAATGTCGGAGGCCGCATCGACCCCCGGCGACACGGTCCACCACTCAGAGATCACTGGACCGTCATCAACATCACCGACGGCCGATTTTCCGAATCCGAACCACGCCACGGAGGCTATTCAAAGTTCAATCAGGGCACCACTGCCGTGCTGCAGGGAGACTCCGGACTGACAGTCGTCGCCACCACACTGCGAGTCGCCCCGCTCAGCCTGCAGCAGATCCTGTCTCAAAACCTCCGGCCCGCCGACTTTTCCGCCATCATACTCAAGGGTGTTCACGCACCCGTCGCCGCCTACGCGCCCGCCTGCAGCCAGTTGATCCGAATCAATACCACCGGCGTCACCACTGCCGACCTGACTGAATTGTTATTCCAGCAGCGACGAAGGCCACTTTTTCCCTGGGAAAACCCAACCGACTGGCAGGCCTCATCATGAACTCTGCAACTCCGCCGGTTCCGCAGACCGAACAGCAGCCAACAAAAATTCGCTGGCTGATGATTCTGCTGGCCACACTCACTGCCGTATTGCTGTATCTTGACCGGGTCTGCATCAGTACCGCCGGAGAAACTGTCGCAAAAAATCTGGGGATCTCCAAAGCGGAACTGGATAATGTCCTCGGAGCCTTCTTCCTGACCTACGCACTGGGACAGTTGCCCGCTGGCTGGCTGGGTGATCGCTGGGGCGCCCGCTGGACCCTCGGAATCTACATCTTTCTTTGGTCGCTCGCCACCGCGCTGCTTGCCTTCGCCCGCACACTCTCCGCCCTGCTGATCCTGCGACTGGCCTGCGGGCTGTTCGAAGCCGGCGCGTATCCACTGGCTGCCAGCATCGTACGTCGCTGGGTCCCTGCACCCTGGCGCGGTACAGCCAGCGCAGTCATCGCCGTCGGAGGACGATTGGGCGGAGCCGTCGCGCCTGTCCTGACCATTCAACTCATGCTCGCCTGGACCCACGGCAGCCAATGGTGGTCCATTCCCAACGATGCCACAGCCGATCTCAACAGCTGGCGACCGGTCATGGGGCTGTACGGACTGGCTGGAATCGCAGGCGCCGGAATCTTCATTCTGCTGTTTCGCGACTGGCCACATCTGCACCCTGCCGTCAACACCGCTGAACTCAGACTCATCCGCGGCAGCGAACCAGTCAGTGCCGGGAGTTCTCAGGGATCCTCCGAATGGCCACCCATCCTCGCCATGATCTGCTCATTCCCGATGTGGATGAACTGCGCTGTCCAGTTCTCCGCCAATCTCGGCTGGGGCTTCCTCGTTACCAAGTTCCCCCAGTTCCTCAAAGACACATTCCAAAGCAGCCAGCAGCAGCAGGGCTGGATGCAAAGCCTGCCACTGGCCGCCGGCATCATCGGACTGTTTCTGGGAGGCCTGTTTACTGACGCTCTGACGCGATCCTGCGGACCACGCTGGGGACGCTCGCTCGCCATGTCCGGCTCACGCCTGCTCGTCTTCGTCGCGCTGGCCGCCGTCCCATTCGCCGGATCCGCATGGACAGCCACACTGCTGCTGGCTGTCGTCGGACTGGCTACAGATCTCGGTACACCCGCTGTTTGGGCCTTCGGACAGGATGTCGGAGGACGATTCGTCGGTTCAGCCGTCGGCTGGGCCAACATGTGGGGCAACTTCGGAGTCGCAGTATCACCGGCCTTTTTCGGCTGGATTGTTGGAGCCTCCACTTCAGGCACTGACTGGAGCCTCGCCTTCCAGGCCTGCGCGGCAGTCAATCTGCTCGCCGCCGTCGCAGCTCTCGGTGTCAACGCCTCCAAACCCCTGGTACCCAGTCACCAGACATACTCAGGAAATCGAGGCTCGTGAGCATTCGGAGGTGCCACGTACCATGACGGCGCGTTGTAAAGACGCGACTGCCTCGGCACCTGATATCGGCCAACAGGAGCCGCAGAGTGTGTCGCCTGCATGATCTCCGGTTGCGGACGATGTGGCCGAACCGCCGCCGCATGCGGTACAGGTGGTGGCGGTGTCATGGGACCACCAGAGCCGAAATTCCCATCAGGAATCGGTGGCGGCGGTGTCAC
>Ga0209985_10001624_pt1 | contig 21548 bp, 15 predicted proteins | sample NOAtaG_FD_187305 | JGI IMG/M metagenome (GOLD analysis project Ga0209985, IMG submission 187305) | Freshwater lake microbial communities from Lake Erie, under a cyanobacterial bloom - NOAA_Erie_Diel6S_1000h metaG (SPAdes) (version 2) | ecosystem: Environmental > Aquatic > Freshwater > Lake ...
ATGCTCTCTTCCTGGATCTTGCCCCGCTGGTAGCCGGTCTCCATGGCACCCAACACACCGCCGCGCTCAGCGATGCGCTCAAACTCCGACAGCACCGCTTCTTCCACCAGCTCGGTCAACTCGTCGATGATGAAGGCCCCCTGGTTGGGGTTCTCGTTACGCGCCAGCCCCCACTCCCGGTTGATGATGAGCTGGATCGCCATGGCGCGGCGCACACTCTCCTCAGTAGGCGTGGTGATGGCCTCGTCGTAGGCGTTGGTGTGCAGTGAGTTGCAGTTGTCGTAGACGGCGATCAGCGCCTGCAGCGTGGTGCGGATGTCGTTGAAGGCGATTTCCTGCGCGTGCAGGCTGCGTCCGCTGGTCTGTACGTGGTACTTCAGCTTTTGTGAACGGTCGTTCGCGCCGTAACGGTCGCGCATGGCCGTGGCCCAGATGCGACGGGCTACGCGCCCCAGGACCGTGTACTCCGGATCCATGCCGTTGCTGAAGAAGAAGCTCAAGTTAGGGGCGAAATCATCGATGTGCATGCCCCGCGCGAGATAAGCCTCTACGAAGGTGAAGCCGTTGGACAGCGTGAAAGCCAGTTGGCTGATGGGGTTGGCCCCGGCCTCGGCGATGTGATAACCCGAGATGGACACCGAGTAGAAGTTGCGCACGTCGTGCTGCACAAACCACTCGGCGATGTCGCCCATCACCTTGAGGCTGAACTCGGTGGAGAAGATGCAGGTGTTCTGACCTTGGTCCTCCTTGAGGATGTCCGCCTGCACCGTGCCGCGCACGTTGGACAGCGTCCAGCTGCGGATCTTGGCGATTTCGTCGCCCGTGGGGTCTCGCCCGTTGTCCTGGCGGAACTTGTCCAGGTTCTGGTCGATGGCCGTGTTCATGAACATGGCCAAGATCGCCGGCGCAGGGCCGTTGATGGTCATGCTGACCGATGTGCTCGGGCTGGTGAGGTCGAACCCGGAATAAAGGACCTTCATGTCCTCCAGCGTGGCGATGGACACCCCTGAGTTGCCCACCTTGCCATAGATGTCGGGGCGCGGATCGGGGTCGCTGCCGTAAAGGGTGACCGAATCGAAGGCCGTGGACAGGCGCTTGGCCGGCATGCCTTCAGACAGCAGCTTGAAGCGCCGGTTGGTGCGGAACGCGTCACCCTCCCCGGCGAACATGCGCGTGGGGTCCTCGTTCTCGCGCTTGAAGGCGAAGGTGCCTGCCGTGTAAGGGAAGGAGCCGGGCACGTTCTCCAGCATGAGCCACTTCAGCGTCTCGCCGTCGCAGCCGTACTGTGGCAACGCCACCTTGCGGATCTTGGTGCCGGACAGGGACACGTGCGTCAAGCGGGTGCGGATCTCCTTGTCGCGGATCTTCACGACGTACTCGTCGCCTGCGTAGGCTTTCTGCATGTCGGGCCATTGCGCCAGCAGCTTGCGGGCTTGCGGCTCCAGACTCGCCTCGCGCTGCGCGGCCAGGTCCAGCACGGCTTCGACAGCCCGTTGCCGCCCAGGCTTGTCCACTTGCAGCATGGAGGCGGTGGCCTTGAGCTGCTGCACCTCGCGCGCCAGTTGCGACTGCGCCAGTGCACGCCGCTTGTAGCCGCGCACCGTCTCGGCGATGTCCGCCAGATAACGGATGCGCCCGCCGGGCACGATGGGGGTCTGATGCGTGCTGTGGCGGGTGTTGACGACCGGCAGTCGGCCCTGCGTGACCGGCAGCCCCACAGCCGCCAGACGCGGCCTCAAGGCCTGGTACAGCGCTGTGACACCGTCATCGTTGAAGCGGCTGGCCATGGTGCCGAACACCGGCATCTCCTCGGTGGGCACGGTCCAGGCTTCGCGGTTGCGCTGGACCTGCTTGGCCACATCTCGCAGGGCATCGGCCGCACCCTTGCGGTCGAACTTGTTGATCGCCACGAACTCGGCAAAGTCCAGCATGTCGATCTTCTCGAGCTGGCTGGCTGCGCCGAACTCGGGCGTCATGACGTACATCGGCACATCCACCAGCGGCACGATGGCGGCGTCACCCTGGCCGATGCCGGAGGTCTCCACGATGATGAGATCAAAGCCCGCGGCCTTGCAGGCGTCGATCACGTCCGGCAGGGCCTGACTGATCTCGCTGCCGAAGTCTCGGGTGGCCAGGCTGCGCATGAACACGCGTGGCCCTGATTGCCAGGGGCCGATGGCATTCATGCGGATGCGGTCGCCCAGCAACGCGCCACCGCTCTTGCGCCGTGAGGGGTCGATGGAGATGACCGCCAGGCGCAGGTTGTCCTGCTGGTCCAGCCGCAGGCGGCGGATCAATTCATCCGTCAGGCTGGACTTGCCCGCACCGCCCGTCCCCGTGATGCCCACCACCGGGATGCGCGTGCCGGCCGCCGCTTCCTTCAACTGCGCTTTTAGGTCGGCGCTGGCCCGCCCGTTTTCCAGCGCCGTGATGGCCTGGGCCAGGGCCCGCCAGGCGGCGTCAGAGTGGCCTTGCACGGCAGCAGCCGTCTGGGGTGCGCGCGGCGTCAGGTCGACGTCACAGCGCATCAGCATCTCGCCGATCATCCCCTGCAGGCCCATGCGCTGGCCGTCCTCGGGGCTGTAGATGCGGCTGACCCCATAGCCTTGCAGTTCACGGATCTCGGCTGGGACGATGACGCCACCGCCACCGCCAAACACCTGGATGTGCTCGCCGCCGCGCTGGCGCAGCAAGTCCACCATGTACTTGAAGTACTCGACGTGGCCGCCTTGGTAGCTGCTGATGGCAATGCCCTGCACGTCTTCTTGCAATGCCGCCGTGACCACCTCGTCGACCGAGCGGTTGTGGCCCAGGTGGATGACCTCGGCCCCCATGCCCTGCAGGATGCGGCGCATGATGTTGATGGCAGCGTCGTGCCCGTCAAACAGGCTGGCCGCGGTCACGAAGCGCACCTTGTGCGCAGGGCGGTACTCGGCCAGGGCCTTGAATTCAGCGGAGAGGTCGGTCATGGTGCTGGAAGCCGTAAGCGGACGGGGGGCTGTCGGAAGACGGCCCGGCTTGCATTGACGTTAACGTCAATCGAATCATGCCACCGCCAGCCTGTGCCTGCGCTGACGCTGAACCATGCCGGCATGGTTTATCCGTAGCCCACGGCCCTCACCAGCAGGGCCGTCCTGCCCTAGGATGGCGCCCGCACAGTGCAAGCCCGTCTGGTGGAGCCCACAACGTGACCTTTCTGACCATCGATATCGGCAACACGCGCCTGAAGTGGGCCCTGTTCGAGGCGGCCCAACCAGGGTCGCGCATGCTGACGCATGGCGCCGTGTTTCTGGAGCACATTGACCAGCTGGCCGAGCAGGAGTGGGCACGCCTGGCCGCACCCGTGCTGATGCTGGGTTGCAACGTGGCTGGTGATGCGGTACGCCGCCGCGTGGAGGAGCAACTGGAGCTGTGGGATGTATCGCCGCGTTGGGTGGTGCCGGGCACGAATGCCGGCGGAGTGACCAACGGGTACGACTACCCCAGCCGCCTGGGCGCCGACCGCTTTGTGGCGCAGGTGGGGGCGCGGCACCGTGCCCTGCAGGAGCCCACCCCGCGCCCGGTGGTGGTGGTGATGATCGGCACCGCGGTCACGGTGGATGCGCTGGATGACACAGGGCGGTTCCTGGGGGGCTTGATCGTCCCGGGCCACGGCATCATGCTGCGCGCTCTGGAGGGCGGCACGGCCGGGCTGCGTGTGCCCACGGGCGAGGTGGTGCCCTTTCCCACCAACACCAGCGACGCGCTGACCAGCGGCGGCACCTACGCCATCACGGGCGCGATCGAGCGCATCTGGCGCCACCTGCGCGACCGTTGCGCGACGCCCCCCCGCATCTTCATGACCGGGGGCGCCGGCTGGAAGGTGTCACCGCACCTGGACCTGGGCCACGAGCTGGTGGACTCTCTGATCTTTGACGGCCTGCAGGTGCTGCAGACCGAGCGGCTGGTGGCCGAGCGCCACCTGACGCGCTGAGGCTCGTTTTCAGAGCACGAAGCGGGACAGGTCCTCGTTGCGCGAGAGCGCGCCCAGGCGCTCTTCCACTTGGGCCGCGTCGATGGATACGAGCTGCCCCTGGCGCTGAGGTGCATCGAAGCTGATGTCGTCCAGCAGGTGCTCGAGCACGGTGGCCAGGCGCCGGGCGCCGATGTTCTCGGTGCGCTCGTTGACCTCGAAAGCGATCTGCGCCAGGCGGCGGACGGCCTCGGGCGTGACCTCCAGCGTGACGCCCTCGGTGGCCAACAGCGCCTGGTACTGGCGGATCAGGTTGGCGTGGGTGCTGGTCAGGATGGCTTCGAAGTCTTCCACCGCCAGGGACGACAGCTCCACGCGGATGGGGAAACGCCCCTGCAGCTCGGGGATCAGGTCGCTCGGCTTGGCCAGGTGAAAAGCCCCTGAAGCGATGAAGAGGATGTGATCGGTCTTGACGATGCCGTACTTGGTGTGGACCGAGGTGCCTTCCACCAGCGGCAGCAAGTCACGCTGCACGCCTTGGCGGCTCACATCAGCGCCCCCATGCTCGGCACGCGAGGCCACCTTGTCGATCTCATCGATGAAGACGATGCCGTTGGCCTCGGCGTGGGCCAGCGCACTGGCGCGGATCTCGTCGTCGTTGACCAGGCGACCAGCCTCCTCGTCCACCAGCATCTTCAGGGCGTCGCGGACTTTCATCGTGCGGGTGCTGCGCTGGCCTTGGCCGAGCTGCGAGAACAGACCCTTGAGCTGCTCCGCCATCTCTTCCATGCCCTGCGGCCCCATGATCTCCAGGGCGGGCTTGGGTTGCGCCACGTCGATTTCGATGTCCTTGTCGTCCAGCGAGCCCTCGCGCAGCCGCTTGCGCATGATCTGCCGGGCGGTGCTGTCCTTGGGGGCGGCGCTGCCCAGGTCGGACCTGGGAGGGGGCACCAGCACATCGAGCACGCGGTCTTCGGCGGCGTCCTCGGCCTGGCTGCGCTTCAAGCGCACCTGGCGCTCGCGCTCTTGCTTGATGGCCACTTCCACCAGGTCGCGCACGATGGTGTCCACGTCCTTGCCCACGTAGCCCACCTCGGTGAACTTGGTGGCCTCCACCTTGATGAAGGGTGCATCGGCCAGCCGCGCCAGACGGCGGGCGATCTCGGTCTTGCCCACGCCTGTGGGGCCGATCATCAGGATGTTCTTGGGCGTGATCTCGCCGCGCAGCTTCTCGTCGACCTGCTGGCGCCGCCAACGGTTGCGCAAGGCGATCGCAACCGCTCGCTTGGCAGCCTGCTGGCCCACGATGTGGCGGTCCAGCTCCGAGACGATCTCGCGCGGGGTCATGGCCGGGGTGCTCGACATCGGGGGCGTCACTCCAGCACCTCGATGGTGTGCTGCTGGTTGGTGTAGATGCACAGGTCGCCGGCAATGCCCAGGGCCTTGCTCACCACGGCGGCGGGCGTCATGTCGGTGTGTTCCACCAGGGCGAGGGCGGCGGCCTGGGCGTAGGCGCCGCCCGAGCCAATGGCCACGATGCCGCGCTCGGGCTCCAGCACATCGCCATTGCCGGTGATGATGAGCGAGGTCTCGCGGTCGGCCACCGCGAGCATGGCTTCCAGCCGGCGCAACACGCGGTCGGTACGCCAGTCTTTGGTGAGTTCCACGGCGGCACGCACCAGATGCCCTTGGTGCTTCTCCAGCTTGGCCTCGAAGCGCTCAAACAGCGTGAAAGCGTCGGCCGTGGCGCCGGCAAAACCTGCCAAGACCTGCTCGCGGTGCAGCCGGCGCACCTTGCGGGCGGTGGCCTTGACCACGATGTTGCCCAGCGTGACCTGGCCGTCGCCCCCCATGGCCACGCTGCGGCCCCGCCGCACGCTGAGGATGGTGGTGCCGTGGAACGATTCGCTCACAAAGACCTCAATTCAATCGGAGCCTGGTCGTCCAGGCCCATGGCGCAGAAGAAGAGTGCCACGAGGCGGTGCACCTGGGTGAAGCGCACCAGGCGCCCCTCGGCGCGGCGCGCAGCCACCCAGTTCAGCAACTCGCCGGCGGCCATGAGGTCCACCCGGATGAGGCGGTCGCAGGCCACGGTCACGGTCTGCGCGTCGCCCAGCTCCGACAAGGCCTGGGACATGGTGGCGCTCACGTCCCCTGCCAGCTGCCCGGCCAACTCAACGGTCACGCTCGTGTTCGCGCCCAGTTCGTCGGGGAGGGTGGAGACTGCGAAGTCCGGGCCCTTGGAGGACAGTTGGTCCAGGTGGTTGTCCTCAGTGGAGACCACCGTAGACGCGGGCTGCCACTCCGGCGGCGTGGTGCCGTAGGTGGCGGCAAAGTCCTCGGCGGCCAGGTCGTAGGATGCTTGAACGCCCAGCAGACGCAGCGCTTCCAGACGCACCTGCCAGAACGCAGGGTCGGCCAGGTGGTCTCCCGGCGGTGCTGCAATCTCGAGCAGGTCGAACAGGGCGCCCACGCCCTGCCACTGCTGCGGCGTGGTGCTGCTGGCCCACTCCCTCAGCAGGTTCCGCAGCGCCTGTGCGCCCTGGGCGTCCAGCATTTGCAAGGGGCCCCAGTCGATGACAGGCTTGCCGACCGCGGTGTTCACGTGGGCACGCAGCGCGCCCACGGCGGCGGCGTCCAGGTGCACGGGGCAACGCCAGGGGTCCGCCTGGCCCGAGCCTGAACCGGTGGTTGGGCCGCCTGCCGCACTGGCAGCCCCGCCGCTTCGTGCCGCCGAGGATGCACCGCCGCCCACGGATCGACCCTCTATGTTCATGGCCAGCCTGGGAATCGAAACCCACGCGGGCGGCGTCTCGCCCAACTCCTTCACGAACTGGGCGCAGGTCCAGTCAAAGCGCTGCTGTTGGCCGATGGCTCGGTACAGGTCCAGCAGCGCGCGCCAGGTCGGCGCGTGACGTTGCCGTGCGCCGCCGGCTGTCACCAGGGACCGCAGCATCTTTTCGCAGCCGCCAAAGTCCGCATTGGCAAAGGCCATGGCGGCCTCGTCCAGATCCGGGTCGTGCGCGAGCTCGCTCTTTGCCAACTCCACCTCCAGCATCGGGTGCCAGTTGGAGGTGGCCTCGGGCTCGCTCGTTTTGGAGCCGGCTTGGGAGGCGGCGCGGCTGGGCGTGGGCAGTTCCGCAGGGTTGGGCAAGGTATAGAAGTCCAGATCCACCTTGGGAACGGTGACCTGCGAACCCAGCCGGCGCAATACGCCAGGCCGCGTGGGGTCGGTATTGGCCGCTTGCTGCGTGGTCTCGTGCAGACCGACGGTGGTGCGCCGCGCGCTGCCAGGCGGGCGGGCCGGCGGTGGCGGCGCAAGGGGCAGGGAGCGCGTGTTGACCACGGTGTCCTCGTAGGACATCTCGCGCTCGATGCCGTCGATGCGGCGCCGTACTTCGGCCGGGGGCAGCGCACCTCGTTCCGTGGGCTGGTAGCCGGAGGACTCAAAGCCCTCTTGGCGCTGCATCTCGTGGATCTGGTCGGCCGTCAGTCCTTCGCGGCGGATCTGGCGCAGCAGGTCCAGTTCCTGCCGGCGCACGAAGTCGTTGCGCCGCTTGCGCTCGATCATCACCTGCAGCTCAGAGCGGTCCTGCGCAGCGGGTGTTGATTCGGCAGGAGACGGCTCGAGCTCGCCCCACTCGGTGTTCGGGTTCGAGACGAACTTCACCACCTTCCGCAGGAAGCTGGAGTCCTTGCCGCGAGAGTCCGACATCGCTGGGGTTTGCAGTCGTGAGGGCGCGGGGAGCTTGGGGGGCGTGACGGGCTGGAAGTGTCTAAAGAGCTCGGTGTGGCCGCCTTTGGGAAGCCCTCCGGGCCCCCGATGGCCGTCAGTCCCCGAACATCTTCTGCTTCAACTCGCGCCGCTGCTGCGCTTCCAGCGACAGCGTGGCGGTGGTCCGGGCCAGCAGACGCGGCAGCCCGATGGGCTCGCCCGTCTCGTCGCAGAAGCCGTACTCACCCGTTTCCAGGCGGTTCAGCGCCTGGCTGATCTTCTTCAGCAGCTTGCGCTCGCGGTCGCGGGTGCGCAGCTCCAGCGCATGCTCTTCCTCGATCGTGGCGCGGTCGGCCGGGTCCGGCACGATGGTGGTGTCTTCGCGCAGGTGTTCGGTGGTTTCACCGGCGTTGGACAGCAGGTCGTCCTTCTGTGCCTGCAAGCGCACGCGGAAGAAATCGATCTGCTTCTCGTTCATGTATTCGGCCTCGGGCATGGCCAGGAGTTCGGCCTCGGTGAGGTCACGACCGGCCTTGGTCTTCCAGGCGTTGGCGAGCTTGGGGTCTGCCTTGGCGGCAGGTTTCACAGTGTTCATGGGCTCAGGGAGTGTTCGGGCCGCTGCTCGTGCGGGTCCGAATCGGTCAGCAAAGGTGTGCGTGGGCGGTGCCACAGGCGCTGCTACGGGCGGGGGCGCGGTCTTCTTGGCGCCACCCTTGGAAGCGGCGGGAGGTGTCGGGGAGGCGGTCTTGGAGGTCTGGGAAGCAGGTGCCCCGCCCTTGGCTGCCGCTGACTTGGCCGCGGGTGCGGGTGAAGGTGCGGTTGCAGGTGCGGGCTTGGCAGCGCCCGCCTTTGCGGTGGCGCCGACGGTTTTGGCGGCGGTCTTGGTAGCTGCGGGGCTGCTGGTCTTGGCGGGAGTCTTGCTCACGGGTCTCTCCTGACCTTGGTGCTCGCATCCGCCTTCGAGTGTGCGCCTCGGTCCCGTCAGGGGCTGGGGTGCACGCGCTCAAGCGGCAGATATCCGGGCGTCATGCTCGGGTTTTCGGGCGCGCGGATTGTGCCACCACCTATCGGGGCCTTCAGTGCCCCAGCTTGGCCGCCTGCGGGCGGCCATTTCGCAGGGGCGGGGCGGAGGGTCCGGTTGCGTTTGACAGGGTTCAAACCAGGCACTGCTCCAGCCCTTGCAGCAGCACATCTTTCGGCAGGTCGATGCCGATGAAGACCATCTTGCTCAGCTTCTTTTCGCCGGGTGCCCACTTCGGCCCCAGATCGCTGCCCATGAGTTGGTGCACGCCCTGGAAGACCACCTTGCGGTCGCTGCCCTTCATAAAGAGCACGCCCTTGTAGCGCAGCATCTTCGGGCCGTAAACCTGCACGATGGCGCCCAGGAAGTCTTCCAGTTTGGCCGGGTTGAAGGCGCGGTCGCTGCGGAACACAAAGGACTTGACGTCGTCGTCGTGGGCGTGGTGGTGCGGGTGATCGCAGTGCTCGTCGTGGACATGGTCGTGACCGTGGTGATCGTGGTGATCGTGGCCGTGGCCATGATGGTGGTCGTGCCCGTCATCGGCCTTGAGGAAGTCCGGGTCGATGTCGAGCTTGGCATTCAGGTTGAAGCCCTTCAGGTCAAAAACCTCGGCGATCGAGACCTCGCCGAAGTGCACCGCCTTCTGCGGCGCTCGCGGGTTCATGTGCTTCAGGCGGTGGATCAGCGCGTCCACCGTCTCCTTGGCTACCAGGTCGGTCTTGCTGATGAAGATCTGGTCGGCAAAGCCCACCTGGCGCCGCGCTTCCTGACGCGTGTCGAGTTGCGTGTCGGCGTGCTTGGCGTCTACCAGCGTGAGGATGGAGTCCAACAGGTAGCTGCCGGCCACCTCGTCGTCCATGAAGAAGGTCTGCGCCACGGGGCCGGGGTCGGCCACGCCAGTGGTTTCGATCACCACGCGGTCGAAGCTCAGCTCGCCCTTGCGGCGCTTCTCGGCCAGGTCGGCCAGGGTGGTGCGCAGGTCTTCCCGGATGGTGCAGCACACGCAGCCGTTGCTCATCTGGATGATCTGTTCCTCGGTGTTCACCGACAGGATGTCGTTGTCGATGTTCTCTTCGCCAAACTCGTTTTCGATCACGGCGATCTTCTGACCGTGGGCTTCGGTCAGCACCCGCTTGAGCAGCGTGGTCTTGCCGGCACCCAGAAAGCCGGTGAGGATGGTGACGGGAATGAGGGACATGGCGTTGTGTGCAGTCAAGTCTTGGGAGTGAGGGATCTGGGGGCGGCGCACTGTCGTTCAACCGTCACCGGCCGTCAAGGGGCATGGGGGTGAGGCCCTCAAAGTCGCTTGGCGGTGCGGTATTCTCCCGCCTGTCGTCACTTCCGGCACCGTCGTGTCAGAACCTCATTCCGGACGGTCCGCCCGCGCGTCGAACCCGCGTCCGGCGGACAAGCCCGCAGACAAGCGCAGCATCCTCGATCGCCTGGTGGAGTTCATCTCCCCCGGCCCCGACTCCAAAGACGAGTTGATCGAGTCCCTGGCCGACGCCGAAGACCGCGAGTTGATTGGCCCGGAGTCCCGCGCCATGCTCGAAGGCGTGATCCGCATGGCGGACATGACCGCAGGCGATGTGATGGTGGCCGCTCCCCGCATGGACCTGCTGGACATCAACGCGCCCTATGACGAACTGCTGGGCCTGGTGATCGAGACGGGGCACTCGCGCTTTCCCGTGCATGACGGCGAGCGCGACAACATCATCGGCATCTTGCTGGCCAAGGACTTGCTCAAGGTCCAGCGGGCGCCGGAGCTCAGCCTGCGCACGCTGCTGCGCCCCGCGGTGTTTGTGCCCGAGAGCAAGGGCCTGAACGAGTTGCTGCGCGACTTCCGCTCCAACCGCAACCACCTGGCCATCGTCATCGACGAGTTCGGCACCACCGCGGGCCTGATCACCATCGAGGACGTGCTGGAGGAGATCGTCGGCGAGATCGAAGACGAGTTCGACGAGCAGGACGCTCCCAGTGGCATCGTGACCCTGGCCGATGGCGCGCACCGGGTGGCCGGCGACGCCGATGTGTCTGCCGTCAACGAGGCCTTTGGTGTAGCGCTGCCCGAGGAAGACTTCGACACCATCGGCGGGCTGGTGGCCGACCAACTCGGGCGCGTGCCGCGCCGGGGCGAGGCCGTGCAGGTGCAGGGCCTGAGCTTCTCCGTCATGTTGACCCGGGGCGGGGCCGTGCGCTGGTTCAAGGTGTCGCGCGTGGCTGCAGCGGCCAACGACGCGGCCGCCGCTGAGCCGGGCAGCCCGCCCGCTGCGCCGCCGGCCTGATGTCCCGCGTGCGCCGCCTGGGCGGCCTGGTCCGCCTGGGGGCCCTGGCAGTGCTGGGCGCTGCGCAGACCCTGGCGTGCGTGCACACGGGGCTCTGGTGGCTGGCGCCGTTGGCTGTGGCGGTGCTGGTGGCCCAATTGAGCGCCGCCTCGCCGCGCCGCGCCGCCTTGTCGGGCCTGGTGTTTGGAACCGCTTGGCTGCTGGCCGCCGTGTGGTGGCTGTTCATCAGCATGCACCGCTACGGGGGGCTGCCGGCGGGCTTGGCGGCAGCGGCCGTACTCATCCTGGCGCTGGCCTTGTCGCTCTACCTGGCCCTGGCCTGCGCCGCGTGGGTGCGCTTGCGCACGGGCCACCCCGCGCTGGATGCCCTCAGTTTTGCCGCTTGCTGGCTGCTGGCGGAGTGGGCGCGTGCGGTGATTTTCACGGGCTTTCCCTGGGCTGCCAGCGGCTACACGCAGATTGACGGCCCCCTGGCCGCGCTTGCGCCCTGGGTGGGGGTGTATGGCTTGGGCGCTGTCGTGGCCTTGGCGGGTGCCTGCTTGGGCTTGGCGTGGCCGGCGCTGCGGCAGCGCAGGGGCCGGGCGTTCCTGCTGGTGGCGGCTGCGGCGGGCGTGTTCTTGGTGCCTGGTCTGACCGGGGCGCCGGAGTTCACCCGAAGTGCAGGTACGCAGACGGTCACGCTGCTGCAGACCTCGGTGCCGCAGGATGAGAAGTTCTCGGGCGAGCGTTTGCCGCAGAACTTGGCCTGGCTGGCCGAGGCGCTGGGGCGCGCACGTGGCGAGCTGGTGGTGGCGCCAGAAACCGCGGTGCCGCTGCTGCCCGCCCAACTGGCCGAACTTGCGCCCGACTGGTGGCCGGCCATCGTGGCGCGGTTTGCGGCCACGCAGCAGGTGGCGCTGTTGGGGATGCCGCTGGGCAGCTTCGATGACGGCTACACCAACTCCGCGGTGGGCTTGCATCGGCCTCGGCCCGAGGTGCTTCAGCCCGCCCCGCGAGCCGAGACAGCCGCGCAAGGCCTTGAGACGGCGGCGGGGGTGGCCTACCGTTACGACAAGGTGCACCTGGTGCCGTTTGGTGAGTTCATTCCCACCGGGTTTCGCTGGTTCACCAACCTGATGAACATCCCGTTGGGCGACTTTTCGCGCGGGCCCTTGGACGCCCCTTCGCTGCAGGCCGGCGCGCAGCGTGCCGCGCCCAACATCTGCTACGAAGACCTTTTTGGCGAGGAGCTCGCCGTGCGCTTTCGCGACCCCTCACGTGCGCCCACGGTGCTGGTCAACCTCAGCAACATCGGCTGGTTTGGCGACAGCATCGCCTTGCCGCAGCACCTGAACATCTCGCGCATGCGCTCGCTGGAGCTGCAGCGGCCCATGCTGCGCGCCACCAACACCGGTGTGACCGCCATCATCGACCACCGCGGCCGGGTCACGCACCGCCTGGAGCCGTTTGTACGCGGGGTGCTGGAAGGGGCCTATGAGGGCCGCGTGGGGACCACGCCGTTTGCCTGGTGGGCCGGCCGTTGGGGCTTATGGCCCTTGTTCGGGCTGGCGCTGATGGTGCTGGCGGTGGCCACCTTGGCCAGGCGTGGGCTCAGGCCGACGGCGTTGCCGCCACACCGGCCCTGACCAGCCGCCCTGGGCGTGCTGCCGTGATGGCACCGTCGCGCTGCACGCCCACGCCGCCCACCCAGGTACCGAGGTAGCCCTCGGCCTTCTGCAGAAAGCGCCGGCCACCGGCCGGCAGATCGCGCACGATGTGCGGCGTGCCCACCGACAGCCGTGCCGGATCGATCAGGTTCAGGTCCGCGCGCAGGCCGGGTGCGATCACACCACGGTCGTGCAGGCCCAGGTACTGCGCATTGCGCGCGCTCAGGAGATGCACGGCCCTTTCCAGGGCAAGTCGGCCTTGCGGCCGGTCGCGCACCCAGTGGGTCAGCATGAAGGTGGTGGCGCTGGCATCGCACACGGTGCCCACGTGTGCGCCCGCATCGCCCAGACCCACCAGCGCCTGGGGGTGCTCCAGCATCTCGCGCACCGTGTCCAGCGAGCCCTCGTTGTAGTTGAACAGCGGAAAGTACACGAGCTGGGTGCCATCGCCCTGCGAAAAGTGGTCGTACAGCTCCTCCAGCGCCGTGGTCCCGCGAATCCGCGCCCGGGCCGCGAAGCTGGCGGTGACGGGCTGCTCATAGGCGGGTAGGTCGGCCATTGGGAACATGCGCCCGGCGATCAGCTCGATACGCGCGAGCAGCAGGTCCACCAAGGGCGGGATGGGCGTGCCGTCACCCGACAGGCGCTCGCTCTTCTCAGCCAGGATGCGCTGCTTGCGCGCCGGATCGCGCAGGGCCGCAGCCCGCTCGGCCAGGGGCAGGTGGGCCACTTCCTTGTAGCCCGGAAAGCCCATGAAGGGGTGGAAGCTCGCGTCCAGGCCGATGATCACGCCAATGGCGCGCACGGCGCTTTGCAGCTGCAGCGACAGGCCTTGCGCCACGGCGCGGTCCACCCGGCTGCGAATGGCCTTCCACTGCTCGCCGCCCGGGTCACGTTGCAGCCAGGTCATGGACAGGGGCCGCCCACTGGTCCGCGCCATGGCCTCCACGAGGTCGAACTCGGCGTCGAAACGATCCGGCCCGCGCATCAGGTCGAAGTCGCTCACCACCTGCAGCACGCCGTGGCCCAGGCCCTCGAAGGCGCGGGCGACCCCGGTTAGCTCTTCCATTGAGGCTTCTGAGGCCGGTGTTTCCTGGCCGCGAGCGGTGCGGTGGTTGTCGGTGCGGCCGGTGGAAAAACCCACCGCGCCGGCCTGCAGCGCCTCGCGCACCACGGCGCGCATGGCCTGGATGTCCTCGGCCGTGGCGGCCTGCTGCGCCAGCGCCCGCTCCCCCATCACCGCCATGCGCACCGGGTCGTGCGGCACCTGCACCAGGAAGTCCAGGCTGTGCGGCATGCGCTCCAGCGCGTCCATGTACTGCGGGAAGGTCTGCCAGTCGAAGCGCACGCCCTCGGCCAGGGCCACGCCCGGGATGTCCTCCACGCCTTCCATCAGGGCGATCAGGTCGGCCACCGCCGTGGCCTTGGGGCCGGGCTTGAGGGGCGCGAAACCCACGCCGCAGTTGCCCATCACCAGCGTGGTCACGCCGTGGTGGATGCTGGGGCTGAAGGTCTCGTCCCAGGTGGCCTGGCCGTCGTAGTGGGTGTGCAGGTCGATGAAGCCCGGCGTCAGCCAGGCGCCCGGTGCGCTGATGCGCTCGCGCGCCGCGCCGGTGATGCGGCCCACCTCGACGATGAGGCCGTCGCGCACGGCCACGTCAGCGGCGCGGGCGGGTGCGCCCGTGCCGTCCACGACGGTGGCGCCCTCAATGACCAGATCGTGCATCGCGAGTTCTCCAGATCAGGGCCAATGTCATGCCCGAGACGATGTGCCAGATGCCCCACAGGCTGGCCACGATCACCATCCCCAGGTCGGCATTGAATTGCACGGCGATGATCCCCAGGGCCAGGCCCGAGTTCTGCATGCCACCTTCGATCATGACGGCGCGGGTGTCGCGCGTATTCACCCTGAAGGCCTGGGCGCTGAGCCAGCCCAGCAGCAGGCCGGCGGCGTTGTGCAGCACCACGAGGCCGAAGGTGGGCAGGATCTGCGCATTGAGCAAATGGCGCTCGCGCACCAGGCCGGCCACGATGAAGACCAGCAAGGCCAGCAGGCTGAAGGTGCCCAGCGGCTTGCGGATCCTGGCGGCCAGCGCGGGAAGACGGTGCGACAGGGTCAGGCCCAGTGCCATGGGCACGGCCAGCAAGGCCAGCAGGCTCCACCAGATACCGGAGGGATCGATAGACAGCTCTCGCAGCCAGCCGGCGGTGGCCGGGTTGGTGGAGACCATCCAGGTGAAGTTCAGCGGCGTGAGGAACAAGGCCATCACGCTGGCCACTGCCGAGATGCTGACCGACAGTGCGGTGTTGCCACGGCCGAAGTGCGTGACCACGTTGGACAGCGAGCCGCCCGGGCAGGCGGCCACGAGGATCATCGCCGCCTCGGTGCTGGGGGGCAGGTCCAGCAGCAGCGTGGCCAGCCAGGTGGCGCCGGGCAGCAGCACGAACTGCGGTACGAGGCCGCATACCACCGCGCGCGGCGCCTGCGCCACGCGGCGGAAGTCGTCCACCCTCAGCTCCAGGGCCACGGAGAAGACCATGGTGGCGAGCACCAGGCTGAGAACGAGCTGCTGTGTGCTCATGGGGGCGTGCGGTGTCGGGTGGCGTTGGTTGCGGTCGGTTCAGGCTTGTTCAAGGCGCCCACAGAGTGCTCTCGGGCGGTGCCAAGGCCGGGGACCCCGAGGCTACCCTGGGCTGATGTGCAGGTGCGCGCCTAAAATTGAGGGTTTTCGCCAACCTCCAGGCCCTGCATGACGCTGCCAGGGCTTGTCACCGGCTGTTGCCATGCTGACCTTCCAGCAAATCATCCTGAAACTGCAGTCCTACTGGGACGCGCAGGGCTGCGCGCTGCTGCAGCCTTACGACATGGAGGTGGGTGCCGGAACCAGCCACACGGCCACGTTCCTGCGCGCACTCGGCCCCGAGCCCTGGAAGGCCGCCTACGTGCAGCCCAGCCGCCGGCCCAAGGACGGTCGCTACGGCGACAACCCCAACCGCCTGCAGCACTACTACCAGTACCAGGTGGTGCTCAAGCCGGCGCCGGCCAACATCCTGGAGCTCTACCTGGGCTCCTTGGAAGCGCTGGGCTTTGACCTGAAGAGCAACGACATCCGCTTCGTCGAGGACGACTGGGAGAACCCCACACTCGGCGCTTGGGGTCTGGGCTGGGAGGTGTGGCTCAACGGTATGGAGGTCACGCAGTTCACCTACTTCCAACAAGTGGGTGGCATCGACTGCAAGCCCATCACGGGCGAGATCACCTACGGGTTGGAGCGCCTGGCCATGTACCTGCAGGGCGTGGACAACATCTACGACCTGGTGTGGACCGAGAACGCCTCCAGCGGGGAGCGGCTGCTCTACCGCGACGTGTACCACCAGAACGAGGTGGAGCAGAGCACCTACAACTTCGAGCACAGCGACGTGGACTTCCTGCTGCAGGCCTTCAGCGCCCACGAGAAGATGGCCCGCCACCTGATGGAGCAGCAACTGGCCCTGCCCGCCTACGAGCAGGTGCTGAAGTCGGCCCACTCCTTTAACCTGCTGGACGCCCGGGGCGCCATCAGCGTGACCGAGCGTGCCGCCTACATCGGCCGCATCCGCAACCTGGCACGGGGCGTGGCGCAGAGCTACCTGGACAGCCGGGCGCGCCTGGGCTTCCCCATGGCGCCGCGCGCCTGGGCCGACGAGGTGCTGGCGCAACTCGCCGCCCAAGACAGAAAGGCGGCCTGAGCATGAGCGCGACGTCTCCCACCCCCCTGTCGTTGGCTTCGGCCACCCGCCCGCTGCTCGTCGAGCTGTTCGTCGAGGAGCTGCCGCCCAAGGCCTTGAAGAAGCTGGGCGATGCTTTTGCCCAGGCCCTGGCCGACAGCCTGAAGGCGCAGGCCCTGGCCGGTCCTGAGTCATTCCTGACCTCGTACGCCTCCCCGCGCCGGCTGGCCGCGCACCTGAGCGCCGTGGGCGCGGTGGCGCCAGACAGGCCCGTGTCGCAGAAGCTGATGCCCGTGGCGGTGGCGCTGGACGCCAACGGTGCGCCCACGCCCGCCCTGCTGAAGAAGCTGGCGGCGCTGGGAGCGGATGCTTCGGTGGTGCCCACCCTGCGGCGGGCGCCCGATGGCAAGGCCGAGGCGCTGTTCCTGGACGCCGTGCAGCCTGGCGTGACCTTGGCCGCCGGCCTGCAAAAGGCGCTCGACGAGGCCTTGGCCAAGCTGCCCATCCCCAAGGTGATGCAGTACCAATTGGCGGACGGCTGGTCCAGCGTGCACTTTGTGCGCCCGGCGCACGGCCTGGTGGCCTTGCACGGCGACGAGGTCGTGCCGGTGTCGGTGCTGGGCCTGCAGTCTGGCCGCCAAACGCGCGGCCACCGCTTCGAGGCCGCCGCCGAGACGATCGAGATCGCGCAGGCCGATGCCTACGAACAGACGCTGCAGGACCAAGGGGCGGTGATCCCCTCGTTTGCCGCCCGCCGCGCCGAGATCGTGCGCCAGCTCACCGAAGCCGCCGCCCGTGAAGGCCTGCAGCCCATCGATGACCAGGCCCTGCTGGACGAGGTGACGGCGCTGGTGGAGCGCCCGAACGTGCTGCTGTGCAGTTTCGAGCCCGAGTTCCTGGCGGTGCCGCAGGAGTGCCTGATCCTGACGATGAAGGCCAACCAGAAGTACTTCCCGTTGGTCGACGCCGCCGGCCGGTTGACCAACCGCTTTCTGATCGTCAGCAACATCCGCCCGGCGGACCCGTCGCGCGTCATCGGCGGCAACGAGCGGGTGGTGCGCCCGCGCCTGGCGGACGCCAAGTTCTTCTTTGACCAGGACCGCAAGCGCACCCTGGCCTCGCGCGTGCCGGGTCTGGCCAAAGTGGTTTACCACGGCAAGCTGGGCACCCAGGGTGAGCGCGTGGAGCGCGTGCGCGCCATCGCGCGCGGCATTGGCGAGCAGCTGGGCGGCCTGAGCCTGGCCGACCTGGCCGACGAGGCCGCTACCTTGGCCAAGGCCGACCTGCTGACCGACATGGTGGGCGAGTTCCCGGAGCTGCAGGGCGTCATGGGCGCCTACTACGCGCGCCACGACGGTCTGCGCGAGGCCGTCGCCGACGCCATCGAGGACCACTACAAGCCGCGGTTTGCCGGCGATGTGCTGCCCCGGGGCGATGTGGGCTTGTGCGTGGCGCTGGCCGACAAGTTGGAGACGCTGGCCGGGTTGTTTGGCATCGGCCAGCTGCCCACGGGCGACAAGGATCCCTTTGCGCTGCGCCGTCACGCGCTGGGCGTGATCCGCATGCTGGTGGAGCGCGAGATGCCCTTGTCGGTGCCGCAGCTGGTGGAGGCAGCGTTCCGCGCCTTCCCGGCCGGGCATGGCGCCGCGCAGGCCGAGGTGTTGCGCTTTCTGGACGAGCGCCTGGCGGGCTGGCTGCGCGAGCAGGGCGGCACTTCGCACGAGGTGGACGCCGTGCTGGCGCTGAAGCCCGCGCAGTGGGCCGGCCTGCCCCAGCGCCTGGCGGCGGTGCGCGCCTTTGCCGGCTTGCCCGAGGCACCGGCGCTGGCGGCGGCCAACAAGCGCGTGGGCAACATCCTGAAGAAGTCTGACGACGCGCCGCTCGTGGAGGTGCAGACCTCCCGCCTGGTGGAGCCTGCAGAGCAGGCGCTGTGGGCGGCCCTGCAGCAGGTGGGTCCGCAGGCGCAGGCGGCGCTGTCCGCGGGTGACTTGACCGCCTCGCTGCAGGCCCTGGCGGTGCTCAAGGAGCCCGTGGATGCCTTCTTCGATGCCGTGATGGTCAACGCCGAGGACCCTGCGCTGCGTGCCAACCGTCTGGCGCTGCTGCGCGCCCTGCACGGCGCCATGAACCAGGTGGCCGATCTGTCGCGGCTGGCCGCCTGAGGCCCGCCGTGCATCTGCGGGGGCCCTGATAATCGACCCGTGAAGCTGATCATCCTGGGCCGCGACGGCATCCTCAACCAGTACCGTGACGACCACGTCAAGGCGCCTGGGGAGTGGCTGCCGCTGCCCGGCGCGCTGGAGGCGGTCTCGCGCCTGAACCACGCGGGCTGGCATGCGGTGGTGGCCACCAACCAGGCCGGCATCGGGCGCGGCATGATCGACATGGCGGCGGTCAACCTGATCCATGCCCACATGAACAAGCTCATGCAGGCGCAGGGTGCCCGGCTGGACGCGGTGTTCTTCTGTCCCCACACGCCCGAAGAGCACTGCGAGTGCCGCAAGCCGCTGCCAGGGATGATGCTGGAGATCGGTCAGCGCTTCGGCATCGACCTGGCGCATGTGCCGGTGGCCGCGGACACCTTGCGCGATTTGCAGGCCGCCCATGCCGCTGGTTGTGAGCCCCATCTGGTACGCACGGGCCGGGCTGCTCACCTGGACGAGACGCTCGTGGCGCAGTGGTGCCAGCAGGTCCCCGGGGTGCGCGTGCATGCCGATCTGGCGGCCATGGCCGAGCACCTGATCGGGCGAGACCAGCGCGGTGCGTCGCCTCGCACGGAAGGCCTGCATTGATGCGCGCTTTCTGGGCCTTGCGCTCGACTTTGTTCGTGCTGTTCATGGCGGTCACCGTCGTGCCCTGGGCGGTTGCGGTGCTGCTGCTGTCCATCGTCTGGCGGGGCCCTAGGCTGTACTGGGCGGCGGTGGGCTGGCTGCGCTTGGCCATCTGGGGTGCGCGAGTGATCTGCGGCGTGCGAGCCCAGGTCTCGGGGCTTGAGCATGTGCCCACGGCAGCCCAGGCCACCTCGGCGGTACTGTTGGCGCCCAAGCACCAGTCCACCTGGGAGACCTTCTTCTTTCCCACCCTCATGCCGCACCCGCTGGCCTACGTCTTCAAGAAGGAACTGCTGAAGATCCCCTTCTTTGGCTGGGCCATGGGCCGGCTGGACATGGTGCACATCGACCGCAGCCGCCGCACTGAGGCCTGGAACAAGGTGGCGGAGCAGGGCCGCCGTCTGTTTGCAGAGGGCACCTGGGTGATCATGTTCCCGGAGGGCACCCGAGCCCCGCGCGGCGGTAAGGAAAGCTACAAGTCGGGCGCCTCCCGGTTGGCCATCGCCGCCGGGGTGCCCATCGTGCCGATCGCCGTGGCATCTGCGCGTTGCTGGCCGCGCAAGAGTTTTTTGCTGCGCCCTGGGGTGGTGCCGGTGTCCATTGGTGAGCCCATCGACAGCCAGGGCCGCCAGCCCGAGGAATTGATGGCGCAGGTGGAGGCCTGGATCGAGGCCGAGATGCGTCGCCTGGATCCTGAGGCCTACGGCGCCCAGCCCGGCTCGCCGCCCGGCTCCGGGCCTCACCACCGCTGAGCGCGGGCAGTTCTGGGGTACCGCGATGCCGCTTCGCCGCCCGCCGCCCGAGCACCCGCAGCAGCTTTCGCTCTTTGGTGAGGCTGCGCCGCAGGTGACTGAGCCGCCGCAGCGCTCCACGCCTCCTGTGCCAGTGCAGCCTCAAACAGCCCCTGCGTTGGGGCTGCCGCAGGTGCCGTATGGGGTCCGCGATCAGGTGAACTCCGCCCCCCGCGCGGCCCCCAATCATTCGGTAGCCAACGGGAACGCCGCGCCAGTGCCGTTGGCGCCCGCCTTTTTTGCGCACCCCCGGGCAGACCGGGAGATGCTGCTGGACGGCCACCGCGTGGGCTTCGAGCTGCGGCGGGCGCGGCGGCGCAGCATCGGCTTCATCATCGGCCCTGAAGGCCTTACCGTCAGCGCGCCCCGGTGGGTGGGTGTGGGCGATGTGGAGGCGGCCCTGCGCGAGAAGGCCCGATGGATTCTGCGCAAGCTGCAGGAGCAGCAGGAGCGCTCGCGCCGCTTGGCCCAGGCACGGGTGGACTGGAAAGATGGCACCACGCTGCCCTTCCTGGGAGAGACCGTCATCGTGGTGGTGGACCCCCGGGTGACGGGCGCGGTGCTGCACAGCGACGCCGCCTCCTTGCCGGGCGTGCCGAGACTGACGCTGCACGTGGGCCTGCCGCAGGGCGCGGCCGCGGCCCAGCTGCGCGACGCCGTGCAGAGCTGGCTGCAGCGGCAGGCACGTCGGTTGTTTGAGGAACGCTGTGCCGAGTTTGCGCAGCGCCTGGGCGTGCAAGTGCGCCGCCTGTCGCTCAGCTCGGCCTCCACCCGCTGGGGCAGTGCGCGGGCGGACGGCTCCATCCGCCTGAACTGGCGCCTGGTGCACTTTGCGGTGCCGGTGATCGACTACGTGGTGGCGCATGAACTGGCGCACTTGCGCGAGATGAACCACTCCGGCGCCTTCTGGGAGGTGGTGCGCTCGGTGATGCCGGACTACGAGCAGGCCCGCGGCGTGCTCAAGACCGAGGTGCTCCCCGTTCTGGACTGAGCGCCTGCGAAATGCTCTCGCACACCCGCTCGGGCGCGCCGGGCTACTTCACTGGCTCTGAGCCCTGGGACAAAGGTGACGGCAGACGTTTCCGCTACTTTCCAGTCGCTTGTAACTTTTGGGGGAGTGACGCCGCCCAGGGCCTTGCGGACACTGCCTCGCAGCTGTCAAGAACGCCCGCCCCGGTTGATCCGGTGGCTGGTTCTGGCGCGATCAGGGACGAGGCGATAAATCGCCTGCAGGGTGTGAGTGGAGTTCAGCGGCCTCCGTGATCGGAGGCCGCTCTTCTTTCGTGCGCCCGGCACGGGCGCACTCTTGGAGGTGCAAGTCCTCCCGTGAGTTGATCACAGCGAACGAAGTGAAGCGCAACTGCGTGAGGGTGACCGAGCGTGGGGAGGAAGCGTGGAGCGAAGCTGCGAGCCGATGGACAAGAACCGGATAGAAGGCGCTGCCAGGCAGGGCGAGCGGGCGAGAAACCGCGAAGCTCTCGTGATCAAGGCTTTGGTGGCGTAAATCCGGCGGTTGTGCAGCGAAGGAGTGCGTTCTTACCCGGGGAGATCTCGCCTTGTGCCTGAAAGGGCGACGGCTGATGCCGGAGCGAGAAGTCA
>Ga0209985_10001626_pt1 | contig 21505 bp, 20 predicted proteins | sample NOAtaG_FD_187305 | JGI IMG/M metagenome (GOLD analysis project Ga0209985, IMG submission 187305) | Freshwater lake microbial communities from Lake Erie, under a cyanobacterial bloom - NOAA_Erie_Diel6S_1000h metaG (SPAdes) (version 2) | ecosystem: Environmental > Aquatic > Freshwater > Lake ...
CGATCTCGCGGCCGTAGAAGCTGGCCCGCGGCTCGGCGGCCATCGTGACGAGCAGCAGCCCGGCGTCGATGCCGGGGTCGCCGACCACCTCCCGCACCGCGTCCTGGTAGCCGGTGGCCGAGGAGCGGATCTGGCCGGTGACGTCGACGGGGTTGCGCACCGTCGCGAACTCGGGCACCAGGCGGCGGATCGAAGCCTGGCGCGCCGCGGGCAGCTCCGGCACCTGCAGCCCGGCGAGCTCGCACTCGTCGGCCGCCACGCCGCAGATGCCGCCGGAGGCGGAGACGACGCCGACGCGCCGCGCGCGCTGCTGGCGCAGGTCGAGCCGCGATCCCAGCCAGGCGAAGCTGCGCGCCAGCGGCAGCAGCTCGGCGAGGTCGTCGACCTGCACCACGCCGTGCTGCCTGCACAGCGCGCCGAACACCGCATGCGAGCCCGCCAGCGCACCGGTGTGCGAGGCACTGCTGGCCGCGCCCACGGCCGAAGCGCCGCTCTTGTAGACCAGCACCGGCTTGCCGGCCCGCGCCGCGCGACGGCAGGCGGCGACGAAGCGCGGCGGGTCGGCGACGCTCTCCAGGAACAGCGCGAAGACGCGCGCGTGCGGATCGTCGACCAGGTGCTCGAGGTACTCGGCCGCGGTGAGGTCGGCCTGGTTGCCGGTCGTCACCCAGTGCGAGAAGCCGACGCCCTGCTCCATGCCGCGGCCGATCATCGAGCCGCCGAGCGCGCCGCTCTGGGTGATGAAGGCCACACCGCCGGCGACGAAGGGCTGCATCTGGCCGACCATCGAGATCGTCGCGGCAAACCGGTGGTGGAAGTCGACGAAGCCGGCGGTGTTGGGGCCGACCAGCCGCAGGCCGGCGGCCCGCGCGACCTCGAGCAGCTCGTCCTGGAGCTCTGGCCTGCCGGCCTCGGCGAAGCCGGCCGACATCACGATGGCGGCCTTGACACCCTTGGCCGCGCAGTCGCGGAGCGCCTCGACGCAGGCCTCGGCGGGCACGACCAGCAGCGCGACGTCGACCTCGCCGTCGATGTCCCCGACGCGGGCGACGCAACGGCGGCCGAACAGCTCGCGCTCCTTCGGGTTGACGGGGTGGATGACACCCTCGAAGCCATGCTCGATCAGGTTGCGCATCGCGGCGGTGCCTAGCTTGGGCGCGCCGGTGGCCGTCTCGCCACGGGAGGCGCCGACGACGGCGACGCTTCGCGGCCTGAAGAGCACGTCGAGCGGTTTCATCGGGCGTCGACCTGGGGCCTCATCGGTCCTGGTTCCACGAGTACGGGAACGGCATCGTCCCGTGCTGCAGCACGACCGGGACCGCGTAGCGCTTGATCGTGCTGCTGCACTCGACGTCGATCACGCACAGCTGGCCGCTGGCCAGCGCCGCCTCGACCGCGGGCTTGAAATCGGCCGCCCGTTCGACGCGGAAGACGCGCGCGCGCATCGCGGCGGCGATCTGCGAGATGTCGGGGTTCCAGGGCTCGCCGGTCTTCTCGATCCGGTAGTGGTCGCCCACGCCGCGGCCGAACTTGGCCTGCGCGCCCTCGACCTCGGCCTGGATCGTCTTGTTGTTCAGCACGATCACAACACCCGGCACGCCGTACTCGGTGGCGGTGGCCAGCGCCAGCCCCGTGTGCACGAAGCTCTGGTCGCCGACGAACACCACCACCGGATGCCGGCGCCGCTCCATGCCTGCGCCCACCACGCCGGGCGGCGCGAAGCCCATCTGCCCGAACTGCTGGTTGTTCGTCGCGAACCACGGGCTCTTCAGCGTGTAGAACGCCGGCACGTAGTTCATGATGAAGCCGGTGTCGCACACCAGAGAGGCCTGCGGGTCGAACGCGTTCACCGCATCCGAGGTGTCCTTGACGATGCGGGCGTAGTGCAGCGGCTCGGCGTCCGACGTGACGGCGGCGCGGACCTCGGCAGTCCACGCCTTGCGCCAGCCGGCGATCTGCCGCAGCCACGCGGCGCGCCGCGGCTCGTGCCCGCCCTGCTGCCAGGCCGCCTGCAGCGCCTTCAACGCGCGCTTGGCGTCGGCCACCATGCCGATGCGCGCCGGGTAGACGCGGCCGATCTCGCCGGGATCGATGTCGACGTGCACCAGCGTGGTCTTGCGCGGGATGTCGAAGATCGTCCAGCCGGCGGTGTTGAGGTCGTTGAAGCGCACGCCGATGCCGAGCACCAGGTCGGCCTCCTGAGCCGCCTTGACCGCGTGGCCGGTGCCGCTGCGGTCGCACACGCCCAGCGACAGCGGGTGGTCCTCGGGGATGCCGCCCTTGCCGCCGAAGGTGGTGGCCACCGGGATCTGCGCGGCCTCGGCGAAGGCGCGCAGGTCGTCCCAGGCGTGGGCGTTGAGCACGCCGCTGGAGGTGTAGATCAGAGGCCGCCGGGCCTTCGCCAGCAGCGCCACGGCCGCCGCCACCGCGTCGGGGTCGGGTGCCGGCGGGTGCGGCAGCAGCCAGTCGGCGAGTTCCTTGCGCGTGGGCAGATCGACCTCGACCTCGGTGTTCTGCACGTCCAGCGGCATGTACACCACCACCGGCCCGGGGCGGCCGGTGATGGCGGTCTTGTAGGCGCGCATCACGGTGCGCAGCGCGGTGTCGGGGCGGTACGTGGTGAACGCGCCCTTGGTGATGTTCTTGAACAGCTGCGTGAACTCGTCGTCGCCGTAGCGGTAGACCTCCTGGATGCCGCCGCGGCCGTACCACTTGGTGGGACCGCCGGCCATCAGGCACAGCATCGGCGTGCTGTCGTAGAAGGCCTCGGCGATGCCGGGGATCGTGTTGAAGTTGCCCGGGCCCACCGTGGTGCAGGTGACCGGGATCGGCAGCTCGCGCCGCATCCTCCACTCGACGTCGGCAGCGTGGATCGCGTGGATCTCGTGCCGCATCCGGATGCCGGGAATCCTGGCCTCGTACTCCAGGGCGTCGAGCAGGCCCCAGTTGGCGTGGCCGTTGTAGAGGTAGTAGCGCTTCGTGCCGGCGCGCCGGAGGAAGTGCGCCACGGTCTGCGCGGCGGTCATGCGGGGCATCGGGTCGTCTCCTGGGCGGATTTGGACGTCATCGGGTCGGGGGCTCGTCGAGGGGCTCCACCCGCGCCGGCGGCGTGCCGCCGTACAGCACCTTCATCGTGCGCGTGCCGGTGTTGAAGACCCGGTGCTCGGCGACGCCGGGGGGGAAGTAGACGGCGTCGCCCTGCGCCAGCGGTGCACGGCACTCGCCGCCGGCGGCGAGCCGCCACTGCAGCTCGCCTTCGCCATCGACGACGAAGTAGAACTCCTCGAAGTCGGCGGCGTAGGTCAGCCGCCGCCGCGCACCGGGCGCTCCCACCACCTCGCTGCCGTGGCGGTGGAACACGTGCGGGGCGGTGCCGGGCGCGAACTCGGCCAGACCGACGAACAGGCGCCGGCTTCCGGCCAGGTCAGGGTAGATCGCGCGCCACAGCGTGCCCTCGCCGTGCAGCGCGTGGCCGCCGAAGGCGGCGCGTCGCACGACGACGGGTTCGGTCTCGTCGGCGAGGGCGTCGGGCGGAGGGTGGCGGGGGTTCACCGGGGCGGTCCAGCGGGAGCGCGGACAAGGCATCCGTTGTAAACGTTATTGACACATTAACAAATAGGGGACTATCCTGCCATCGCCGGTTTCGTCACGGCCCGCGCGGGCCGGGCACCGGCTCCTTGCCGGCTCCATGTTCGACCAGCTCTTCATCGACAACGAGTTCGTGGCGCCCGCCGCGGGGCGCCGCTTCGACGCCATCGACCCGGCCACCGAGCAGCGGATCGCGACGCTCGCGCTGGCCGACGCCGGCGACGTGGACCGGGCCGTGCGCTCGGCGCACCGCGCCTTCGCCGCATGGCGCCGCACGACCCCTGCCGAGCGCACCCGGCTGCTGCTGAAGGCGGCGGCGCTGGTCGAGGCGCGGCGCGACGAGATCGCGCGGCTGGAGACGCTGGACATGGGCAAGCCGCTGCGCGAGAGCCTGGCCAACGTTGCGCGCGCGGTGCGCTCGTTCGAGTACGCCGCCGGAGCCACCGACAAGCTCGAGGGCCAGTCGATTCCTGTGGACGCGCGCAGCTTCAACTTCACGCACCTCGAGCCGGTGGGCGTGACGGCGCACATCACGCCATGGAACTACCCCTTCGCCAACGCCTGCCGGTCGCTGCCCGTGGCGCTGGCCGCCGGCTGCACGGCGGTCGTCAAGCCGGCGTCGGAGACCTGCCTGACGACGCTGCTGCTCGGCGATGTGCTGCGCGAGGCGGGCTTCCCGCCCGGCGTCGTGAACATCGTCACCGGCAGCGGCACGGAGGCCGGGGCGGCGCTGGCGCGCCACCCGCTCGTGCGTGCCATCACCTTCACCGGCTCGGTGGGCACCGGGCAGCGCATTGCGCAGTACGCCTCCGAGCACGTGCGGCCGGTGGTGCTGGAGCTCGGCGGCAAGAACCCGCAGCTGGTGTATGCCGACGCCGACCTCGACCTCGCGCTGCGCGAGACGGTGCGCGGCGCGTTCACGAATGCCGGGCAGGTGTGCACCGGGGTCTCCCGCGTGCTGGTCGAGCGGCCGGCCTACACGCGCTACGTCGAGGCACTGCGCGAGCGTGTCGAGGCGTTGACGGTCGCCCCCGGGCTCGACGACGCCGATCTCGGCCCGCTGGTCAGCGAGGCCCACCGGCGCACGGTGGCGGGTCATGTGTCCGCCGCGCGCGACGAGGGCGCGCGGCTGGTGGCCGGCGGGAGCGTGCCGCCGGACCGCGGGCGCGGGTGGTTCTTCCGTCCGACCGTGTTCGACCAGGTCGACCCGGCGATGCGCGTCGCGCGCGAGGAGGTCTTCGGCCCGCTGCTCGTCGTCATCCCCTTCGACGGCGACGAGGAGGCGCTGGCCATCGCCAACGGCGTCGAGTTCGGCCTGGCGGCGGGCATCTTCACGCGCGACCTCGGGCGTGCGATGCGCCTGGTGCGTGACCTCGAGGCCGGCATGGTGTGGGTGAACGAGTGGTTCCAGAGCCCGGTGCAGGTGCCGCACGGCGGCGTCAAGCACTCGGGCATCGGCCGCGAGCAGGGCCTGGCTGCGTTCGCGAACTACCTGCAGACCAAGGATGTCGCGATCCGCTTCGGCTGAGTCCCCGCCCCGATGAGCCCCGCCGCCAGCTTCCACCTCGACGCCGACGACCCGCTGCGCCTGGACGCGCAGCTCGAGACCGACGAGCGCGCCGCCCGCGACGCCGCCCTGTCCTACTGCCAGGAGCGCCTGGCGCCGCGCGTCCTCGAGGCCTTCCGGCACGAGCGCACCGACCCCGCGGTCTTCCGCGAGATGGGCGAACTCGGAATGCTCGGCCCGACGATCCCCGAGGCCTACGGCGGCGCGGGGCTGAACCACGTCGTCTACGGCCTGATCGCGCGCGAGGTCGAGCGTGTCGACTCGGGTTACCGCTCGATGATGAGCGTGCAGAGCTCGCTCGTGATGCTGCCGATCCACGCCTTCGGCACCGAGGCGCAGAAGCAGCAGTACCTGCCGATGCTGGCGCGCGGCGAGGCGATCGGCTGCTTCGGCCTGACCGAGCCCGACCACGGGTCCGACCCGGGCAGCATGGCCACGCGGGCACGCCGGGTGCCCGGGGGCTACCGGCTCACCGGCACCAAGACGTGGATCACGAACAGCCCGATCGCCGACGTCTTCGTGATCTGGGCCAAGGACGACGAAGGCGCGATCCGCGGCTTCGTGCTCGAGAAGGGCTGGGCGGGGCTGTCGGCACCGTCTCTGCACGGCAAGGTCGGCCTGCGCGCGAGCGTGACCGGGCAGGTCGTGATGGACGGGGTCTTCTGTCCCGAGGAGAACGCCCTCCCGGACGTGCGCGGCCTGAAGGGCCCGTTCACCTGCCTCGACAGTGCGCGCTACGGCATCGCCTGGGGCGCGCTCGGCGCGGCCGAGGACTGCTACCGGCGCGCGCGCCGGTATGTGCGGGAGCGCAAGCAGTTCGGGCGGCCGCTGGCGGCCAACCAGCTGGTGCAGAAGAAGCTGGCCGACATGCTGACCGAGATCGCGCTCGGCCTGCAGGGCTGCCTGCGGCTGGGCCGGCTGAAGGACGAGGGCACGGCGCCGGTGGAGCTGACTTCGGTGCTCAAGCGCAACAGCTGCGGCAAGGCGCTCGACATCGCGCGCGCGGCGCGCGACATGCTCGGCGGCAACGGCATCAGCGACGAGTTCGGCGTCGCCCGCCACCTGGTCAACCTCGAGGTCGTGAACACCTACGAGGGCACGCATGACATCCACGCCCTGATCGTGGGACGGGCGGTCACGGGCATCGCGGCGTTCCAGTGACAGCCCGCACACAAGCGAAGGAAGGACGGATCCGATGGAGCGAACACTCGAGGGCCGGCACGTCGTCGTGATCGGCGGCAGCTCCGGCATGGGCCTGGCGACGGCGCGCGCCGCGGCGGCCGCCGGGGCCTGGGTGACGATCGCCGGCCGCGACGCCGCGCGGCTCGCCCGCGCGCGCGAGCTCATCGGCGCGGCGGCCGACGCGCGCACGCTCGACATCGTCGACGAGGCGCAGGTCGCGGCCTTCTTCGCCGCGGTCGAGCCGTTCGACCACCTCGTGATCACCGCCCACGCCTCGTCGGTGGTGACAGGCGCGATCGCGCCGCTGGCCGACATGACGGTGGCCGCCGCGCGCGCCTTCATGGAGACCAAGTTCTGGGGTCCGTTCATGGCTGCCAAGCACGGGCGCGCGAAGCTCGCGCCCCGTGGCTCGATCGTGTTCTTCTCGGGCGCCGCCGGCGCGCGCAAGCTGCTGCCCAACCACACCGCGATCGGAGCCACCAACGGCGCGGTCGAGGCCTTCGCGCGCCAGCTCGCCAAGGAGATCGCGCCGCAGCGCGTGAACGTCATCGCCGCCGGGCTGGTGCGCACCCCCACCTACGACGGGCTTCCCGAGGCGGCGCGCGAGGGCATGTACGCGCACTACGCGGCCCAGGCCCTGGTGGGCCGCGTCGGCGAGCCCGACGACATCGCGCGTGCCGCCGTCTACCTGATGACGAGCGACTATGTCACCGGCCAGATCCACGAGATCGACGGGGGCCGGCCTTGAGCACCGAAGCCGCGGCATCGACCGCATCGACCGCATCGACCGCGTCGGCCGCCGCCGCTGCGGCACGCGTGCCGATCCGACCCGACCTCTTCGTCGAGCGTGCGGGCGCCGCGCCGGCGCTGGTGGGCTCGCGCGACCGCGAGACCGGCCAGGTGTTCTTCCCCGCCGAGGTGATGAACCCCTCGACGATGCGCGAGGGCACGCTCGAACGCCATGAGTTCGACGGCGCGGGCCGGCTGGTGGCCTGGACCGTGATCGGCCGCGGGCTGCCGGGCTTCGACTCGCCATACGCGCTGGGCACGATCGCCCTCGACGCCGGGCCGGGCTTCATCGGCCAGCTGCACGAGTGGCGGGGCAAGACGCTGCGGCCAGGCATGCGCGTGCGGCTGGCGATCGCGCGCATCAAGGCCGAGAAGGACGGCACCGAGATCGTCGGCCCGAAGTTCGTGCCGGTGGAGGATTAGTGCAGCGCGTCTTCGTCCTCGGTGCCGGCATGACGACCTTCGGGCCGCAGCCCGACGTGGAGGTGCACGAGCTGGCGCGGCGGGCGGTCTGGGAGGCGCTCGGGTCGACCGGGCTGCCGCCGCAGGTCTTCCGCAGCCGCCCCACGATGGCCTTCGCCGGTCACGCCTACCAGGGCCCGTGCTTCGCGCAGAAGACGTTGATGAAGATCGGCCTGCAGGGCCTGCCGATGATCAACGTCGAGAACGCCTGCGCGTCGGGCAGCACGGCGGTCATCGGCGCCGCGGCGATGATCCGCGCCGGCGAGGCCGAGCTCGCGATCGCCTTCGGGGCCGAGAAGCTGACGCGGCCGGGCGGCGGCTTCCTGCCCATCGTCGCCGACGATCTCGAGAGCGCGATGGGCCGCGTGATGCCTGCCGCCTTCGCGATGCAGGCCCAGCTGCACATGGAGCGCCATGGCACGACGCGCGAGCAGATGGCGATGGTGGCCGTGAAGAACCGGCGCCACGGGGCGCTGAACCCGCGCTGCCACTTCCGGGAGGAGGTGACGGTCGAGCAGGTGCTGGCCAGCCCCTCGATCGCCGAGCCGCTGACGCGGCTCGCCTGCTGCCCGGTCTCCGACGGCGCGGCCGCCGTGGTGCTGGCCGGCGAGGCGGCGGTGCGGTCGCTCGGCCTGCAGCCCGGCGTGGAGCTGGTCGGGCACGGGCTGGTCAGCGGCGAGCGCACGCCGTTCGGCATCGTCGACGACCACTCCGAGATGTCGATCCGCGCAGCGCGACTGGCGTACGAGCGCGCAGGGCTCGGGCCGGCCGACGTGGACCTGTGCGAGATGCACGACCCCTTCACGATCGCCGAGCTGATCCACTACGAGGACCTCGGCTTCTGCGCCCCCGGCGAGGGCGGCGCATACGTGCAGAGCGGTCGTGCGGCCATCGGCGGCGGCGGGGTCGCGGTGTCGCCGTCGGGCGGGCTGATGTCCAAGGGGCACCCGCTCGGAGCCACCGGCGTCGCCCAGGTCGCCGAGATGTTCTGGCAGCTGCGCGGCGAGGCCGGCGCGCGGCAGGTGCCCGGCGCGCGGGTCGGGCTCACCCACACGGTGGGCGGCGGTGTCACCCGGCTCGAGGCGGGCGCCAGCGCGGTGATGATCTTCCGGGCCCTCTGAGCGGAGCGCGGCGACGATGGAATTCGAGACCCTCCGGCTGGCCGTCGAGGACGGTGTCGCCACGCTGACGCTGCACCGCCCGGAGGCGATGAACGCGATCACCCAGCGGATGAAGGACGAGCTGGGCGCGGCACTCGACGCGGTGGCCACCGACGACGCGGCGCGGGTGCTGGTGGTCACCGGCGCCGGCGACAAGGCCTTCTGCGCCGGGGCCGACCTGAAGGAGCGCGCCGCCAGCGAGCCGACACCGGCCGAGTTCTTCTTCCGGCAGCAGGCCACGCACCGGCTGTTCACGCGCCTGGAGCAGTTCGCCAAGCCGGTGATCGCCGCGCTCAACGGCGCGGCCTTCGGTGGCGGCGCCGAGATCGCGCTGTGCGCCGACCTGCGGGTGGCGGCGGAGCACGCACGCTTCGGTCTGACCGAGGTGGCATTGGGGGTGATCCCGGCCGGCGGCGGGACGCAGCGGCTGGCGCGGCTGGTGGGCCCGGCGCGGGCCAAGGAACTGCTCTTCACCGCGGCGCGGCTGACCGCCACCGAGGCGCTCGCGCTCGGGCTCGTCAACCGCGTCGTGCCGTCCGACCGTCTGGCCGCCGAGGTGCGCGCACTGGCGGTGGCAATCGCCGCCAAGCCGCCGCTGGCGGTGCGCTTCGCCAAGCAGGCGGTCGACAAGGGCCTGCAGGCCGACCTGCAGACCGCGCTCGACTTCGAGTTGTACGCCGCGGCGATCCTGTTCGACACCGAGGACCGGCGCGAAGGCATGCGCGCCTTCGTCGAGAAGCGCACACCCCGGTTCGTGGGGCGCTGACCGCCCGCTCCCGCACCACCCGCACGACCCAGGACACACGATGGACCTCAAGCTCGCGGGCCGCACGGCCCTGGTCACCGGCGCCGGACAGGGCGTCGGCCGCCGCATCGCGCTGACGCTGGCCGCCGAGGGCGCCTGCGTGGCGGTCAACGACCTGATGCCCGACAGGGTGCACCGGGTGGTCGAGGAGATCACCGCCGCCGGCGGCACGGCGCTCGCGGCGCCGTTCGACGTCACCGAGCTCGACGCCGTGCGCGCGGCCGTGTCACGGGCCGGCACGATCGACATCCTCGTCAACAACGCCGGCATCATCCCCGAGCGCCGTAGCGGCGAGGTCGGGCTGCCGCCCTTCGTCGAGCAGCCGCCCGAACACTGGCGGAAGATCGTCGAGCTGAACCTGATGGGCACCCTCAACGTCACGCACGCCTGCCTGCAGGGCATGGCGCAGCGCCGCTACGGCAAGGTCGTCACGATCATGTCCGACGCCGGCCGCGTGGGCGAGGCTCGCTACGTCGTCTACGGTGCAGCCAAGGCGGCACAGGCCGGCATGACGCGCTCGCTGGCCAAGGAGGTGGGCCCGCAGCGCATCAACGTCAACGCGGTGTCGCTGTCGGCGGTGGCGCACGAGGCACCGATGGCCGACTTCCTGCGCGAGGATGCGTCGCCCGACAGCAACGAGACGCTGAAGAAGATGCTGAGCGCCTACCCGATCGGCAAGGGCCTCGCCCGGCTCACCCGGCCGCAGGACGCCGCCAACGCGGTGGCCTTCCTCGTCAGCGACGCCGCCGAGTACATCACCGGGCAGGTGCTGTCGGTCAACGGCGGCTACGCGATGCCCTGAACCGCCGCAACCGGCCCGACCGCCATGCCCCGCGTCGTCTTCTTCGACCGCCTCGGGCCGCCCGAGGTCCTGCAGATCCGCGAAGTGCCGCTCGCGGAGCCCGGCCCGGGCGAGGTGCGGCTGGCGGTGGAGGCCTTCGGGCTCAACCGCAGCGAGTCGCAGATGCGGCAAGGCACCTACCCGATGATCGACGCGACCTTCCCCTCGCGCGTCGGCAAGGAGGCGGTCGGCCGCGTCACCGCGATCGGGCCTGGCGTCACGGGCGTCGAGCTCGGCGCCCGCGTGACCACCGTGCCCTGCTTCGACATGAACCGGCACGGCGTCTACGGCGAGTTCGCGGTCGTGCCGGCGGTGGCGCTGGCGCCGGTGCCCCGCGGGCTGGGCACGGTGCAGGCCGCCGCGATCTGGCAGCAGTACCTCACCGCCTACGGGCCGCTGGTGGAGTACGCCGAGCTCGGCCCCGGGCGCACGGTGCTCGTCACGGCCGCCACGGCGAGCGTGGGCCACGCCTGCATCCAGGTGGCCAAGGCGCAGGGCGCGACCGTGATCGCGACGACGCGCAGCGTCGGCAAGGCCGAGGGCCTGCGCCGCACCGGCGCCGATCACGTGATCGTCACCGGCGCCGAGGCGCTGGCTCCCCGGGTGCTGGCCCTGACGGGCGGCCGCGGCGTCGACGTCGCCGTCGACTCGATCTCCGGCCCCATCGTCGCCGACCTGGCCGAGTGCGCCGCCTACCGCGGGCGGATCTTCCTGTACGGCCGGCTCGACGAGCGAGCGACGCCATTCCCGCTGATCTCCTGCATGAAGAAGGCGCTGTCCATCAGCGGCTACACGCTGTGGGAGATCGTGCTCGAGCCGCAGCGGCGCGCACGCGCGCAGCGCTGGATCGTCGAGCGCCTGGAGCAGGGCGTGTTCGCGCCGGTCATCGACCGCGTGTTCACGCTCGAGCAGATCGTCGAGGCCCACGCCGCGATGGACGGCAACCTGGCCAACGGCAAGCTGGTGGTCGCCGTGGCACCGGAGGCGCTCGGTTGAAGTTCCTCGCGATGTCGCGCCGCGTGGCCGGCCTCACCGACGCTCAAGTCGCCGCGCAGGCGGCAGCCGAGGCGCTGCAGGCCTTCCGGCTGATGCGCGACGGCGTGTTCGAGCAGCTCTGGTTCAGCCCCGACTGGCGCGGCGCAGTGCTCGTGATGCACGCCGGCGCGCGGGAAGAGGCGCAGGCCGCCCTGGATTCGTTGCCGATGGTGCGCGGACGTACGATCGAGTTCGACCTCTGGCAACTCGATCCGTTCGACCACTACCAACGGCTGTTCGCCACCGAGCATCGGGCCGCACTGTGAGACACGCCAGCGGAGCCCTGCGATGGTCTACCTGATCGACGCACGCATCGACTACAACCTGCTGCAGGGCCGGCTCGACGAACTGCTGCCGCTGGAGTGGCAACAGACGTCGAAGATGTTCGACAGCGGGCAGCTGCTCGGCATTTGGCGCAAGGCCAGCGCCAAGGGCGTCGTCGCGATCTGGAACCTGCCGGACCACGAGGCGGTGCATGCACAGATCCGGGCGATGCCCCTGTACCCGTACATGAGCGACATCGAGGTGACGCCGCTGGTGCCTCATCCCAGGTACCCGCACTTCTGCGTCGCGCCAGCTGACGGCGACCGCGGTTCCTGACGGGGTCCGGGTGGACGGCGCGGCCGATGCGCCGGGGCGGCCGGCGCGGCCGGCGCGGCCGGCGCGGCCGGTGCGGCCGATGCAGCCGGTGCAGCCGATGCGTGAGCCCCGGTCACGCCGCCCACGCGGGCGCGCCTCAGCCCTGCGGCGGCGCGTCGTGCTGCACCTGCATGCGGTGCGCGTGCAGGGCCTCGAAGATGGGCGCGTCGCCGAAGCGGAACAGGTCCAGCGACGCGCCGGCGCCGGCGCTGGCCGCAAAGGGCACCCACGAGGGCACGACGAACATGTCGCCGCGGCCCACCGTCCAGCTGCGCTCGCCCACGCTCACCGTGCCCTGGCCGTCGAACACCTGCCACACCGACGAGCCCACCTCGCGCCGCGTGCGCGTGGCCGCGCCGGCGCGCAGCCGGTGCATCTCGGCGCGGATGGTCGGCAGCACGTCGGCGCCTGTGGTGGGGTTGGTGTAGCGCACGGCGGCGTGGCCGGGGCCGAGCGTCACGTCGTGGCCCTCGGCCTCCAGCGCCAGCTGCTCGGCCAGCGCGCGGTCGGTGTCGGCCCAGCGGTAGGCGAGCAGCGGCGTGGCCGGCAGCGTCGCGGGCTGCGACAGCGGGCGCAGGCCGGGGTAGGCCCACAGCCGCTCGGAGCGCGAGCGCTCGGGGCGCGTCATCTCGGCCGGGCCGAGCCGCTCGCGGCCGAACTCGAAGAACTGCGACTCGGTGCCGTAGGAGAACGGGATGTCCAGCCCGTCGATCCAGGCCATCGGCTGCGTGGCGGCGTTGTGGTGCGCGTGCCAGTGCCATCCGGCCTGCGGCAGGAAGTCGCCGCGCGACATGCGCACCGGGTCGCCGCCCACCACCGTCCATACGCCCTCGCCCTCGACGACGAAGCGGAAGGCGTGCTGCGAGTGGCGGTGCTCGGGGGCGTCCTCGCCCGGCATCAGGTACTGGATCGCGGCCCACAGCGTGGGCGTGGCGAAGGGCCGGCCGCCCAGCGACGGGTTGGCCAGCGCGATGGCGCGGCGCTCGCCGCCGCGGCCCACGGGCACCAGGCGCCCGGCGCGCTCGGCCAGCGCCAGCAGCCGCTGCCAGCGCCACAGGTGCGGCGACGCCTTGCTGCGCGGGTGCGGCGGCATCAGGTCGCCGATCTCTGTCCACAGCGGTACCAGCAGCTCCTCCTCGAAGCCGCGGTACAGCGCGCCGAGTTCGGGCGACGGATCGGGCTGGCCTGGGCCGGCCTGCATGGCCAGGCGCACGGGGGACAGCGGGCCTGCGGCTGGGGTCATCGCTCGGGCTCCTCGCGGGTGGGACGGGCCGGCTCGGGGGGCGCGGGTCGGGCCGGCTCAGCGGGCGGCGCCGACGTGCAGCACGATCTCGCCGATGCCCTCGACGCGGCCGTCGATCCGGTCGCCCGGCTGCAACGGGCCCACGCCCTCGGGCGTGCCGGTGTAGATCAGGTCGCCGGGCTGCAGATGGTAGTGGCGTGACAGGTCGGCGATCAGCTCGCGGACGCTCCAGATCAGCTTGCTCAGGTCGGAGGCCTGGCGCGGCTGCCCGTTGACCTGCAGCGCGATCGCCCCGCGCTCGACCACCACGCCGGGCATCGGCACCATCTCGGAGACGACCGAGCCGTGCTCGATGTCCTTGCCCAGGTCCCAGGGACGGCCCTTGTCGCGCGCGGCCAGCTGCAGGTCGCGTCGCGTCATGTCCAGGCCGCAGGCGTAGCCGGCGATCAGCGTGTGCGCATCGGCCTCGGTCACCCGGAAGCCCGGCCGGCCGATGACGACCACCAGCTCCATCTCGTACTGGTAGTCCTTCGTGGCCAGCGGGTAGGGCACGGTGGCCCCGGACTCCACCAGCGTCGAGGGCGACTTGGTGAAGTAGAACGGCGCCTCGCTGCCCTTGTCGATCGGGCGGCCCATCTCGACGGCGTGCGCGTGGTAGTTGCGCCCGACGAAGAAGAGGCGGTGGACGGGCGCGCGTTCGGCGCGGCCGCGCACGGCAAGGGTGGGCACGGCGGGCGGGCTCCACAGGTAGGCGACGGTCATGGGGTTCCTCGGGGCCGCGGGGCGCGGGTCGGTGGGCGGATGGCGGGAGGGGCCGGGGGGTGGGCTTGCGAGCGGGGCGCGCTTGGATCGTGCGTGGGGCGTGGGCGGCGTGCCTCGCTCAGGCCGCCAGACAGTTCTCGACCTTCCAGCCGTACAGCCACTCCACCGCGTCGTAGAAGCGCTCGGGCGAGCGGCTCTTCCACAGCTCGTTGCGCACCAGCCGCTCGACGCCCTTGGCGTGGTAGAGGCGCCCCATCTCGCGCGAGCTGAGCACGATGCGCGCGGTGCGAGGCACGCGTGAGCGCTGGTAGTGCTCGAGCGCGCACGGCCAGTCGTTGCCGTGCACGCGCAGCGCCTCGCCGAGCGTGACCGCGTCCTCCATCGCCATGCACGCGCCCTGCGCCATGTACTGCGTGGTGGGGTGCGCGGCGTCGCCCAGCAGCGTCACGCGGCCGTGCGTCCAGCAGTCGATCGGGTCGCGGTCGGCGGTGGCCCAGCGCTTCCAGCTGCGCGGCAGGTCGATCAGCTGCCGCGCCTTCGGGCAGATGCCCTGGAAGTAGCTCTGCACCTCTTCCTTGCTGCCCTCGCGCACGCCCCACTCCTCCTGCTCGCGCGAGTGGAAGGTGACGACGACGTTGTACTGCTCGCCGCCGCGCAGGGGGTAGTGCACGAGGTGGCAGTTCGGGCCTGCCCACAGGCTGGCGGCGTTCCACTGCAGGTCGGCCGGGAAGTCCTTGCGGTCGACCACGGCGCGATAGACCACGTGGCCGGTGACGCGCGCCGGGTCGCCCACGAACTGCTGGCGCACGACCGACTTCACGCCATCGGCTCCGACGAGCGCGACGCCGCGGTGCGCCAGGCCGCGCTGGTCGAGCACCGTGACGCCGGCGGCGTCCTGCTCGACGCGCTCGACCCGCGTGGACGTGAGGAAGCGGACGCGGCCGGTCTGCTGCGCGCCCTCGAGCAGGCTCAGGTGCACGTCGGCGCGGTGGATCACGGCGTACGGGTTGCCGAAGCGGGTGCGGAACGCCTCGCCGGTGGGGATGCGGCCGACGAGGCTCTCGTCGACGGCGTCGTGCATCACCATCGCCTCGGTGTAGACGGCGCGGGCGCGGGCGCGCTCGCCCACGCCCAGCGCATCGAAGGCGGCGAAGGCGTTGGGACCGAGCTGGATGCCGGCGCCGATCTCGCCGATCTCGGGCGCCTGCTCGAGCACGTCGACGTCGAAGCCGCGGCGCACCAGCGCCAGCGCGGCGGCCAGGCCGCCGATGCCGCCGCCGGCCACGAGCACGGGTGGGGAGGCAGGGGGGGCTGGCATCGGGGACTCCTTCGGGAACATCGACGCGGGCAGGCCGACGGGGGGGGGGTCGAGGGACGTGGCGGGGACGGCGTGCCGGGAATGGCAGGCCGGGTCATATCGTTAGTACACTGACGATCAGTATAGTGATATCATCCAGCCCACGCACACGGGTTTACCCGCAATGCCTGCACACCCCCGCGCCGCCGCCGTGGCCGTCGACCTCGACGACCTGCCCGGCCACTACATCCGCCGCCTGCACCAGATCGCCGTGGCGATCTTCCTGCAGGAGACCGAGGCGCTGGGCGTGACGCCGGTGCAGTACGCGGCGCTGCAGGCGGTGGCCAACCAGCCGGGCGTCGACCAGCGCACGCTCGCGCGCTCGATCGGGCTCGACACCTCGACGCTGGCCGGCGTGGTCGACCGCCTCGAGGCGCGCGGCCTGGTGCAGCGCAACGCCTCGCCGGACGACCGCCGCGTCCGGCTGCTGACGCCCACCCCCGACGGCCTGCAGCTCCTGGCCGACGTGGTGCCGGCGATGCGCGCGGCGCAGCGCCGCATCCTCGAGCCGCTGCCCGCGGCCGAACGGCGCGAGTTCATGCGCATGCTGCGCAGGCTGGTCAGCGCCAACAACGAACTCAGCCGCGCGCCGGGCGACGCGGGCTGAGCCGCGACGGCCGCCGTGCGCGCCGGCACCCGGCCCGGCCGCCGCCGCCCGCTATCCTTGGCTGGCCCGCCGACACCCGGGCCGACGACGTGCCGACGCTGCCCACCACCGAGCTGTACCTGATCGCGATGGCGATCATCTTCGCGCTGCCCTACCTCGTGTGGCGGCTAGCGCGCACGGAGTACTGGGCGCCGCTGGTGGTGGTGCAGATCGTCACCGGCATCGTGCTCGGCCCCGGGCTGCTCGGTGCGGCCTTCCCCGGTTTCTATGCCTTCGTGTTCACGCCGCAGGTGGTGGGCGCGCTGAACGGCGTGGCCTGGTGGGCGGTCATGCTGTTCGTCTGGATCGCGGGCATCGAGCTCGACCTGAGCCAGGCCTGGCAGCGGCGGCGCGAGACGGGCCTGGCCGCGGGCCTGGCGATGGCCGGCCCGGTGGCGCTGGGCTGCGGTGTGGGCGTGCTTCTGCTGGCATGGGGCGGCTGGATCGGCGCGCGCGCACAGCCCTGGCAGTTCGTGCTCGGCGTGGGCATGGCCTGCGCGGTGACGGCGCTGCCGATCCTGGTGCTGCTGATGGAGAAGCTCGGCATCCTGCGCCAGCCGCTCGGGCAGCGCATCCTGCGCTACGCGAGCCTGGACGACATCGCCATCTGGGCCGTGCTGGCCGTGGTGCTGATGGACTGGCAGCGCGTGGGCCGGCAGGCGCTGTTCCTGGCGGTGTTCGCGCTGGCGGCCTGGGCCATGCGGCGGCTGATGCAGCGCCTGCCCGAGCGCGACCGCTGGTACGTCAGCCTGATCTGGCTGGCGGCGGTGAGCTTCGGCGCCGACTGGTCCGGGCTGCACTACATGGTGGGCGCCTTCCTCGCCGGCGCCGTGCTCGACAGCCAGTGGTTCAATCAGCAGAAGATGGATCTGCTGCGCGACCACGTGCTGCTGGTGCTGATGCCGGTGTTCTTCCTGTCCACCGGGCTGCGCACCAGCTGGGACCTGGGCGGGGCCGCGGTCTTCGTGGCCGCCGCGGCGCTGCTGGCGGCGGCGGTGGCAGGCAAGTTCGGCGGCATCTGGCTCGCCGGCCGGGCGCTGGGCTGGAGCCGCGACGACATCGCGCTGGCCGGCTGGCTGCTGCAGACCAAGGGTCTGATCGAGATCATCTTCGCCAGCATCCTGCTGGACAAGGGCGTGATCACGAGCGCGATGTTCACCGCGCTGCTGCTGATGGCGGTGGCCAGCACGATGCTCACCGTGCCGATGGTGGCCCCTCGGCTGGCGCGCCGCGGCGCGCTGCCGGGCGACCGCACAATGCAGCCGCCCCCCGGACCCGGCAACCAACCCTCCGCATGACGACCACACCCGCCCCCGACGACGCCTCCCGGGTTCTCGAGCACTGGCTCGCCGCCGAGGTGGCGCTGCGCGAGCAGCACCGCCTCGGCGCCGGGCCGGGCGTCGCGCCGCGCAAGGTGGTGCTGTCGATCGACGGCCTGGCGCTGATGCAGCGCATCCTGAGCGGCGAACTGCCGCACGCGGCGATCGCCGAGACGCTGGACTTTCTGCTGGTGGAGGTGCAGCGAGGGCGCGCGGTGTTCCAGGGCACGCCCGGCCCGCGGCACTTCAACCCGATGGGCGGCATCCACGGCGGCTGGTACGCCACGCTGCTGGACAGCGCGCTCGGCTGCGCGGTGCACACGATGATGCCGGTGGGCCGCTCTTACACGACGGCCGAGCTGAGCGTGAACCTGGTCAAGGCGATCCCGCCCGGCCTGCCGCGGGTGCGCGCCGAGGGTACCGTGCTGCACTGCGGACGCCAGCTCGCCACCGCCGAGGCGCGCCTGGTGGGCCCCGACGGCACGCTGTACGCGCACGGCACCACCACCTGCCTGGTGTTCGAGATCGGCGGACGCTGAGGGCGCACGCGGCCCATCGCGAGGCCCATCGACGTCCATCGAGGCCGATCGAGCCCGGATCCCCGGTCGGCGCGCAGCGGGACTCCGTCCGGGGTCGCTCCGGCCCGCGGCGCCGCGCCTCGATTGCGGCAACATCGCCAACCCGACCACCTCCGCGCCGACCATGTTCCGCCAGCAGTACATCGACAACGAGCAACTCGCCGCGCAGCTCCAGCGCTGGGCGCAGCAGCACCCCGGCCTCGTGCATCTGGGCACGCTCGACCGCAGCGCCGGCGGCCGCGACATCCCGCTGCTGACGATCGGCCGCGACCCCGGCGAGCCGGGCCGCGCCCGCCCCGCCGTCTGGGTGGACGGCAACATGCACGCGAGCGAGGTCTGCGGCACCAGCGTGGCGCTGGCCATCGCGGAAGACCTGATCGCCATCCACGGTGGCGCCGACACCGCCGGTGGCCGGCCGCTGCCGGCGACGATGCTGCAGACGCTGCGCGAGACGCTCTTCTACGTCGTGCCGCGCATCTCTCCCGACGGCGCCGACGAGGTGCTGCGGCGCGGCCGCTACGTGCGCTCGAGCCCGGTGGACGGACGCGCCGCCCAGGGCCACGCGCGCTGGGTGGCCGACGACGTGGACGGCGACGGCTGCGCCGGCTACATGCGCGTGGCCGATCCCGACGGCGACATGGTGGAGCTGCGCGGCGAGGACGGCGTGCCGCTGGCGCCGCCGGTGATGGTGTCGCGCATGCCCGGCGACGAGGGGCCGTTCTACCGCCTGTACCCCGAGGGTCGCATCGCCAACTTCGACGGCCGCACCGTGCCCGACGCCGGCTTCCTGGGCGACAACGAGTACGACTTCAACCGCAACTTCGCCTACGCCTGGGCGCCCGAGCCGCAGCAGGCCGGCGCCGGCCACTACCCGGGCAGCGCTCCCGAGGTACGGGCGGTGATGGACTTCGCCAGCCGCCACCCCAACATCATGGTGTGGCTGAACCTGCACACCTTCGGCGGCGTGCTGATCCGGCCGCTGGCCGACCAGCCCGACGGCAGGATGAACCGGGACGACCTGGCGGTGTTCCAGCAGGTCGAGGCCTGGATGACCGAGCACACCGGCTACGCCACGGTGAGCGGCTTCCACGAGTTCCTGTACGAGCCCGACAAGCCGGTGCACGGCAGCCTGTCGCAGTACGCGTACCGCCAGCGCGGCGCGCTGGCCTACGTGGTGGAGCTGTGGGACCTGTTCCGCCAGCTCGGCATCGAGCGCAAGCGGCCCTTCGTCGACCACTACTCGCGCCTGACGCGGGCCGAACTGCGCGCTCTGGCGGCCTTCGACCGCGAGCACAACGAGGGCCGCGTCTTCCGCCCGTGGCGCCGCGTGCGGCACCCGCAGCTGGGCGAGGTGGAGGTGGGCGGTTTCGACCCGCGCATCGGCATCTGGAACCCGCCGCTGCAGCGCCTGGCTCAGACCTGCGCGCAGCAGTCGGCCGCCTTCCTGCGCGTGGCCGCGTTGGTGCCGCGGCTCAGCCTGCAGGTGGTGCGGCAGGAGCGCGCGCAGGGGCACACGCGCGTGGAGCTGCGCGTGGCCAATCACGGCTACCTGGGCAGCTGCGGCCCGGCCTCGGCGACGGACCTGCCCCACGCCGAGCCTCTGCGGCTGACTGCGCGCGCCGACGGCGGCGCCACGCTGCTCGCGCCGGCCGGGGCGGTGGTGGAGCTCGGGCACCTGCAGGGCTGGGGTCGCGGCCTGCACGGCACGTCGATCTTCTCGCCCTGGTCGCGCGGCAACGGCCACGAGCGCTTCGTCACGCTGCTCGTGGCCGGGTCGGGAACGGTGCAGGTGGAGGCAGGCAGCTGCCGCGTGGGCTACCTGGCGCTGCGGGTCGAGGTCGGCTGACGGCCGCGCAGGCCGCCAGCGGGCCGGACGACTTGCTGCAGCAGCAGCGATGGAGCCGGCCGCCGTTCGCCGCGAAGCTGCCGTGGCGTGTCGGGCGGACCGGAGCCGGGCCGACAGGAGCGCTTCAGACGATGCCGAGGTGATCGAGACCGGACATGATGTCCCCTCCCGTGGACTGGCGGCTGTGCAGCTTGATGGACAGGCGCAGCTCGTTCATGGAGTCGGCGTTGCGCAAGGCGTCCTCGTATGAGATCGATCCGTTGTCGTAGAGCTCGAACAAGGCTTGGTCGAATGTACACATGCCCAGCGGCCGCGACTTCTTCATCGCCTCCTTGATCTCATGCACCTGGCCCTTGAAGATCAGGTCGGCGACCAGTGGGGTGTTGAGCAGGATCTCGATCGCGGCCACGCGGCCCGTGGCTGCCTTGCGAGGTATCAGCCGCTGAGAGATCACCCCCCTCAGATTGAGGGAGAGGTCCATGAGCAGCTGAGCGCGACGTTCTTCCGGGAAGAAGTTGATGATCCGGTCGAGTGCCTGATTCGCGCTGTTGGCATGAAGCGTGCACAGGCAGAGGTGGCCGGTTTCGGCGAAGGCGATGGCGTGCTCCATCGTGTCCCGTTCGCGGACTTCGCCGATCAGGATCACGTCGGGAGCCTGCCGCAGGGTGTTTCGCAGACCCACCTCCCAGGACTCCGTGTCCACGCCCACCTCGCGCTGCGTGACCGCGCACTTCCCATGCTCATGAACGAACTCGATCGGATCTTCGAGGGTGATGATGTGACCATGGGAGTTCGCGTTCCGATGGCCGATCATCGCGGCCAGCGTGGTGGACTTGCCCGAACCCGTTGCGCCAACGACGATGAGCAGCCCGCGCTTGCTCATCACCATTTCCTTGAGGATCTCCGGCAGGCCAAGGTCGTCGAGCCGGGGGATTTCGGTGGTGATCGTCCGCACCACCATGCCCGTGCGCTGCTGCTGCACGAATGCATTGACGCGGAAGCGCCCGAGGCCGGGCGGATTGATCGCGAAGTTGCATTCCCGGGTGCGCTCGAATTCGACGGCCTGCTTGTCGTTCATCACCGCTCGGACGAGTTCGCTCGTGTGCGCTGCCGAGAGACTCTGGCGGGAGACAGGGGTCAGCTTTCCGTCCATCCGGAAGGCCGGGGGAAAGCCTGCGGTAATCAGCAGGTCCGAGGCATGCTCTTGGACCATCGACTTGAGCAGGTCATGGATCAGCTTCTGCGCCTGATCGGGTGTCATGTGTGTTCTCTCCCAGTTCTCCTGCCCGGCGACAGGACGACTCTTTTCGGCATTCTCTGCGCGCCCGGGCGAACGCTCCCCCCGGGATCCGTGAAGCCTTCCGCAGGGATGCCGCCGGGCACCAGGTTCCGCAGTGAGCGTTTGCGGCGACGAGCAGCGTTTTGGGGGCAAGTCCCTGGTGCGGACCAGGATGCAGGAGAAACCGGCCAGCCGAGTCATGGTCGAGGTTCGACGAACACGGCGTGCGCGCTGTCGCCGACAACCAACGTGCCGAACGGGCCGGAATGGAAGCACCGCGGGCAAGGGTCCTGGCTGAGGCGTTCATGATCGGTCCACGCAGCTTGCTTGGAGGGGGTCGTGCGGCACCCCAGAACCGGTGTGGCTGGCTCTGGATCCTTGCCCGGCTTCTGCCCCACCGCGCCGAT
>Ga0209985_10001630_pt1 | contig 21461 bp, 14 predicted proteins | sample NOAtaG_FD_187305 | JGI IMG/M metagenome (GOLD analysis project Ga0209985, IMG submission 187305) | Freshwater lake microbial communities from Lake Erie, under a cyanobacterial bloom - NOAA_Erie_Diel6S_1000h metaG (SPAdes) (version 2) | ecosystem: Environmental > Aquatic > Freshwater > Lake ...
CTTCGAACGGTGCCCGCAGCACACTCCGAGCCTCCGTGAGAAAAATCCCTTCCAACGGTGCCCGCAGCACACTCCGAGCCTCCGTGAGAAAATCCCTTCGAACGGTGCCCGCAGCACACCCCGGCCCTCCGCGAGAAAATCCCTCCAACGGTGACCGCAGCACGGGCAAGGCGGCGCGGAACCCGCCATACTGCGGCGAATGCCCGCGGCGCCCACGACCACGCTCGAGCTCACCGTCCGCACCGATGGCGTCGCCTCGGCCGTCAGCGCCGAACTCGCGCGCACGCAGGGTCTCCTGCGCCTCGCGCCGTGCTGGGTGCCGCGCTCGTTCCTGCAGCCAGGCCTGCGCATCAAGCTGCATCCCGACGACACCTACGCCTACGGCCTCAACCGCGGCGGCATCGACGAGCGCTGGTTCAGCTCGACCACCGAGGCCGCGAACGACAACCGCACGCCCGACGAAGGACTCTCGTACTGCGTGGTCGGCCGCGAGCGCTTCACGCTGCGCCAGGCCGTGCGCGAGTGCGGCGCCGCGCTGATCGGCGAGCGCATCTGGTCGAAGTACGGAAAGTGGCCCGTCTACGCGAAGTTCTTCGACAACATGGGGCCGATCCCGCACCACATGCACCAGGACGACGCGCAGGCGAAGCTCGTCGGCCAGGAAGGGAAGCCCGAGGCGTACTACTTCCCGCCGCAGCACAACCCGGTCGGCAACAACTTCCCGCACACCTTCATGGGGCTCGTGCCCGGCACCACGAAGGCCGATGTGCGCAAGTGCCTCGAGAACTGGAACACGGGCGACAACGGAATCCTCGATCTTTCGCAGGCGTATCGCCTCAAGGTCGGCACGGGCTGGCTGATGGAGCCGCGCGTCCTCCACGCGCCCGGCTCGTTCTGCACCTATGAACCGCAGTGGGGCAGCGATGTCTTCGCGATGTACCAGTCGCTCGTCGAGGGCCGCGCGGTGCCGTGGGACCTGCTCGTCAAGGACATGCCGAAGGACCGGCACCGTGATCTCGACTTCATCGTCGAGCAGCTCGACTGGGAGAAGAATGTCGACCCGCACTTCAAGGCGAACCACTACCTCGAGCCGTTCGCCGCTGCATCGGGCGCGGGCTGGTGCGACCGCTGGGTGATCTACGGCAAGATGAACGGCTTCGAGTACTTCACCGCGAAGGAACTCACGGTCGAGCCGGGCGCGACCTGCACGGTCGCCGACCAAGGCGCGTACGGCTTGACCTGCGTGCAGGGCACGGGCACGATCAACGGCGAGCCTTTGTCGAGCCCGCGGCTGATCCGCTTCCGCGAGCTGACGAACGACGAGTATTTCTGCACCGAGGCAGGCGCCCGGCGCGGAGTGACCTTCACGAACACCTCGACGACCGAGCCGCTGGTGTGCCTGCGGTACTTCGGCCCCGAGGTGTGGGGCAGCAGCGCTTGGAACAGGAGCAACGCATGAAACTGCACAACGCCATGTGGCCCGGCCTCGTCGGCAAGGAGCCGGGAACCGACCATCCGCCCATCTCGCTCGAGCGCATGCTCGAGCTCACCGCGAAGGCGAAGGTCGACGGCCAGAAGTTCGACGGCGTCGATCTCTTCCTCTTCCACCCGCACACCGACCCGGACGCGAGCGAATCCGACCTCCGCAAGATGGCCGACATGATCGCCGCGAAGGGCCTCGCGGTCGGCTCGCTCGTCGCGCCCGTGTGGCCCGGCACCGTCGGCGACAGCGCGATGGGCTCGGTCGAGCAGCGCCGCAAGTTCATCGACGCCGTGCGCAAGGCCTGCCGCATCGCGCGCATCCTCAACGAGCACGGCGTGCGCAAGTACGGCGTGATCCGCATCGACAGCGCGACCGGCACCAAGGCCGCCGCGAAGAACGAGAAGAAGGCCATCAAGCAGATCGCCGCCACCTTCCGCGAGGCAGGCATGGTCGCTGCAGGCCACGGCGAGCGCCTCGCCGCCGAAGGCGAGGTCTGCTGGGGCGGCATGCACTCGTGGACCTCGATGCTTGCGCTCCTCGAGGAGACCGACATGCCCGGAACCGTCGGTTTCCAGGCCGATCTCGCGCACACCTACCTCTATCTCCTCGGCGTGAACGCGCCGAAGTCGGCCCTTCTCAAGGTGAAAGGCAAGGAGAAGAAGTACACCCAGAAGGACTTCGACAAGTCCTACGCCAAGCTCACCGCCGCGCTGCGCCCGTGGACGATCGACTTCCATGTCGCGCAGAACGACGGCACCGTGCACGGCACCGGCTCGCACGACAAGACCGGCCGCCACTGCCCGGCCGACGACCCGAAGGGCAAGCTCGACATCGTCGCCTGCTCGAAGCACTGGCTCGAGGGCGCCGCGGGCCGCGGCATGCAGCACATCTGCTGGGACGGCTGCATGTTCCCGAACGCGCTCCTCGAGAAGCAGGACACCTGGAACACCATCCTTCGCACCATGATCGAGGTGCGCAAGGCCATCGCGAACTGATCGCACGCACGAACGGAGCCTCCCGCCATGTCGAAGAAGTCACCCACCACGATTCCGATGGTCACCTCCGACGAGCGTCCGCCGCTGCGCATCGGCCTCATCGGCTACGGCTTCATGGGCCGCGCGCACGCGAACGCGATCCACCAGGTCGGCCACTTCTTCAAGTCGGTGCGCCGCCCGGTGCTGCAGGCGGTCTGCGGCCGAAATGAAGGCAATCTCGTCGAGTTCGCGAAGGCCTGGCAGGTGAAGAGCTGCGAGACCGACTGGCGCAAGCTGGTCGCGCGCAACGACATCGACGCCATCGACATCTGCACGCCGAACGACTCGCACATGGAGATCGCGCTCTCGTGCGTGAGGCACGGCAAGATGATCCTCTGCGAGAAGCCGCTCGCGATGAACGGCACGCAGGGCGAGAAGATGGTGGCCGCGGTCGAGAAGTCGAAGCTTCCGAACCTCGTCTGGTACAACTACCGCTTCCTGCCCGCGGTCTCGCTCGCGAAGAACATCGTGGCGGCGGGCGAACTCGGCAAGGTCTTCCACTACCGCGCCAACTTCCTGCAGGACTGGACGATCTCCGCCGATGTGCCGCAGGGCGGCACCGGCCTCTGGCGGCTCGACGCCGCGGTCGCGGGCTCGGGCGTCACGGGCGACCTGCTTGCGCACTGCATCGACACCGCGCGGTGGATCAACGGCGACATCGTCTCGGTCGCGTCGATGACCGAGACCTTCGTCAAGCAGCGCGTGCACACGGCGACCGGCAAGAAGCAGCCCGTGAAGATCGACGACGCCTGCGCGTTCCTCGCGCGGTTCGAGAACGGCTCGATGGCCGTGTTCGAGTCGACCCGCTACGCGCGCGGCCACAAGGCGCTCTACACCTTCGAGATCAACGGCGAGAAGAAGTCGCTCGCGTGGGATCTCCACGACCTGAACCGCCTCTCGTACTTCGACCACGGCGTGCCCGGCGACCGCCGCGGCTGGTCGAGCATCCACTGCACCGACGGCGACCATCCGTACGCCGGCAAGTGGTGGGTGCCGGGCCTCTCGCTCGGCTACGAGCACTCGTTCGTGCACGCGCTGTACGAGTTCCTCCGCTCGCTCGACGCGTCGAAGTCCGAGCGCCGCTATCCCGACTTCCGCCACGCGCTCGGCACGCAGTATGTCTGCGACGCGGTGCTCGCGGCCGCGCGCCAGGGCAAGTGGGTCGAGGTCAAGCGCGCGTAGCGCGCGGAACCGTGCGCGGAGCGTTCCCTGCGGCGCGCGCCGCGGCGAACTACAGGCAGGGCGTCGCCGTGTTTGTCCTCCAGCCGAAGGGACCGATCGTCGAAGCGTCCATCGGCGGCAAGCAGTTCAACTGCCAAGCATCCGCTGATGTGATGGAGTGACGGAAGCGGTCCCACTTGAGCGGGCAGCATGTCGAGAGCCCAAAAACGCGGCTTGTGGTGGGTCTACGAGGTTTGTTCCAGTCCCAGAATCGCTATCTCGTTCGGTTTGCGTGTTGCGTACGAGGAAAGCGATTTGGCGAATTGGATCTATACCGACATGGATCTCTCGCCAGGGCATCCGCTCACACCAAGACACCCCGGGCTCTCCGAGCTTCTCGCCGATCCGTTCAACCGGAGCGTGTGGGAACTGCTCCGCCGCCGCGGGCGCGCATCGACGGTCGATGAACTTGCGGAAGTCGCAGGTGCGCCGCGCGATGCGGTCGCGCGGGCGCTCGCCCGGCTGCAGGTGCTCGGGCTCGTGAGGCCGGCGTTCGAGCCAGGAACGCGCCGGCGCACGGCGTTCAAGATCGCCCGCGAGCGGCTCGTCGTGGTGTACGACCAGGCCGACCAGGCGCAGGCCGCTGCGGCACGCGCGCTCCGGGCACAGGTCGCGGAGCACGGCCGCGGCGTGCTCGAGACGGCCCGTGCGCAGGCCGCGCACCATGGGGACGATGCGATCGAGGTGCATCGCTCGATGTCGCTCAGCCGCGACGAGATCGTGGAACTGCGCCGCCGCGTGCGGGCGGTGACCGACTATGTCGAGCAGATCGAGTCGACCTCGAGCGACCGGCCGAACCTCTGCAACTATCACATGGCGATCGAAGTGCGGCCGCTCAAGGAGCTGGTGCTCCCGACGGCGTCGCTCCATGTGATCGAGGGCGGCACGGCAGGGAAGGAGCAGGGAGAGGTTGGATCCGGGGAACCTCTCGTGGAGAAGGCGGGCGGCGGCTCGAAGGTGAAGGTGCTGTCGGCGCGCGAGCGCGAGGTCGCGCGGTCTCTCGCGGAAGGCAGAAGCTGCCCCGAGATCGCGGAGTCGCTCGGGCTGTCGGTCAACACGGTGCGGACGGTCACGAAGCGGCTGTACGCGAAGATCGGCATCCGCCGCCGGGCGGAACTCGTCAACTGGCTGCGCGCACCAGGCCCGTGACGGAAACAGCGTCGGGCACCCGTCCCAATCCCGTTACGATTCGCGGCCCATGGCCCGCGAGCATCAACCCATCCAGATCGGCCTGCCCCCCGAATCCGCGTGGCGCGTCGCCGAGCCCGCGCCGATCTCCCTCGTGGCGTTCGTCGACGGCGGCGAACTCCCCGATCCCGGCGACGCGTTCCTCGCCGCCGGCCGCGCGTTCGGCGCAGAGCCCACCTCGGTCGAGCCGCTCCCGGTCGACGAACCCTCGATCCACTGGGCCTTCTCCTTCGAGGTCGCGGGCCGCACCTCGCGCGTCCTCCTCTGGTGCGAAGCCGCGCGCCCCGGCCAAAGCCCCGACAACCGCGCGCCCGACGCGCGTCACCTGATCGTCGTGCAGGCGATCCTCGAGCCGTCGACCCCCGACGACGCCGCGCGGGCCGCCGCCACCAAGCAGCCGGTCTGGCCCGCGTCGCTCGCCGACTTCGTCCGCCTCGCCGCCACCGCCGCGAGCGCCGCGGGCACCGACCGCACGCGCCTCCTCTTCGACCCGGAACTCGGCATCGTCTACACGCCCGACGACTGCGCGCGCCTCTTCCTCGGCGCCGCCGCGCCCGCGGGCGAACTCGTCGACGAACGCCACCTCTACCGCATCGAACTGCGTTCGCGCGGTCCGGGCACCCCGGTGTGGATCTCGACCGTCGGCCTCGCCCGCGTCGGCAAGCCCGAACTCGAGATGATCGAGGTCCCCGAGCCGCTCACCGCCGCCGCGCTGCAGCTCACCGACGCCCTCGCGGCCCGGTTCATCTCAGACGACCTCCCGCACGCGGGTGTCCCGTTCGAGGCGGGCGGCGACCTCGCGATCGCGCTCGTTCCCGCAGCCGAAGCGGCCGAGACCGTCGCGCCCGAGGTGGCCGGCTCGCCCGCCGACCGCGCCCGCTTCGGCCCGGCCCCGCGCGCCGCGATCTGCGCCGCGGGCCAGCGCGGCACCTTCCGCAAGATCTGGGCGACGCCCGTCGAAGCGCTCGAGCGCCTCACGCGGCACGACGCGGGCCTCTATCTCTCCCTGCGCGTCGTCGAGGTGCGCGAACGCCTCGCCCGCGGCACCTGGAGCGACTTCATCGCCGCGCACGCCGCGCACGGCGCGGCCGCAACGGTCGCGTTCCTCGCGAAGGTCGCCCGCGGCGACGCGTCGGCAGACGCCCCGCGCGAGCATGTCTGGATCTCCGTCGGCCGCGCGAGCCCCACGGGCGGCGCCGGCGCATCGCCGCACACGGGGCCGGTGGACTTCACGCTCGCCGACATCGGCGACTGGCGCGTCGTCGGCCTTCTCGACGGCGGCGAGAGCATCGGTCCCGACCGCGTCGACCTCCTTCGCGGCCGCTGAGCGCCCGCGGAACGCACCCCGCAGGCGCAACCCATCCGCGCCGAGCGCGAATCGTCCACGAACGCGCCCGCGACCCTCGCCCGGCGCACGCGACCATGCGAGAATGACGCCGTGGCCCTCTTCGCCGCCCGCGACCCCGACCGACCCCGCTACCGCACGCGCTTCATGCGCGCGGGCGTCGTCTATGTCTTCGCGATCGCGGTGATGGGAATCGCCTCGGGCGCGCGGCCGAACAACCTCATCATCTGGGTGTTCAGCGCGATGATCGCGGCGCTCCTCGTCTCGGGCTTCCTCTCGGGGTTCATGATGACGCCGCTGCGCGCGACGCGCATCGAGCCCCGCCGCGGCCGCGTCGGCGAGCCGCTCCTCATCCGCTACGAACTCTCGAACCGCTCGCGGTTCATCCCGTCCTACGACCTCGCGGTCACGGAGTCGGTCGACACCAAGATGCTGGAGCCCGCGGGCCAGGCATGGGCGCTCCATGTCGGCCCGGGCGACACCGTGCACGCCGAAGCCGTGTTCCGGCCGCTGCGCCGCGGTGCCGCCCAGCTGCGCAGCTTCGAGGTCGCCTCCACCTTCCCGTTCGGCCTGCTGCGGAAGATCGTGCGCATCACCGCGCGCGGCGAAGTGCTGATCCACCCCGAGATCCTCCCGATCCGCGCCGATCTCCTCGCGCGCGTCACCTCGGGCGCGTTCGGCGGGCAGCGGCTCTCGCAGAAGGGCGGCGGCAACGACGACTTCTTCGGCGTGCGCGAGTATCGCAGCGGCGACAGCATCCGCAGCGTCGCGTGGAAGCGCCTCGCCGGCACCGGCCAGATCGCCACCATCGAGCGCGGCCGCGCCGTGCCGCCGCGCGTGCGAGTGCTGCTCGACCTCCGCACGCCGACCGCATCGCTGCGGACGGCGCCGGGCGAGGACGCGCGCACGCTCGAGGAGCGCGCCATCGTGCTCGCGGCAAGCACCATCGCGCTCGCCGACCGCCTCGGCTACGAGTACGCGCTCTCGGTCGCGGGCCTCGCGGTCCCGCCGGTCGCGCTGCGCAAGGGGCACTTCCACCGAGAGAAGATCATGTCGCTCCTCGCGGCGATCGACCTCGACCAGCCGCGCGTGCCCGGCAACGGCCTCTCCTCGAGCGACGAGCGCGCGTCGCTCGTCTGCGTGCACCCAGACCGCGCCGACACCGCCATCGCGCCCGATTCCGCGTGGCACTTCACGGCGCGGCAGATCGACACGCTTGTCGACGCCGCGGCTGCAACGGGCGCCGCAACCGCCGCCGCTGCGCCCTCCGCGGCCGGAGGTGCCGCGTGACGCTCCTGCGGCAGTACCGATTCGCGAGCTTCACGCTCGTCCTCGTGTCGATCATCGCCTTCTCGATCGCGACGGTCGACTTCCTCCAGCTCTTCGTCGCGCTCGTCCTCGCGATGGTCAGCTGGTACACGACCGAGGGCCCGCGCGGCCGCACGCTGCCCAACTGGCTCGTCAACACGCTCATCGCCGGCGCGCTCGCGTGGCACGCGCTCGACTTCATGCGCAGCGGCGAGCTCTCGGCCGCGGTCAGCACCCTCGGCCGGTTCCTGCTCTGGCTCCTCATCATCAAGCTCTTCGCGCGTCCGAGCGTCCACGAAGACCGCCAGCGCCTCTCGCTCGCCACCATGCTCGTCATCGCGGGCTGCCTCGAGAGCGTGCAGTTCGCCTTCGGCGCGCTCGTCATCCTCTACGCGGCGCTTGCGATCTGGACCGCCATGCTGTGGCGGCTCCACGCGAGCCACGCCGCAGGCCGCAGCTCGCGCGCGGCCACCAAGGGCTTCTCGCCGCCGCTCGAACTCGCCTTCGGGCGCCGCGCCACGCCGCAGTTCCGCGGCATGGCGGTGGTCTCGATCCTGTTCGTGTTCGTGGCAAGCGCGGGCGTCTTCGTCCTCTTCCCGCGCATTCCGACGCTCATGGACGCCCGCGGCCCGCGCGGCGCGCGCACGGTGTCGGGCTTCAGCGACGAGATCAGCCTCCGCGGCGGCGACCGCATCAGCGAAAGCCGGCGCGAGCTCTTCGTCGTCCGCTGGTTCGGCCCCGACGGCGAGCCCGTGCGGCCGTCGCGCACGCTCTTCCTGCGCGGCGCCGTGCTCGACCGCTACGACCCCGCGGGCGAACGCTGGCTCTCCGCGCGCAACACCACGGGTCTGCGCACGATCCGCACGCCGCCCGCGAAGGAGTTCGTGTCGCTCGGGTCCTCGAGCGATGGCTCCGAAACCGCCGCCTACACCGCCGAGTTCGAGATGCGCGCGCTCGCGACCGATGTCGTGTTCACGCTCTACGCGCCGACGGCGCTCGCGACCACCGACACGCGCACGGTGAACTTCGACCCCGCGACCTACCTCATCCGCGATGCCTCGAGCAACCGCACCGCGCGCTACTGGTCGTACACGCTCCGCGTGCAGCCGCAGCCGTCGTCGGCGACCCTCGCCGATCTTTCGGGCGCCGGCGCCGGCTCCGGCCCCGCCCGCACCCGGCGCGGGCTGCAGATGCCCGTTCCCGAGATCCGCCCGATCGCCGAGCGGATCCTCGCCGAGGCCCGCAAGAGCGTGAACCTCCCCCCCGAGCCCGCCCCCGAGGCGAGCGACGCCGAGCGCTTCGTCTACCAGCGCGAGGTCGCGCGCGGCATCGCGGACTGGATGCAGTCGAACTTCACCTACACCACCGACCTCTCGTCGATCGTGAAGGTCGCGGACGAAGACCCGATCGTGAGCTTCCTCACGCGCTACCGCCGCGGCCACTGCGAGTACTTCGCCAGCGGCCTCTGCGCGGTGCTGCGCTCGCTCGGCATCGAGTCGCGCATCATCACGGGCTACATCGCGATGGAGTTCGACGACGCGACGGGCGAGTACACCGTGCGCGAGTCGAACGCCCACGCGTGGGTCGAGGTGCGCACGGGGCCGTACGCCTGGACGACGGTCGACGCGACCCCCGAGGACTCGCTGCGCGAGCTGCAGGAGCAGAACCGCTCGTTCGCCGACAACTTCCGCTGGCTCTACGGCACGATCGAGTTCCTCTGGAACTCGCGCGTCGTCAGCTACGACTCTGCGACGCAGGCCGCCATCGCCGATCGGGTGCAGACGGGCTGGCGCGAGTCGATCGGCGAGTGGCTGACCTCGATCAACGACCGTCTCTCGGCCCTCACCACGCGCCTGAGCCTCGGCCAGGCGGGCGGCGTGTGGCTCGCGTTCATCGCGCTCGGCGTGCTCGCGGCGGGGCTTGCGCCCGCGATCGTGCTGTTGCGGCAGAAGCGCCTGCGCCGCGCGCTCAAGCTCGACGGCGTCCCGAGGGCGCGCCGGAGGGCGCTGCTCAGGGAAACTTCCTTCTACGCCGACGCGCTCGGCGAGCTCTCGAGGGCCGGTTTCGCCAAGCCCGAGCATGTCACGCCGCGCGAGCACGCGCGCGCGCTCGAGGAGCGAAATCCAGCGGCCGGACAGGTGTTTGCAGCCGTCGCGGAGGAGTTTTATCGCATCCGCTTCGGCGACTGGACCCCGCCCGCAGGGCATGCCGAGGAGATGAAGTCGCGCATCTTTGCGCTTCGTCAGGCGCTTCGGCAAAACCTTGTCCTCAAGATGGCCGATTGAACGGACAAGGTGGTTGTCGGACTTGTCACTCGCAGCGCATGGGGCGTTGCGATCGAGATCGTGACGGTCCATGGGGATTCGCGACACGCGTCGGAGATACACCATGCCCGCATCGAGATCACGAACAACCGAGTGGCGCCGCTCGCTCGAGCAGCTCCGGGACCGCGGCGGCGCGATCGAGATCGCAGTGGCCCACGATGACGGCGGCGAGGTCCTCTCAGGAGGCCCTGGCAACATCGCCGACCTCGTCTGGCGCGTGCGCGTGCTCGATGTCGGTCCGAACGACTTCTCGGTCGATCTGCCGTTCGCGCTCGGCTGCCCCGTCGAACTGCCGGCCGGCACCGAACTGATCGGCGCGATCGCCATCGGCCAGAACCGCTGGATGTTCCGCACCTCCGTGCAGGGCGCGTGGAGTCCGAGCGGACCGTTCCCGAAGAATCACCGCGGCGTCCGCCTGTCGCTTCCCGCGCAGGTCGAGCGCTGCCTGCGCCGCGTGACCCGCGTCAGCGTGGCCGAGATCCGTCTTCCCAAGATCGAACTGTGGCCGCTTCTCGACGCCAAGTCGGTGATGCTGGCGCAGAAGGCAAGCCAGGTCGCCTTCGAGTCGTACCTGAAGGGCGAGGAGGCGCATGCCCCGAGCGACGACCTGCTTCCCACGGTCGGCCCGGGCTTCAAGGCCACGCTTGTCAATCTCGGCGGCGGCGGTCTCGGCGTACTCGTCGAGCCCGGCGACTCGGCCGCGTTCGCGCGCCACCGCCTGTTCTGGGTGCGCTTCACGCTCGGCGACATCACGCCGGTCCCGATCCAGGCCGCGGTGCGCGTGGTCCACACGCACATCGACAGCGCACACCGCGTGTACGCGGGCATCTCGTTCAGCTTCGACTTCAACCCGTCCTACCAGCGGGTGGTGAGCGACCAGATCATCAAGGCGATCGGCTGGCTGACCGAACACCAGAAGCGCACCGGCGGCCCCGGCCTCAAGGCCGCGTGAGTCGCCGCGATCCGAGCGCCGTGCGTGAACGAGGGCGCACCGTGTGCGCCAGAACTGCCATCCTGAAGCCCGCGAGGGTAGTAGGGCGCCCCCGAGTGCGGAGCGAAGCGAAGCGCAAGCAAGTTGGCGAGAGGGTCGCTGCGCGTGCCGTGTGGCATCACCTCCGGTGATGGCGGCCGCGCACGCGCCGTGTGCGCCACGCCTGCAGTCTGAGAGCACACCCCGCGTTCGCGGCCGCCACTACCCCTGCTGCGCAGGGGTAGTGCCACACGACACGCGCTGCGACCTCCCGCATCGTCCGCTCAGGCTTCGCTGCGCTCCTCCTTCGTTGGCGCCGGCGCCACCCCTGCACCCCCGAGCGCGGAGCGAAGCGAAGCGCAAGCAAGTTGGCGAGAAGGTCGCCAATCGTGCCGTGTGGCATCACCTCTGGTGATGGCGGCCTCGCCCGCGCGGTGTGCATTCCGACTGCAGTCTGAAGGCCGTCCGCGTATGCGAAGCCGCCACTACCCCTGCTTCGCAGGGGTAGTGCCACACGATACACCCGCGACCTCCCACGCCCGCCGCTCAGGCTTCGCTGCGCTCCGCTTTCGTCAGGCCCTTTCACCGCAAAATCACGCGGCAAGCGTCATGTTTTCTCCACGCCGCGCCACCGGCATTACCGTCGGCCGCATGGAATCAATGCCACGGAAAAGAATGCGGCGACGCGGCGCGCGCGGCGAGACGCGCTTCGTGACCTGCTCGTGCCTCGATGGTCGCCGCCTGCTGCAGGCTCGAACCGCGCAGCAAACCGTCGTTCAAGAGCTCGATGCCCTCGTGCGGTCTGATGCCGCATCGCTGCACGCCTGGGTCATCATGGGCAATCACCTTCACTTGTTGCTGACACCTCGCCTCGTTGACCTTGAGGAGTCGCTTGCCGTCCTCAAGACACGCATCGCCTACGCGATCACCGACGATGCCGAAACACCGCAGCAAGTCTGGGAGCGAGGCGGCGGCTTCGACCGGCTGATCTGGTCAGACCGCGCGTACTGGAACATCCTGTTCTACATCCACTTCAACCCAGTCAAGGCAGGCCTTGCCTCGGCGCCAGAAGACTGGCAGTGGAGTTCAGCACGGGACTGGACACGGCAGCGTCGCAACACTCCCAAAGTGAGTCATCCATACTGGCTGGAGTAACACGAGCGCGGAGCGAAGCGAAGCGCAAGCAAGTTGGCGAGAAGGTCGCCAATCGTGTCGTGTGGCATCACCTCCGGTGATGGCGGCCGCGCACGCGCCGTGTGCGCCAAGACTGCCATCTGAACGCGCATCGCTCGCGCTTCGCGCTCGTGTCGCCGCCACTACCCCTGCTGCGCAGGGGTAGTGCCACACGACACGCGCCGCGACTCCGGCATCGTCCGCTCAGGCTTCGCTGCGCTCCGCCTTCGACAGCGCCCACGAGCGCGGAGCGAAGCGAAGCGCAAGCAAGTTGGCGACAAGGTCGCCAATCGTGTCGTGTGGCATCACCTCTGGTGATGGCGGCCGCGCACGCGCCGTGTGCGCCACGCCTGCAGTCTGAGAGCACACCCCGCGTTCGCGGCCGCCACTACCCCTGCTGCGCAGGGGTAGTGCCACACGACACGCGCCGCGACTCCGGCATCGTCCGCTCAGGCTTCGCTGCGCTCCGCCTTCGACAGCGCCCCCGAGCGCGGAGCGAAGCGAAGCGCAAGCAAGTTGGCGACAAGGTCGCCAATCGTGTCGTGTGGCATCACCTCTGGTGATGGCGGCCGCGCACGCGCCGTGTGCTCCAAGACTGCCATCTGAACGCGCTTCGCTCGCGCTCCGCCCTCGACTCCACCCCAAAAAGCAACATGCCCCGCGCACCAGTAAGGGATCTGGTGGATAGCCGGGGCAAGTGCGAGGGAGTCTGTCACGCCGAACGGGGGAGGGAACACCCCCGCGCGACACCGTCAAGGCGCAAAGCGGGGGGCAAACCTGTCACGACCGTCAGGGGTTTGGCAGTTTTTCGCCGCCGCCGCCCGCGCCCGCCGCGGTCTCGAGCCGCGTCAGGGCCCGCGCCTTCGCGTGGGTCTCGGCCACCTCCGCCATCGGATCGCTGTCGGCCACGATGCCGCAACCCGCGTGGTAGACGACACTTCGGGTCGGCGGCAGGTCGCCGCCGCCGGCTTCCGGCCCGACCTGCGCCGTGCGGATCGCCACGCTCAGCCCGCAGTCGCCAGACTTCGAGATGAACCCGATCGCGCCGCAGTAGAAGCCGCGCTCGTGGTCCTCGAGCTCGTCGATGATCTGCATCGCGCGCACCTTCGGGGCGCCCGTCACCGACCCAGGCGGAAAGGTCGCCGCCAGCAGGTCGGTCCACTCGACATCGTCGCGCAGCGTCGCGCGCACCTCGGCGACGCCGTGGTGCACCGTCGTGTGGGTCTCGAGCACGCGGTCTTCCGCCACCGACACGCTGCCGAACTCCGCCACGCGGCCGAGGTCGTTGCGCATCAGGTCGACGATCATCGCGAGTTCCGCGGCGTCCTTCTCGCTCGCCGCCAGCTCCGACCGCGGCGTGTCGACCGGGCGCGTGCCCTTGATCGGCCGCGAGATCGCGCTGCCGTCCGGCTTCACGCGCAGGAAGAGCTCGGGGCTCATCGACACGAGCGCACCGCCGTCCGGCAGGTCGATCGCCGCGCCAAACCACGCGGAGTTGCGCGAGATCGCCGCGTGCGCGAACGAGCGCACATCGCCTGAGAGCGTGCCGTGGAAGCGCCGCGCGATGTTCGCCTGGAACGCATCGCCCGCGCGGATGTACTCGACCGTGCGCGCGACGGCGGAGGCGTAGCGCGCGTCCGAATCGTCGTCGGTCACGGGCCCGAGATGCCAGTGGTGGGGCGCCGAATGCGCCGCGTCGCGCAGCGCCGGCGGGTTGCCGATCGCATGGAGCGTGTCGGTCGCGTGTTCGTAGCACCACGCGTCCTCGCACCAGTAGAGCACCGCACGCGGGGCGGTCGCGTGCCGATGCCGCGTGGGCGACCCGCCCGTCGGCTCGAACACGGAACCCAGCCCGTAGCCAAGCGCCACGACCCATCCACCCGTGAACGGCGGCTGCCCGCGCGTCTTCTTCGGAAGTTCGCCGCCTGCGCGCGGCGCACGCGCGCGTTCGACCGCCGCAAGCCGCGGCGTGCGCGCGAACGCTTCCTCGAGCGCGGCGAGGCACTGTTCGCGCGTCGCATGCGCCGGGAACACCAGCGCCTCGCTCGGCCGCGCGAGGATCGTCCACGAGTTGTGCGCGGCGGAACCGCCGCCGGACACAAGCGCGGCGAGCGGCTCGTTCGCCGGGTAGCGCAGCAGGAGGTCGACCGCGGTCATGCGGGCGGGGGCGTGTGGTGCCGGATCAGCGGCCATCGGGCGCGGATCGTAGGGCGAGCGCGGCATCGACACCTGCGGAAACGCGCGCAGAACCGCGTTTTTGCCGCGTTTCCTGCCCCGACGCACGGGCGGGGGGCTTGTAGACTGCCCGATTCACCGCGGCGGGAAGACGCCGCGCACGCACACACTCGGAAGTACCTCACCTATGGGCAGCAAGAACAAGTCGGGCAAGAAGTCAGGCAGCAAGTCGAAGCCGGCGAAGAAGGCCGGCAAGTCCGGCAAGAAGCCGGGCAAGGTCAAGGTCGGCAAGATGGTCTACTACTTCGGCGAGACGAAGTGCGAAGGCCGCGCCGAGCAGAAGATGCTCCTCGGCGGCAAGGGCGCGAACCTCGCCGACATGGTCTCGATCGGCCTGCCGGTTCCGCCGGGCTTCACGATCACCACCGACACCTGCGCCGCCTACTACCTCTCGGGCGAGAAGCTCCCGAAGGGCCTGATGGACGATGTCCGCGCGAACATCCGGTTGCTCGAGAAGGAACTCGGCAAGAAGTTCGGTTCCGACACGAACCCGCTTCTCGTCAGCGTGCGCTCGGGCGCGGCCGTCTCGATGCCCGGCATGATGGACACCGTCCTCAACCTCGGCCTCACCGACAAGGCGGTCGAAGGCCTCGCGAAGGGCACCAACAACCCGCGCTTCGCCTACGACGCGTACCGCCGCCTCATCAACATGTTCGGCGATGTCGTGATGGGCGTCGACCACCACCGCTTCGAGCACGCGTTCAGCGCGATCAAGACGCGCCACGGCGTGAAGGAAGACACCGACCTCTCGACCGAGGGCCTCAAGGAACTCGTCGCCGAGTACAAGAAGATCTACGCGGCGCAGGTCGGCGAGGAATTCCCGCAAGATCCGCTGCGCCAGCTCGAGCTCTCGATCAAGGCCGTGTTCAGCTCGTGGAACGGCGCGCGCGCGATCGAGTACCGCCGCATCCAGGAGATCCGCGGCCTGAACGGCACCGCGGTCAATGTCCAGGCGATGGCCTACGGCAACATGGGCGAAACTTCGGGCACGGGCGTCGCGTTCACCCGCGACAACACCACCGGCGAGAATGTCTTCTACGGCGAGTTCCTCGTGAACGCGCAGGGCGAGGATGTCGTCGCGGGCATCCGCACGCCCGAGCCGATCGCCATGATGGAGAAGCGCTTCCCGAAGGCGTACGCGCATCTCATGAAGGTGCGCGCGAAGCTCGAGAAGCACTACAAGGACATGCAGGACATCGAGTTCACCGTCGAGAACGGCAAGCTCTTCATGCTGCAGACCCGCACGGGCAAGCGCACCGCGCAGGCCGCCGTGCGCATCGCGGTCGAGATGGTGAAGGAGAAGCTGATCGACGAGAAGACCGCGATCAAGCGCATTCCCGCGGGCGACCTCACCCAGCTCCTGCTGCCGTTCTTCGCGCCCGCCGACAAGAAGTCGGCCGAGGTCGTGACGAAGGGGATCGGCGCGTCGCCCGGCGCCGCGACCGGCAAGCTCGCGTTCACCGCGGCCGAGGCCGTCGAGCGCGCGCAGAAGGGCGAGAAGGTCCTTCTCGTCCGCAAGGAGACGAGCCCCGAGGATGTCGCGGGCATGCACAGCGCCGTCGGCATCCTGACTTCGACCGGCGGCAAGACGAGCCACGCGGCCGTCGTCGCGGTGGGTTGGGGCAAGTGCTGCGTCGTCGGCGCGGGCGAGCTCTCGATCGACGAGAAGGCCGGCAAGCTCCATGTGAAGGGCCGCACCTTCGGCCGCGACGATGTGCTGTCGATCGACGGCTCGACCGGCGAGGTGATGGTCGGCGTCGTGCGTCCGACGGTGCCCGAGAAGCCGTCGGGCGAGTTCGCGAAGGTGATGGACTGGTCGCAGAAGTACGCCGAGATGAAGGTGCGCACGAACGCCGACAGCCCGTCGGATGCGCGCCGCGCGCGCGACTTCGGCGCGGTCGGCATCGGCCTCTGCCGCACCGAGCACATGTTCTTCGGCGGCGAGCGCATCGCGGCGATCCGCGAGATGATCCTCAGCGAGTCGACCGAGCGCCGCGAGAAGGCGCTCGCGAAGCTGCTGCCGTTCCAGCGCGAGGACTTCGTGGGCATCTTCACGGCGATGGACGGGCTGCCCGTCACGGTGCGCCTGCTCGACCCGCCGCTCCACGAGTTCGTGCCGCATGACGAGAAGCAGCAGCTCGAGCTCGCGAAGGAGATGGGCCTCAGCCTCGAGCAGGTCCAGCGCCGCGTGAAGCAGCTGCACGAGGCGAACCCGATGCTCGGCCACCGCGGTTGCCGTCTGGCGATCACCTACCCCGAGATCCTCAAGATGCAGGTGCGCGCGATCGTCGAGGCGGCGATCGAGTGCAAGGCGAAGAAGATCGATGCGCGCCCCGAGATCATGCACCCGCTCGTCGGCACCAAGAAGGAGCTCGAGCAGCTCAGGAAGTGGACCGAGGAGACGATCGAGCAGGTCGCGAAGGAGAAGGGCGTCAAGATCGGCGGCAAGAACGGCCTCGAGATCCCGATCGGAACGATGATCGAGATCCCGCGCGCGGCTGTCGATGCCGACCAGATCGCCGAAGTCGCCGACTTCTTCAGCTACGGCACGAACGACCTCACGCAGATGACCTTCGGCTTCAGCCGCGACGACATCGGCAGCTTCCTGCCGGCGTACCTCGAGAAGGGCATGCTCGAGAAGGACCCGTTCCAGTCGATCGACACCGTCGGCGTCGGCGGCCTCGTCAAGATGGCCTGCGAGAAGGGCAGGGCGGTCGCAAAGGCCACCAAGAAGCCCTTCAAGCTCGGCGTCTGCGGCGAACACGGCGGCGACCCCGCGTCGATCAAGTTCTTCCAGAAGTGCGGCCTCGACTATGTCAGCTGCAGCCCGTTCCGCGTGCCGGTCGCACGGCTCGCGGCGGCGCAGGCGGCGCTGGCGTGAATTGAGCGGTCGCGGCTGCGGCCGCGACCTTTGGTGCCAGGAAAGTGACCAGCGCCCGCGGCGAAAGCCGCGGGCGCTGTCGTTTGGCTCAGGCCGCCGCTGGCCTCGCTGTCGACGGATCTCGATCAGCCACCGGCGCGCGAACCGCGCGTCGCGTCCTCGTCGAGGTACGGCTGGATGTCGAATCCGAAGTGCTCCCGAATCACGAGAGGCACCTGCGGAGCTTCGATCCCATCGATGCTCTTGAACTCGGTTTCCGAGTGGATCTCCAGCCGCGATCCGCGCAGGAACAGGAATCGATCGTCGATCACCTGCGAGAATCGGATGCTGTTGCTGAACGGGTACACGATCCCCGAAGTGAAACGGCGTTCGATCTCTGCCCGAATCTCTGCCTCAGGCCTGCAGCGAGTCAGAATCTCAAGCTGCAGGCTTTCCCTCTCCAGCTTGGCATGGAACACCCGGACTCGGTCCACGGATACCTCTGTCCGAAATCCCATGCCGAAGCATCGAAACGATACCTCTTCATCCGCTGGATAAATGCTGAGTGCGGGCCAGCCGTTGCCGATGTCGGCGAAGTAGATTCGTCCATTGATTCGCACGCGCGTAAGCCGGTGGATCTCTCGGCCATCAATGAAGCCGGAGTGGAGCGAGACATCGAATCCGGCCTCGGTTGCTGCCGCAATGAAGCTCAGGGTCTTGTCAGAGCAGGTTCCTCCGGGCAACGATGCCGCAACCTTCGGTCCATACATGAGACGAAGATTATGGAACGGCTCGTTCCGGAACTTCTCGAGCATCAGCGCCTCGAGCCGCTGCACGGCGTTCGCCGTGTTCTCCAATCCGCTCATCGGTGTGTCTCCGCGCGACTGTCGATCGCCTCATCGAACACGGGATAGGCGTTGAAGTACGGGCTCGAGTCTCCGTGGTCAAAGAGCGTGCGCCAGATCCCGTGCAACTCCTCGCGCTCGGTTCTTCCATTGCGACGGAGATAGCGAACCACTTCGCCGCGGATGCCGCTTCCGACATCGAACGATGTCTTGCGGCGATCGAGAATCTCGGCCGGTAGCGCGTCGGCGAAGGTGCGCCGCAGCACTGCCTTGTTGCGGCCTGCATCGAAGAAGTCCCGAAAGCCGCATTCCTCGCTGATCCGCCGCACGGCGCGATCGAGAAACGGACATCGTGGCTCGACGCTGTGCGCCATGCAGCACAGATCGAGCCTCCGAAGCTCGGTGTACTGCATGTCGTCAATGAGTCTCTCGCGAGTCTCACGCCACGGGTCGCCTTCCTCGAATGAGTGATAGCCCCCGAAGAGTTCGTCCGCTCCTTCGCCGGTCAGCACGACCTTGATTCCGGCCTCGCGCGCCGACTTCGCGAGCAGGAATGTCGCGAGGCCGTTGCTTACGATCGATGGATTGAAGCTCTCCGTGGCATGAACGACATCGCGGATGAGTCCAGGCAGAGCCGCGCGATCTGGGAGCGGAACTGCCCGCACATCGCGGAGCCCAAGTGCATCGGCGACCACCCTCGCCGCTCGATGGTCAGGATGTTCGTCATCACCGAGCGTGAAGTATGTGATATCCGATCGGAGTCTTGATGCGAAGCTCGCGACCAGCGAGCTGTCGAGTCCACCGCTCAGGAACAGAGCTACGGGCTGGTTCCGTGCAGGCAGCCGCTTCCTTACCGCCTCCGCGAAGGCGACTTCGAGGCCGAGCGAACCGCTGACCCGCCGATGCGTAGCGACCACGCGAACGGCGCCGGTGTCAAGATCTACGGCCGAGACGCCACGCGGAAGGAGCTCGAACCAGTCCGCTTGGTCCAAGGCCTTCATCTCGCTCGCGATGAAGAGCTCCGTCCCTGAGCGGCCCACGAACAGCGGCTTCTTGCCCATGTGATCCCGAAAGCAGAGGACGCTTCGGTCAGGCGGCCGAATCACGACACCGGAGTAGAAGCCATCCAGATCATCGATCACCCTCGGGCCCTTGCGTGCGAGAAGCGGCGTGACAACGCGGACATCGCATGCAGACCTTGGAAGACCGTGCGCCTCTGCAAGGGACTCGTGGTTGTAGATCTCTCCGTTGAACGCGGCGACCGTTCCCTCTCCCAGCAGAGGCTGGCGGCCAACCGCCTCGTCTCCGTTGATTTGAAGCCGTACGAAGCCGAGTGCAAGGTCTCCGCTCATCCATGCGCGATGATCGTCTGGCCCGCGGTGCCGCAGGCGATGCAAGCACGCTGGGAGCCTTGTCGAGGCGTTTGGGCCTACAAGCAACATGATGCCGCACATGGATCACCTCACTGGCTGGAGACGGGACAGAGGTGCGCCACGGAGCGGAGTTGGGTCCGCACTTGCATGAGGAGCTCGCCGAGACGATTCAAGCCAGAGCCATTGCCGCCGTCTCCCCAGTAGGCGTCGTTCCGGGTGTGCTCGATCAGCGGTCGGTCGTCGGAGCGCAGCAGCAGCTCGGCGAGATCGGGATGCTGGCTGAACTTTGCAACGAGCGCCGTGTGCATCACGACCTCCTTGACCGCGGGCCAATCGGCCCGTCTGAACTCTGCCGCGAGATCGCCTGCGAGTTGCTTCGCAGTCATCGGTGAACTGCATCGCCGAATGCGCTCCTCAAGCTCTGTGCCAACGAACTTCTGCGCCTGATAGAAGTGCTCGACCGTCGGCCAGACGCGATGGGCCATGTAGATCGGGTGTCGCGAGAAGTTCGACAGCTCGCCCCACGGCTGGTCGGAGTGGTAGAAGCGAATCGGGGTGTCGGTCGGCTCATCATGCTCAAGCTGGAGCAGGTGCCCGAGCTTGTCCCGCTTCGTCCGGAGGTAATCCGAGCACTCGGGTCGCATCGTCGGATGCGTTGGCACGAGCTTGACGCGCACGCCTCCGCCCTCCAGCGCGGATTGCTTCCTTGGGTTGTTCGAGATCAGCCTGACGCTGCCAATGCCGAGCTGCCGAAGCAGATTGATCGCTTCACCGTAGTCCCGAGTGTCTTGTTCGAGTCTGAGGTGATCGAATGCCCCGACGGTGTCGAGCTGCTTCCGCTGCATCAGTCCGACTGCAAGGATCTTCTGCGAAAGCCCCTGGCCCCGGCCTTCTTGGTGAATGTGAATGACGATTCCACGACCTTCCGTCGCGATCAACTTCATGGACTCCCGCAGTTGGTCGGCGCAGTCGCAGTCGAGGGCGCCAAACACCTCCGACGCGAGGCATGAGGAGTGGATCCGGACGAGCGGCTCCGGCCCTTGATCCTCGAGAGCACCGCGGCAGACCAGGCGGACATGCTCGCAACCCGTGTCGTACATTCGGAACTCGCCCATCGCGGTGGGGAGGATGCACCAGCTCTCAAGCGATGAATTCATCGGTTGGCCTCATTGCAGGAATAGCGCCTTTGGGGCAGGAAGTAGATACGCGTTGAATTGAGCGCGCGCCCGCTCGTAAATGGAGTGGGACTAGGCTCCCTAACCAACCCCAGCAAAGGTGCACGGTGTCCGCAATTCACTTGTAGATCTCCCGACTGATCAAGTCCGCTCGGCGAAAGTCCTTTGTCTCAGCTGAAAGACTGAACTGAAGCTCGAAGCCCGCCGCAGCCGCTACATCACAGGTCCTGCCGCAGCAGCGGCCCTCTGGCCAGGCTATCCCAGGAGTGCCGCCGATTCGCAGTACAGCCCGTAGCGCCGCGCTTAGTCCTCTCGCAAGTTCATCGTTATCCAACTGCCGAAGGTCAGAGTGTTCATGTCCGTGGGACGCAACAAACCACCCGCGGCCTGCGAGATCGGCAATCTGCTCGAGCGCGAGCACCTCGCGTGATCTAACGACCCGTGGTACGCCGCGCTCGTCGAGTAATCGGTGCTGCTCCTTTTCGGGCATCTGCTTGAGAGCCACCCGAGAGATTCCCTCGCGTTCGAGGGAGGTCAGAGTGTTTCCGGTCGTCGCACACCATTCGTAGAGCCTGGGCAGCGGCAGTAGGCTCTGTTCGCCCTCAAGTTGCCGAAGGGTGAGAAACAGCACGGGTTGGAGATGTGCCCATGATCCAAAGTGAGGCGCGAGCATCATGACATCGCTCCATCCGTCATCGAAGGTAATCAAGCGCGAGCGGGGTGAGCGGCCATCCGCACGCGCATCCCACTCGAGGCGGTCAAGTCGATCGAACAGCGCGTCGAACTCGATCGACATTCCAAGAGATGCGTGAATCGACAGTGCGCCGGTTGGCTCGCCGACATGGATTCGATGCAGGCAGGGTACGAAGGCTGTCATGTGTCCGATCCCATAGCGCACTTCGATACTCCATACAGCTGGGCGTGGAT
>Ga0209985_10001631_pt1 | contig 21452 bp, 17 predicted proteins | sample NOAtaG_FD_187305 | JGI IMG/M metagenome (GOLD analysis project Ga0209985, IMG submission 187305) | Freshwater lake microbial communities from Lake Erie, under a cyanobacterial bloom - NOAA_Erie_Diel6S_1000h metaG (SPAdes) (version 2) | ecosystem: Environmental > Aquatic > Freshwater > Lake ...
AGCCCTTCTCCTTCAGGTTCATGTGCTGCAACACGCGCATCAGCACCAGGTGCTTGAGCACGTCGGCGTGGTTGCCGGCATGGAAGGCGTGGCGGTAGGCAAGCATGGGGCGACTGTGCCATGCCGCCCGCACGGCCGGACCGCTACGCTCTCGCCTTGCGCCGTCAGACCCATCCGACCCACCCGCGATGCCCTCAGATTCCAGTTCCAGCGTCACCCTCGCCACACCCCTGCAGCTCGGTGAGATCGCACTCGCCAACCGGCTTGTCATGGCGCCGCTGACACGCAACCGCGCCGGGCCGGGCAATGTCCCGACGCCGTTGATGGCGCTGTACTACGCCCAGCGGTCCGATCCGTTGGACGGCGCCGGGCTGATCGTCAGCGAGGCGACGCACATCAGCGTCCAGGGTCGGGGGTACGTCAGCGCACCCGGTTTGCACACGGCTGCGCAGATCGCCGGCTGGCAAGGCGTGACGCAGGCCGTGCATGCGGCCGGCGGGCGCATCGTGGCCCAGCTCTGGCATGTCGGGCGCGCTTCGCATGTCGACCTGCAGGACGGCGGCGCAGCACCGGTGTCGAGCACCGCACGCGCGGCGGCCGGCCGCCGGGCGTTCACGCCTTCGGGGCTGCAGGCCTGTTCGCCACCGCGGGCGCTGGCCGACGACGAGCTCCCCGGCATCGTCGCCGACTACGCCCAGGCCGCCAGAAACGCGCTTGAAGCCGGTTTTGACGGCGTCGAGGTGCATGGCGCCAATGGCTACCTGATCGAGCAGTTCCTGCGCGACACGATCAACGACCGCCCGGACGGCCCCTATGCCGGCAGCAGCATCGCCGGACGCATCCGACTGCTGGTCGACGTGGTGCGGGCCGTGGGCGCGGCGGTGGGCGCCGGGCGGACGGGGTTGCGCTTGTCGCCGAACAGCCCGCTGGCCGACGCCGCTCCGGACTCGCAAGCGCAGGCCCTGCATGAAGCCGCACTCCAGGCCCTGGCCGACCTGCCGCTGGCCTACGTGCACGTCATCGAAGGCCAGACCGGCGGCTCTCGCGACCCGGGCTTGGCCTTCGACTTCGCGGCGTTGCGCCGCTGCACGCATCCGGAGACGGCCTGGATGGTCAACAACGGCTACACCGGCTCACTCGCCGCCGAAGCCCTGGCCGAGGGTCGGGCCGATCTGGTGGCCTTTGGCAAACCCTTCATCGCCAACCCGGACCTCGGCCGCCGGCTGCGCGAGGGCCTGCCATTGGCCGCAGCGGAGTCGAAACACTTTTACGGCCCCGGCACTTCGGGCCTGGCCGATTGGCCGCGCTGGGGCGAAGCCGCGATGCCGTGAAGCGCTGCACGAACGGCGGGCATCGCTCCATGCGCTTTGCGCATGACCCCACGGATCGGGGCGGTTACGGCGTGATTACATTGCGTCCACAATCCGCGACCCCCGATGCAGGCGACGCCGAATCCGGGTGCGACATGCGGCCAGCGCCGCGCCGACTCCTGCCGACTCGGACCGTGACGCTGACCCCATTCCGCATCCGTCTTCTTCATCTCGCCTGATCGGAGCCTGTCGATGAACCGTCCCTTGCTGGAGGGCCTGCGCCTGAACGTTCCCGCCTATGTCAAACACGCCCGCCTGATCGACTGGGTGGCGCGCATCGCGGCACTCACCGAGGCCGCGGAGGTCTACTGGTGCGACGGCAGCGACGCGGAGTACCGCCGCTTCACCGACCAGCTCGTCGCCGCCGGTACCCTGATGAAACTGAACCCGGAGCTGCGCCCGGGCAGCTTCCTGGCGCGCAGCGACCCGAGCGATGTCGCGCGGGTCGAGGACCGGACCTTCATCTGCGCCCAGCGCCGCGAAGACGCCGGACCGACCAACCACTGGGTCGCGCCGGCGGAGATGCGCGACAAGCTCGAGACGGGTGAAGCTGCGCTGTTCCGCGGCGCGATGCGTGGCCGGACGATGTACGTGGTGCCGTTCTCGATGGGCCCGCTGGGCTCGCCGATCGCGCACATCGGGGTCGAGCTGACCGACAGTCCCTATGTCGTCGTGAGCATGCGCACCATGACGCGCATGGGCCGCGGCGCGATCGAGGTCCTGGCCGAGCACGGCGACTTCGTGCCCTGCGTGCACACCGTCGGCAAGCCTTTGGCGGCCGGCGAGACGGACGTGCCGTGGCCCTGCAACGCCACCAAGTACATCGTGCACTACCCCGAGTCCCGCGAGATCTGGAGCTACGGCTCGGGCTACGGCGGCAACGCGCTTCTGGGCAAGAAGTGCTTTGCGCTGCGCATCGCGTCGACCATGGGCCGGGCCGCGGCCAAGGCCGACGGCGCGGGCTGGCTGGCCGAGCACATGCTGATCCTCGGCGTCACCTCGCCGGAAGGCCGCAAGTACCACGTTGCCGCGGCGTTTCCGAGCGCCTGCGGCAAGACCAACTTCGCGATGCTGGTGCCACCGCCGGCGTTTGCCGGCTGGCGCGTCACGACCATCGGCGACGACATTGCCTGGATCAAGCCCGGCGCCGACGGACGCCTGTACGCCATCAACCCGGAAGCCGGCTACTTCGGCGTCGCCCCGGGCACCAACGACAAGACCAACCCCAACTGCATGGCCTCGCTGGCCCGCGACACCGTCTTCACGAACGTCGCGCTCACCGATGACGGCGATGTCTGGTGGGAGGGCCTGACCGACACGCCCCCGGCCCACCTGATCGACTGGCAGGGCCGCGACTGGACGCCGGCGATCGCCAAGGAGACCGGCGCCAAGGCCGCACACCCCAACGCCCGCTTCACGGTCGCCGCGACCGCCAACCCGGTGCTCGATGCGCAGTGGGACGACCCGGCCGGTGTCGCGATCGACGCCTTCATCTTCGGCGGCCGGCGCTCGACCACGGTACCGCTGGTGACCGAAGCACGCGACTGGACCGAAGGCGTCTACATGGCCGCGACGATGGGCAGCGAGACGACCGCCGCCGCCGCCGGCCAGCAAGGCGTCGTGCGACGCGATCCGTTTGCGATGCTGCCGTTTGCCGGTTATCACATGGGCGAGTATTTCAGCCACTGGCTGCAACTCGGCCGTGCCCTGCAAGCCCGCGGCGCGACCTTGCCGAAGATCTTCTGCGTCAACTGGTTCCGCAAGGGCCGCGATGGCAAGTTCGTATGGCCCGGCTACGGCGAGAACATGCGCGTGCTGGCCTGGATGCTGGGCCGGGTCGAAGGCAGCGCCAGCGGCGCCGAGCACGCCTTCGGCACCAGCCCGCGCATGGACGACATCGAGTGGGCCGGCCTGCCCTTCAGCGCCGAACAGTACGCTGACGTGAGCCACATCGACTCCGCCGCCTGGCAACAGGAACTGGCGCTGCACAGTGAACTGTTCGATCTGCTGGCCGACAAGCTGCCGCCCGAGATGCCGGCAACGCAGGCGGCGATCCGCGCCCGGCTGGCCGGCTGAGCGTCTGAACGCGCTCACCTGCGGCGCCGAAGGGTTCGCGGGATGAAGCTCCAGCTCTACTCCGACCTGCACCTGGAGACCGAGCGCTTCACCCCCGAGCCCGCGCCCGGGGCCGAGTTGCTGGTCCTGGCCGGCGACATCGACAGCACCTGGGCCGGCTACGAGCGCTTTGCCGGCTGGCCGGTGCCGGTGCTGGTCGTGGCGGGCAACCATGAATACGACGGCCGCGAACTCGGCCGCGCCCGCGCCGCGTTCGAGCGTCGCTGCACGCGACTTGGCCTGACGCCGCTGGAGTGCAGCGAGGCGGGCCACACGGCCGCCAATGGCCGACGGTGGCGCATCCTGGGCACGACGCGATGGTGCGACTTCGATCTCTTCGGCCTGGCGCAGCGCCCGCGCAGCGAGCGCGCCGCGGCGTACTTCATGCGGCTGATGGGCGCGCGCCTGGGCGACACCGTGCTGGGCACCGCCGAGCAGCGCGAGCTGGCGCTGCAAAGCCGACGCTGGCTGGAAACCACGCTGGCGCGCTCGCCACGCAGCGCCGGGCCCGGCGCCGCCTGGGACCGCACCCTGGTCGTGACCCATTTCGCGCCGAGCCTGAAGAGCGCCGATCCGCGCTATGGGGCCACGCCAAGCACCGCCGCGTTCTGCAACGCGGACGACGATCTGCTGCAGCGTGCCGACGCCTGGCTGCACGGTCACCTGCACTGTCGTCACGACTACACCGTGGCGCGCCCGGGCCTGCGGCCGGTCCGTGTGGTCAGTCAGGCGCGCGGCCTGGCGGCCAAAGGCGAGACCCGGGGCCACGACCCTCGCCACCTCATCGATCTGGCCTGATCGACATCAAGCCCGAGGCCGTGGCCTGCGTCACACTGCGGGCTGTTCCACAACCCGACTCAAGGTCCACCATGAAAATCCTCGCCGCCGTCGACGGCAGCCCCGCCACCAAGCGCATGGTGGCCTACCTGTCGGCCCATGACGAATGGCTGGGCGCGCACCACGCCTACACCTTCCTGACCGTCGTGCCGGCAGTTCCCCCCAGGGCCGCAGCGGTGATCGAGAAGTCGCTGCTCGAAACCTACTACGCCGAACAGGCCGAGGCGATCTTCAAGCCGCTGCGGACCTTCACGTCCAAGCGTGGCATCGACGCCCAATTCGTCACCCAGATCGGGCACGCCGGCGAGAAGCTCTGCAAGGTGGCCACCAGCGGCAAGTTCGACCTCGTGCTGATGGGCTCGCGTGGGCACAGCCGGCTGATGAACCTGGTGCTCGGCTCGGTGGCCACCCAGGTGCTGGCCGGCTGCGGGGTGCCGGTGCTGCTGATCCGCTGACCGCCAGCGGCTGCGGGCCGAGGGTTCAGCGCTTCCTGAGGCCGTTCATGCAGGTGCCGAGCACGAGCTCGACGATCGTGGCGTCCGGCAAGCGTCCGGCGGCCTTCAGGAACGCCGGCACCGGATCGCAGGCGCGGGCAAAGATCGTGAACAGCACCAGCTCGGAAGGCAGCTCCGGGTCGATGTCACCCGCGGCCTGCGCCGCGAGGATCCATTCGCCCAGCCGCTCGGACATCAGCATCAGCGCGTCCATGTAGGCCGCGCTGCCGGTCAGCTCCTCGCGCAGCGACGAGTTCTGCGACGGCAGGCTGGGCATTTCGCCCGCGAGTTGCAGACCCAGCACCCAGCGCACCAGAGCCTCGATGCGAAGAAGCGCGGTGCCGTCGGTGCGGGCGTTCTGCTGCTCGATCACCGCCAGCGCCCGGTGCAGCAGCCGCACCATCGCCGCAGCGGCCAGAGCCTCCTTGCTGGGGAAGTGCTTGTAGAGGCTGGCCTTGGCGATGCCGACCTCGGCTGCGACCTCGTCGACGGTCATCAGGTCGAAGCCCTTGTCCGCAAGCAGCCGGTTCACCGCGGCAAGGATGGCGTCTTCGCGGTGACGCAGAACCTGTTCGTGGAAAGCCAGACGGGGCATGGGGACGCATTCTAGGAACCGGAAGGCCGCGGTCGCCCGTCGCAGGGTATTGGGCGCGGCAAAAACCGCCGGCGGGCCGGATGTCCGGGTTTGGCCGTGCGGGTCGGTCGGTGCGGATCAGTCCGACCCGCCCGTTGCCGCTGGCCGGCTGTTGCTCCAGGGCGCCCACCACGGTGTGCGATGCGGGGCCGCAGCCGTCTCATGCGGCACGGCCTGCTCCAGGCTCATGTCCAGGCCGAAGCAGGTGCCCAGGTCCGCCGCGTCGTGCTCGACGACCTTCTGCGGCTGGGCCGGACGCCAGGGGCGAAGCCAGCGGGATGCGTTTTCGGCGTCGGCCATGTTCAGCTCCGGTTTCGAGGGCGGCGTTTCTTGCGGTTACGTTCAGTGTCAACGCGTTGTCGGCACAACGCTCGTGCGAATTGAACGGTGGACGTGGCGCAATTCATGAATGCCCCGCAAGCGCGGGGTGCTGCCTAGAATCGCGGCCCTTTCGTGCAGTGCCCGAGGCGGCCTTGGACGCAGCCCGTACCCGATCCCCAGCGCCGACGCCCAACTGGGCGGCCATCGACTTCGGCACCTCCAACTCGGCGGTGGCGTTGCCGGCGTCAGGAGCCGCCGTGCGCCTGGTCGAGCTCGAGGACGGGGAGTCGACGATGCCGACCGCCGTGTTCTTTCGTGCCGATACGCCGTCCACGCAGTTCGAGGCCGAACGCCACTACGGCCGCGCGGCGATCGCGGCCTATGTCGACGGTCACGAAGGTCGGCTGATGCGCTCGTTGAAGAGCATCCTCGGGTCCAGCCTGCTCGATCAGGCCACCGACATCGGAGCCGGACGCAACGTGCGCTACCGCGACGTCCTGGCGGGCATCCTGCGCCACCTGAAGCTGCAAGCCGAAGCCAGCGCCGGCCGGCCGCTGACCCGCGCCGTTCTTGGCCGACCGGTGTACTTCGTCGACGACGATCCGGCCCGTGACGCCTCGGCGCAGGCGGCGCTCGAGCAGGCGGCACGGGCGGTCGGGTTCCAGGAGGTGCAGTTCCAGTACGAGCCGCTGGCCGCAGCACTGGACCTCGAGCGTCGGCTGGATCGCGAGCGACGTGTCCTGGTGGCCGACATCGGCGGCGGGACCTCGGACTTCTCGCTCGTGCGGTTGGGGCCGGCGCGGCGAGGGCGGGTCGATCGCCAGGACGACATCCTGGCCAACCATGGCGTGCACCGCGCCGGCACCGACTTCGACCGTCAGGTCTCTCTGGCCGCGATCATGCCGCTGCTGGGCTACCGCAGCCGCCGGGCGCCACCGCGCGGCGCACCGCCCGACGCCGACATGGCCGAAGTCCCGAGCGCGATCTACTTCGACCTCGCGTCCTGGCACCTGATCAACACCGTCTACGCCCCGGCCCGGCTGGCCGAACTTCGCAGCATGCGCGACTGGTACCGCGACCCCGCCCACCCGCGCCGCCTGCTGGCGGTGCTCGTCGACCGGCTGGGACATGCCTTGGCCGCCCGTGCAGAGGCGGCCAAGATCCAGGTCGCTCAGCAGGGTCAGGCCGACATCGAACTGGCCGAGCTCGAGCCTGGCCTGCAGCAGCACCTGGCCACCGCCACCGCGGCCGAGGCCCTGGCCGGCGAGATCGAGGCCATCGAGGCCGCGGCCCTGGAAACGGTGCGCCGGGCCGGTGTCGCACCGGTGGAGGTCGACGCGATCTACTTCACGGGCGGCTCGACCGGCTTCACGCCGCTGGTCGAACGCATTGCCGCCCGCTTCCCGGGGGCCGAGCGCGCCCTGGGCGACCGTTTCGCCAGCGTCGCGCTCGGCCTGGGCGAACACGCCCGGGTGGTCTTCGGCGACGGCTGAAACGCCGCGGCCGTCACCGCCGGATCAGGGTGTCCAACGGTTGCCGTTGGCCTTGAACTTGGCAATGGCACGCTCGAGGTCGGCGCGCTCTTCGCAGGGCCCGCCACACGCCGACACCAAGGTCGCCAGGCGCAGCTCGGCCGTGGCGAGGTCTCCCTTCATCAGCGCCAGTTCGCCTGAATACTCCAGCGCACCGCGGTGCTGGGGCTGGATGCGCAAGGCCGCGTCGTAGTGGCGCTGGGCACCGTCGAGATCGGGCGGATTCCTCTTGCGCAGCGAATAGCCCATCAGGTTGTTCCAGTCCGCACTGGCCGGACGGTCGGCCTTCTTGAGCGCTTCGACGGCGGCGGTCCAGCGCTTGTCGGCAATCGCCGCGCGCGCAGGCGCCAGCGGGTCGGCGCTTTCCTTGGCGGGCGGGGGGTCCGACGCGGTGTCGGCAGCGCCCACTGGCGCTACGGCTATGGCTGCGACCAGGGCCAACAGGCCAGCCGCGAGTCGGGGGAACGTCATCTTGGGGGCTCCAGGCGTTGAGAAGTCCGCAAGTGGAACGTCAACGCCGGGCTTTGGCAAGCACACCCGCCGGGCAGGCGACCTGAACTCAGCGGCGGCGCCCGCCCGACGGCTTGCCGCCCTTCCTGCCGGCAGGAGCCCGACCGGGCCTGGGCACGGCGGCGACAGGCCGCGGCCGGGAGACATCGGCGATCAGCATCACCGCACGCACGGCGTCCTGCACCGCTTCGCCCAGATCGGCCGGCGGCTCCAGGGTCTCGATCACCGCCAGCAGCGCATCGGCGTCTTCGAGGTCGGCCGCATCGAAGTGCAGATACAGCAGCGCCAGTGGCTCGACCAGCGCCGGGTTGTCGAGGGCCATCAACGCCGGGAAGCGGTCCATCGCGGCAGCGAATCCGGCGACCCAGGGCAGGAGCGGGTCGTCTCCGTCGTCAACATCGTCGGCAGAGCCGGCTTCGGCCGGTGCTTCATCGTCATCGCCGACCTCGTCACTGGCGCCAAACACCCAGGGGTCGAACCAGTCGCGCGCCCCGATCGCGTGGTCGAGTTCGGCATGACGGCGGCGCGCCAGCCGCGCGATCTCGGTCACCAGCGGTTGCGGCAGGCCGGGCCGCGGATCGGCCGGGCCGTCGAGGTCAAAGACGCCGGGCAGCCAGTCAATCTCGGGGATGCGCTGCGGCTGCAGAAGCACGCCGCAGAGGTAGCCGTCAAGCAGCGTCACATCGGGGGCCGCCAGGCTGGCCGGCAACTCATCGAGCAAGCCTTGAAGGCGCTCGATGTCGGTGTCGGCCAGAGGGCTGAGGGCGGGAGCGGCATTGGACATCGGGGTTCGCACAAGGCGGGCAGGGCTGCGGAATCCGACCGATTGCATCGAGATCGGGGGGTCGGACTCCGCTGACCGGTGGACGGCAGGCAGGTTGAGCGCCACGAACAATCGCCGCAGTGGCGCAGAACGTGGACGCAGTGGCGATTGTCATCGTCACCCGGCACGGCAACAGCGCCGATCGCCCAACGACGTCCTCCCCGGAGGGCTTGTTCGCCCCGCGGCCCCTGGGTCGCGGGGCTTTTTTTCGACAATCGTGCGGTCCCGACGATGGCGCCGCCGAAAAGCGTCAAGTTGCACTCCATCCGGTCGAAACAGAGTGGCCGGGCCGGTTGCGGTCATGGCCCGACTTTGCCCCTTCATGAACCCTGCCCCGCCCGACGCCACGGTGGCCGCGTCTGACTTGACGGCCCTGCTCGATCTTGCCGACCCGAGCCGCAACGCGCCAGTGGCCGAGGCCGCCGAAGCCGCCCGGCGCGCGTCGGCCTTGGCGCTCGAACGACGCTCGATGCTGGAAGCCGGGCGCGCCGCGGCTTGGCTGTGCTCCCACCTGTTCCGCCTCGGCCGTCTGGTGGCGACGCGGCAACAGGCGCTTCAGGCCCTGCCGCTTCTCGAACGCAGCGAGTTGCGCCCCGAACGCTGCGAGACGCTGCGACTGCTGGCCCTGGCCAGCAGCGAGACGGCCGCCTTCGATCTGGCCTTGGACGCCGCCAACCGGCTGATGCGCGAGAGCGCCGAAAGCCCGGCCGGCGGCGACCCGGGGCTGGCGCTGACAGCGGCCTACGCCCTGGCGGTGTGCTTCGAGCGCATGGGCGACTCGTGGCAGGCGATGCGCCTGATGTCCGAGGCGATGGCCGAACACGGCAAGCAAGCGCCGCTGCGCGAACGATTGATCGGCGCCAACGCGGTTTGCGCTCTGACGCTCGGCACCTGGCACCGGGTGCGTGACGTCGACTCTTCCGCCGTTCGCACCGCCCTGCTCGACCGCGCCAGCGCCGGCGCCGAAGAGGCTCTGGGGATCCTGACGCGGGTCCGGGAACCAACCTACGAAGTGGCCGTCCGCGGCAACCTGGGCGAGGTGCGCCTTCATCAAGGCGACATCGCCACCGCCCGCATCCTGCTGGATCAGGCCCACCAACTGGCCATGGCCGGCGGACTGGCGGCCCATGGCTGGCGCATCGAGGCCAGCCGCGGCGCCTGGCTGCTGTCCCAGGACCGCCCCGAAGAAGCCCTGGCGGCCATGACGGCGGTCCTCGGCGACATGAGCGCCGCTGAAGGCACGCCGCCAGTCTCCACCGAGATCCGGGTGCGCGACGTGGCCTATCGGGCCTGCCGAGCGATGACCTGGCACGAGGCGGCCCTGGCGCACTTCGAGGTCGTCGAGCGTCTCGAACGGCAGCGGACGGTGGCCCAGCTGCGCGCGCTGTCATCGGTCTTTGTGACGCGCACCGAAGCCGCGCAGGCACGGCGCCAGGCCGAACGCCAGACCGACGAGGCGCGCGCCGAGGCCCTGCGCCAGCAGCACCGTGCCGCGGAGTTCGCCCGGTCCGCCGAGCAGGACGTGCTGACGGGTCTGGCCAACCGGCGCCACTTCGAACGTCGCATCGAGGAGATGCTGGCCACCGCCGCCGAACAGGGTCGGCCCTTGGCCTTGGCGCTGCTGGACGTGGACCACTTCAAGCGGATCAACGACGGCTTCGGCCATGCCGCCGGCGACGCCGTGCTGACGGGCCTGGCGCAACTGCTGCGCGAGAACATGCGCGGCGTGGACCTGCTCGCGCGCCTGGGCGGCGAGGAGTTCGTTGTCGTCCTGCCGGACACACCGCTGTCCCAGGCCTGCGAGGTCTGCGAGAGGCTGCGCGAGCGGATCGAACAACGCTCCTGGCCGGACCTCCCCGGACTCGGCAGCGTCACGGCCAGCATCGGCCTGGCTCTGACGCCGCCGTACGAGGCCAGGACCCTGCTCCAGCGCGCGGACGAGGCGCTGTATGCCGCAAAGGGCGCCGGCCGGAATCGGTTGACCGTCGCCACGACCTGAGGACCTCAGGGAAACCACGCAGCAAAACCCCCTCAAGTTGGGGGGCCTTCCAGCGAGTCGTGAGGTCTATGGTTGTCCCCACACTTTTCGGGGGAATTCGATGCGTATCTCTGCACACACCGCACGCCTGCTGGCGGTCGCTTCTCTGACCGCCATCTCTTCGGCTGCGGTACACGCCACCACCTGGTGGGGCTTCGAGGGCACAGCACAGAAGGACAACTTCTTCCTCGACGGCGCCTTCCGTCCGCCCGACACCATGGGCGCCGTGGGCACGACGCAGTTCATGGAGACCTCCAACGGCAGTGTCGCGATCTACGACAAGAACACCGGCGGGCTGCTGATCCGCGAGAGGGCCAGCACGTTCTGGCAGCGCATGGGCCTGTCGGGCTCGTCGGGCGACCAGCGCATCCTGTTCGACCACTACAGCAACCGCTGGATCGCCAACGGCTTCTGTGCCACGGTCAACGAGGTCTGCATCGGCATCAGCGACACCTCCGACGCGCTGGGCACCTGGAAGGGCACCAAGATCACGGCGTTCGCGCCGACCAACCACGTCGCCGACTATCCGACGCTGGCCGTGAACCAGAACAGCGTGGTGATCGGCACCAACAACTTCACGCCGTCGTTCTCGGGCACCTCGCTGTTCACGATCCCGAAGGCCGACCTTCTCAGCGGCGCGCCGACGGTGGCGAACATGACGCGTTTCGACGCCCCGGTGGCAGGCGCTGACCGCGGCTTTGCGATCCAGGGGGTGACCAACTGGACCAGCGAAAGCCCGACGTCGCACAACATCATGGCGGTCAGCCGTGACCAGTTCGACGTGTTCGCGTACCGCCTCAATGGCACCAATGCCGCCGGGGCCACGCAAAGCGCCGTCACCGAGCTGAACACCGCGATCTACACCTTCAACGGCCGCGGCCGCCAGCCCGACAACCTGCCGGGGCAGGTCAACAACACCAGCAACCGGCTCGTCGACACGCTCGACGACCGCATCAGTGGTGGCGTGGTGCAGGCCAACGGCAAGATCATCGGCATCCACACGGTGACGCCGACCGGCGTGCCGAGCGCGAATGCCTTCACCGAGCTTCGCTGGTACGTGCTCGATGCCAACACCTTCGCGACCCTCAGCACGGGCACGATCGGCGGCGGCAACTTCGACTACTACCAGGGCTCGGTCGCGATCAACGAATTCGGCGATGCCGTCATCGGCTACAACCGTTCGGGCTCGCAGACCGGCGACGCCAACGGCGACGGCAAGGCCGACGGCCGCATCAGCTTCATGGGCAAGACGATGAAGCTGGTCGGCAACAACCTGGTGCAGCAAGGGTCCGACCTGCTGTTCCGCGTCAGCGATGTCGGCGACTACCGCTGCGGCGCTCGGACCACGGTGGACGCGGCCTGCCGCCAGCGCTGGGGTGACTACGCTGCGGTGACGCTGGATCCGAACGATCCGTTCAAGTTCTACGCGATCGGCGAGTACGCCGCCGACTGGGCCGACTTCAGCGCCGGCCAGGACGGCAGCCTGATCCGCGCCAACTGGCACACCTATGTCGCCGTCGTCACCGTGCCGGAGCCGGGCACCTACGCGCTGATGGCGCTGGGCCTGCTGGCCGTGGCGGGCGTCGCCCGTCGGCGGAGTGCCAAGGCATGAAGCCCTTGCGCCAAACCCTTGCGGTCGCGGCCGCGTCGGTGCTGGCGGCTTTGACGGCCAGCCCCGTGCTGGCCGCGGCACCGCCGAGCGCGCCGGAGGTCTGCTCGCACACCACGCTGTCGATCCTGCCGCCACCGGCGTGCATCGGGTCGTTTGTCGGAGGCTTGGATGGCAGCGCCGACGAGATCGCGCTGCTGAAGGCGACGTGGGCGCTGGACTTCACCTACCTCGGACGCAGCGACGACGCGGACAATGGTCCCTTCCTGAGCAACCCGCAGGTCGCGTTCAACGGCGCGCTGGAGTTCGACGAGAAGCATTCGGGCCAGTTGGTGCTCGGCCTGGTGAGTGCTGGCAAGCACAGCTACTACTTCGTCAACACCAAGCGCAATCTCGGCGGCCTGGTGTTCTCCAGCCTGGAGGGCGTGGCGACCACGCCGCAAGGCAACCCGTTTGCGCTGGAGTACGCGGCGCTCTACGTGGCGACCGTCGCAGTGCCCGAGCCAGGCTCGGCCGCGCTGCTGGCCCTGGGCCTGGTCGGCCTGGCTGCACGGCGGCTGCGCAAGGCCTGAAGCCCACGCGACCGCCCGGCACCACACCGCAGCACACCGCAACGGCGGCGCCGTTGGCAGTTCAACTGCCGATGACGCCGCCGTCGTTCTTGCGGATCACCACCGTGGCCGAGCGCGGCCGAACGGCGCCCTCGCCGTCGGGCCAGCGCGAAAAGCGGGTCGGTTGGGCGGGGTCGCTGCGATCACTGGGCGTTTCCCCGGGGTGCTGGACGTTGACAAACATCGTGCGGCCATCGGGCGTGAGCGCGCAGCCGGTGACCTCGCTGTTCGTCGGCGCGGTCATGAAGCGCCGCACCTCGCCGCTGGCCACGTCGCAGGCCAGCATCTGGTTGTTGCCGATGCGCTCAAGCTCGCCCTTGTACATCTGCGTGGCGTGGGTATCGGTCTGGATCCACAGCACGCCCCGTTGATCGAAGGTGATGCCGTCCGGACAGGCGAAGATGTCGCCCTTGATGTTGCCCTGGGCTTCGGCCCGCGCGTTTGCCGGGTCGCCGGCCAGCAGCAGGTGGTTCCACTGGAACGCCGCCGCATCGAAGTCGCCGTCTTCCTTCCAGCGGATGATCTGGCCCATCACGTTGTTGGCACGCGGGTTGGCCGCGTCCACGCCGGGCTGGCCGGCGGCGCCGCGACTGGAGTTGTTGGTCAGCGTGCAGTAGATCCAGCCGGACTTCGGATCGATCGCCAGCCATTCAGGGCGGTCCATCTTGGTCGCGCCGAGCAGGTCACTGGCCTGGCGCGACTTGATGACGACCTCGCCCTGGTCGGCGAATCCGTTGGCGTTGGTCAGCGGGCCCTGGCCATGCACGACCGGCAGCCAGACGCCGCGACCGCTGGCGTCGAACCGGGCGACATAGAGCGTGCCGTGGTCCAGCAGCGTCGCGTTGGCCTTGGCGCCGCCGGGCTTGATGCGGTCGCGGCTGACGAACTTGTAGATGTACTCGAAGCGCGCGTCCTCGCCGGAGTAGACGACAGCCCGCTGGTCCTTGGTCACCGCGATCCAGGCGCCTTCGTGCGCGGCGCGGCCCAGCGCAGTGCGCTTGACCGGCGTGCTCGTCGGGTCGAAAGGATCGACCTCGACCACCCAGCCGTGGCGGTTCGGCTCGTTGGGGTGCCTGACGGTGTCGAAACGCTCGTCGTGCTCGTGCCACCGGTAGCCCCAGCCGCCCTTGCGGATGCCCCACCGCCGCTCGTGCGCGGTCGGCGTGTCGGCGCTCGCGAAGTAGCCGGCGAAGTTCTCTTCGCCCGACAGGTAGGTGCCCCAGGGCGTCATGCCGCTGGCGCAGTTGTTGAGGGTGCCCAGCACCGTGCTGCCGGTCGGGTCGGCCGCGGTCTTGAACAAGGCGTGACCGGCGCACGGCCCACCCACCGCAAACGGCGAGTACGCGGTCAACCGGCGGGCGTAGCGCGACGGTCGCACCATGTCCCAACGGCCCGCCTTGAGCTCGACCTCGATCACCGAGATGCCGTGTGCAGCCTGGCTCTTCCTGACCTTCTCGGCCGTCCACGGGCTTTGCCCCCCGACGTGCAGCAATCCGTCGTCGGTGTACTCGTGGTTCTGGACCAGGAGGCCGCGTGTGCTGCTGCCATCCAGCGGATAGAAGTGGATGCCGTCATGGTGCATGCCCATCTGCAGCGCCTGCTCGTCGGCAGTGTTGCTGGCGTCGGGCTTCCATGCCGGCATCGCGCCGGCGACACCGACCGGCTCGCCCCAGGGGGCCAGAACCTGGGCGCTGTATCCCTGCGGAACGACGACGCGGTCGCCGGTGTCGGTGGCCACCCGCGCAAAACCGAGCGCCGGGCCTGTCGGCGCAGCGCCAGCCGGAGCCGCCGGGCCACCACCACTGGCACAGCCGGACATCGCCCCCAGGCCTCCTGCAACGCCAAAGAGCGCGGTCAAGCTGCTGGCCAGGCCGCCCCGCAGGACGACACGCCTGGCCGGGTCCGATACCTCGTGGATGCTCGGGTTGGAGGAGCGGTTGCTGTCCTCCATGAGGTCAAAGTCCTTGGCCATGGTCGGCTCCACACGGGTGTGCAAAAAGCAGACTTTAGCGGGCGGTCGTGACGTCGGCGCTGCAACCCTGCACGTCGGCCGAAGACCCACGGCCGACGGCGCTTACGATGTGGCGATGCCTGACAACCCCAGAGCCGACCCCGGCGCCCACCCGGTCCTGCTGGTGACCGGCGCCAGCCGCGGCATCGGCGCCGCCACCGCGTTGCGCGCGGCGGCCGCAGGCTGGGACCTGGCGCTGAACTTTCGCAACGGTCGCGACGCCGCTCAAGGCGTGGCCGAAGCGGTGCGGGCCGCCGGCCGCCGTGCCTGGCTGCTGCCGGCCGACGTGGCCGACGACGCCGCCGTGGTGGCGATGTTCGAGACGCTCGACGACACCCTGCGTGACGAGGGCGGACGCCTCGCGGGCCTGGTCAACAACGCCGGGATCGTCGCGCCGGCCCAGCGCATCGACACGATGGATGGTGCCCGCTGGCAGCGCATGTTTGCAGTCAACGTGTTCGGCAGCTTCGCCTGCGCGCGCGAGGCGCTGCGCCGCATGAGCACCCGTCACGGCGGCGCGGGCGGTGCCATCGTCAACCTGTCGTCGGCCGCCTCGCGGCTGGGCTCACCGGGGCAGTACGTGGACTACGCGGCGGCGAAAGCGGCGATCGACACCTTCACGCTCGGCCTGGCGCGCGAGGTCGCCGCCGAAGGTGTGCGCGTCAATGCGGTCCGTCCGGGCATCATCGAAACCGAGATCCACGCCAGCGGCGGCGAACCCGACCGCGCCGCCCGGCTGGGCGCCCAGGTCCCGATCGCGCGCGCCGGTACGGCCGACGAGGTCGCCCAGGCGGTCGTCTGGCTGCTCGGCCCCGAGGCCAGCTACACCACCGGCGCGCTGCTCGACGTCACCGGCGGGCGCTGAGGCCAGTGCCTGGATCGCACGGATGTCGGCGAACGTCAGCCGTCGCACCTGCACCGGGGCCACGCCGTTGAGCACCCCCAGGCGCAGCGCGGCGACGTAGCTGAGGTCGATGACCCGTCCGTCGACAAACGGGCCGCGGTCGTTGATGCGGACCACGATCTCGCGCCCGTTGGCCGGGTTGCGCACGCGCGCGTAGCTCGGGATCGGCATCGTGCGGTGCGCCGCCGTCATCGCGTACATGTCGTAGGGCTCGCCGCTGCTGGTCGGCCTGCCATGGAACTTGACCCCATACCAGGAGGCGCCCCCACTCTCCCGGAACGGCAGGTCTTCGGTCATCGGCACGTAGCGCCGGCCGCCGATCTCGTAGGGCTTGTTCGGGCCGCCGACGCGCAAGGGCTCGATGCGAGGCACGGCATCGGGCACGCGATGCAGGTCCGCCGGTGGCCGGGTCGGCGGCCCATCGCGCGTGCCGTCGCCCACCCGCGGGGTGCTGCTGCAGCCTGCCAGCATGCCCATGGCCACCAAGGCGACAAGCACGAGTGGCCGTGCCAGCCGCGCGCCAGCCTTCACTGTGCGGCCAGCCTCTGCGATTGCTGTTGCATGAGCTCGATGCGCTCTCGCCGCAGCAGCTTGCCCACACGGTCGGCGTCGTGGATGTCGATCGCCACCGGTTGACCCAGTTTGGGCGAGTACCAGACCGTGCGGGTGAACTTCACCGTGGACCGCTGGCCGCTTGCCAGCATTTCGGTGGCCCAGCCGCTGGTTTCGATCGGCATGACCTCGAAGCTGCCGGCCGGCGTTTCGATCGTGCGCGGGCGACCCACGCTGGCCGAGCCGCGCCACTCGGTCGTGCCACGGGCGCCGTCCGCCCGTGTGAAGCGTTCGGTGAACGACACGTCACGGCCCTGTCCGCGCTTGGGGTCCGCCCACCAGAGGTCCTCGTGCGGCTCGAACTCCGAGCTGCTGCCGTCGCGGCCGCGGCGCAGCTTGGTGCGGCCCTGCGGATCCATCTGCAACTGGGCGCCGTTGGCCAGCAGTTGGCCGTCGCCAAGCACCTCTTCGATCGAGGTCACGAGGTTCTCGCGGACCTCGCCTTTCCAGGTGTCGGTGACCTGATAGACGAAGGTATCGCCTTCGGCATGACCAAATCGGTTGGTCCGCGGCGCCCAGGCCGGGCGTTCGCCGCCTTCGGCCTGGCGGTTGGTCCGACCATCGGTGGGCGGCGGTCCGCCGGGTCGGGCCGGAGGAGGTGGGTTGCCGGACGGCAGGCCTGGATTGGGACCATTGGAACTCAGCACCTCGGCAACGGTCTGCTCACCGGCTCTGGCCGCAGGGAGCGCCGAAGCAGGAGCCGCGGCTGGAGTTGCTGCAGGCGTTGGAGCCGGCGCAGCGGCCGGCGCAGCGGCCGGCGGGGTGGCCAGCGGTGTGGCCGAGACAGGGGTGACCGGTGGAGCGGCCACCGCAGCGGGTGCAGCGATCACCGGTGTCGAAACGGGTGCTGCCACCGGCAGTGGCGTCTGGGCCAGGGCTGCCGGCGCCGCATTGGCGACTGCCACCGACGGAGCCGTGGCGCGCCCGGTTCCGGCAGCGGCTGCCGACAAGGCGCGTGCACCAGGCTCGACACTGGCGGTTCCGCTGCTCGACGACACCATTCGAGAGCCCAGGGCCACGGCGTTGGCGGCCAACGAACCCGCGGCGTTGGCGGCCGCCCCGGCCGCACTGACCGCCACGCTGGCCTCGGCCGCCTTGGCCACCACCGCAGCGGTTGCGGCGGTCGTCGCCACACCTGCCGCGACCTGGGCCACGGTGCCAGCGGCAGCCGCGGCACCGCCCAGAGCCTGACCGGCATTGCCAACCGCATTGCCGGCCTGCCTGACGCCGTCGCCCAGGTTGGGCTGGCGCTGGCTGTTGCCTGTCGCGTCGGTGGTGTCGCTGCCCCGAGGCGCGCGGCCGCCTTCCCCGGTGTTCGAGCCCGAACGCGACGCGCCCGGCGGCGTGCTCGGCGTGGCCGGGCCGGCTTGACCGGCCGGGCCTGACGGCGAGGTGGATGCATTGAGCACATCGCTCACGCTCTGCTCGCCCGCGCGCACCGCAAGGCCACCCTCGCCGCCTCGCAGCACGGCGCGGCCGCCCTGCTTGGCGAGTTCGCGCGCCCACTCCTCCGGGGTGCGCGGCATCACCGCGTCGAGCAGCGTCATCTCGGCCAGCTCTTCCTTGTCGTTTCCCTCGCCTCCGAGCCAGGGGCTCCACTGGCCGGCACTGCCTTCGTGGAGCGCCTTGCGGATCACGCGCAGCGCCTGGGGTCCGGAAAGCCGCGGCGTCGCGAGCGTGGCCACCAGGACCCGCGCAAAGCCGCTCGCTGCGATCTCGCGCGGGTCATCAGGGGCAGGTGTGGGCAGTGGTGCCGCCGCCGTGACTTCACGCACGCTGTTGAGCCCGTTGCCGAAGAGCGCCACCATGCCGGGGGGCAGTTTCTGTTCGGTCAGGCCCTTCGCGGGCAGCCGGGCCAGGACCGGGTGCGCATAGGCCGCATCCACCACCAGAAGCCGCGGGCTGTCGAGTCCGCTCATCAACGCATCGGTGACGTCGGTGAGCGACACGCTGGCTGCTTTCACCGCCTCGGCGAGGCGCTCGGCTGGCGCCGACTCGTCAAGCGCGACGTCGCGACCGAGCAGCAGGTTCTGGCCGGCGATCTGGGTGCCCAGTCCGGTGACATACACAAAGCCGACGCCTCCCGGCTGCAGACGCTCGCGAAACTCCGCCAGGGCCAACCGAAGCTGGGCACTGGTCGAGTCCTCGCGCAGCATGACGACAAAACCCAGTTTGCGCAGCAGCGCGGCAACCGCCTGGGAATCGCGCGACGCGGTGTCGAGCACGGTCCGGTTGCCGACCCGGCCATTGCCGACGACCAGGGCAAGTCGCTGGCGTGACGGGCCGAGCGCAGCGGTCAGCGCCTTGACCGGTCGCGGCACTTCCATGCGGATGTTGGCCAGACCTGCGCGGGCCGGCGCCGCGGGTTCAAGGCTCGCTGGCGGCGCCGCCGGCGGGCTCGCTGGCCCGCTGCCCTGTGCCCAGGCCACACCGGCCAGCGCGAGAACCAGTCCCCCAGCCCAAGAGGCAACTCGGGCCGGGACGACCCCGATGGCGACACAGAACAGATGAACAGGGGTGCGGTGGGTCATGGCCGATCGAGCGCCCGCGGCCGAGTGCGGCGCAAGCTGGAACCAGTGTATGCAGACTGTCTCTGAATGTGACGCCGTGTATCCCCCAGCGCATCCCCTGGGTGGAGGTTCGGACCGCCGCAAGCGATCAGACTGTTGCGCAGGGGCACCATGCTGCGGCGTCGAGCCTGCGTGCGGCGTAGTCAATGCCGCTGTAGTCGGCAAAGTCTGCCAGGCTGCGCCGCTGGCCAAGGCCGAAACGGCCAAGGCCAGCCGATTCGCCGCTGCTGGCAGGAGTCAGCAGTTCCGTCAGGCGCTCGCGCGACCGGGCCTCGCGTTGGGCAAAGCGGATCCGGCGGCCCTCGTCGTGCTCGGCGCTCCAGTGCAGCGGCCTCGCGGCCGGTCCCGTCTCGGCACGGCCATACAGGTGCAGCAGGGGCAGATCGGGGATGTGCCAGAGGTCCCAGCCCCGCGTCCAGGCGCGTGTCGCCAGGGCTTGCTCCTCGCCATGGAAGTAGAGCAGCGGGTCGTAAGGCAGGTCGCGCACCACGTGCCCCGGGCCGAAAAGGGCTCCAGCGCCGATGTGCCGCGCTGGTAACGGCTGCGCGCTGGCGATGGCATGGGCCTCGAAAGGCAGCACCGGGTGGTCGGACGCGAAGGTGGCGCCTGGGCAGAGGACCTGAGCGAGCACCACCGGCCCTCCTGCGGCCGCTACCGGCCGTGCCAACGGCGCGCCGTCGCGCCACTCGAAGGGCTGCGGATAGGTCGAGATCAGGTGGTCCGGGTTGCGCGCCGCAGCCCAGTCGTGCCAATGCCACAGGCGCTCGTCCCAACCCGGCTCGAAGCACGTGTGCGAGTCGACCTGCAGGTAGCCGGCTTCGCCGTCGTGCAATTGCATGGCCAAGGCACGTGCCCAGCAAGGACCGCGGGCGGCCGAAGCGGGGATCCGCATCCAGCGAACCTGGCGCGCCGACCAGGCTTCAGTGATGTGCAATTCAGAACCCGGGAGCGCCTGCTCGACGACGCCGAACCGAAGCGCATCGGGCGCACGGGCGCTGTCGATCGCACTGCGGATCGTGAAGCCCAGAAGCGGATCGCAGTAGGCCGCGATGCTGACGAAGAGGCGCCGCATGGGCTGAGCGAAAGAGGGCTTGGTGCGACCGGCAAGAATCGAACTTGCGACGCAGCCTTCGGAGGGCCGCATGATATCCACTTCACCACGGTCGCCGGGTGCTGCTCGGCATTCTAGCGGGGTCGCCCCCTATACTTCGGGGTTTTGGTCCGACGGGGTGAATCGAGCCTTCGGACCCCGGCAAACCTGGCTTCAAGACCCGACACCATGAGTGACGCTCAGCAGCACGACGATGGCCCTCACGAGGGCCCGATCAAGACCCCGAAGCAGCTGATTTGGGCCGTCGTGGCCTCGTTCGTGGTGCCGATCATCGCCATCATCCTGCTGGTCAACTACGTTGCCGTCGGCAGCAAGACGGGCGCCGGCGCCGATGGCTTCAGTGAAGAGGCCGTGGCCAAACGCCTGCAACGTGTCGGCTCGGTCGAGATCCGCGACCCGGGCGACGTTGCCGCTCTGCGCAGTGGCGAGCAGGTCTACAAGGCCGTCTGCACGGCCTGCCACGCCGTCGGTGCTGCCGGTGCGCCCAAGTCCGGCGACGAGGCGGCCTGGGCCCCGCGAATCAAGACTGGATACGAGGTCCTGCTGACCTCGGCGATCAAGGGCAAGGGCGCCATGGGCGCCCAGGGCGGCGGAGACTTCTCCGACCTCGAAATCGGCCGCGCGGTGGTCTACATGGTCAACAGCGCAGGCGGAAAGATGGCCGAGCCGGCCTTGCCGGCCTCTGCCGCTGCATCGGCAGCCAAGTAACCGGGCACTGTCGCTCACCCGCCAGGGCCGCTTGCGGCCCTTGTTCTTTTCTGCATCCAACCTGCGGGTTACGACGTAAGCCCGGCGGTGAACCCGCGCCCGTCAAGACCCCACGAACCGAGGCTTGTCCCGGGGATCAAGCCGATAACCGCAGCGCTGCGGCTGGGTGCTGAATGGTCGTGTGGGCAACGACGCGACACCTTGGGGCAGGTTCCGCCAGAGGCCCGACTCGATGGCATCGGCGGCGAGTTCGATGTCCTGGCTGTGCACGAGGCCCGTGCCCAGAGCCGAATGCAGGAACAAGCGCCCGGACTCGTCGAGCCAGGCGTCGTCGGGTGGGCCGGCATCCAGCCCGGTGTGGCTGAAGACCCCGGGCGGCTCGCCCGCCCCGGGCGGACGCAGGCGCCAGATCCACGGCGCGGCTTCGAGCTGCACGTAGACCCGCTGGGGTCCGTTCTGGAAGAACCAGGCCCCGTCAGCATCGGCGGCGTAGTTGCGATGGATGAACGCAAGAAGCTTCTCGTGCCGGATGACGCTGCCCTTGACGCGTGGGAATGGGCCTGCCGCCTGGATGCGTTCGTCGCGCATGTACCAGTCGCCGCGGGCATCGAGCGCCAGCCAGCCGTGGCAGTGCGGCACGTT
>Ga0209985_10001636_pt1 | contig 21427 bp, 17 predicted proteins | sample NOAtaG_FD_187305 | JGI IMG/M metagenome (GOLD analysis project Ga0209985, IMG submission 187305) | Freshwater lake microbial communities from Lake Erie, under a cyanobacterial bloom - NOAA_Erie_Diel6S_1000h metaG (SPAdes) (version 2) | ecosystem: Environmental > Aquatic > Freshwater > Lake ...
TCACACATCATTTTTACCTTGTCAGTAAATTTTCGCTGCGGATCTAGCGCGAGAATATTGCGATAGTTGTCCTTATCCATCGCCAGAATTAAATCAAATTCTCGCAAATCCATCGCCTCAAACTGTCTAGCTGAACCAACAAAATCTAAGCCACGTTCTTTGGCTGCTGCTCGCATACGACGATCGGGTAATGCGCCCACATGCCAGCCGCCAGTTCCTGCCGAATCACAAATAAATTGATCGCCAAGCCCTTGCTTCTCAACTAAATGATTCATAATATTTTCCGCCGCAGGCGATCGGCAAATATTCCCGAGGCAAACAAATAGAAGTTTTTTAGTCATATTTATATTCCAGAAAACACTCAAAGGTGCTGCATTGCAGCACCTTTGCAGAGAAAAGTTAGGCGCAGAGCGCTAAAATTTGTTCAACCACTTTGGGAGTAACATCTTGATTTTCTCCTAAAGCAACAAAACCTCGCTTCTCAAAGCGATCAATAATTTTGGGGATCACATCTAGCCCTACGCCATAGTCTGAAAGATGGGTGCGAACACTGACAGCCTCAAAAAAGTCGCGAGTTTTCGCGATCGCTCGATCAATGCGTACCTCCTCTGTGCCATCGCCAAGACCCCAAACGCGATCGGCATATTGCAAGAGCTTTTGCCGTTTGCGATCGCGTCTAATCGTCAGCATGTTAGGCAGCACAATCGCCAAAGTTTGAGCGTGATCGATGCCATGTAGCGCCGTTAACTCATGACCAATCATATGCGTTGCCCAGTCTTGAGGCACACCCACACCGATCAATCCATTTAGCGCCATTGTGGCACACCACATCACATTTGCCCGAGCTTCGTAGTTATGGAGATCCGCTAAAACTTTGGGTCCTTCTTCGATCAAGGTTTTGAGAATAGACTCAGCCATCCGATCTTGTAATGGCGCATTGGCAGGATATGTCAGATACTGTTCCATAACATGAACATAGGCATCAACAATTCCATTACTGACCTGACGAATAGGCAACGAGAATGTTGTTTCAGGATCTAGTACTGAGAATTTGGGAAATACAAACGGACTAGAGAAAAATAACTTTTCTTGGGTTTCCCATTTGGTAACCACAGAGTTAGTGTTCATCTCTGAGCCAGTGGCGGGCAAAGTTAATACTGCACCAAAGGGAATCGCTGCTTTTACAGGGGCTTGTTTCGCGCAAATATCCCAAGGATCGCCTTCAAAGGGAACAGCAGCAGCAATAAATTTTGTGCCATCAAGGACAGAACCACCGCCCACTGACAGCAAAAAATCAATCCCTTCAGCTCGAATCAGTTCAACTGCTTTGAGCAATGTTTCCAGATGTGGATTTGCTTCAATCCCGCCAAATTCGAGAAAGTTATGACCCGCGAGAGCCACCTTTACCTGCTCGTAAACTCCATTGGTTTTGATGCTACCGCCACCATAGAGGACTAGGATTTTGGCACCAGCAGGAATTTCTGCACTGATATTCGCAATTTGACCTTTGCCAAATAAAATCTTGACTGGATTGTAAAAAGCAAAATTTTCCATGACTAACTCAAAAAATATTAAAGCTGATGCTTTGCATCAGCTTTAAATATAACTAAAATGCGAGATCGTCCGATCGCGAACCAGAGTAGATCATGCCTTTGCTAAAGTTAACGCTAAGTGGTTCGCCATCACGAATAAAGCCTGTGGCATTATGTACCCCGATCAAAATTGGTATGCCTAGCCTTCGACCGATCACCACTGCATGAGAATCAAGGCTGGAGTCTTCAGTAATTACAGCGGAGGCTTTGCGAATTACTTCGATATAGTCGGCATCAGTGCGATCTATCACAAGAATTTCACCTTCATTAAAGTCACGGACATCAAGGTGATGGAAGGCAACTCTAGCGCGTCCATTAACAATGCCTGAGCCGATGCTTAGCCCTTTGCCGACTACCGACGAAACAAACTCCACTTTGATTAAATCCGTAGAGCCAGCCACGTCTTGCAATGTACCTGCCGACATAACAACTAAATCACCTGCGGAGAGCAATTTCATTTCTTGCGCAAGGTTGAGGGCTGCTTCAAAATTTTGTCTTGCGGATGGCAGGGATATTAATACCATTGGCTGCACACCCCAGACCATTTGTAAGCGTCTTGCTACTTGGACATTGGGCGTAACTGCCAAAATGGGAATCGGTGGGCGAAATTTACTGACATTGCGAGCCGTTGAGCCTGTTTTAGTAAGAGTAACGATCGCAGCAGCTTCTAGTTGAATGGCAATTCTGCCCACAGCTTGACTGATCGCATTGGGCACAGCTCGTCCCATACTTTCAAGTGGTTGCATTTTTAGATCCTGCTCTCTTTCGATCCGAACGGCAATTCTTGCCATCGTTTCCACAGCCAAGATCGGATATTTACCGACAGCAGTTTCGTTAGAGAGCATTACGGCATCAGTTCCATCGATGATCGCATTTGCTACATCGGAAATTTCGGCTCGGGTTGCACGCGGACTGCTGACCATGCTATCGAGCATTTGTGTCGCGGTAATGACAGGAATGCCAAGACGATTGGCAGTTTTAATCAATTGTTTTTGAGCGATCGGTACATCTTCGGCGGGTATTTCCACGCCAAGATCACCTCTTGCTACCATTACGCCATCGCAGACCGAGAGAATCGCTTCCATATTAGCGATCGCTTCGTGCTTCTCGATTTTGGCAATGACGCTAGCATTGCGACCAGAAGCCGCAATTAAGTCTTTTACCTCCAGCACATCTTCAGGATTACAGACAAAGCTAAGTGCTACCCAATCCACGCCTTCAGACAAGCCAAAACGTAAGTCTTCGCGATCTTTATCGGTCATCGCACTGACCAATAAATGCACATTCGGGAAATTGACCCCTTTATTATTAGAAAGTATGCCGCCAATGACCACGCGACAATAAAGATCACCTAATTCTACATTTACATCTTCGACGACCATCTCTACTTTGCCGTCATCGAGCATAATTACTGCGCCGATAGGCACTTCTTCGGCAAGGGTGTCATAGGTAATGCAACTAATCTCGTAGTTACCATCAACTTTGCGGCTAGTGAGGGTAAATTTGTCACCTTTATTAAGAGTAATTGGGCCTTCTTTAAATACCCCAAGGCGAATTTTTGGCCCTTGCAAATCCTGCAAAATGCCCACAGGTTGATTGAGTTCGCTAGATACTTGGCGAATATTGCAAATGCTGCGATGGTGGTCAGCATGAGTGCCGTGGGAAAAGTTGAGGCGAAAGGTACTTGCGCCTGCTTCAATAAGCTGGCGAATCATATCGGGGCTACTGGTTGCGGGTCCAATAGTAGCAACAATTTTTGTGCGACGAAAAGTTTCTCTAACGGTCATGGATTGTCAGCTAACGGCGAACCTCAAACATACCAGAATCTCATGACAATTCTCCAAGTTGTCATCACTCTTTGGGGCATGAGTTATGGCAAAGAAAGTTTTGCTTAGGACATAAAAAACGAATAAATGAAGGCAGCGCTTTGCGCCGCCTTCATTTATTCGTTTTTTGAGTGCTTACAGATATATTAGTTTTTGCCTAAGCTAATCCCAAACAGATTATTTAAACGATCGCGTACCCATGTCAGTGCGGCATATTGCGATCGCTGCAATTCTTCTTCATTCAATAATCCGAGACTGATTAAAATCTGTTGACGTTCTGATAATTTCACAGCGATTTGTTCACCTAACTCCTTATGTTCACTTAGAAGTTTTTGCAATTGTTGACGCTCAACCACAAAAAGAACTGTATTAACGACCAAAGCTCGGACAGTTGCAGTCCGAGGCGTACCAGTCAGTAGAGATATCTCCCCAAAAAACTCACCATCTCTTAAAGTCGCGATCGCTTGATTATTCCTTTCAGAAAAAATTTCTACAGCCCCAGACAAAATGATATAGAATTCCTCGCTAGGATCGCCTTCACGGCAAATGACTTCGCCTACATCAATATATTTACGATACCCCCTTGCAATTAACGCAAACAGTTCTACTTCTGTACTTCTTTCAAAGTAGGATATTCTTCGCAATAAATCGCGCAGACTGCTAGAGTCTATTTCACTACTAGCAGAAGGTGTTTTATAACCTGTCTGTTTTGTGTTTTGCAGACCTTGTATATATTCATCGTCTTCTGTATCTTTTGCAGTAACAATTTGACTAAATGCTTTAGGATTGTGCAGGATTAGTTCTCTTGCTGGGAAAGGAATTCTAATGCCTTTAGATCTAAACTCATAGGCAATCCGAAAATTAATCGAACTCCGAATTGGTTCGTTGGCATCAGGATCATCAATCCAAACCAATAGATCAAACTCAAGTGCTCCTTTTCCAAATTCTTTAAACCAAACTTCTGGTGGTGGGTTAGATAGTACACGAGATTCATGCCGAGCCGCAGTTAGCAAGGTTTCAGTTAAGACTAATAGATCTGTATCGTAAGCAACACTAACAGGGATATGAATTCGGCAAGTATGCCCTTCATAACTCCAGTTGACAGTATTGTTCTCGATAAACCTTTGATTTGGCACAATCACAAATAGGTCATCTTCAGTCCGAATAATTGTGGAGCGAATGGAAATTTTTTCAATTGTGCCTTTAAGTTCTCCGATTTCGATATAATCGCCAACTTTGATTGTTTGCTCGAATAGCAAAACTAGTCCGCTAATAAAGTTACTGGCAATATTTTGTAATCCAAAGCCGATTCCAATTCCTACTACACCAGCAATTACAGCTAAGGAACTGAGATTAATTCCCGCCGTTTGTAAAATGATCACGCTACTAAGGGTGATCAATAGATATTTAATAAATACGGTAATCGCTTCTTGTAATCCGCGATTAATGCGAAGTCGATTTAAAAGCGATCGCCGAATGATTTCGCTAATAAGTTTGGATACGAAAAAAGCTAGGATAATTAGTCCTAGTAAAGAGGCGATTGTAGCGATCGAAAACTTAGTACCTCCAACATCTAAAATTTGGGCTGTGAAGATTTCATACAGTTTTGTTGATAAAACATCCATCTTTTAGTCTATTTCTCTACAACTCAAGCCAAAGTAAGTTTAGATAATATTGCCTTGCAATATTATCTAAACTTACTCATAACCTAATGATTTTCAAACCGCTATATAGCTTTTTCTGATCTAAATATAGCTGATACAAAACCTCAAATAGGAGTGGCATAGCGAAGCTATGCCACTCCTATTTGAGGTTGACAAGCCTAAGGGGCAAAGCCCATCTCTCTACTTGCTAGGCATTTTGTAGATGACTGTAGCAGTCGCTGCTGGTATTTCTGAATTTTTAAGATTACTGTTGATCTTTCCTAATCCATCCTCAGTACCAACCCAGATCTGTTGATTGTGAACAAGTAAATTGATGACTGAACTGCTGGGCAAATTATATATCGACGATATAATTGCGCCATTGTAAGTGTTAGCGAGCACTAAACCGTCTCTCATGCCTATCCATAATTCACCATTTTTACTACTTGCCAAAGCCACAATATCGCGTCCAGTTACAGAATTAATGCGTGCGATCGCTTTATTAGTATTCGGATTAATTTCAATCACATTACGGGGCGTTCCTGCCCAAATCTTCCCCGACGGCTCCACCGCGATCGCTTGGACAATTTGACCTGATACATAGGGAATCCTTGCGATGATTTTGGCTGTCCCAGGATTAAGTTTAAACAAGCCATTTAATGTGCCAACCCAAATATTGCCAGCATTATCAATCTGCATTACATTCGCGGCTGTTCCAGGAATATCAGGAAGTCTGGCATAGGTTTCGGCATTGTAGGGACTGATGCGAGTAATACCTTGATCAGTGCCCACCCAAATAAAGCCAGCTCGATCCATAGCTAGACTCAGAATCCGACTCGAAGATAGTTGGATCGCAATATTTTCAATTTTGCCTGAGTCAGGATCGATTTGATACAAGCCCGAAGTTGTACCAACCCAGAAGTAACCACGACTATCTTCTAATAAAACGGTGATAGTAGAATTTGGTAAAGATATGGAGGCGATCGCTTTTCCAGACCTTTGATCAATTTGCATTAAGCCTTGCCAAGTTCCGATCCAAAGTCGGCCCTGTTCATCTACGAGGGTTGAACTAATTCGACCATCTAGACTTAATGATGGATTACGGCCAAGACGAATATTTTGAGGTATGAGGTTGTGGCTGTCAGGCTCAATCGCATCTGCGTTATTAACGGCTCCATAGCTCACAGCGCATAGACTAGCTACATTAACCGTTATTGCTAATAGTACTTTTGGGAAAATTTTAGAGAAAGTTTTCGCGATCGCCCTAGATATCTTTTGATTTGTCAACATCTTTATGTCCTCACTACACACTATTTAGACTCTTTTAAGCGTCAGATGTTAACACAAGAGATTGCGATCGCCACATCAATTTTAGACTTATAGCGCTTTGCGCTCAGACCCAAAAGGGAATGGCGGCGCAAAGCGCCGCCATTCCCTTTTAGATTAAACTAAGAAGTGGCATGTTGCGCCGCTTTTAGTTTATGGTTTTGGTGCTGGAGTTACAGGCGCAGGGGCAGGTATCTCAGGCTGAACTGGTTGGGGTGGTGGCTCTAAAGGAGCAGGCTGGGGTGGTTCTACAGGAGTCGCCACGGTAGTATTTGCAGGCGTAGGAGCAGGTGTGTTTGCTCTTACTGGCTCTGGGGGATTGTTCGCTGGAGGTGGAGTTGTTGGTTTTACTTCTGGAGTAGCTGGAGGATTATTCTTAGCAGCAGTTTGGTCTCTTTGCTTGTTGTCAGTCGGATCTTCGCGTCGATCATTGCGATCGTTATTTGCAGGGACAGAAGTATAAGTAACTTTATTACGATTATTGTTTTCGACAGTCTTTGGCAAGTCAGAACGGCGAAACTCGATAGTCTTCGCTTCTTTAAATGATGCTGTCACTCCAAATTCTGAGGTAATTTGAGGCAAGCTAGCTAACTGAGAGCTAAAACCAAAAATTAGTGAGTTATTGGCAATCCGTTTTTCAATACTTTCTTTGTCAAGGCGTTTTGGCGCAGAAGCTTTGCCGTCAGCCTTGATTCTAATTTCTTCCCCCTTGCCAAGGGTGATGATCTCTGATGTACTTTTTAGCAAAACTGTAACCGTGCCATCGAGAGCGATTACTCGGCGCTCTTCAGAAGCTTTTTCAGGTATTTCTAGATATACAGTGCCATCATTGCTGGAAATTTCGCCAAACGGAGTTTGGACTTGGGCTGGAGATTTGAGATCTTTTGCAGCCCATGCGACTAAGCGTCCAGAGGTAAATTCAACTTGGTTTTGTGGCTTGAGGGTTAAAGTTGATTTTCCGCCAATTCTGATAATTGCACCACTGCGTAAGGTCACTTGAGCAGTTGAGGTATCCTCAGTGCTGACACTTTCATTGACCTTAAGTGGTACCCCAATAGTTGCAGGTCGGGAGGATGTAGCATTAATATACTTAACTCGCACTGGATAGCTGCGAATTTCACTGATTTCAGCGATCGCTTCTGTCGGTAAAGCCTCAGAACTAAAAGGTTTAGGTGGCTGATTACCTGTACAACTAGGCAACCCTACGGCTACCAGAGAAAGGAACAGAAGAGGCAAAATTTGCCCAGAGATTTTAGATAACTGCCAATGCTGCATCGTAAATTTTTTGTAGAGTCTACAAAGCCAGTTTTTTCGCTATACTAGAAAGTCTGGTTAAAACCGTAAATTCTAATATATCTATATTAGTTCTAACTTCGTTGTTTGACCATAGCTATCAGTAATTCTCATAACGATTAATGAAAGCGTGCGGACTGTACACTTTCATAGATCCTAACCTATATTTTAAACGAGTAAGAGTCAAAAGCACATGGCAAAGAGTAATTTGCAGGTCATGCTGACCAAAAATGTTACAAAATTAGGTAAACTCGGCGACTTAGTATCTGTAGCGCCTGGTTATGCCCAAAATTTCCTCATACCTCAAGGTATGGCTATTCGTGCCACCACAGGTGTTGTTAGAGAAGTTGAAAGACGCAAAGAAGTTGAGCGTCAACGTTTGATCGCAATTCGCCAAGAAGCGGAAAGCCGCAAGACTGCACTCTCGACCATTGGTGGCTTTATTATCAAGAAAAAAGTTGGCGAAGGTAATGCAATTTTCGGTACTGTAACCGATCGCGAAGTGGCTCAGTTGATTACAGCGAAGTCGATGTTAGAAATCGATCACCGCGACATTACGATTCCTGAAATTAATCAAACAGGTACTTTTGATGTTTCGATCAAGCTCCATGCTGAAGTCACCGCAACCCTCAAAATTCAAGTTATTGCTGAATAATCTCCAAACAAAAAAAATAGGCGGTGCAATGCGCTGCCTATTTTTTTCATACGTAGAGGCAATTCATGAATTGCCTCTACGTATTTTGACGAGTTCTACGGCTAAGGCAATCGCTTCGATCATACTGGCAGGATCGGCTATACCCTTACCAGCAATATTAAAGGCAGTCCCATGATCTGGCGATGTCCTCACAAAGGGCAATCCAATCGTCGTATTTACAGCCCGATCAAAAGCTAGAAGCTTCACGGGAATTAAACCTTGATCGTGATACATCGCAAGATAAGCGTCATGACCAAGCTGTACCCGATCTCGATCGTTCCAAGCTCTCGCTGGATTGATCCACATGGTGTCTGGTGGAATCGGATTAGTGATTTGCACATTGTGATGTTGTTGACGATAGCGCTCAATTAAAGGCTGTAACCAGTCGCGCTCCTCGCTTCCCAGTTGTCCCTGTTCGCCGCTATGGGGATTAATTCCTGATATAGCAATACGCGGATTTGTGATTCCAAAATCTTGTAACAGCGATCGGCGTAACAACTCTAATTTTTGCTCAATTAACTTTGGTGTAAGTTGTGTCGTTACTTCACTCAAAGCAATATGCACCGTAGCTAGTAAAGTCCTTAGTACCCATTCTGTATGGGGCGATTTGCCCACAAACAACATGCCAAAATCATCAACTTGGCTACGCTCTGCTAGCAACTCAGTTTGTCCTGCATAGTCATGTCCAGCTTGTTTCCATGCTGACTTAGCGATCGGGGCGGTGACGATCGCATCAAAAGTACCAGCCAGAGTTGCAGAGATCGCAGCATCAAGATAAGCAAAACTAGCTGCCCCACTAGCTCGATTGCCAATACCTAACTTAATCTCCTCATTCGTACTGATATCGACAATATCTAGGCGATCGGGCTCGGTGATCAGTAGATTGCCATGATTTCTTAACAAATCATAGGTGTCTCTGAGATAGCGTTGATCGCCAAACACCGTAAACTCAGCATCTAGAGCAAGTAAAGTCTGATCGGCAAGAGATTTCAAAATGATTTCCGTACCAATTCCTGCGGGATCGCCTATAGTGAGAGCTATTCGCGCTCTAGAATTGGATTGAGATTTTGCTCTGGAGCTTGAGTGAGGATTCCGCAGAATATTCATTAAGTCAGTTGATTTTAGATGTTTACATAATTAATTACAAACCCCAACCCGTAAAGTTGAGCCCCGCAGGGGCTCAACTTTACGGGTTTCGATAATTTATTTTGCACAAGTAGTTAAGTAATTCTCCAAAATTTTAATCCACGCGATAAGATCGTGATCCGCTGTTAGCCCTCTTGACTAAAACCAACGATGTCAGTTGATATTTCCTTAGAAACCCTCTGGAATCAAGTTCTCGAACTGCTTGAAAGCCAACTTAGCCGCCCTACTTATGAAGGGTGGATCAAAACAGTTGTGGCTGATGAGCTTACGGCTGATCGCTTGACTATTCGCACGCCCTCAATTTTTGCTAAAAATTGGCTTCATAAATATTATGTTCAAAATATTACAGATGCTGTAACGGAAATACTTGGCTACCCCGTAGAAATTCATATTGAGGCAGCTCCAACTAGCGAACCTCCCACTGGTCAACCTGAACTAAATCTAAATCTCAACGGTGCTGAGATTAGTCAAGATGGGATGCTAGAAACAGCGATCGCAGCGGAAGCAGTTCATGCTATGGCAGCAGCAATTCCCGCCACGCTCAACAATGCTCCTAGCAGTCCACAGTCCGAAACTAATGGTAATGCGCCCCGTCCTAGTAATCTCAATTCTAAGTACAATTTCAATCGGTTTGTAGTTGGTTCCACCAATCGCATGGCTCATGCAGCGGCGCTTGCTGTGTCTGAGTCTCCAGGGCGTGAGTTTAATCCTTTGTTTTTATGCGGTGGTGTGGGCTTAGGCAAAACCCATCTGATGCAAGCGATCGCTCATTATCGTCTAGAAATCGAACCAAAAGCAAGAATTGCCTATGTATCGACAGAGCAGTTCACCAACGATCTAATTTCAGCAATTCGTAAAGATAGTATGCAGAGATTTCGGGAGCTATATCGCGAGATCGATATGCTGATTGTTGATGATATTCAATTTATCGAAGGCAAGGAATATACCCAAGAGGAGTTTTTCCATACTTTTAATACGCTTTACGAAACAGGCAAACAAATCGTATTAGCCAGCGATCGTCCACCTGCTCAGATCCCCCGCTTACAAGAGCGGCTTTGTTCACGATTCTCGATGGGATTGATTGCGGATATTCAAGTCCCAGATTTGGAGACGCGCATGGCAATCTTGCAAAAGAAGGCGGAGTACGATCATCTCAAAATTCCTGCCGATGTCCTCCATTATATTGCAGCTAGCTACACTTCTAACATTCGCGAATTGGAAGGAGCATTAGTGCGAACTGTCGCCTATATTTCCATCTCAGGACTACCGATGACGGTAGAAAATGTTGCACCAGTTCTCAATCCTCCTAAAGAGCCTGTAGAAGTATCAGCCGAGATGGTTTTGAGTGTAGTTACAGAAATGCTGAATATTGATTTAGCGGATCTATTAGGAAATTCACGGCGCAGAGAAATTAGCCAAGCCCGTCAGTATGTGATGTATCTCATGCGTCAACATACGAATCTCAGCTTGCCCAAAATTGGTGAGGCTGTTGGCGGTAAAGACCATACAACGGTGATGTATAGTTGCGAAAAAGTCGCTCAACTACAATCAACTGATGGTGATATCGCCCAGTTGTTGAGGCAGTTAAGCGATCGCATTTATCTTGTCGCTCAGACTAAAAACTAATGGGGTAGATGGCGCGAATCGCCATCCATCTTTACCACACTAAAAAACTATGAATATGATTGATTTTGCCGTAAATGGAACTTTAATGCGAGGACTAGAGTTAAATGGTAACTTGCAGAAGGTTGGGGCAGTATTTGTAAGAGAAGATGTAACTGCGTCTATGTATCGGCTTTGGACGATCGCCGATCGCCATCCTGCGATGCTACGTGTTAGAGAAAATGGTCAGGCGATCGCCTTAGAGATCTGGTCAGTTACTCCCGATGCTTTGGGTGCAATTTTATTGTCTGAGCCTGCGGGTCTATGTATTGGCAAAATTGTTTTAGCCGATGGACAAGAGGTTTTAGGTGTTCTCGGCGAACCATTTTTATGTGAAGGACAAAAGGAAATTACATCCTATGGTGGGTGGCGAGCTTACACTGCAAAGCGTTAAAAAATGTAGGGGCAATTCATGAATTGCCCCTACATTTTTTGTGTCACACTGAATTGAGAACTGCGTATACCAATCAAATAAAAAAGGTGCGAAGCGCCTTTTTTATTTGATTGGTAGTTGTAAATAGGAAGGATATTCAGCGCCATAAAAAATTTGCTGTGTTGCCTCCACCAAGTCACTGACTGTTGCTTCAGATGGCAATTTCTGCGTATTAGAATGTCGATCGATCGCAGGAAAAGCCGAACTTGCGATCGCTACGCCAATCCGATGCCCTTGAGCAAAATTCTGACAGGTTGGACGTAACTTAATCCGATATTCATTCACCACATCAGACTCTATCCATTCAGGCTCAGTCCATGATTTACGGAACTTCGCTCGTAAAACACCCATCGACACCAGCATTTGCTTACCATCGGGATAAATATCTAAGAGCTTAATTACCCAATCAGTATCAGGAGACGTAGTAGCAGCATAAAGAATAAATTCGGGAATACCTGCGATCATAATCTCCTCGTTCAGTTCTGCACTCTCATAAACCAATACATCCCAACGATGATGCACATTGCGCTGATCATAGAATCCATAGGGTGTAGCAGGGTTAGGATTACGAGGATCGTAAACGTAGATGTCTGGTAATTCGTAATTCGTAATTCGTAATTCGTCACTCAGTTGTTTTTGGGAAGAGAGATAGAATATTTTTGTATGCGTATCTTTCGGGAATTCTGGTAAATCTAGCCAGTGATTTTTGCCCATCAAGAACATCTGCACAGGAGCGCGATCGCAGATTCCATTTTCAATTCCCTTTAACCAAAAATCAAACCAATCTACCTGTAATTGATCAATTTTAGAAACAGCAGCTTCGCCAAAATCAATCTCGCCTACTTTCGGCAGCCAAGGCATATGCTGCCAAGGTGCAACCACTAAAAGCTGCGGTTTCGTAGTTGCTGATTTGGCTTGGTGATAGGTATTAATCGTCGCCTCAATAAAAATGTCAGCCCATCCTGCGATATGTAAAGCAGGTAAATCATAGCGATCGAAATAACTCAGAGGATTTAGCTTTTGCCAATATTCATCATCAGCTTGCTGATTCCCAATCCAATCAAAAAAGAATTTACCGAAATCTCCAAAAGATTCATTCTTAAATAGTTCTATTTCACTTAGTGGTGTAGCACCTAACCATTTAGACATCTGCTTTTGGGCATCAAAAAGATTCGTGGCTTGAGGCTCTTGTTTTAAATACCATGCTCGATTTTGTGCCAATTGCAAAGCCCAACCCAAGTCAAAATCTAGACAAAGAGCACCGCCAAAATAAAACCAACCGTGATATAAATCCGCCGTTGCCATAGTCGGACAGATTGTAATTAGCCCTTCAGGCTGTTGCACAGCAGCTTGAAATTGGGTCACCCCCTGATAGGAAAATCCATACATTCCCACCTTGCCGCTACTGCCTTCTAGTTCCTTTACACACCATTCCACCGTGTCAAATCCATCATCATATTCATTACGAAATGGATAGAACTCACCCTCAGAAGTACCGCAACCACGTACATCCTGAATCACTACAATATAGCCTTGGCTAGCATACCAACTCGGATGTACATAGGTACAGGTAGATGCGATCGCCCGACCATAGGGTAAGCGCATCAATAGTACTGGTAAAGTACTATCAACTTTTTTTGGCCGATAAATATCAGCGGTCAAGTTAATGCGATCGCGCATGGGGATTTTGACTTGGCGCTGGACATTAACTTGAGAATGGAATGCAGTTATTTTAGGAGGCATCAAAATATTCTAGGAGTAATTTAGTAGCGTGGCTTCGCCGCGCTACTAAATGTTATTAATTCTGCTGCCAATCAGGAAAGACTTTTCTGATTTCAATTAGTAAATCATCAAGCTCTTCTAGGGCTTGGATTACATCTATGCTCAAGCTACCCAAATTATCTTTGAGAGACAACTGCACTAATAATTCACGCTTGCTAGCGATCGCCACAAATTTTTCTTTTAAAGCTTCAGGAGTAGACATATCTATGGTTTTAGTAAGTTATTTAGGCTTGTGCCATTTAGTTTTTTATGGCGCGGCTTCGCCACATCACAAAAAACTGGTTCCTTAGCTATTTTACAGCGCTTTGCACTGAAGTAAAAATGGCACAGTTGCTCTAGATGACAAGAATTCAGGATAAACTTTACCTAAAAGAAATTTTAAAAGGCTTATGCACGGCAAATTCACATTGCATCCCCCCATACGCTTTGGGACTGACGGCTGGAGAGGCATCATTGCCGACGACTTTACATTTGAGCGCTTAGCAGCAGTTGCGCCGATCGCAGCACATATACTTCGCGAAACCTTTGGTGAATCTGGCAGCAACACAATTATTGTTGGATACGATCGCCGTTTCATGTCCGATGCTTTCGCCAAACGCACCGCCGAAGCCGTTGCCGCAATCGGATTTGATGTCTTACTTGCCGAAGAATTTGCACCAACACCTGCTTTTAGCTGGGCAGCCTATGATCGCAAAGCTTTGGGCGCTTTGGTAATTACCGCTAGCCATAACCCCGCCAACTATTCGGGATTAAAAATTAAGGGTGCATTTGGTGGCTCAGTATCGCAAGATGTGACTGCAAAAGTTGAAGAAATTTTAGACCGTGGCGATTTTGTCTACGAAAGTCCCCAAAAAGGCAAAATCGAAACCTTTGATGCATGGGCAAGTTACTGCCAAGCTTTGCGCAACAAGGTGAATATCGAAGCGATCAAAGAGGCGATCGCAATGGGAAAGTTAACCATCTTTGCAGACGTGATGCATGGAACCGCCGCAGGTGGTTTAGCGAAAGTTTTAGAATTGCCATCCACAACCCAAGCCAGTCTTATTGAAATCAATAGCAATACTGATTCTCTCTTTGGTGGTGGCGCACCCGAACCACTTCCTCGCTATATTGCCGAGCTATTCCGTCAAGTCAAAACCTATCATCATGACCATCCCGAAAAAACTCTAGTAGGATTTGTGTTTGATGGTGATGCCGATCGCATTGCGTCGGTGGATAGCGAAGGTAATTTCTTGAGTTCTCAAATCCTGATTCCGATCCTGCTAGAACATCTTGCTAAGCATCGCGGATTTAAAGGAGAACTGATTAAAACGATCAGTGGCTCTGACCTAATGCCCAAAGTCGCCGCTCTTTTCGATCTGACCGTTTACGAAACTCCTGTTGGCTACAAGTATATTGCCGAGAGAATGCTTTCAGGAATTCCTTGCCTATTGGGTGGCGAGGAGTCTGGTGGCATCGGCTATGGCAATCATATCCCTGAGCGAGATGCTTTGCTTTCGGCTTTGTATGTACTAGAAGCGATCGCGCTATCAAACAAAGATTTGAGCGTTCTGTACAGCGATCTGCAAAAGCAAACTAATTTTGTCTCCCATTACGATCGCATTGATAAAAAGCTATCTGGTATGGCAGCGCGTGAGAAGCTAGTCTCTACTCTTCAGCAATTCTCTCTAACCGAAATCGCGGGACGAAAAGTAATCGATGCTAAAGCTCCTGATGGGTTTAAGTTCCGCTTAGCAGATGGAAGTTGGCTTTTAATTCGTTTTAGCGGTACTGAGCCATTGCTCCGTCTCTATTGCGAAGCATCAACACCTGAACTCGTGCATAAAACTCTAAATTGGATTTCTAATTGGGCAGAACAATTTAATTGAACATGTAGAGGCAATTCATGAATAGCCTCTACATGTTTTTTGTCACACTTAATCGAACAAGGCTATAGCATAGTGAAGTGGCGGCAAATTAAACCCCATTCTTTACTTTTGCCATTTTTCACTCTACTCAACAATGGATTACTATATTTCTTTACCCGATCGTTCATTATGCAGATCCAGACGAGGTCACAAGTTATCATAAAGGCGCAGATTGAAACCGTTTTTGATGTGTCAACAGATAGCCAGAATCTGCCAAAGTTCTTTGCTGGTTATCAAGGAATTCCTGCAATTGTGAGGGCAAAAAACATAGATGGGTTACCCCTTCACGAAGGAAGCATCCGTATTGTTGACAACAGTGATGGCTCATCTATTGAAGAAGTTATTGTCTCGTTACAACGCCCTACATTGCAGCAATATCAGTTAGTCAAAGGGTTTAAGCCACCATTTTCTTGGTTAGTACGTACTGCTTCTGGACAATGGCTGTATGAAACGATAGATACTAAAACAAAAGTTACGTGGAATTTTGATTTTGAGGTTCCCAATATTTTTGCTTACATAATTGTTCGCTTGGTGGTGCAACGTTCCTTTCAACAAGCTCAAGATATTTGTCTTAGAAATTTAAAGGAGTATATTGAAAATCGCAGGGAATAACCTTCAATCAAGCAGCAGTGATGATAGTTACAGAATCAAATATTTAGCAAGCTTCAGATTCTAATACACAGCGTAAAGTTGACAAACCTTTTTTGAGTTGACGAGAAATTGTGACTGCACTCACCCCTAGCATTTTAGCGACTTCTCTTTGAGGGAGATCTTCAATAAATACAAACTCTACGATTTCTCTAGTGCGTTGTTCTAGAACTGCTAAAGCCTGCTGCAAACGGAACTTCTCATCTTGCTGTAACTGCATATTGCTTTTAGGATCAGCAACTAAATCACCAATGGAAGCAGCATCTTCTTCTTCAGAACGAATAGGTGCATCAAGACTTAAGGGAGCGCGATTCTGACAGGCGAGTTTCGCTTCTTGCCATTCTATAAGTGTAACGCCAAGAGCATTAGCAATTTCCTGTGCCGAAGGTTCTCTTTGCAAAGTATTGCGTAACTTTTGCATCACCCTCACTGATTGCTGTTGCAAATCCATCCAACGGCGAGGAATGCGGACGGACGAACTTTTATCACGTAAATAATGTTGAATCTCGCCGCGAATGTAGCGGACAGCAAAAGAACTAAATGCATAACCACGATTTAGCTCAAACCGATCAACGGCTCCGATTAGACCAAGTGCCCCCACTTGCAATAAATCATCGTATAGCTCAGAGTTGCGATCTGCCCAAAAATGTACTTCTTTTTTGACGAGACCGATATTTAAACGCACAAGGCGATCGCGTAGGTATATCGATGGTGCTTTGCGATATTGCTTGAGTAGTTCGAGGGTCGTGGTTTTATCTTCAGCCGAAAACTCACGTACTTTATGAGTATATGTGTTGCCAGAGCGATCAGAGATATTGGATTTGACGGCGAGTGTTGCGGTAGTCATAGTTTTGCCCTGAACTAATCAAGCCCATTGATCAAGTCATTTAAGAAAGCTACTTGTTTGATGTAATTAGACTAGTTGTTACAGGGGCGATCGGTCACCTTGCAAGCTGTTAGGGATTTCTAAATATAAAAGATAGCCAATACCTAACAACCTGTTAGGTGTTACAGCAATTTTCTTGTGGTTCGTTTGATCGAAAATTGCTGTAACTAAAAGTAGAGTATTGTATCTTATTGTTTAGTTCATATTGATTGGAAATTGTGGATCGAGAATTTGGGCGATCTCATAGGAGCATTCCATCGGTAAATCCTGATAATCAAGTGGAGTCTCCCGCACAACTAGCGCTAGGGCAAGTTCATAGGCTTCAATAACTGCCTGATCGAGATAAGACTTTAAACTAGGATTTTCTTGGATATGCAATTTGATCTGTTTGCGTTGTTCGCGGATTGTGGCTTTCCAACTTTTCCCTCTCAGTTCGGGTTGATAATCCCACTTCAGCAAATGTCCGATTAGTATGCCTAGACGATTTCGTAGTTCTTGTTTTTGTTGCTTACCCAACGATGTGATCTCCTCGACCAAATTCTCAATATCCAACTCTTGCCAATTACCTAAACGCAATAGTTCTGATTGCGTTTGTGTCCAAGCATAAAAATCTAGGTCGTACAAATTAGTTGGAATAAGACTGCGATCACTTATTTCATTCTGTATGGAGTGGGCTTCTAATTGTACTTCGACCATCACTTACTCCTGTATAAATTCCGAACAAGGAGCTTAAGAACCTTGTATCGATATTAAACACCGTAACATACTCATCAAAAAAAAATGCTATCGGCATTTCTAAAGATGTATTCGTATTTTAATTATAGATTTATCTATTAAAATTCAGAGAAACTGGCTATAATATGTAAAAGTTTTTACTCAACGTTTTGGGGGAATATATGAAAAAGCAGTTAATTAGTCAGATTTTAGATACATACTGTGAAAGTCCTCAAGGTCTATTTTTGCTAAGTATGCCAACAGGATTTGGCAAGACCTATAACGTTTTAGACTTTATCTACAAGAATTACAGTGATTTTGCCAACCAAGGCAGAAAAATTTTCTTTGTTACTAACCTCAAGAAAAACTTGCCTTGGGAAGATTTGCAAAAGCGTTTTGATGGGGATAATCTTCAAGCAGAGTTCAAAAAGCATGTTTTATTCATCGATAGTAACGTTAACGCTATTAAAGCCAATCTATTATCAATAGAGGATGAAATCCCAAAGAGGTATACAGAAACACCTCAGTATAAGGAGCTAGTTAAATATTTGAAGCTAGCAAAAAAGATAGATCTTCCCAAAGATCTGGTGGATCATGTAAATCGGAAAATAGAGAGCGAGCTAGAACCAGAATTTCGTAGGTTAATTGAAAAAGAATTAAGAGACAAAGAAAAATTTAAAGATAAACCATTACGTTTACGAGCTATCAAAGAAAATCGAGAATATCAGTGGATTGGAACGCTTTATCCAGCCGTATTTACTGATGAAAAAACAGTGATTTTTCTTAGTATTAAAAAATTTATTGTTAAAAATTCAACTTTAGTTGAACCATCTTACTTATTTAAAGAACATCTCAAAAAAGGATCTTTAATCTTTATTGATGAGTTCGATAGCACTAAAGATACTATTCTACAAAACATTATCGAATCAGGGATTAAGAATCGTATCGATCTTGTTGATTTTTTTGTTGATATTCATAACCATTTAGCCAAGATGGAAGACCCTAAAAATATCACTAAAAAATCTGAGTGGTGGCTTAAAGAGTCATCTGGCAAAAGAAAATGGCTACCCCCTGATGAATTACTTCAAACATGGAGAACAAAATCTCAAAATATTTTCAAAAAATACGACCTGCAACACAAATGTAAATCTGACGGAGAAGAGTTCAACAGAAAAAGAAACTTCTTATTTTATGACTATAGATTTTATAGTATTTTAGATACGAACAAAAAAATTGTTCTTGTTGCAGATACTCAGGGGAATATAAATTGGATTCGTACTTGTGATAATGACATTTCGAGTTCTGCTAATAATACCTTTGTTGATATACGATCCTTACTTATTGAGTTAAGTAGCTTTTTAACCTATTTTCAAAAAGGGATTAGTTATTTATCTCAAAATTACAAACATTTAAAAGATGAAGGCAAACTAGATAAAGAGCTTTTTGCATTCGAGTTTGCCGTTAAATCTTTGCTTCATCACTTCAATGTTGATGATAAAGATATAGATTTATTGGCTAATAAAATTGTTGCTGGAGAGGTCGTATATAAAGCACATCCAAAGAATCTTAAGAAGCTATCTCCATTTTATGAGACTGGATTTTCTTATTATAGTGTTGTTGACAAGGAAGATCATGATACTTTATCAAAGGTTCAAATGCTCGAATTTGATCAAACTCCTGAATCATTTTTGGTTGGTATTTGTAAAAAAGCTATGGTTGTCGGCATTTCGGCAACAGCTAATATCAATTCAAATATTGGTAATTATGATATTGAATATTTAAAAAGCTCTTTGAATGAATTATTTTTTGAATTGCAGAATAATGAGATTTCAAGCCTTCAAGAAGCTTATGAAGAAAGTACGAATGGATATGATCGTCTAACTATTAAAGCTAGTTTTATTGGTGGCAAATCTCTTCAAGAATCTAAAGTAAATTTGGAACAAGTTTTTGATGATCAAGCAATAGTTAATGATATATATGGAAAATTAAAATTTGAGATAGGAAATAAAGAAGATAAAGACAATTCCATTGAATTTATCTTTGGTCGTTATGCCAAAATTTTGACGGCATGGAAATATTTTTTAGATAATCATGACTGTCATGGATTTTTGTGCTTATTAAATAAATTACCTAAAAGAAAAGATCCACAACTTGATTTGGATAAAATCATCGAATATGCTAAGGATTTACTGGATGATGATGAATCTACAGATATAGTTGATGATATCTCGGACGTAATTGTTATACTCTCAAGTGAGAATTTTGATAGGGAAAAAGAAAAATTATTAAATGACTTAGCCAATGGTAAGCGTCGATTTATTATTTCTACTTATCAAACAGTGGGGTCGGGGCAGAACTTGCAATTTAAAATCCCGCAAAATATTCAACCAATACATACCAATAATCGAGATAAAGATGAGTATATGGATATTAATGCCATATATTTAGATAAGCCCACTCACTTAATGGTTGCTTTAAATTATGCTAATGTTTCGGAATCGGATCTCATAAAATATATATTTCAATTAGAATTCTTACGAGAATCAGGAGACATTTCTCCTAAAGAGTTCAAGAGTGAACTTACAAGAGCTTTTAGAGCATTTTTAAAAGAACAACCAAATAATTACTCTAATAGATATTTGTATAAGACGAATGCCTACTCTAGTTTGCTAAATAAATTTATTATTCAGGCGATTGGTAGAATTTGTCGTACGAATATGAAGGCGGATAAAATTCACATTTTGGCTGATATTACTATTAAAGAACATCTTAATAATGTATCTTTGCCAAAAAGCATGATCTTAATACATGAATATAATGCTCTTGTCCGTGCAGCATCTTTAGACAGTGACATTTCCGAACCACACAATAACTTGACAGATTTAGAAAATAAAGCTTCATATGTAAGTTGTAAAACTGCTAGCTACATAAATCAAAAACTTTTATATAGTTCTTGGTCTGATGATAGTAAAGAAGAATGGCTAGAAATACGTCAACAAGTTTTAAGGCAACCAACAGTTATTGATGATTCTCAGTTGATTGATCGTTGGAAACCTCTTTATTTGCAACTTCCTATACCAAATAATTTCTATTACTTTAATAGACCAAATGATAGTAGTAATGTGGAAATCTCTTTTTCTAATACAAATTTTAATCCTCTTAATGAGAATTCTGTTCGTCTTTCAGAATTAATGAAAATAGACTTATTCTATAAATTGTTTACTGAGAATGGGTGGGCTACCTCATTTCCGTTGTCTAAGTATATGCTCACACCTCCAATGTTTAATGATATTTATAAAGGAGCGCTTGGAGAAGTTTGTGGTAAACATGTCTTTGAAGAGTTAAATATACCTTTAATTGATCTAGATGTTGATGAGTTTGAAGTCTTTGATTTTAAGACCGAAAAAAATGTATATATAGATTTTAAGTTTTGGAGTGGAACATTTACGCAAGATGCTGAAAAAGAAATAAGCAAGATTCGCAATAAAATGGAGAAAATTAAAGCAAATAAAGTTATGATTATTAATATTCTTGCTCCAAAGGATCAAGCATTTAAAGTGCAAATCCAAAAGGATGTATCAATTATTGAGATCCCATATCTGTGTAGAGACAATAAAATCACTACATAAGCAGTTAATTTTATTTTAGGAGAAGTAAATAAATGATTACTACTAACCGTTTGCAAATTCAATTTAACATTGGAGCCATAGAACGTGATTTTGTCTTCATAAGACTTAGTAGAAAAACAAAAGAAAATAAGTGGTTAGGAGCTTCACAACTTGACTCTCTTTTTGGGAAAGAATTTATGGGCACTGGTCAGTTAAGACGTGAGAAGTAAAATAAAGAGGCAGAGACAAGGAGAAAGGCATGGAATG